>WNGC01000315.1_pt1 | contig 30546 bp, 30 predicted proteins | sample 5400051 | NCBI WGS metagenome assembly WNGC01 (sample SAMN13153368, study PRJNA577476) | soil metagenome | isolation source: 20 cm soil or saprolite under grassland replicate 2 | place: USA:California | collected 2016-06-15
TCGTCACCCGTGTGGCGCAGCTCGGCGGCTACCTCACCCTCGACGATCTGCGTGAGCATCGGCCCGAGTGGGTCGAGCCGATGTCCGTGTCGTTCAAGGGATATCGCGTGTGGGAGCTGCCGCCCAACAACCAGGGCGTCGCGGCGCTCGAGATGTTGCGCCTGGTCGAGCCATACGACCTGCGTGCCATGGGGCACAATTCCGCTCCCTACCTGCACCTCTTGATCGAGGCGAAGAAGCTCGCGTTCGCCGACGCGGCGCATTACGTCGGGGACCCGACCGCGATGCGGACGCCGGCGACCGCGCTGCTCGACGACCGCTTTGTCGCGGCACGCCGCGCCTTGATCGACCCACACCACGCCGCGGAGCGTCCCGAGCCTGGGGCGGCCCTCACCGCGAGCGAGACCATCTACCTGACGGTCGCCGACAGCGCCGGCAACATGGTCTCCTTTATCAATTCGCTGTTCGACGCGTTCGGGTCGGGTGTCGTGGTGCCGGGGACCGGGTTCGCGCTGCAGGATCGCGGCGCGGGGTTCACGCTCGAGCGGGGTCTCCCGAATACGGTCGCGCCGGGGAAGCGTCCGTTCCACACGCTCATCCCGGCGTTTGTAACCAAGCCCGACGCGCAGGGCGTCGAGCAGCCCTGGATGAGCTTCGGCGTGATGGGCGGCTCGATGCAGCCCCAGGGTCACCTGCAGGTGCTGCTCAATCTGCTGGTGTTCGGGATGGACCTGCAGGACGCGGTCGACGCTCCGCGGTTCCGTCACTTGGACGGCCGGCGCGTGGCGCTCGAGACGCCAATCGACGACGCGGTGCGCAGCGCACTCACGGCGCTGGGCCACGAGATCGTGGACGAGCGCGCGATCGCGTTCGGCGGCGCGCAGGCGATCATGCGGCTGCCGCGCGGCTACGCAGCGGGGTCGGACCCGCGCAAGGATGGCATGGCGGCGGGGTACTAGCGGGCGGTTGAGCGAGTCACCCGCCCTCTTCTCTCTTCAGTTCCCGGAGCTCCCGCGCCGCCCCCTCGCCGAGCGCATTCCCACGCTGCCGCTCGGCCAGGCGTGCCAACTCGACCTTGAGCCGGTCGCGCTGGCCCTGCTTGCGATACACATCGATCAGCCCGTTGGTCACGGGAACCTCGAGCCGCGGATCGCGGCTGAGCCGGCGCACGGCGATATACTCCCGCTCGGCGCCGCCCGGATCGCCCAGGTGACGCTCGAGCAGGTCCGCGAGCTGGAGTCGGGCATGCACGTCGTCCGGAGCGATCCGCAGGTGATCCCGGAAGTAGTCGGCCGCCTCGGCGTACTTGCCCTGCCCGATGAGCATGTCCTGCTGGGGATAGCTCGGCGGAGGCGGGATGTCGCCGGCCGCGGTGACCATGTGCGCAACCCCGACAGCTCCAGTTCGCACCACGAAGAAGATGATGAATACACCCACTAGCGTGATGGGGACATTGAGGACGAGCAGCAGGACAAGGATCTGACCGGAAATGAGGTCCCTGGCGAACAGGGAGAACCAGGCGGCCGACAGCAGGATGAGACACGGCGCCCCGAACAACACGCCGATGCGGAACAGGTCCGTCGCGTCGTGAGTCTCGAATGCCTTCATCGACTTCCAATCTAGCCCGCCGCGCCCGCCCCGATGCTACGCGCCCTGAGAGGGCGCGCTCGGCCGGAGGTGCGCCCTTACAGGGCGCACATTGCGCCGAGCCCGGGCTCTCAGCCCGGGATAACACCAACGACGCGTGGGTCCTCATCTCCGCGCCCTGAGAGGGCGCGCTCGGCGGGGAGTGCGCCCTTTCAGGGCGCACAATGCCGAGCCCGGGCTCTCAGCCCGGGGATTCCTCCAAGGCCAGCTCCGGGTGTCTTTCCGGCTGCGACCGGGTGTAACGAATCGCGCCCTGCAAGTCTCGCACACTCAACGACCGCAGGTCGTAGCCGTTCGCCCACCGCAATGGGGCGCGGGGCATCACTCCGTCACGGTTCGCTATCCGCGCGCTGGCACCCTTCAGCCCTTGAACGAGCGAGCCTATGGTCGATGGTAGCGTCCAGTGGCATCATTCTCATTCGACGAGGATCGTTTGTCCGCGCCCTGAGAGGGCGCGCTCGGCCAGGAGTGCGCCCTTACAGGGCGCACAACAACGCCGAGCCCGGGATAACACCAACGACGCGTGGGTCCTCTTCTCCGCGCCCTGAGAGGGCGCGCTCGGCCGGGAGTGCGCCCTTACAGGGCGCACACAACGCCGAGCCCGGGCTCTCAGCCCGGGAGACATCGAAGGGCTGACCCAAGCCGTAGCGGCAGAACACGCTAGCCCGTAGCGCCCTACCGCCCCCCCGCGATCCGCCCGATATTCCCCTCGTCTCACGCGGAGCTTTCCCCCATGAAGACTCAGGGTTCCAATACAGACGTCGTGTTCCTATCCGGCGTGCGCACCGGCTTCGGTGGCTTCGGCGGTACGCTCAAAGACATATCGGCGACGGAGCTCGGCGCCGTGGCGGCGAAGCACGCCCTGGAGCGCTCGGGCGTGCCCGCCGGCGACATCGGCCATACCGTGTTCGGCAACGCCCTGCAGACGTCGGCCGACGCGATCTACTGCGCCCGCCACGTGGGACTCAAGGCCGGTCTGCCGATCGAGGTGCCGGCAGTCACGGTCAACCGGCTGTGCGGCTCCGGGTTCGAGGCCATCACCCAGGGCGCCCAGCTCATCATGCTCGGCGAGGCCCAGGCGGTGCTCGCCGGAGGCACGGAGTCGATGAGCCAGGCGCCGCACGTGGTGCGCGGCGCGCGCTGGGGTTTGCGGCTCGGCCCGGCGCCCTTAGAGGACCTCCTGTGGGAAGCGCTCAAGGACCCGCAATGCGGACTTTCCATGGCCGAGACGGCCGAGGGGCTCGCCGAGCAATACAAGCTCACCCGGAAGGAAGTGGACGAGGTCGCACTCGGGTCCCAGCAGCGCGCCAAGCGCGCCTGGGACGAGTGCGTCTTCCAGGATGAGGTGGTACCTGTGCCGGTGAAGGGCAAGAAGGGAGAGCCGACCGAGTATCGCGCCGACGAGCACATGAGGCCCAACACGACGCTCGAGGTCCTGCTCTCCCTCAAGCCGTACTTCAAGAAAGATGGGCTCGTCACCGCAGGCAACGCGTCGGGGATCGTGGACGGCGCGGCCGCGACGGTGATCGCGAGCGACGCGTACGCCAAGGCGCACGGCCTGAAGCCGCTGGGCCGCATCGTCGCCTGGGCCGTGGCGGGGGTGGAGGGTGGAGGTGAACGAGGCGTTCGCTCCGCAGTATCTGGCCGTCGAGAAGGAGCTGGGGCTCGACCGTGCGAAGACCAACGTGCACGGCGGCGCCATTGCCATCGGCCACCCGCTGGCCGCGACCGGCACACGCATCACGATCCACCTGCTGCACGCGCTGCGACGGGGCAAGCAGCGCTTCGGCCTCGGCTCCGCCTGCATCGGCGGCGGGCAGGGCGCCGCGGTGATCGTGGAAGCCTTCCCCGCCTGAAGGAGAACGCCCGTGGACATGGTGATCACCGCCGTGCTCGGCGTGCTGGCCCTGTATCTCTTCGGCGGCCTCAAGGTGCTGCGGGAGTACGAACGGGCCGTGTACTTTTTCCTCGGCCGCTCGTGGGGCGCCAAGGGGCCGGGCTTGATCTACGTCCCACCCCTGTTCGCGAAGACGCAACAGGTGTCGCTCAGGGTCGTGGCGCTCGACATCCCCCCGCAAGACGTCATCACCCGCGACAACATCTCGATCAAGGTGAACGCGGTCCTGTACATGCGCGTGAAGGAGCCAGTCAAAGCGGTGATCGGCGTGGAGAACTATCTCTATGCCACGAGCCAGCTCGCTCAGACCACGTTACGCTCCGTGCTGGGCGAGACCGAAATGGACGAGCTGCTGATGAACCGGGAGAAGATCAACGCCATTCTGAAGAACATCATCGACAAGCGCACCGAGGAGTGGGGAGTCGAAGTATCGGCGGTCGAAGTGAAGGACGTGGACTTGCCGCCCGAGATGAAGCGCGCGATGGCGCGGCAGGCGGAAGCCGAGCGGGAGCGCCGCGCCAAGATCATCAACGCGGAGGGCGAGCTCCAGGCGTCGGAGAAGCTGGCCCAGGCCGCCCACATCATCGGCAGCGAGCCGGCGGCCATCCAGCTGCGCTACCTGCAGACGGTCACCGAGATCGCGTCGGAAAACAACTCCACGACGATCTTCCCGCTGCCGCTCGAACTGTTCAGGGGATTCTTCGAGAGTGTGACCAAGCGGGCCGCCGCGCCGGCGCTGCCGGAGAAGGCGTCGGGCGAGCCGCTGCCGGCGCCGCCGCGCAAGACCGAAACCGGCGCCTAGCGATGGCGGGCGAGCTCATCAGCCGCGAGGCCCTGGAGCGCATCATTCAGCGTGCGGCCGAGCTGCAGGCGGGGGAGCACGACATCGGGGACGGCCTCACCGAAAGCGAGCTGCTCTCGCTCGGCCAGGACGTCGGCATTCCCGCGCGTCACCTGCGGCAGGCACTGCTCGAGGAGCGGACCCGCAGCCTCGAGCCCGCGCGGCGCGGCGTGATCGCCTGGATCGCAGGGCCGGCGCGACTCTCGGCCCAGCGCGTCGTGCCCGGCGAGGCCCGCGACGTGGAGCGCTCCCTGGGCGTCTGGATGGAGCAATACGAGCTGCTCCAGATGAAGCGGCGCTACCCGGACCGCATCTCGTGGGATCCCAAGGTCGGCGCCTTTGCGTCGATCCAGCGCGCGCTCGGCGCGGGGGGACGTCGCTTCGCGCTCGCGCGGGCGGCGGAGGTCACCGGCCGGGTGACGCCGCTCGAGACGGGCTTCTGCCACGTGCAGCTCGTGGCGGACGTCTCCAATCTGCGAGGGCAGCGGCTCGGCATCGCCGGCGCGCTGTTCGGCCTGGGCGCCGCCGCAACGGGCACCTTCCTCGCGATGGCCGTGCTCACCCCGTTCGCCTGGGCGCCGGCGGTCGCCCTCGGAGCGGCGGCGGTCGCGGCGCTCGGCGCCCAGCGGCGCCAGTACGAGCAGGTCCAGATCGGCATCGAGCAGGTGCTCGACCGCCTGGAGCGCGGAGAGATCCGGCCCGAGCACGCTCTGCCCGGATCGCGCGTCAACGCGTTCGTGCGCCTCGCCGACGAGATCCGATCACTCATCAGCCCCGGGGCACCGCCCCGCGGCTAGCCGGCAACGACAAGTCCGGAGCGCCATGACCGACATCAAACGGGTGGGGGTATTGGGGTGCGGCCTCATGGGGAGCGGCATCGCCCAGGTCGCCGCGACCGCCGGCTATGACACCATCGTGCGCGACGTGTCGCAGCAAGTCTGGGACAAAGCCCGCGCGGGGATCGAGAAATCGCTCGGCAAGTTCGTGGAGAAGGGCAAGATTCCCGCGCCCGACCGCGATGCGGCCTTGAAGCGCCTGCGGTTCACCACGGTGACCGCCGAATTGAAGGGCTGCGACATCGTCCTCGAGGCGGTCACCGAGGACCTGGACCTGAAGAATACCCTGTGGAAGGAGCTCGACGGCCTGTGCCCTCCGGCCACGATCTTCGCGTCCAACACATCGAGTCTCACGATCGCGGCCATGGCGGCGGCCACCCGGAGGGCCGACCGCTTCGTCGGCCTGCACTTCTTCAATCCCGTGCCGCTGATGCCGCTCGTCGAAGTCGTCCGTACCGTCACGACCTCGCCGGACACGTTCCAGCGCAGCTTCGCATTCGCCCGATCGCTCGGGAAGGAGCCCGTCGCGGCGAAGGACAACTCGGGGTTCATCGTGAACCTGCTGCTCGTCCCCTACCTGCTCGACGCCATTCGGGCGGTGGAGCGCGGGGTCGGGAGCGTGCCGGACATCGACAAGGCGATGCAGCTCGGCTGCGGCTACCCGATGGGCCCACTCACCCTGCTCGATTTCGTGGGGCTCGACACGACCTACAAGATCGCCGAGATCATGTTCACCGAGTACCGCGAGCAGCGCTACGCGCCGCCGCCGCTGCTGAAGCGCATGGTGCTGGCGGGGATGAACGGCCGCAAGACGGGCAAGGGCTTCTACGACTACGCGGTCGATCCTCCGAAGGTCGTCGACCTGGGCGTCTAACCCGTCCCCCGTCCGCCCTCCCCCGTCCCTCGACCTAAGGACGCGCATGTTCGGCTACGACTGGCCCCGCTTCCACGCGGCGGTGAACGACCTGCCGGCCGCGCTGCTGTTCGTGACCGTGCTGTTCGACATCGGCGCCTGGCTCACGAAGCGCGAATCCCTCAAGGCCGCGGCGCTGTGGACGCTATGGGCCGGCGTGATCGGCGGGTGGATCGCGGTAATCGCCGGTCTCCAAGCCGAAGACGTGATCGAGCATGGCGAGGCGATCCACGAGCTGATGGAGACGCACGAGACGCTCGCGCTCACCACCATGGGCATCTTCACCGTCGTCCTGGGGTGGAAGCTGTTTCGCCGCGCCCGCCTCACCCCTCCCGAGGAAGCCGGGCTAAGGGTGCTCAGCGTGGCGGGGCTCGTGACGGTGGTGTGGACCGGTGTGATCGGCGGGAAGCTGGTGTTCGAGCACTCGGCGGGCGTGCCCACGAGAATGATGAAGGCGGAGATCGAGAACCGCGCGGCGGGGCACCATCACGAGGGGGGGGAGGAGGAGGAGCACGAGCATGCACACCCAGACTCGGCGCACCAGAATTGATGCTCAGAGTGCGGAGTGCGGAATGCGGAGTGCGGAGTAGCTCAATAGGTGTCGGCGCACGGGTGCTCACTCTGCCATTCCGCACTCCGCACTCCACACTCCGCATGCTGTTGCTTCTCATCGCCGCCTGCACGCCCGTCACCACGCGACCCGACTTCAAGCCCGACCCGCGCGCGTTGGTCGTGATGCTCAACGCCCGCCCGGAGCGCGTAGCCGTGGCGCTCGACAGTCTGCTCCCCGCCGACAGCCTCGCGGTGGTCAGGTTCAACGTGCGGGACGGGTACGTCGAGACCAGCTGGTTCGACCCCGCGCGGCACCGCTCCTACCGCCACGAGCGCGACATCGCCGATCTGCCCGGGACGGTGAAGATCCGGTGTTGGGCCGACCCCTGGGTCCCCGGGCAGACGCGGCTCACCGTCGAGCCCGTGTACCGGCCGCGCGGCGATCCGTCGCGCACCGAGCGGGATCTTGAAGTGATCGCGCCACCCGAGCACGGCGGCTACAAGGTGGCGCAGGAGCTGATCGAGAAGTTGAAGCAGAAGTTCGGCACGCCGCAGTCGGCGCGGTGACGATCGCTACGACGCGACCCAGCTCTTCACCCACCGCTCCATCAGGTCGAGGTCGAGCATCGCGTCCCGGCACGGTCCGTTGGGAAGGCGCATCGTCAGACCGAGCACGGGGAGCTTGCCGGCCACATCGCGCAGTCCCGTCGTCATGTCGCGCTCGCACGCCACGGCCACGACCGCGCGCGGCCGCCGCTCCCGGATCACGCGTCGCGCCAGCTGGCCCCGGGTGGCCACGAACACCGGCACCTCGTAGCGGCCAGCGATCGTCAGCACGCCGTCCAGCGCTTCCTTGGACAAGCAACGGGGGATGAGCACCAAGAGCTCACCCTTCCCCACCGTCCTGTGACGGCGTTCGGCCAGGGCGTTGTACACGTCGATGCCTGCGTGCTCGACCCAGTCCCGCTTCCCGAAGGCCCTGGCCACGTACGACGTGACGCTCATCAGGTGGAGGTAGGGGCCCCGTTCGAGCCAGGCCTCGGGGAGGAGCCGGGCCCCTGCATAAAAGGATAGCAGCAGCACGCCGAACCATAACCAACCGAGGCCGGTCGCCGCGCCGAGCGCGAGCCACAGCACCCGGGGGATGCCTGCCCATACGTCGGCGAAGCGGGGAGCGAGGATGAATAACAGGGCCGCGGCCGCCGCGGTCAGGGCGGCGATGGTCACAGCCGCGAACCGGAAGAACAGACCGGGTGGCGCCGAGAAATCCCCGTCTCCGGGAAGCGGCTGGCCGTCCCACTCGTCCCACTCGTGCCCGAGTCGGCGGTCAGTCTCGATGCGGATGAGCTGGGCGCGCGCCGGCGCCGCCTCGACCGTCATGCGAGTCAAGCATCACCCGGCGCCATGGTCGTGTCAAGCGTGAAATGTGCGCGGTGCGCCGTACGCGGTAGCTTTCGGGAACAACCGCGCACCGCGTACTGCGCACGCTCTTGGAACCCAAGCCCCACCTGCTCACCGATCTCCGCACCCGCGCCGCCTACTCCGAAGGCGCGGGGATCTGTCGGATCGTGCCCGCCGCGGTCGCCGTCCCGCGCGGTGTCGAGGAGCTGCAACGGCTGGTGCGCTGGGCGGCCGACAGCGGCACGCACCTCGTGCCGCGCGGAGCCGGGAGCGGGATGGCGGGCGGGAGCGTGGGACGCGACGTCGTCGTGGACCTGAGTCAGGGATTCCGTTGGACCGCCCCCGACTGGTCGCGACGCACGGTCTGGGCCGGTGCCTCCGTCACCTGGGCGGACGTGACGGAGGCGGCGCGTCCATTCGGCCTGCGGCTCCCGCCCGACCCCTCCTCCGGAGGGTTCGCGACGTCGGGCGGGATGGCGGCTACCAACGCCGCCGGCCCGCGCTCGGTGCGGTGCGGCAGCGTGCGACGGTGGGTGGAGGCGATTGAGATCATCGACGCGGCCGGCGCGCCACGACGCGTGACGCGGGGAGCGGGGAGCGCGGAGCGGTACCCGCTGTCGCCGGACCAGCGGCGGCTCGTCGCCGCCCGCTTCCCGAAGACTCGCAAGAACTCGGCGGGCTATGCCCTGGACCGCTATGCCGAATCGGGCGATGAGCTCGATCTGCTGATCGGGTCGGAGGGAACGCTGGCATTCGTCACGGCGGTCCAGTGGCGGCTCGAGCCGATCCCGGCCGACGTGGCCGGTGTGGCGCTGGGGTTCCGCGCGCTGGAACAGCTCACGGAGGCGGTGCCGTACCTCGTGGCCCTCAACCCGTCGGCCGTCGAGCTGCTCGATCGGACCCTGCTCGATCTCGTTCGCCCGGAGGCCGTCGGCCTGCCCGAGGGCCCGGAGATAGAGGGCCTGCTGCTGGTCGAATTCGAGCGCGAGACGCAAGCCGCGGCGCGCGGCGTGGTGGGCGACGCCGTCCGGGGCCTCGCGGCGAGCACGGCGCATGTGGCCACCGCCGTGGACCGGGCCGGCCTCGAGCGCTTGTGGGCGGTGCGCCGGCTCGCGAGTCCCGCCCTGGCCCGGCTCCCTGAAACGCGGCGCTCGCTCCAGGTCGTCGAGGATGGTTGCGTGCCGCTCGAGCGGCTGGGCGACTACGTCGCGGGCATCCGGGCGGCCGCAGTGCGGCACGAGATCCCGATCGCGGTCTTCGGCCACGCGGGCGATGGCCACGTCCACGTCAACACGCTTCCCGACGTGACCCGCCCCGGCTGGAGCGACGGGCTGGCGGCGCTGTATTGGGACGCCGTCGAGCTGCTGCTCGGTCTCGGGGGCACGCCGAGCGGCGAGCACGGCGTGGGCCGGTTGCGGGCGGGACTGTTGGAGCGCTTCTACGGGCCCGAGGTGGCGGCGCTGTTCCGCGAGGTCAAGCGGGCCTACGATGCCGACTCGACCCTCAATCCCGGTGTTATTATCCCCACGGCCGACTGGGCGCCGCTCGCCGACCTGAAAGTGGGACCAACAGCGGCCCCGATACCGGACGACATCGCCGCCCGGCTGCGCGAGATCGAACGAACCGCCGGCTGGGCCACGCCGAAGCTGGAGCTGGCCCGATCTCCCGAGCCCCGAGCCCCGAGCCCCTAGCCCCTATGGAAATCTTCCGAGCCCCGCGCGTCACCCTCATCGCCCGCCCGGAGTTCCTCGAGCCTGCGCACCTGCGAGTGCAGTGGCAGGGGGATGCTTCGTCCGGCGAGCGGCTCGCCGAGTTCGCGGGGCGCGTCTGCTACATGAGCCAGCACAACCCGGCGAACCGGTCGACGGCCGAGTACCTCGAGAACATCAAGAAGCAGGGACATGGCTCCGTGCTCGAGCACGCCGTCTACGTGCTCCTGATCGAGGGGATTTCGCGCTCCTGCTCGCACGAGCTGGTGCGACACCGAGCGGGTTTCGGGTATTCCCAGCTGTCGCAGCGCTACGTGGACGAATCGCACGCGGCATTCGTCATGCCGCCGGCGATCCTCGGCGACGCGCACCTCGAGGCCGAGTGGCAGGCGGAGGTCGCGGATGCGCAGGCCGCGTACGTCCGCGCCGTCGAGGCGCTGATGCAACGCTACGAGTGGGTGACCGATAAGGTGCACCGCCGGAAGATGGCGCGCGAGGCGGCACGGAGCGTGCTGCCGAACGCGACCGAGGTGAAGATCGTGGTGTCGGGGAACGCGCGCGCGTGGCGCACCATGCTCGAGCTGCGATGCGGCGAGGGCGCGGAGCTCGAGATCCGGCGCATGGCCGTCGCGTGTCTGCGCGAGCTGCAGCGCGAAGCGCCCGCGCTGTTCTCCGACTTCGAGATCTACGTCGCCGATGATCGACAGGAGGCGGCGCGCGTCGCGTATCACAAGGTGTGACGCGCGACGTCCGAAAAAAAATTCCGAATTGCCTATTGCGCATCGCTCCGGGTTTTCTTATTCTCTATTCGAGAACTCGTTTTTCGATTCACAGACCGCACCCGCGGCCTTTTTTGTAGGAGGTCACCCGAGACCACATGCGCATCGGTCTCGCATACAACGAAAAACCGGAGCTCGCGTCCACCGAGGACCCCGACAGTAGCAACGACGCGTACGCCGAGTGGGACGATCCCGCCACCATCACCGCGGTGGAGCAGGCCCTCGGTCTCTTCGGCAGCGTCATCCGCCTCGAAGCCGATCAGTTCCTCCCACAGAAGCTCGCGCTCTCCCGCCCGGACCTGGTGTTCAACATGGCGGAAGGGTTCCGCGGCCAAAGTCGCGAGGCGCTGGTCCCGGCGATCTGTGAGTACCTGAGCATCCCCTACACCGGCTCCGATCCGCTCACCCTCGCGCTCTCGCTGCACAAGGGCCGCACCAAGGAGACGCTCGCGTTCCGCGGCGTTCCCACCGCCCCATTCGCGTGCCTCGAGACGCCGGACGACCTGGACCGGCTGGCGCTGCCGTTTCCGGTGTTCGTGAAGCCAATCGCCGAGGGATCCGGCAAGGGCGTGTTCAGCAACAACTTATGCGACGGCCCGAGGGCGCTCGCGGAGCGCGTCCGGTTCCTGACCGAGCGCTACGCGGAGCCCGTGCTGGTCGAGACGTACCTCCCGGGTCCGGAGTTCACGGTCGCGATTCTCGGAAACGGCCCCGAGGCGTACTGCCTGCCGGTGGTCGGGTTCGACTTCTCTACGCTGCCACCGGGCGCGCCCCCCGTGTACGGCTACGAAGCTAAGTGGGTGTGGGACCGGCCCGAAGCGCCGCTGGCGATCTTCCAGTGCCCGGCGCGCGTGGCGGGCGGAATGTATCGTGAGATCGAGCGCACGGCGCTCGATGCCTATCACGCGCTCGGCTGCCGCGACTGGTGTCGGGTCGACGTCCGGATCGACCGGTTCGGCGTCCCCAACATCCTCGAGCTCAACCCGCTGCCGGGCATCATCCCCGACCCTGCCATGAATTCCTGCTTTCCCAAGGCGGCCCGCGCCGCGGGGTTCGGCTACGACGAGCTGATCCAGGAAGTGGTACGGATCGCCTGGCGGCGGCTCACGGGGCGGGACGTGCCGGTGCGCACCGTGGTCGGGGCGCCGCGTGCGGCGCCCCGGCACGCGGCGGCAGCGTCCGCGTGAAGCTCGTCATCCTCTATGACCCCGGCGCCGAGGACTGGACGCCGGAGGACATCCGCGGCGTGATGAAGGCCGTGGACGAGATCGGCGCGATCTTCGGCGCCATGGGGGCCGGTCACGAGGTCCGCAAGGTTCCGGTGCGACACGACATGCGCTGGTTCCAGGTAGCGCGCCGGGCGGACCTGGTGTTCAACCTGTGCGAAGGCGTGCACGGCAAGAGCGAATGGGAAGAGCACGTCGTGGGGACGCTCGAGTTCACAGGCGTCCCGCTCACGGGGGCGAGCCTGTGGACCATCGCGGCGTGTCGTCGCAAGCCCATCGTCAACGCGCTGCTCGCGCAGGCGGGCCTCGCGATCCCGCGCTGGACCGTCGCGCAGGGCAAGATCGAGGACGACTTTCCGCTTCCCGCCATCGTCAAGCCGGCTGCGGAGGACGCGAGCGCGGGGCTGGACCGGGGCTCGGTGGTGAGCGATCGCAAGGCCCTGCGCGCCCGCGTGGCCGCGATGACCGAGCAGTTCGACGAGGTCCTGGTCCAGGAGTATGTCGCCGGGCGCGAGTTCAACGTGGGGTTCGTCGGCACGCGCGTGCTGCCCATCTCCGAGATCGACTTCAGCCGCATGCCCGAAGGGGCGTGGCCGATCCTCACCTACGCGGGGAAGTGGGACGCCGGGTCGCCCGACGATCTGGGGAGCGTGCCCGTCTGCCCGGCGAACATCCCCCAGAAGCTCGCCGACCGGTTGGTCCGGGTCGCGGAGGCCGCGTGGCGGGTAATGCAGGGGAAGGGGTACGGTCGCGTGGACCTGCGGCTCGACGACCAGGGCCGCGTCTGGATCCTCGACGTCAACCCCAACCCCGACCTGAACGACGACGCCGGCCTGTCCCGCATGGCCAAGGCCGCCGGATGGGACTACGCCGAGCTGGTACGGCGCATCGCCGAGGTGGGGTTGCGCGACGCGCAGGGGGCCAAGGCGGCGCGTGAGCTGCTCGCTCCGTCCCGTCGGCCGCGCCCAACGCGCACGACTTGAGCAGCTCACCGCGGCCACCGGCCTGTTCCGGCCGGACGAGGTCGCCATCGCGGTGGAGCTGCTCGACGACGCCCTCGACGGCGACGAGGAGTATCACTTTCTCGGCGCGTTCGCCGGCGAAGAGCTCGTGGGCTACGCCTGCTGGGGCCCAACGCCCGGGACGACCGGGACCTACGACCTCTACTGGATCGTCGTCGATCCCGCGTGGCAAGGCAAGCGGGTCGGCACCCAGCTGTTGGCGTCCGTCGAGGCCCAGCTCGCGACGGATCACGGGCGGCTTATCGTCGTCGAGACGTCATCCCGCGCCGACTACGGGCCCACGCGCGCCTTCTACGAGCGACGCGGCTACGCTCGCGCGGCGCTGATCCCCGGCTACTACGCGGCCGGTGACGATCTGGTGATCTATCTCAAGGACCTGACGCATGGAGTCGTGGCAAGAGCTACTGCGTAAAAAGAGCCTCGCCTCGCTCGACGCGCTCGTGGCGAAATTCGGACCGGAGCAGTTCCCGGACCTCGAGCGGCTGCGGCAGGCCGCGCTCAACTTCGAGTTCCGCATCTCGCCAGCGATGGTGGACCTGATTCAATCGCCCGGCGACCCGATCTGGCGGCAGTACGTGCCGGACTTGCAGGAGCTCGACGTGCGCGACGGCCTGGTCGATTCGCTGGCCGAAGACGCGCATTCACCCGTGCCCAACATCACCCACCGCTATCCCGATCGGGCCCTGTTCCTCGTCTCGCCGGTATGCGCGTCGTATTGCCGGTTCTGCACGCGGCGCCGCAAGGTGGGCGACCCCGAGAAGATCTCGATGCGCGAGCTCGAGTCGGCCTTCCGCTATCTCGAAGCGCATACGGAGATCCGCGACGTGATCATGTCGGGCGGCGACCCGTTGCTGCTCTCCGATCGCCGGATCGACGAGCTGTGCGGGCGCCTGCGGGCGATCCCCCATCTCGAGATCCTCCGCATCGGAAGCCGCGTGCCGTGCCACCTTCCGGAGCGCATCACCCCGGAGCTGTGCGGCATCCTGCGGCGCTACCATCCCCTCTACATCAACACGCACTTCAACCACCCCGACGAGCTCACGCCGGCCGCGGTCGCGGCCCTCGGCCGGCTCGCCGACGCCGGCATCCCGCTCGGCTGCCAGACCGTCCTCCTCAAGGGCGTGAACGACGACCCCGCGGTCATGAAACTGCTGATGCAGAAGCTGCTCGCCGCCCGGGTGCGGCCCTACTACATCTACATGTGCGACCAGGTCGCCGGCGCCGAGCACTTTCGCACCACCGTCGAAAAGGGGCTCGAGATCATCCGCGCGCTGCGCGGGTGGACGTCGGGCCTCGCCGTGCCCCACTTCGTGATCGACGCCCCCGGCGGCGGCGGCAAGATCCCCCTCTTGCCCGAATACGTCGAGTCGCTCAGCGACGACGCCGTCGTGCTGCGAAACTACGCCGGCCAGCGCTTCGTGTACCGGCAGCCCGCCCGCGAGGAGCCGATCCTGGTCGGTTAAAGCGCTGTCTGTGGCCGTGACGCCACACCACCACGCTCGCACGAGGCGGGCGACGGCGCCACATTTCTTGCTGCAACGAAGGTCGGAGCCCTGCGTGCCCTCCTTCTCCGCCCGTCTCGCCGTCGCCGCGACACTGTGCTTCTGCGGCCTCATGACGCCGGCGAGCGCCCAGCGGCTGGACGCTGGGGCGCCGCCGCCCCCCGCTCCCTTGAGCGGCTCCACGGCCGAAGCCTACGAGCCCGTGTTCGAGGCGTTGCGCAGGCTCGCGCCACGAGGCGACAGCGTCGCCACGGTCCACAACCTCACGCTGCAGCGCGATGCCATCCAGTTCCACTTCGCCGAGGGCCGGCTCTACCTGCTGACCCCGGTGGCGGGCCGCACGGTGGGCGCGGTGTTCGTGGGTCGGGGCGCGGTCTCGTTCGTGCCACCGCTGGCGGTCGAGCGCGCCCAGCTCAGCCACGTGCTCCGCGACTCCGTCTTGAATACGGAGATCTCCGCCGCCGTCCTCGTTTTCACCGACTCCACGCTGTGGGAGCTCACACGCGAGCTCAGCTTCGGCTCCGCAGCGGTCGGCGGTGACGCGTCCGGAGCCGTGGGCGACGCGCTCGGACGCCTGCTCGAGGGACGGTCGCACGAGTCGGAGAGCTCCACCTTGATGAGCGGCCTCTTGAACGGCTACGTGAATGGCTTCTTCTATGGGCATGTCAAGCGCGCCCATGGCGAAGACCTCATGTTCCAGGTCGACCCCGAGCAGCCGGAGCAGATCGAGCTGCTCCGGGGCGGCAAGCTGGACGGGCAGAAGGTCCAGATCGTATCGCAGTTCCCGCGAGTCGAGGATCTCCAGGATAGCGTGCTCGTGGGCGTCGAGCGGCCGGATCCGTTGAAGCTCGAGCGTTACCAGGTCGAAACAACCATGGGAAAGGATCTGGAGTTCTCAGCGAAGGCTTCGATCCGTGTGACCGCACGGCGCGACGGCGTTCGCTGGGCCCCGTTCCTCTTGTACGAGGAGCTGAGGGTCGACTCGGTGCTCGACGAGACGGGGTCGGCGGACAGCTTCTTCCGGGCCAAGCATAGTCCGGAGCTGTGGGTGCGGTTCGCGAGGCCGCTCGTTGCCGGCCAGGCGCGATCGCTCCGCGTCGTCTACCATGGCGACCTCATCACATACGGATCGCTCATGGAGCAAATCGAGCGTAGGTGGACCGACTCGCTCCCCCGCCGGTGGCGCGACTCGCTGCGTCGGGCGCTGCCGCCGGCCATGGACCGCTGGTTCTTCCTGAAGTCAGCCAGTCTCTGGTTCCCGCGTTACGGTGCGCCGACGTACGGATCGGGACAGGCGGCGGACATGGACCTGACCTTCCACGCGCCGGCCCACTACCTGTTGGCGAGCAGTGGTCGTCTGGTCGAGTCGCGCGTCGATGGCGACGTGCGGACGACGCACTGGGTCACGGAGCGGCCGGCGTTTGTGGCGTCGTTCAACGTGGGGCCGTTCAGCGAGTTCCAGATCACCGATCCCCGCATCCCACCCGTGACCGTGCACCTCAACCGGGACGCCCACAACCACCTGCGCAACCTGCTGCTGGGACAGCGCGATCCCGAGCAGGCCGTGGGCGCGGACGTGGCGAACAGCCTTGCGTTCTTCACCCGCGTGTTTGGCCCGCCGTTGTTCCAGCGGTACTATGCCACCGAGATCCCCTACGGACACGGGCAGGCGTTCCCGGGACTGATCCACCTCTCCTGGTTGACGTTCCAGTCGATCCGGGAGAACGGCGACGAGGAGATCTTCCGCGCGCACGAGATGGCGCACCAGTGGTGGGGCATTGGGGTGGAGCCCGCGACGTATCGGGACGCATGGCTCTCCGAAGGCTTCGCGGACTTCGCCGGACTCTGGTACATGCAGCTCGTGCTCAACGACAACGAGAAGTTCTTCAAGCACCTGAAGGATTGGCGTCGCGACATCCGGGCCAGGCGGGGCGATGCGCTGCCGACCGGGCTGGGCTCGCGCGTGGCCGAAGTCGAGCCACGCGACTACCAGGTGACGGTCTACGAGAAGGGCGCGTGGGTGATCCAGATGCTGCGGAACCTGATGCTCGATTTCCGCACCATGAAAGAGGACGCCTTCTCGGCCATGATGCAGGACTTCTACGGGCAGTACCGCGGCCGCCGGGCGACCACGCATGATTTCCAGCGCGTGGTCGAGCAGCATCTCAACCTGCCGATGGACTGGTTCTTCGACGAGTGGGTGAATGGGACGGCGATTCCAACGTACATCCTGTCGTGGCATGCCGAGCCGGCGGCCGACCACAAGTACGCCTTGCACATCCGCATCCGCCAGGAGGACGTGCCCAAAGACTTCATCATGCCGGTGCCGCTGGAGATCGAGATGGGCGACGGGGCGCGCGCCTACGTGCGCGTGAACGTGCGCGGGCCGGTGACCGAAGCGACGCTCCCGCTGCCGGCGGAGCCGACGCAGCTGGAGCTCAACCCCCTGGAGTCGGTGCTCGCGGAGGTGAAGACGGAAGGCTGGGAGTGACGGGTCCGATGGGCTCGGATTCGACCAGCAGCCCGGTGCGCAATGCGAACCGCACCAGCTCCGGCCGGCGCGTGAGCCCGAGGCGATCTTTCAGGCGCGCACGGTACTCGTCCACCGTTTTCGGACTGAGCGACAGCTTCAGGCCGATTTCCTTCGAGCTGTGCCCGAGGGCGAGCAAGGCAAGGACTTCGCGCTCCCGCCGGCTCAACCGCTCCGCCGCCGCCTTTTCGTCCTCGACCTGCCCCGTCTTGCGATAGCGCTGCAGCACGACCAGACGGGCGGCGTCCTCGTCCAGGAAGAGCCGGTCGCCCGCCACGGTGCGGATCGCGCGCGCCAGCTGCTCCACCGACGCGTCCTTCCGTAGGAAGCCGCTGGCGCCCGCTTCAAGCGCGTCGCACAACTGCTGCTCCTGGGGCAACGCGGTGATCACCAGGACCTTGGTCCCCAGTCCCAGCATGGTGATGCGTCGCGTGGCGTCGATGCCGCCTTCCCCGGGCATGGCGAGATCCATCAAGACCACGTGGGGACGCGCCGACGCGGTCAGGGCGACCGCCTCGCCGCCCGTCTCGGCCTCGCCGACGACGACGAAGCCCGGCTGCTTTTGCAAGAGCGCCCGCAGGCCGGCACGCACGACGGCGTGATCGTCTGCCAGGACGATTCGGATCTCTTGCCGAGCGCTACCGCCGACGTCGAACACGGAGCACCTCACTGCGAGTGTGCGGCTCCGCACTGATAGCAAGAATTACACCCCGCGGGAAGGGGCCGCCTCCGCGACGACAATGCGGCGTGTGTTGCGTCGACGCTACGGCAACTGCCAGATCTCCACCCGATTCCCTGGCAGCGAGGGGATCAACAGCCGATTCCGCTTCGCGTCGTAGCCGATATCGGCGGGTCCGGCGATCCCGCCGATCAGTTTCACCTCCTGGCCCGTCTCGTAGCTCGACACGCTCGAATCGGCCCAGCTCGACACGAGAATCCTGCCACCTTCCACGACGACGCCGTCGAATCCACCCGGGCCCTTCGCGACCACGCTCGGCGCCTTGTCGCCGGGCTTCCAGCCGAGCACGTAGCGTCCGCCGAACTCCACGATGATGAAGCGCTTGCCCACGGGATCGACGGCGATACCGTTGGGACGACCGAGCGTGTCGCCGCGGATGACCTGAGTCACCGCGCGGTCGGGGCCCACGCGGAACACGCGATCCGGACCCGGATGCAGCACGTTGCCGACGTCGTCGAACCGGATGCCCGTGTCGGTGATGTAGAGCGCGCCGCTCAAGCCGACCACGATGTCGTTCAAGAACACCGCCCCGAGCTTGCTCAGGCTCACCGTGTCGATCGCGGCACCCGTCTTCGCATCGAACGCCCGTACGACGTCGATGTCGGCGACCCACAGCGTGTCGCCCTCCAGGGCGAGACCCTTCGGCGCGTTGAGGGTGACGCCGCTCCGCCCGCCCTCGATGAACTTGAGGTTCTCGACCGCCCCGTCCGGCCGCACGCGGCTGATGAAGCCGTTATTGTCTTTCGCCATCGGGCTGCCGTTGATGTTGGAGACGAAGTAGATGTCCTGCGTGCTGTCGTGCAGCACCGATTCCGGCGCCAGGAAGCCCTGTACCGTGGCGACCTTGGTCGCGGCCGGCGCCGGCGCCGGCACTGGAGCCGGAGCCGGTGGCGGCGCCGCGGCCGGGGACGGCGCCGCGGTATCGGCGCGCGACGCGGTCGTGTCCGACGCGGGCGGGGCCTTGTCGGGCCGTACGCAGGCAATGCCCAGGGCGCCCAGCGCGGCATAGAGGATCGTCCCTCTCATGGGTGATCTTCCTCCTCGGCGATTGCCTTGATGTGCCGCAGCACCCGCTCGTGGATCGCCGCAACGAGACGGCCGGTGGGCAGCGTCCAATAGGTCTGCGGGAACAGCGACACTACGTACTGGGTCCGCCCTTCGAGACGGGTACGGCCGCCGGGCAGCGGGGTCAGTCGGAACTCCCCGTGAGTCGCCCGGAAGTACCCGTCGAGATGCGGCGGGTTCACGTCGCGATACGGGCTCCACTCGCGCATGGGCGGCGGCTGCGTCGTGATGTCGAATCCCAGCCGGCGACCCTCCTCCCAAACCGTGACCGGCTCGACGAAGCTGCCGGTCGTGAAGTCGCAGTAGCGGGTCGCCCCCACGCCGGATCCGACGATGCGCGCCGCCATCGGGGCCGCGACGCCGGCGCGGAACGGCCACTCGCGGGGCGGCGCCAGCTGCGGAAAGCTAATGACGTGACGCCACACGACCGCCGGCGGGGCGTCGACCTCGATCACGGTCACGACCTCGTGGGAGGGCCCCCGCTGCCGCGGGCTCACCAGCACCACGAGCGGCGCGAGCAGCGCTCCGGCGAGGAGCGACCGCCCCGCGCCGCGCAGCGCCACCGCTCTTCCGAGGACGGCTCCGGGGAGGGCGAGTAACGCCGCGAGCGGCAATGCCAGCGCGATGCAGAGCGCACCTTCGAGTGCAAACACCAGCATGGCCCCGCCCGCGAGCGCGACCGCCAGGACCGCCACCTCGAGCGTGTGGCGCTCGCTCTGGGCCTGGCGCGCGTTGAATACATAGGCGCTGATGTAGCCGATGGTGAAGGGGGTGCCGAGGAACAAGCCGGCGGAGTAGAGGCGCCGCAGATAGACCCCGATCAGCACAGACGGGATCGTGATCGCGAGCGCGGCGGCAACGCCCAGCAGCCCTGCGCGGAGCCTGCGGTCGGCGGCCGCGTGCTGCAGTGCCCCGCCGGGGGGCCCGGGGGGCCCGGGGGGGCCGGGGGGGCGGGGGCGCGACGGCTGAGCCGCGAGCCACAGCATGGTCGCGTAGTTGACGAGGGGCACGAAGAACAGCAGACACCACCACGGCGAGCGTCCGGCGTCCACCGCCCGCCGCAGTGTCAGACTCACGCCGATCCACAGGAACGGCAGGGTCCACACCACCAGCGCCGGGGCGAGCCAGTCCGGCGCGCCGCGCAGCAGCTGCTGGCGCAGCGTCCAGACGGGGTTCAAGTAGCCGAGCGGAGTCCACCAGCGGCCGACGAAGGCCCACACGAGGCTCGCGTCCACCGTGTACTTGAGCAGCATCAGGGCGGCGCCGCTTTGCAGGTACGCGCGCCGATCGACGGGATCGCGGGAGGAGAACCACAGGCGCAGCCAGCGCCTCAAGACGCCTTCGCCTCCTCGAGCTCTTTCTTGCGCACCTCCGCGACCTTCTGCGCCGCATCAGGCGGCACTTCCTGGTACACGTGAAACTTCGAGCGATACGTGCCACGGCCATGCGTGATCGAGTGCAGCGTGGTGGCGTAGCGGTCGAGCTCGGCTTCGGGCACGAGCGCCTTGACCTTCACCTGCCGCCCGGCGGGCTCGGTGCCGAGGATCTGACCGCGCCGCGACGACAGGTCGCCCATCACGGCGCCCTGATACTCGTCCGGGGTCCACACCTCAAGCTCGAGGATCGGCTCGAGCAACACCGGCTTGCAGTTGGGGCTCACGTTCCGGAACGCCAGGATGCCCGCCATCTTGAACGACATTTCGTTCGAGTCCACGTCGTGGTAGGACCCGTCGTACACCTCCACCTTGAAGTCCACGACGGGATAGCCGGCCACCGGCCCGCGCGCCGCCGCCTCCTGGACGCCACGCTCCACCGCCGGGATGTACTGGCGCGGGATCACGCCGCCCACGATCTCGTCCACGAACTGGAATCCCGACCCGCGCGGCAGCGGGGCGATGCGGATCCAGCAGTCGCCGTACTGGCCGCGGCCACCGGTCTGCTTCTTGTGCTTCCCCTGGCCTTCCGCGCGGGCCCGGAACGTCTCGCGGTACGCGATCTTGGGGCGCCCGATCAGGGCGTGCACGCCGAATTTGCGCGCCAGCCGCCCCACGATGATCTCGAGGTGGCGCTCCCCCAGCCCGCGGATCAGCGTTTGCCCCAGCTCGCCCGAGTACTCGTGCTGGAACGTGGGGTCTTCTTCGTGCAGCTTGTGCAGGCCGTTCGACAGCTTCTCTTCCTCCCCCCGCTGCTTCACGTCGATTGCTTCCGTGATCACCGGCTCGGGGAACGGGATCTTGGGCAGCACGATGGCGTGCTCCCGGGTGGAGAGCGTGTCGTTGGTGTGGGTGTCCCGCAGCTTGGCCACGGCGCCGACGTCGCCGGCGCGCAGCTCGGCGATCTCGAATCGCTCCTTGCCCTGCGTGACGCACAGGTGGTTCAGCTTCTCCACCGCCTCGCGGGGGGCGTTGTACACATCCTGGCCGTTCCGGACCGTGCCGGAGTACACGCGAAAGAACGTCACGTCGCCTACGTGTGGCTCCGAGATCGTCTTGAACACCTGCGCCACGAACGGGCCGGTATCCTCCGACTTGAGTGTCACCCGCTCGGCGCTCCCCCATTTCTGAGCCTCCACCGGCGGCCGCTCGTGGGGCGCCGGCAGGAGCTCCACCATCTTCGTCAGCAGCGCTCGCATGCCGTACGTAAGCTCGGCGGCGCCGCAAAACAGCGGGAACAGCTCGCCCTTCGCCATGCCGGCCTTCATCGCCGCGATCGCTTCGTCCCGCCCGATCTCTTGGCCCCCGAGGTAGCGCTCCAGCAGCGTGTCATCCGTCTCCGCGATCCGCTCGATTAGCTCCTTGGAGTAGCGCTCGAACCGGGCCTGGTACTCGGGCGGCACGTCCCCTTCCTCGTACTCGCCGGCCTTCGTCCCCTTCTTGTACATGTGGCACTTCTTGGAGAAGAGATTGATGATCCCGTGGAAGGCCGGGCCTTCTCCCACCGGGATCTCCACCGGGATCACCTTCGGCGTGAGCCGCTCCTTGACCTGCGCGTAGACGCGCTCGAAGTCGGCGTGCTCCTTGTCCATCAGGGAGACGAAGAAGAGTCGGGGGATGCCCCGGGCCTCGCAGTAGTCCCACACCTTCTCGGTGCCCACCTCCACGCCGCCGGTGGCGGAGAGCACCACCACCGCCCCGTCGGCGGCGTGGACGCCCGCCAGGGCCTCGCCCGTGAAGTCGAGGTATCCCGGTGTGTCGATGAGGTTGAGCTTGGTGTCGAGCCACTCCGCCACGGCGAGGGCGAGATTGATCGAGTACTTGCGTTCGATTTCGTCGGGCGTGTAATCGGTGAGGGCGGTCCCGTCTTTCACGGACCCGTGACGCTTGCTCGTGCCGGCCACGAACGCGAGGGCATCGACCAGGGACGTCTTGCCGCTCGCGCCGTGGCCGACGACCGCGACGTTGCGGATCTCCGGCGTCTTGTACACGCGCATTGCGCAACCAACTCCGGCAGGGGGTGAGGAGAATATGAACCGGCCAGGAGGGAGACGGCTAGGCGGACGGCAGGAATAGACGGCGAGACGGCGAGACGGCTAGCGGATGTGAGGAGTGAGGGTTCAGGTAGGCTTACCTCATGCCTGACTCCTACACGCCGCTAGCCGTCTCGCCGTCTACCCGTCTAGCCGTTGAGCCATCTGTCTGGCCAGTCGCCGCCTCTGCTACTACCTGCGGCACCCGGGTGCACGCCACCCCCCCCAGCGCCATCACCGCTCCCGCCACCAGAAACGCCGCCGGCCGCGACACATCGTAGACCTCTCCCATCACGAGCGGCCCGAGCAGGCGGCCCAGGGCTGCGAGCGCCTGCGCCGCGCCGAGCACCGTCCCCTGCTCCGTGGGATCGGCGAACACGGAGACCAGCCCCGTGGCGGCGGGCCCGAAGATGCTGTTCGAGAAGGCCAGCGCCGCCGTCCAGGCGTACAGCGCGGCGCTGGAGTGGAGCGCCGGAACCAGCGCGATCGTCGCCGCCATACCGAACCCGCCCACGATCAGGAGCCGGCGATCGCCAAACCGGTGTGCGAGCTTGCCGAACCCGTATCCCTGCACGATCGCCGCGGTCACGCCGATCACCGTGAAGAACCACCCGAGCTGCTGCTCGCGCCAGCCGAAGGTCACGTTTGCCCACAGCGGGATCGCGACCGTGTAGCCCGAGAATGCGAAGGGCGCGAGCGCCCAGGCGATCATGAGCGGCGCGAGCCGCGGGTTTCGCAGCGCGTCGCCGATGTGCGAGAAGTCCCACAGCGCGCGCTCGCTGCGGTGCTCCGCCTCGAGCGATTCGGGAAGCACGATATACGCGGACACGAAATTGGCGAGCGACAGCACCGCCGCCACGAGGCCAGGGGCCGCTGGCCCGAGGTAATGCGCCGAGAGACCACCCAGCGCCGGACCGATGATGAAGCCGAGCCCGAAGGCGGCGCCGATTATGCCCATGCCGCGCGACCGCTCGGCCGGCGTCGTGATGTCGGCCATGTAGGCCTGCGCAGCGGAGATGTTGCCGCCCGCCAATCCCGAGACGACGCGCGCGAGGAACAGCACCGGGTAGGAGTGCGCGGCCGCGAACAACAGATCGCCGAGCGCGTTGACGAGCATGGTCGTGAGCAGAATGGGGCGTCGTCCCACCCGGTCGGAGGTGCGGCCCAGGAACGCGGTCGCCACGAACTGCATCGCCGAGAACACCCCGAGCAGCGCACCCAGCCCCAGCCCGCCCGCTCCCAGCCGCTGCGCGTAGTAGGGAAGGATCGGGATGATGATCCCGAACCCGATGAGATCGATCAAGACGGTGAAGAAGATGACGGCGACGCGCGAGCGGGCTGCGGGCATAGGGGCTAGAATCTACACGGACCCAACGGAAGCGTCCCATGACAACCTGGCACCGCCTCGGCGACACCGCCGAGCTGCGCTCGCGCGTTCCCTGCGCCGTCAAGCTCGACCGCTGGTCGGTCGCCCTGTTTTCCCACGATGGCCGGTTCCGGGCGATCGGCAACACCTGTAACCACAAGGGCGGTCCGCTGTCCGAAGGCCGGCTGCGCGGCGAGTTCGTGATGTGCCCCTGGCACGCCTGGGAGTACAGCGTGATCACGGGCAAGGGACCCGAAGGCTACGACGAAGAGCAGGTCCCGGTGTTCGCGGTGGAGGAGCGGCCGGACGGCCTGTACGTGCAGACGCCACCTGTGATGCCGCGCAAGCTGGTCAAGCACAAGCCGTCGCATCTGCTCGAGGAGCACGCCAAGCCCGCGGGCGCGCCCCCCCGCGTGCTCGTCATCTCCACCACCGCGATGGACGACGTCAATCCGCGCTTCTCGACCTCGGATGCCTTGCTCGAGCACGCCGTGGATCAGGCGAAGCGTCGGGGCGCCGAAACGCGGTACATCAAGCTCCGCGACTTGACGTTTCGCCACTGCGAGGGGAATTACTCCAAGGCCGCGCACGCGTGCACCTGGCCCTGCGCGATCACCGAGCGCGACCCGGAGGACCAGCTCACGGCCGTGTACGAAGGGCTCGTCCATTGGGCGGACGTCGTGCTCATCGGGACGCCGATCCGCTGGGGGAACGCGTCGTCGCTCTATTACAAGATGATCGAGCGGCTGAACTGCGTGCAGAATCAGGTCACCATCCGCAACCAGGTGTTGATCAAGAACAAGGTCGCGGCCTTCATCATCACCGGCGGTCAGGACAACATCCAGGCCGTGGCCGGCGCAATGTTCACCTTCTGGGCCGAGCTCGGTTTCGTGTTCCCGCCGTTCCCCTTCATCGCGCACTCGCGCGGCTGGGATGCCGAGGACATGCAGAATAACGTGCGGCAGGTGATGAAGAGCGACACGCTCAAAGAAGCCGCCTACGAGCTGCTCGATCGCGCGGTCGATTTCTGGACCATCGTCGACCGGCACAAAGCGGAGATGGACAAGCCCATGGAGCGGGCCGGACGCAAGGCGAGCACCCTGCCGGAGCCGGAAGAGATCGAGGAGCTGACGGTATGAGCCGTCGCCTGGACGTCGCTAGAGCCTACGAGAAGGCGCTGTTCGCGGGAAACCGAGCGGAGACAGGCCGCTATTTCACGGATGACATCGTCTATTGGGTGGCCGGCGCTCCCCGAATCGGGGGCGAATGGCGCGGCCGCGAAGCGGTGCTCGATGCCCTCTGGAACCGCGAGCCCGGACTGGGCGCCGCCGACTGGGGATCCGAGGACGTCCAGCGCGATTGGTACGAGGCGGACGAGCGAGTGATCGTCGAGATCCGCGAGCGCTCGTGGTTGCAATCCGACCCGCGCGACGTGATGGACCAGCGGACGTGCTGCATCCTCAAGTTCCAGGGAGATCGGATCGGCGAGATTCGCGACTACACCGATAGCCACATTTACGAGGAGTTCTTGAAGCGTCACCGAGACCAGTTGCCCAAGTTCAAGCAGCGCTAGCGGGTAGCGTGTGACCGGCGTCACGCTGTTAACGCCCGGCCCGATGCCCAGGTCTTATCTGCGACCTTAACCGGGAACCACGCGTATGCGACGTCTCTTCGCCCTCTTCGCGGTGTTGGCGCTCGCCGCCAGCGCTCCGCGAGTGCTTTCAGCCCAGGACTCGAACGCGGTGAAGCAGGACCGCAAGGAAGTCCGCCACGACCGCCGTGAGCTACGCGGCGACCGCAAGGACATTCGCCACGACACCAGGGACATCCGGCAGGATCGCCGGGACGTGCGGCAGGACGTGAAGCGTGGTGATACCACGGACGCGCGGCGCGACGCGCGCGATCTGCGGCACGACGCCCGCGATCGGCGCCACGACGTGCGCGACGCACGGCGCGACCGTAGGGATTTGAGGCAGGACCGGCGTGACGTGCACGAGGACAAGCAGGAGAAGAAGGACAGCACGAAGGACTAGACGGGTAGACGGGTAGACGTCGAGACGGCGAGCGGCGGGCAGTGAGAGGCGTCAGGAAGGATTTCCTCGCCCCTCTTCACTGTTCACCGCTCGCCGTCTCGACGTCTACCCGTCTAGTCTACCCTGTCCAAATGTCGGTCCCGTCGCCGTGCTAGCCAGTAAAGCGGGATGCCCAGGAGGAGCGTCGCCCCGCTCCACGCCCACGCCGTGCCGATCGAGCTGGTCCGCGCGACCCGACCCCACAGCGTCTGCCCCAGCACGCCGCCACTGCTCGCGAACATCGAGTCGAGCGAGATGATCGTCGCCCGCTGCGCCGACGGGATGTGGGCGTTCAGATAGGCCTGCTTCACGGGGAGCGCGAGACCGATGGCCACGCCGTACAGCAGGTACAGCGCCACGACCGTGTAGAAGTTTGTGAGCAGGCCGCAGGCCACCGCCAGCGCCGCCTGGACCCCGGTCGAGAGCATGAGCACCCCGGTCCGCGTGCGCACGACGCGGGAGAGCGGCGCGACGAGCGCGTTGCCCACGATGAGGCTCAAGCCGACCAGCGCGCTGATCACCCCATCTACCCACACGGCGTCGCGCCCCAACAGATCGAGAAAGTAGCGCTGCCAGCTGTAGAAACCGAAGATCATGAAGCTCATGGAGACGAGCGACGCCAGCATCACGGGCCGGATGACCGCATGCCCGAGGCCATAGCGTAAGCCCTCGACGAACACGCGCCGCAGTTCGGCCGGCACACGGCGCAGCTCCAGAGTCCGGGGCGTGAATCCCGGCTCCGGCATGCGAAACCACGCCAGCAGGAACAGCGGCACCACGAGCCCGGCCCGCACCAGGTACGGGATGTAAAGATGGATGTTGCCCAGCAGCCCGCCGCCGATCGTCCCGACCAGCATCGCGGCCCCGAAATACATCTGGCCCCGGGCGAACACGGGCTCGAGCGGGTCCACGTAGCCCGTGGCCTTGAGGGCGTCCACCAGCCAGGCGTCCACGGCGCCCGTGTAGAACGTGTATCCCAACCCGAGCAGCACCGAGATCCACAGGAACGCGCCGAACCCCCACCCGCGCCAGGCGCAGGCGACGTACAAGAGCGTCGTGGTGAACAGCGTCACGAGACACAGCAGCAGCGACACCCGTCGTCCCACGGTGTCCGCCACGACGCCGGTGGGAATCTCGAACACCATCGAGCCGAACGTGAACGCGGCATTGGTCAGGAGCACCTGCTGGATGTCGAGCCCGGCGCCCATCTTGAACAGCGTGTCGATCCCCCAAATGAGCGACATCGCCAGATTGAATAGTCCCGTGATGGCGAAGTACGTGCGGATGATGCGTTCGCTCACGCGGCCACCACGGCCGTGTCGCGCCACGACTTGAGCGCCGTCGCGGCCAGGATCACGACGCCCCCGATCGCCGCCAGCGGGCCGGGCGTTTCGCCGTGCGCGAGCCACGCCCACACGGGACTCAGCACCGGCTCGACCAGCAAGAACAGCGACGCCTCGAGCGCGGGTACCCGGGTGATCGCGCGCGACAGGAACACGTAGGCGAGCCCGAGCTGAAATACGCCGAGGTAGATCACGATCACCCAGTCGGTGGGGTGCCCCGCCGCGAGCGGGAGCGCAGCCGGCAGGCAGGCCAGAAACACGATCAGGTTGCCGCACGCGGCGGCGGCCGCGATCGGGCCATGGCCGGCGCCATGTTCGCTCCTTTGGCGCGCGAGCCAGCGGTACCCCGTGACCGTGACCGCCCACGCCACCGCACTCCCGGCAGCCAGCACGTTCCCGAGCAAGGGCTCCGGCGCCGTGGCAAACTGTCGCTGCCCGCCCCCCACGAACAGCAGCGCCAGACCCAGTGCCAGCACGCCCATGAACCGCAAGTCGGCCCGGGTCACGGGCTCCCCCAGGAGCCACGGGGCCAACACCACCACGAACAGCGGATTGGTCGCCTGGAGAAAGACGGTGTTGGCGGCCGTCGTCAGCTTGTTCGCGAACACGAACAGGAGACCAGCCGCCGCGTAGCCGACGCCGACCAGCCCGACGCGCCAGCTCCAGCCGTGACGCGACTCGGGGATCAGCACGAGGATCGCCAGCATCGCCACCAGCGCGCGGATCGCCGCGATCTGGGAGGGCCCGAACCCGCACCACTTGATGGCGGCGCCCGCCGTCGAAAAGCAGAGCGCGGCGAGCACGAGCTGCAGGCGCGCCTTCACGGCACGTTGTGGTTCAGCCAGTCACGCGCGACGGTCGCGATGTCCTGATGCTCGACGTCCGCGAGTGCGTTGAGCCGTCGCATCTCGGTATCCGAGATGCGGCCCGCGAGCTGCGCCAGGGCGGCACCCAGGCGCTCGTCCCGCGCGAGCGTCGCCTGCCGGATCACCGGCGCGGCCTCGTAGGGCGGGAAATAGTGGCGGTCGTCCTCCAGCACCACGAGATCGAGCGCCTGAATCTGGCCGTCGGTCGAGTTCCCGGCGATCACGTCGACCTTCCCCTGCGCGAGGGCGCGATACGTGAGCCCCAGGTCCATCGCGATCGGGGGGGACGCGAACCGCAGGCCGTACACGCTCGCCAGCCCGCGGAATCCGTCGGCCCGCTCGAGAAACTCGTACCCGAATCCCGCCTTCCAGCGGGGCGCGAGGCGCGCGAGGTCGGAAATGCGCGTCAATCCGTAGCGGGTGGCGTCGCGGCGCCGCACCGTGATCGCGAACGTATTGTTGAAGCCGAACGGTTTGCCCCACACGAGTCCGAAGCGCCGCGCGTAATCGCCGGCCACCACGCGATAGACACTGTCGCGATCGGCCACGGGCGCGTGCTTCAGGACGGCGGTGAACGCGGTCCCGGTGTACTCCACGTAGAGATCGATCTGGCCCGCGGTAATGGCCTGGTGACACACGAACGTGCCGCCCAGATGGAAGCGCCGCGACACCGCGACCCCGGTGCGTCGCTCGATCTGCTGGGCCACGATCTCGCCCAACAGGTCGGACTCGGTGAAGTTCTTGGAACCGACGACGATCCGGTCGCCGCGGTGGCAGCCGGCGAGCACGAGACACCCCGTGAGTACGAGCGGGAGTGCGCATCTCGCGAGGACGATCCTCCTCGCCACCCGTGATCCGCGCCCTGAGAGGGCGCGCTCGGCCGGTGGTGCGTCCTTACAGGACGCACTGAACGCCGAGCCCGGGCTCTCAGCCCGGGGATTCCGTGGCATCCCGTCTGCCGTCATTTCCCCCGCCACGCGAACCGCCGCTCCGCCAGGCCGAACAGCGCGTCCGCCGCGAGCGCCATGAGGGCCGCCGGCAGCGCACCGGCCAGGATCAGCGTGTCGTCCACCACCGCCACCCCGCGAAAGATGTACACACCCAGTCCGCCGGCGCCGATGGCGGCCGCGATCGTCGCCGTCCCCACGCTCACCACGGTGGCGACGCGCACGCCCGCGAGGATCACCCCCAGGGCGAGCGGCAGCTCGACCTGCGTGAGGAGCTCCCAGTCGGTCATGCCCATCCCCCGCCCCGCCTCGCGCACCGCCGGGTCCACGCCGGCGATGCCCGTATACGTGTTCCGCACGATCGGAAGCAGCGCGTATACGACCAGCGCGACGATCGCCGTGGTCGCGCCGATCCCGCCGATAAAGGGAAGCGGGATGAGAAACCCGAACAGGGCCAGGCTGGGAATGGTCTGGAACACATTGGCGAGGCCCAGCACCGGCCCGCGCCACGCGGGTCGCCGCGTGAGCACGATGCCGCCAGGCACGCCCACGACGATGGCGATCGCGGTCGAGCTCGCGACCAGCGACAGATGCTGTCCCACGAGGCCCAGCACTTCCCCGGAGTTGCGGGCGTAGAAATCCCAGAGACTCACGCCGCCTCCATGAACTTCTTGCACTCCGGATGCTCGCTCTCGCGGAACTCCTGCGGTGTCCCGAGAAACACGAGTCCGCCGTGTTGCATGAGCCCGATGCGCGTCGCGAGCATCAGCCCTTCGCGCACGTCGTGCGTGACGAACACCATCGCCTGTCCGAGGCGCTGCTGCAGCGCCTGGAACTCGCGCTGCAGCTCCACACGCGTGATCGGGTCGAGGGCTCCGAACGGCTCGTCCAGGAGCAGCAGCGGCGGGTCCGCCGCGAGGGCGCGCGCCACCCCCACACGCTGGCGTTGGCCGCCCGAAAGCTGGTGCGGATGGCGCGGGGCATAAGTGTCCGGGTCGAGGCCCACGACCGCCAGCAGCTCGCGCACCCGCGCCGCGATGCGCGCTGGATCCCACCCCTCGAGCCGCGGCACCAGCCCCACGTTCCGCGCCACCGTGAAGTGAGGGAACAACCCCACCTCCTGGATGACGTAGCCAATGCGGCGTCGCAAGCGGGTCGGCGGCACATCCCGGGCGCGCTCACCGGCGATTCGCACGTCGCCGGCGGTCGGCTCGAGCAACCGATTGATGAGCTTCAGGGTCGTGGTCTTGCCGGACCCGCTGCGGCCCAGCAGCACCACCGTCTCCCCGGCGCCCACGGTAAAGGAGACGTCTCGCACGAGGAAGCGCCCGTTTCCCGCTTCCCCTTTCCCGTTTCCCGGCAGTCGATAGCCGAGCCCCTGGACCTCGAGCGGCCGCGTCACGCGGGGGAGGCGAGCGCCATGAGGAACCGCTGGTCGTCGCTCGTCGCCTGCCAGCGCACGGTGAGCCCCGCGTCGGAGAGAATCCCCAGGAAAGTCTCCGGCGCGTACTTGTACGAGTGATTCATGGCGAGCTGCTCTCCCCGCGCCAGGCGGAGGGCCTCGCCGCCCATCAGGGCCTCCACGTCCCGGCCGGCCTGGAAATACTTGGGGACGAGGTGCAGGCCCGGGAGCCGCGCGTCGTCGGCCGCCGCGAACACCAGCTCGCCGTCGCCCTCCCGGATGCCGACCGCATTGAGCGGCGCCCAGGCGAACCGACGGTTCAAGGGGTTGTCGTAGCCGGCGACCGTAGCGTCCCCGGCGTAGACCTCGCCGTCGACTAGAAGCGCGTCGCCGCGCCGCAGCAGCCCCGCCAGGTCTCGCGCTTC
>WNGC01000694.1_pt1 | contig 30510 bp, 34 predicted proteins | sample 5400051 | NCBI WGS metagenome assembly WNGC01 (sample SAMN13153368, study PRJNA577476) | soil metagenome | isolation source: 20 cm soil or saprolite under grassland replicate 2 | place: USA:California | collected 2016-06-15
ACCTTGCGGCCCGGCCAGGCTGCTTGGGGATGGAAGCCGGAGCTCCTGTTCGCCCTACCGAGCGACGAATCAGTCAACCGGCGGCGGCAGGATGAAGAACGGAGGGAGCAATCCCCCGGCTCCGGGTAACCGATGTGCGAAGCCCCCGGGCGGTGGTTCATGCCGTCCCGGGGGCTTCGTGTTTATTATGCCCCCATGCTGCTTCCGCTCGCCGCCACGGGCGCCGCCTTGGGCGCCTGGGCCTATGGCACGTACGAGCCCAACAGCCCTCTGTTCGGGCGCGTGATCGGCCGGGGGTCGCGCGCCGGGCGCGTGACCTACCTCACGTTCGACGACGGTCCCAACCCCCGGGCCACGGAGCCCATCCTCGAAACTCTCGCGGCCGAGGGTATCCCCGCGGCGTTTTTCCTGGTCGGGGAGCACGTGCGGCGCTTTCCCCAGGTCGCGCGCCGCGTTGCCCGCGCGGGGCATGAGATCGGCAACCACACGCTGCGCCACCGCAAGCTGCATTTCGCCGGGCCGGCCCGCATCCGCGAGGAGCTCGAGCGCACCCATGGGCTGATCGTCGAGACCACGGAGCGCGCGCCGCGAGTCTTCCGCGCGCCGCACGGGTACCGCAATCCGTTCGTGGGGCGCGTCACGCGCCGGCTGGGCTATACCGTCTTCGGCTGGACCTTCGGCGTGTGGGACTCGGACCCACGGGTCGCGGCGGAGCAGATCCGGGCGCGCGTGCGCGGCAAGCTCCGGCCAGGTGCCATCATCCTGCTGCATGACGGCGATGGCTACGATCCGCACGGCGACCGCAGCCGGACCGCGGCTGCCCTCCCGGGCATAATCGCCGATGCGCGCGCCGCCGGGTACCGGTTCGGCTCGCTCGCGGAGCTCGTCGCCTGATGTCGCGGCGGTGGCGCTGGGTGTGGTGGGTCCTGGCCTTCGTGGGCATCGGCTTCGCGCTCAAGTTCTTCACGGGGTTTCCGTGGCGCGTCACCTTCGCCGCGCTGCTGGGCGCCAACCCGTGGCTGCTCGCGGTCGCGTTCGCGGCCAATCTTTCTTCGCTGGTCGCCAAAGGATGGGGGTGGCACCTGGTGCTGAAGCCGGTGGCGCCCCACAGCTGGCGCGACGCCCAGGAGGCCAACCTCGTGGGGGCCGCGGTGAACGATCTGTCGGTGGCCGTGGCAGGCGAGGCGGCGCGCGTGCACGTGATCGCGCAGCGGGCGGGCGTGCCGATCGCGGTCGCCGTGTCGTCGGTGGTGTGGACCCGCCTGGCCGAGGCGCTCGCGCTGGCGCTGTTCCTGGTCATGGCACCCAGCCTGCTGCAGCTGGAGCCCTGGCTGCGCGTGCTGCAGGTGGGTGTGGGGCTGGCGCTGGTCGTGGTGCTGTTGCTCGCCTGGGCGCGAGGATGGTCGTGGCTGGCGGAGCAGCTGCCGCCCAGGCTGGGCGCTCGCTTGGCCGTGCTGCGCACCATGGGGCGGGGCGGCCGTCTGCTCCTGCCGACCCTGTTCGCGCTGTACAACTGGGCCACGCAGTGGGCGACCTACCATCTGGTGCTGCGCGCGACCCACGTCCCGGTCTCGCTGGCCGCGTCGTTCACCGCCCTCATCGCGGCGAATCTGAGCGGCCTGTTGCGCCCCACGCCGGCCAATGTGGGCGTGACTCAGGCCGCGCTCGTGGTGGGCCTGCTGCCGTTCGGGGTGGCGCCCGAGCAGGCCGTGGCGGCGGGGCTGGCGCTGCAGGGGCTGCAGGTGCTCCCGGTGCTGTTCCTCGGGGCGATGGTGACCGGCTGGCGACTGCTGAAGCTCGAGACGGAGCTCGCCTAAAAAGCGACGTCGCGCGGGAGAAACGGGTGCCTCGCCTGCCGCGCGACACTCCTAGGTTGGTGCGCTGTGTCCCCCACCTATCGCATGCCCGACCCTGTCACCCGCGACCGTGAGGCCGCGATCGCGACCGTCCGCGGCGCGCTGGCCGCCGCCCGCTGTGCGGCGCGCCTGGCCGGGCTCGTGAGCGACGAGCTCGTGGTGCGGGAGCTGCTGCTCGACGTGATCGACCAGACCGATCGTGCTGAGCGCGGCCTGGCGCGTCTGCTCCTCTAACTCCGCTCTTGTTTCAGTTGCGCATATCCCATCCCGCGCAGGATGGCGATGCGCTTCGCCATGGGCGGGTGCGTCGCGAGGGCGTCGGCGAACAAGCCTTCGCGGCTCGTCAGTCGTCGGCCCAGGGGGTCCGCGATACACAGGTGCGCGGCCCCGCGCTTGATGTGCGTGGTCGGGGCGTCGGCGCCCTCGATCTTCTGGAGCGCGCTCGCCAGCGCCATCGGGTTGCGCGTGAACTGGGCGCTCATCGCGTCGGCGAGGTACTCCCGCTTGCGGCTCACGCCCAGCGCCAGCAGCTGGACGATGATCGGGGCGAGAATCCACGACACGATCCACACGACGAGCAGGATGAGCACGAGCGGGCCGGGCTTGCGCTCCTCGCTCGACGCGCCGCCCGGTCGCAGCACGCGGGAGGTCCCGTCGTGCATCAAGGCCACGGCGCCGACCAGCGCGGCGAGCATCGTCATGAGGCGGACGTCGAGATTCTTGACGTGGCCCAGCTCGTGGGCCACGACGCCCTGGAGCTCGTCGCGCGTGCACAGATCGAGCACCCCCTGCGTCACCGCGACATGCGAATGCAGTGGGTCCGTCCCGGTCGCGAATGCGTTGGGATCGGGGTCGTCCACGATCCAGATGTGGGGACGGGGCACGCCGGCGGCGATCGCCATCTCCTCCACCACGTTGACGAGCTGCCGCTCCTGGTCGGTACGGGGCTCGACGATCTCCCGGGCCCCCGTGGACCAGAGCACCTTCTGGGGCCCCGTGCGGTACGCGTACCAGGCGATCGCCGCGGCGGTGAGCGACAGGCCGATCCCGAACCAGGGGAAGGCGTGGTGGTACGCGTACCGAGGCGCGTCGCGGGTGAGGAGGTAGTAGATGAAGTCGCCGCCGAACCCGAGCCACGCGAAGAACGCCACGAAGCCGACGACGAGCATTACGGTGCGCCGGCGATTGGCGTCCTGTTGTTGGAAGAGGTTCAGCGATGCTTCGTCGCTCACGTCTTCGGCTTGAGGGACAGATCGACCTGCGGTACGGCCCTCTCGCCCTGGTCTTCGATCTCCCACAGGTCGGCAGCTTGCGCCTTGGCGAGGCCCGCGACGAGGCTCGTTGGGAACTGCTGCTGCTTCGTGTTGTACTGCGTCGCCGTGTCGTTGTAGAGCTGCCGGGCGAACGCGACCTTGTTCTCGGTGGACGTGAGCTCTTCCTGCAGCTGGCCGATGTTGCCCGTGGCCCGGAGCTGGGGATACTGCTCCACCACCACCATCAGGCGCTGCAACGCTGACGACAGCGCGTTTTCCGCCTGGCTGATCTGCTTGATGCCCTCGGGACCCGTCGCATTGACCTTGACCGCCTGATTCCGGGCCTGGATCACGGCCTCGAGGGTGGACTTCTCGAAGTCCATCGCGCCGCGCACGGCGTTCACGAGGTTGGGGATCAGATCGTGGCGACGTTTGAGCTGCACGTCGATCTGCTTGAAGGCGTTGAGCGTCTGGTTCTTGAGAGCGATGAGTCCGTTGTATGCGGCGATGACCCACGCCGCCACGACGACGAGAAGGATCAGCAATACGAGCGGCCCCATGGGAGCTCCCGGGTCGAAGTGAGTCTCTTTACGCGGTGTTGGGCGGGAGGAGTTTCGCCAGCGCCTGTCGCACCGCCTCCGCCACCGCCGGGTCGTCCGGCCCGAGCCGCGCCAGGGGATGAGCCGTCTCGATGTGGAGCTCGACGCCCCGGCCGACCGGAATGCGGCGCCAGGAGCTCGCGGTCTCGGGGTCGCGGGTCGCGTCGCGTGCGATCCAGGCGGTGAGCGCCCGCCCCGATTTCCCGCGCGGCGGGGCGCCCTTGCTCTTGAGCGGCAGCTGATCCGGCACCGGCAGCGAAGCGCCCAAGGCCTGAGCCGCCCGCCGCTCCAGCACGTCGCCCGTCTGGTCCTGCATGTCCTTGGTGATCGCCGCGAGGGTCGCACCCTCCATCTGCCGCAGCTTGATCCACAGCAGCTGGAGGAAATGACGATAGGAGTAGGTGGCGGCCGTGCCCCGTCCTTCGGGCGGGCTCACCAGGCCTTTGGTCACGTAGAAGCGGATGGTGCGCTCGCTCGGCAGGGCGCGCGCGGCGGCGTTGATCGGGGTGATCGCCGAGGCGTCCAGGATCGCCCCCACCAGCGCCGCCAGGTCGCGGAGATTCCAGGGCGCGAGGTTGCGGTATTCCCGCAGGACGTGCACCGGCTCGTGGTGTGGGGCCCCCGTCACGCCTCGGCCCCTCCTCGCCCGCGCTCATCGGCGAGCCGGAACACGGCGGTGAGCCAATCCGTGACCTGATGCAAGTTGAACGGCTTGCGAATCACGGTGCAGTGGTGCCGCTCGAGCCAGCTCCGCACCTCGTCCGCCTCCGCGTCTCCCGTCATGATCGCGATGCGCCCTTCGAGGGCCGGCCAGCGATGGATGATCGCGAGGTACAGCGCCAGCCCCGACATGGTGGGGAGGTGGATGTCCAGGAGCAGGGCGTCCGGTTGCGCCGTGCTGAGCAGCTGGTACGCCGTCTCGGCGCTGCCCGCGGAGATCACGCGATGGCCCGCCCGCGTGAGCGAGCGCTCCAGCACCCGGCGCAGCGGCGCCTCGTCGTCCACGACGAGGATCGTGTACGGCTGATCGCTCATGAAACCGAGACCCGCGCGCCGGCGGGCGTTAGGAACTGGTGCACCACGCGGGCCAGCGCGTCCTCCGGGCTGAGGGACAGGCGCATCTCGCCGGCAGTAAGACCGAGGTAGGCGCGGGCGTGCAGCTGCAGCGTTTTCGTCTGCGCATATCCGAGCCGCTTTGCCACGTCCTCGATAGTAAACCCGGGGTCCTGCAGCAGCCGATGCGCGTACAGCACGCGCGCGGCCGAGAGGAAGTGCCGGGGTGAGGGCAGCCCGACGCGGGTGAACCAGCGCTCACAGGTGCGCCGGTCCACGCGTGCACGCACCGCGACCTGACTCACGGTCTGCACCTGCCCCGGGGCGCGCAACGCCTCCTCCAGGACCCAGCGCAGCTCGCTCGGCAGCGGCGCGAGCGCGTCGGCGAGCTGGTCGAGCAGCTGCCGCGACGAGGAGCGTGCTTCCTCCTGACTCAGCACCTCCCGCAACCGGGTCGGGTGGTCGTCGTAGTTGGCGAACACGACGTGTTGGATACCGCGCTGGCCGAGCGCGAGCAGCACACCCGCCGTCCGAGGGGTGAGCGTCGTATACAGGATGAGGGGCAGCGAGGGGAACAGCACGCGCAGCCGCTCGATCTCCTGCGAGCGCGCGTCGCCCGACAGGAGGGGGTCCACGACGGCGAGCTCGACGGGACGCCCCCGAATCACCGTCAGCACGTCGTCCCACGTCGCCGTCTGCACGACGCTGAACCGCCCGCCGGCGGTGCGGCGCAGCTTGTGGAATTGGACGTCCGGCACGGCGGCTAGGACGAGCATCGATCCCCCAAAACCCGCAAAAGTCGCAAAATCGCCCTACGATGCCGCAAAAACGCCCTAAAAAACGGACGCTCCCGCTCCGAGGTTTGTGATGTCCTGTTGCGTCGACACCACACCACGGTTGCGGAGGTTCACATGTCCCGTATTCGCGCCCTCTTCGCTTTGCTCGTCGTCGCGTTCGCTCTTTCGACCGTCGCGTGTGCCGATGCCACCGGCCCCCGCCACGGCTGCGATGTGAACAACAGCAACACCTGCAAGTAACCGGTCAGCGGCCTCACTCGGCGAGCTGCGCGAGGGACTCCGACACCTCGCGCAGCTCGTTCGTTTGTAGCACGGGCTCCGCCGCCGGCTGCGCCTCGGTCGCCAGCGCCTGCTCGCAGTCCCCCAGGCCACCCCGAATCCGCTCGATCCGGAACTCGAATTCGTGCAACGCGGCCGCGCCCGCGACTTCCAGCGCTTGCTTCATGAGCTCGTCGGCGCGCCGGAACCGGCCGAACCGGGCCTGTCCGATGCCCTGTTTCAGGTAGAAGTCCGCCAGGATGTTGGGCGGCATGTCGGCCAGGTGTTGCTCGCAGCGCTCGCGCCAGCGGGCGAAGCCGACGTGGTCCCGGCGGAACGAGGCGCAGTGCATCAGCTCGACCAGAGCATTCGTGAGACTTTCCTGGGTGCCGGAGCGACGCACCACTTCGGTGAGGGCACGCTCGGCCCCAGCCGCGTCCCCCAGCGTCAGCATCATGATGCCCACATCGCCCAGTGCACGCAGCCTGGAGTCTTCCTCTTCGTACAGTTGGAAGGCGTGCCAGGTGTGAGGAATGGCGTCGGCAGACTGGCCCATCAGTTGGAGTGCGACGCCGATGCCGTGCTGCGCGCGCGCCTCCACGTCCCGCTCGCCAGCGGCGCGGGCATCCGCCAGGATCCCGCGCAGCCTGGCCGCCGCTTCGGCGAGGTTGCCCCGGCCAAGGATCGTGTTCGCCAGACCGATGCGGGCGAGCAGCGCGGAATAGCGGTCCCCGGCGGCGCTCGCCATCTCGCCCGCTTCCGCGTACGCGGCTTCCGCTTCGTCGAACCGGTTGAGCTTGCGGTGCACGCGTGCGAGGCGCAGGCGCGCGGCCACCGCGTCCTGGGCCGACAGACGGCTTGCCACCACCACGAGCAGCGTCGTCACCACGTCGATGGCTTCGTCGAGGCGCAGCTCTTCTTCGAGGAAGTGCGCATACGCGAACAACGCGGGCGCGACCAGCCGGATGTCGCCCAGGCGTTGCGCGTCCGCGCTGCTCTCCGCGATGCCGTGCACGTGTGCGCCTTCAGTCGCCGCCGCCCGCAGCTCGGCGCAAAACCGGTCCGTCGCCACCCACTGATAACGGAATGCTTCTGCGGAGACCTGCGGACGGTCCGGCGCGAGCAAATCGACAAGCCGCAGCGCGAGAAACGCACCCTGGCCCAGTCGCGCCTCGAGCGAGGTGGCGCCCTGAGGGCCCGACACGCGCTGGAGGAAGATCGCGTGAGGCAACGATTCGAATTTCAGGCGCGAAGCCGGCATCCGGTGAGTCTCCGAGTCACACTGGCTGGTGGTGCCCCCACGCAGGGCAGGGGTCATGCCTCGGTGCAACGCGCGGCCGGGTCAGAACATAGCGTTTTCCGTGACGGCGCGTTAGGCTGCAATTCCCGCGTTTTCTTGCCTTTCGCCGCGTGGGTTGGATGCCGCTTGGGGGGCTGTCCCTCCCCTAATTCGGCCCATGCGCCGGGGCTTCACACTCGCCGAACTCGCGGTTGTGCTGGCGATTCTGGCCATTGTGACCGCGATCACACTCCCCCGCCTGCAAGGGCTGCGGGACTGGATCGCGGTCAACAGCGCCGCCCAGGACGTCACCACGGCGGTCGCGGTGACCCGCAACGCCGCGATCATGCAGGGCAGCCGGCGCCGGCTGGTGATCGCCCGCGATTCGCTTCGTATCGACCGCTGGGCGGGGGATTCCTGGGCGTCGCTCGAGCGCTGGCCCGGCCCGGACCGGTACGGGGTGTCTCTCGAGGTGTCGACCCCCGTGGTGGTGTTCGACCCGATCGGAATCCCCTGGGGGGTGTCCAACACCAAGGTGGTGTTGCGGCGGGGTGTTCGATCTGAAACGATCACCCTCTCCCGCCTGGGCCGTGTGAAGCGGTGGTGAAGCGGCGATGCAACCATTGGCAGGGGGAAGTGCATCAAACAGGCGTGGCAGATGAAACATCTGCCGCCCTCAGTCGTACGACAACAGGCAGAAATCATGCAAGGGTCGCGGCCGAAGTGTGACGGCCACTTCGCCCGACCGCCAGCCCGGGGTGCTGTAAGCCCCGGGTCTGGTTTTTTAGGGGGTGAGGGAGCGGATCGCCACCGCCGCCACGTTGAACTCCACCCGATCGGCGACTCTCACGGTCCCCGCCGGGCCGCCGCGATAGGGCCGGATGCCGAAGTCGCTCTGTTTCACAGAGAAACTCCCAGTCGCTCGCAACGTGTCGCCCGCCGCCTCGACGTGCACGACCACGGCGACGTCGCGCGTCTGTCCGACGATCGTCAATCGCCCGTCGACTTCGAGCCCGTCGCCCGCGGGCGTCACCGTCGTGGACACGAACGTGATGAGCGGGTACCGATCCGGGTGGAGCACCTCACTCCGCATGGTCTCGGTGACCTTGCGGATCTCGGCCGTGTCGGGGGGCGTCAGGACGTCGAGGCTGTCCACGGGTACGACCACGTCGACGTGCGAGTCGGCGGGGCGCGCTGGGTAATAGACGATCCGCCCGGACGCGCTGCCCGCGCGCACGAGATGGCCGTGGCCCGCAAACGCCAACAGCCCGGCCTTGCCGGTTTTCACTTCGAAGCGGCTGGCGGGCGTGAGGACGTACACCACGGAATCGCCCATCCCCCCGGCGGCCTGCGCCGCGCCACCGGCTGGGGCGCTCCACAGCGCGGCGGCGAGCAGGACACGTCGCGTCGCCGTCATCGCCGTCGCCCGCCGAGGTATCGCGCCAGCCCCGCTTCGAACGGCACCGCGCGAATGCCGAACCGCGACTCGAGTGCGTTGGCGGGTGTGGCGCTGCCCTCCACCAGCATCTGGAGCTGGTCCGTCGTGAGGGGAGCGAGCGGCCCCGCGACGCCGAATGCGGCGGCGGCCGCGCGCGCGATGGCGAGCGGGACGTGCACGAGCGGGCGCGGATGACCGGCGGCGCGGCCGATGGCGCGCACGAACTCCTCGTAGGTCAGGGCCGCCGGCCCACCGAGCTCGAACACGCCGCCGGGCGCGGGACGCTCGGCGGCGAGCGCGAACGCCAGGGCGACGTCCTCGATCCACACGGGTTGTGTCGGGAAACGCCCGTCACCGAATACCGGCACCAGCGGTGACCAGCGATGCAGCTGGGCGAGCGTGCGGATCGGCCGGTTTTCCGGACCGCTGATGATGGACGGCCGGAAGATGGCGTGCGACAGGCCGGAGTCGCGCACCAGCGCCTCCGCACGCCATTTGGTGCGGTGATAGCGGGTCGCCCCCGGCTCGTCACGCGCCCCCACGGCGCTCATGTGCACGAACCTGCCGACGCGCGCCTCGCGCGCGGCCGCGAGCAGGCGGCGCGTGCCCTCGACGTGCACCGCCTCGAATGTCGCGGCGCCCGCCTCCACGATGATCCCGACCAGATGGACGACGACGTCGGCGCCCTGGGCTAACGCCGAGAGGGCCGCAGGGTCCGCCAGCTCGCCCACCGTGCGCTCGATGGGGAGTCCGTCGAGCGCCCGGCCGCGGCCGTCGCCCCGGACCAGAGCGCGGACCTGGTGGCCGCGCCGCGCGAGCAGCGCGGTGAGGTGCCGTCCCACGAATCCACTGGCTCCGGTGACGGCGATCAGCACGAGGTGGCGGGCGAGGATCGCTAGTCGGTACTGGTCACGCCGCCGTCGTCGAGGAACACCAGCGTGCGGCGCCGCGCCACCACGCTCGACAGCGCTTCGAACACCGCGGGATCGAGCACGGTCCCGGAGAGATCGGCGATCCGGCCGATGGCGTTTTCGCGGGTCATCTTGTCCTGGTACGCCCGCGACGTCGTGAGCGCGTCGTAGACCTCGGCGGCTCCGATGATGCGCGCGGCGAGCGGGATCGCTTCGCCGCGCAGCCCGTCCGGGTATCCGGTCCCGTCGAAGCGCTCGTGGTGATGGCGCACTGCCGGGATGATGTCGCCAAGGTGTGTGAGGGGGGCGAGGATCTGGGACCCGATGATCACGTGCTGCCTGACGTGCTCGAACTCCTCGGGCGTGAGCGCGCCCTGCTTGTTCAGGACGGATTCGCGGGTGCCGATTTTCCCGATGTCGTGCAGCCGGCCGGCGATACGGACCAGTTCCACGTCTTCTTCCGACATGCCCAGCTGGTGAGCGACCGTGGCGGAGAGGTCGGCCACCCGCGCGGAGTGGCCGCGCATGTAGGGGTCCTTGGCCTCGAGGGCATTGACGAGGGCCTCGAGCGTGGCGATCGAGAGCCGCTCGAGCTTCATGCGGGCGCGCTGCAGCTCGGCGGTGCGGGTGGTGACTTCCTCTTTCAGCCACTGGTTGAGCTGGCGGCTCTCGAGCAGCATCTCGCGACGCTTGAGCGCGCGTTGCACGGCGCGGCCCAGGTCGGCCAGCTCGATCGGCTTGGTGAGGTAGTCCATGGCGCCGCGCTGCATGCACAGCGCGGCGCTGGTCGCGTCGTTGACGGCCGTCAGCATGAGGATCGCCAGCTCGGGCTCGGCCTCGAGCGCGGCGGGCACGAGGTCCACGCCGCTGGTACCGGGCATGCGGATGTCGCACAGCATGAGGGCGATGCGATGGCGCTTGAGCTGCTGCAGCGCCTCGTCCCCCGTGCCGGCGGCATACACCTCGAATTGCTGCTGCTGCAGGAACTTCTTGAGGGCGTTCCGGATGGGCTCCTCGTCGTCCACCACCAGGATCTGGACGGGTCCCGCCATGTCGGCCACGCTGGTCCTCCTATGGGAGGCTGGTGGAGGTCTCCACCAACCTCCACAACCTTCACTAACCTTCTACGAAGCTGACCTCCACCGGCCGCGGGAGCAAGCCCGCCCGATGCGCCCGCGCCAGCAGCTCGACCACGGCCCGCCGGCCGGTCTCTCCATAATCCACGGTGTAGTCGTTCACGTACATGCCGTCGAAGCGATCGGTGCGGGCGACGTCCAGCCCGCGACTGTACGCCTGCGCGTGCGCCAGGGCCTCCGCCCGGTGCGCCCGTCCGAGCAGCTCGACCACGGCCCGCCGGCCGGTCTCGCCGTAGTCCACCGTGTAAGCGTTCACATACATGCCGACGAAGCGATCGGTGCGGGCGTCGTCGAGCCCGCGGCTGTATCCCTTCGCGTGCGCCAGCGTCTTCGATCTGATCGAATGGCACGACCACGTGCCGCGCGGCGGGCTGAAACAACCTGAGCGCGAGAAACGCGGTGGTCAGCTCGCCGGGGACGGCGATGCGCAGCGTGGGCCCGGCGAGAGCGCCGCGCGGATCGGCCGGCCGGGCGGCGCGCGCCACGACGCGCGGACCGTAGCCGTCCCCGAAACTCGCCCCATGAGCGAGCAGCGCGTAGCGACCCGCGAGGTAAGCGTAGGCGTGCAGCGACACCGCCGTGACCTCGAGCTCGCCCTGTAACGCGCGCCGGTTCAACGATTCGATGTCGCCCAGCTCGTGTACGTAGCGCCGCCCGCCGGTGTCGATCTTCCCGGCCGCGAGCGCCCAGAACATGAACGCGTCGTCGGCGTCTGGGCTGTGTGCCAGGTGGATCGTGCGGGATGCTTCAGCTGCCACGCGGCGCCTTGCCGGCCGTCACCTGCTTCGCCTGGTCGCGGAAGGCGTCGAGGTTCTGCGCGTGCTCGCCGTACTCCGGCCGCTGGCGCGCGCGCTCCGCCGCCTCGTGTTGCAGGAACGCTCGGTAGGCGCGCACGGCGCCCGGTGTGTCGTGGGTCAGCTCGAGCGCGCGGGCGCGCAGCATGAACCCGAACAAGTGCGTGGGCGCGACTCGCCGGATCGTGTCGGCCTGGGCGAGCGCCGCCGCGGCGTTGCCGGCGGTCAGGTCGAGCACACCCATGTGGTAACGGGCGTCGACGTCGAGCGCCGGCAGCATCGCGTACGCCTGCAGCGCCATGGGCAGGAAGAAGTCGGCGCTGTCGGCCTGCCCTTGCGAGTGGAGCGACATCACCCGGTTGTACAGCCGGGTGGCACGCTCTTCGGGGGACATCTGGGAGATATCGGGAGGCGAGACGGGGGACGAGGGAAGGGGGCCATCCCCCACCCCTCCCGCGTCCCCCGTCCCTCGTCCCGTCGCGCCGCCGAGCCGCAGCCCGAGCACCGTCACCAGGGCCCCCAGCGCCGCGCCTGCCACGCCCCAGGGAAGGCCGGCGCGCCAGCCGGCGGCCGCCGCCCCGCTGACTTGGGCGCCGCACTTGTGACAGTACTTGGCGGTGGGCGCGAGCGCGGTCCCGCACGCATGACAATTCATGGAGGGCGGGAAATCTAACTGGCGGGAAGGCTCAGGGCAGCGTAGTGTACTCGACATGACCTCTCAGGCGCCGTGCGACGGCCCATGAGCGCTCCGTTCCCAGGGTACGACCGCGCCAGACACATGGGCGAGCTGAAGCGTGGTGAGGAGCGGTGGGACGTCTTCATGGAGGTCCAGCCCGACCCGGACGTGGCCCCCGGGGCGGTGCGGGGGCGGCTGCACTTCGCGAGCGGCGAGCGGCACCGCAGTACCAGCTGGATCTTTCTGGAGTGGTCGGAGCGCGAGGTGCAGGAGAGGTTCGGGGAGTTTTCGGCCGTGGAGCTATGGCACTTCGTGGAGGCCTTGAGTACCTGACGGTGCCGTGTTGAAAACTGTGCATTTTTTGCACATTTCTTCGGACATGCTAGCAAGCAACCGCCCTGTAGTCGCGAGGCGCCACCGTAATGTTGCGTAAGTGACACGAAGTGGTTGACACTGTGCAACGGCCTCGATACCTTCCCGCATGCCTGCCGTAACCTCCCACAGCGATTTCCTGAGCGAGCACGTGGCGCCCGGCCGGGCGCACGCCTCGCCTCGTTCGTGGCATCAAGCGTGCACTTGCGTGCGTGACACCCGAGCCCTCTGAGGAGCGACCCATGACCGCGACGTTGGAGCCCACGAGCACCCCTCAGGCGGGCAAGCCTGCGACCGCGACGGCCGGCGACGTGATCCGCAAGGCGCGAGACGCCGGTGTGCAGGTGGTGGACCTGCGGTTCACCGACCTGCCGGGCACCTGGCAGCACTTCTCGATTCCGCTCAAGGAGCTCACCGAGGATCTCTTCAAGGAAGGGATCGGGTTCGACGGCTCGTCGATCCGCGGGTTCCAGGCGATCAACGAGAGCGACATGCTGCTGTTCCCCGACCCGGCGAGCGCGTTCGTCGATCCGTGCCTCGAGGTGCCGACGCTGTCGCTCACCTGCGACGTGTCCGACCCGGTGACGGGCGTGCGATATTCGCGCGATCCCCGCTACGTCGCGCAGAAGGCCGAGCAGTACCTCGTGAAGACGGGGATCGCCACGACCGCGTATTACGGTCCGGAAGCCGAGTTCTACATCTTCAACTCGGTGCGCTTCGACCAGAACGCGCACGAAGGCTACTACCATATCGACTCCGAGGAGGGCATCTGGAACTCGGGGACGAACGGCAGCCCGAACTTGGGGCACCGCCCGCGGCACAAGGAGGGCTACTTCCCGGTGCCGCCGGTGGACCGGCTGCAGGACCTGCGGTCCAAGATCATGCTGGCGTTGATCGCGTCGGGGGTCGAGGTCGAGGTGCACCACCACGAGGTGGGCACGGCGGGGCAGACCGAGATCGACATGCGGTTCGGGACGCTGGGGCGCATGGCCGACCAGCTGATGATGTACAAGTACATCGTCAAGAACGTCTGCCATCAGCACGGCTATACGGCGACGTTCATGCCCAAGCCGATGTTCGGCGATAACGGCTCGGGCATGCACGTGCACATGAGCCTGTGGAAGGACGGGACGAACCTGTTCTTCGACCCCAAGGGGTATGCACTCCTGTCGGACTCGGCGCGTTGGTACATCGGCGGGCTGATCAAGCACGCGGCCGCACTGCTGGCGTTCGCGGCTCCGACGACCAACAGTTACCGGCGGTTGGTGCCGGGCTACGAGGCGCCGATCAACCTGATCTACTCGCAGCGCAACCGCTCGGCGATCTGCCGCATCCCGGTGTACTCCAAGTCGCCCAAGGCGAAGCGCGTGGAGTTCCGGGCCCCCGATCCGTCGAGCAATCCGTACCTGACGTTCGCCGCGCTGCTCATGGCGGGCCTGGACGGCATCAAGAACAAGATCGAGCCGCCCAAGCCGATGGACGTGGACCTGTACGAGCTCGAGCCCGAAGAGCGAAAGCACGTGAAAAACACGCCGGGCTCCCTGAACGAATCGCTCGCGGCGCTCGAGGCGGACCATGCCTTCCTGCTCGAGGGCGGCGTGTTCACGCCCGATCTGATCGAAACGTGGCTGGCGTACAAGCGGGCGAAAGAAGTGGATCCGGTGGCCCTCCGGCCGCATCCGTACGAGTTCTTCTTGTACTACGACGTGTAAGGCAGGGCGGTAGAGGACGGTAGACGGCGGTAGAGGTTGCGCAGTCCTCTACCGCCCTCTACCGTCTTCTCCAGCCTCTATCCCTCTATGGCCACCGCCCTCAAGACCACCGGCGCCAGCAAGCGCGAGCTGCTCGAGCTCTGCAAGAAGCAGGAAGTCAACTTCCTGCGCCTCCAGTTCACCGACATCCTGGGCGTCAACAAGAACGTCGAAGTGCCCGAGAGCCAGTTCGAGAAGGCGCTCGAGGGCGATATCATGTTCGACGGCTCGTCGATCGAGGGGTTCGTGCGGATCGAAGAGTCGGACATGGTGCTGAAGCCCGACCTCGACACGTTCCGGGTGCTGCCCTACGACGACGAGGGGGGCCGCATCGCCCGGCTCATTTGCGACATCTACAACCCCGACGGGTCGTCCTTCGCGGGATGCACGCGGCAGGCGTTGCAGCGGCAGATCGCGGCGGCGAAGGCGATGGGCTACGAGATGATGGCCGGGGCCGAAGCGGAGTTCTTCATTTTCCAGCTGGATGCGAGCGGCGAGCCGACCACCGAGACGCACGACCACGGCGGCTATTTCGACCAGACGCCCGTGGACCGGGCCGAGGAGATCCGGCGCCTCATCATCCGGGACCTGGTCTCGATGGGGTTCGAGGTGGAGGCGGGCCACCACGAAGTCGCCCCGGGACAGCACGAAATCGATTTCCGCTACGCGGCGGCGCTCGAGACGGCGGACAACCTGGCGACGTTCCGGTTCATCGTCCGCAACGTCGCGTACCGCCACGGCTTCCTCGCCACCTTCATGCCCAAGCCGATCTACGGCCAGAACGGCTCCGGCATGCACACGCACCAGTCGCTCTTCAAGGGCGGGAAGAACGCCTTCCACGATCCCGCCGGCAAGTGGGAGCTGTCGGGGACCGCCATTCAGTACGTGGCCGGGCTGCTGAAGCACGCGCGCGGCTTTTGCGCCGTGACCAATCCGCTGGTGAACAGTTACAAGCGGCTGGTGCCGGGGTACGAGGCCCCGACCAACGTCGCGTGGTCGCAGCGCAACCGGTCGCCGCTGGTGCGGATCCCCGACCGCCGCGGCATCGGTACGCGCTGCGAGCTGCGCATGCCCGATCCCTCGGCGAATCCCTATCTCGCGCTCGCCGTGCAGCTCGCCGCCGGTCTGGACGGCATCAAGCAGAAGCTCATCCCCCCCGACCCGGTGAACAAGAACATCTTCACCATGAGCTTCCGCGAGCGACGCAAATACCGCATCGACGAGCTGCCGCGCGATCTGCACGAAGCGCTCGACATGCTCGAGAAAGACGACGTCATCCGTGACGCGCTGGGGACGCACATCTACGAGCGATTCGTGGAGGCCAAGCGCGAGGAGTGGCAGGAATACATCGGGCAGGTGAGTGAATGGGAGCTGGACAGGTATCTCGGGCAGTATTGACGTCGTCGCGCGCCACTCCAAAGGCGTCGCGGAGAGACGTCACGGGAAGGCGTCGCGGTGAGACGTCAGCGACGGTCCGGCGGCGGATTCGCGTGTAGCCGGCCCAGCATCTTGGCAATCAGGTTCACCCGAGCCTCGAGTGCGTTGATCTTGCGGTGCTGCGCGGCGTCCAGCACCGCGGCCACGTGCAGTTGTGTGGCGGCCTCCCGCGCCGAGCCCCGCGCGTACAAAAGGAATTGACGGAACTCGGGCACCGTGCCTCGGCCGCATGCTTCGGCTATGTTGGAGCAGATGGAGAGGGCTGCACGCACCAGTTGGTCGCCCCGTTCGAAGCGCCCGGGTCCCCGGAACGTGCGAGCGAGACGCACGGTGTCGGCCGCAAACTCGCAGGCTACTTCGTGCACGCGGAGCCGGGCCGTATGAGCCTTGAGTGCCATGGCGGGCCAGTGTAGCAGCCCACCGACCACAGACTGTCATCCTTTTACGCAGGTCCGTGACGATTTTCCGCGACGACGTTCTGCTACGCCTCTCCGTGACGGTGTTAGTCATTGCCGCCTGCGACGACGTCTCCCGTCGGGGTGACACCCTGGGGGCGCAGTCGTCCGCCCGCTGGGAGTGGCACGGACGGATCGCGGTCACTCAGGATCCCCGGCTCACCGTCACGCGGCTGGCCATCGACACGGCGAGCGGCGGCGGCGACGTGGGGCTCGCCCGCTACGACTTCAATCCCGCCGAGGGCGAAGGAGACGAGTACTCGCTGACGCTGGCGCTCGACCTCGGGCGGGCGCGCGAGCTGCGGCAGAACGTGCCGTACGCGCTCGGGCCTCCCGACGCCCGCATTCCGGCGTATGCCACCGTCACGTGCTTCTGCCACCCCCTCAAGCCCGACTCGGTGCGGGGCACGTTCCGGCTGGCCACGCGGGGCCTGCGCCAGATCACGGGCCGCGTGGACGCGACGCTGTATTTTACGGAATGGAACGAGCCCGCCCGCCACGCCACCTATTCGCTGCACCAGCGCATTGACTTGGTCAAATAGACTGGCGGTCGGAGCGGCGGGGGCACTCCTGGCCACCGGCTCGCCGGTGCGGCTGTCCGCCCAATCCCCCGCGACCACGATCGACACGATCATCGTGGTGAACCGCAATGTGTTCGATCTGCAGGAGGGCGACGCGCCCGGCTTCATCGCGCGCCTCGCCAACCGGCTGCACGCCCGCACCCGCGCGGGCGTCATCCGGGGCACGCTCCTGGTGAACCCGGGGGACCGCTACGACTCGGCGCGCGTGGCCGAGAGCGAGCGCGCGTTACGCAACCTGAGCGTCTTCAGTCGCGTGCGCATCGATACGACGCGACTCGACGGTCGCCTGGCGCTGCGCGTGGCCACGACCGACGGCTGGAGCACCAAGCCCCAGTTGGGCTACTCCTCCGCGGGCGGCGACGTCAGCTGGCTGGCGGGTCTCGTCGAAGACAACCTGCTGGGAACGGCCACATCGTTGGCCGCCGTCTACAACCGCACGCCCGACCGGGGCGTCTTCAGTCTGGGCTATCTGAATCCCCACTTCTTCTCCCGCCGCGTCCATTTGCAGGGCCTCTACAAGCGCAAGACCGACGGGAAGCAGGGCACGTGGCTGTTCGGCGTCCCATTCTACGAGACCGCCGCGCGGCGGGCGCTCACGGTCGTCGGAGAGGCCGCGTCCGAGCGGATACTCGTGTTTCGGGACGGCGACACCAACTCCATTTGGTTCCGCCGCACCCAGCGCGTCGGCGTCTCCCTCGGCTTCGCCCCTCACGCGACGACGCGGGACTACGTGCGACTGTCGGTTGCGGCACAGTGGCGCCGCGAGGACATCGATACGGTCACGGACACGGTGCCTCAGCGATCGCAGTTCGGCACGGCCGGCGCGGGGCTCGACCTCGGGCACGTGCGGTTCCAGGTGCTCGAGCGGTTCAACTCCTACGCCCGGCGCGAGGACGTGGACGTATCACAGCTGCTCCACGTGGGGCTATGGGCGGCGCCGCGAGCGTGGGGGTACGCGCCGACGGCGGCGGGCATCGGCACGGAGCTGAGCGCACAGCTCGCGGCTCCCTGGGCCGGCGGGTTCGTTGTTGTGCGTGGGGCCGGCACCGGCGTGGTCACCGGGGGAGTGCCCGACTCGGGTCGGGTCGCCGGCGCCCTCACGGTGGCGAGCCAGAACGTGGCCGGTCACACGCTGATCGTGCATCTCGAGGGAGCGCGGCTGCGGCGGCCCAAGTTCGGCGAGGAGTTCGATCTGTGGAACACGCAGAACGGTCCCCGCGTGTTCGGCATCCACCAGTTCACGGGTTGGCGCATGGCGTGGCTGGCGCTGGAGGATCGCATCCTGGTCACGGATGAAGCATGGGGACTGATGGGCGTCGGCCTCGCGCCGTTCTTCGATTACGGCGGCGCCTGGTATCCGACCGAGGCTCCCCGCCTGGGCGGCGACGTGGGCCTGTCGTTGCGCATCGGCCCGACCCGCGCCGTGCGCGGCGATGTGGCGGAGTTCGCGGTCGGCTACCGCTTCGGCCAGGGGTTCACCGGCGGCCGCTGGGGCTTCGCGGTCCGCAAGGGCGTTCGCTACTGACCGAAAATCGGGCTGATCCAGCTCACGCGCGCGTAAAGGACGAACCGGCCGGCTGCCCGCCGCGGCGGGCGTCGAGGCTGAGCGGGCCGGAGCCGAAGTAGGCGATCAGGAGCGCGGCTCCCAGCATGGACACGTTCTTCATGAACATGGCGATCTGCATCCCGCGCATCATCGGGTCGGTCACCGCCCAGAAGTTGTGCATCTTCAGCGAGACGGGTACCAGGAAAATGACGATCAGCCACGCCCCGACCTTGGCCTTGTAGCCGAGCGCAATGCTCAGCCCACCGGCGATGGCGATCAGGCCCGAGAGAGGGACCAGCAACCCGGCGGCCGGCACGCCCTGCTGGGTCGCGTAACCGATGTAGCCCGCCGAGAAGTGACCCAGGATCGTCATGAGAAAGATCAGCGAGTACAGAACTCGGCCCACGGGCACGAGGTAGCGCACGGGAATCCCCTTTCGGTGTCGGTCATGAGGTAAGGGCGTCGAGCGCACTCTTGAGGCTTTTCGCGTCGCCCGCGCTGAGCGCACGCATGATGGCCTGCTGGGCCTCGACGAGCGCCCGCATGCCCTTGGCGTACGCCTGCTCGCCCGCGGGCGTGAGCGCGGCGAGCACGCCGCGGTGGTCGTCCGGGTCCGGGCGCCGGCGTACCAGCCCGTCCTTCTCGAGCCGATCCACCAGCTGGGTGATGTTGGAGCGGACGCAGTGCTGGCGCTCCGCCAGCTCGGACAAGGGCAGCGGCTCGCGCGCTTCCGCCAAAGGGTGAAGCACGCCGAGCTTCGCGAGCGACAAGCCGAGGGGGCTGACCGCTGCCTCCAGCCGGGACTCCACGGCCTGGGCGGTCTCGAGCAGCGAGAACACCATCGCGCTCGCGCTGTGGGAACGGCGCGCGCGCTTCGGGGGGGGACGTTTGCGCATCCGCGCAATCATACTCATCTCGCCAGCATTGGAGAAGGTCGCGACGACCACGCGATAGTTCACGAATGAACGAGCGGTCACTAAAGTTCCCGCGGGCGGCTCGAGCGAGACCTGGCGCATCCCTTCGGGTGGGGACTCGCCACCCGGCCGGCGGGCGGCGGAACGACGCTCGCCACGCCGGCCGGTGTGACGGTCGGTGTCAGAAGGACAGCGTGAGGCCGCCCTGCCACGCGACGTCGTGTTGGGTCTTGTCGAAGCCGTAGCGGTCGAACGTGTACACGAAGTCGCGACCCTCGGCGCGGATGCCGACGCGGCCGAAGCGGTACTCGAGCCCAGCGCCGAAGTTGCCGGCGAACTTGGACCACGTGCTGTCGGCGCCGAGCTGATGTACGCTGATCGCGCCCACGCCGCCCAGCACGTAGGGATTCAGCGTGCCGGACCCGGCGGCGAGGGGATAGCGCAGGACGAGGTCGGCGTCGTAGGTGAACTTGTTGAACTTGCCCCGCCCCGTCACGGCGGCGTTGCGGATGCTGTCCTGTGCCCAGCCGCCGCCGGCGCGGATGCCCACGTGGGACTGGAGCCAGACCGTGCCGTCGAGCGACCCGATCCAGCCGAGTCGCCAGTCGGTCGTGCCGGCGGGATTGAGATTGGCGGCGCCCGAGAGGCCGCCGAAGGCGCCGGCCAGGGTGAATCGGCCCGCGGCGGGGCCGAGGCCGCCGAGCGACGCACGCGACGGCGTGGGGGTTTGGGCGCGGAGCGCCGCGGGGGCGGCGAGCGCCAGGGCGGCGGCGGTCGAAACGGCGATCAAGCGCGAAAACATGACGTGCTCCTCCAGAGACGAGAGTGGAACTAGTTCATCACTGAACTACTTTCCAGCGAACGCAGCAGCCTGCGGAGGAGTTCCCGCCGGCCGGGAGGGCGGCGTCACAGGGCGAGGCCGACGCCGATCCCCAGCGACGTCACGCGATCGCGAAAGAATTCACCGTAGGGGGCGGGACCGGTGTACGCCCGCAGCAACAGGCTCCAGCGCCAGCCGCCCTCTCCGCGGGCCGCCGGATCGGCCAGCTCGAACCCGGTGATGGCGCTCCAGGCGACGTCCCAGCGGCGGTCCTGGAACGACTTCGCGTCCAGGGCGGCCACTAGGCGGCCGGTCGCCATGCGGCCGAAGCGCACCAGCACGCCGCGCTGGCGGTATTCGACTCCCCCATGGAGCAGGCCCGGCTTCAGATCGGCGGGCGAGTGCGTGAAGACGTACTCGCCGCCGCCGTACACGCGCCAGGCGGCGATTTGCTGCGACACCAGCAGCTCGGCGGCTTCGAATGTCAGGTCGACCCGCTGGGCGTTGGCATGGATCATGTACTCATCGCCCAGGTGCGAGCTCTGGTGGTACAGCTGCACGCGCGTCGTCAAGCCGGCGCGCCGGTAGGTCACCGGCAGGCCGACCCGATAATCGGTGTTCATCAGGTCGGCGGTCGGGCGGGCGAGGTTGAACTGCGAGAACACGGCGGCGGCGATCGCCACCTGCCAGGTGCGGCCGTTCGCCACACCGATCGTCTGCCCGAAGCCCACGCTGCCCAGGCGGGGCGCGAGCCGGGGCGAGCGCTCCCACAGGTAGGCGGCAAAAAACTGCGGCTCCTTGGGGTCGGCCAGGAGCGGCTGGAACACCGCACCGGATGCCGCGGGAGGCCCTGGGGCCTGGGCCGCTGCCGGTGCAGCGGCGAGGACGGCCACGGCCAACCAGCGAACGGCGGCGGGAACGCGCATTGTAATGCAGTAATGAACTATCTACCGCGGCAGGTTCCCGCCTGGTCCGCGGCGCCGTCAATCGTTCTCCTGTGCCCCCGCCTGTCGCAGCTCCCGAACCACGGGATGAGTTCGCAACAGCAGGACGGCGGCCACCCCCGCGCCCAGCAGGTTGCCGCCGAGGATCCGCACCCAGGCCAGCCGGCCCAGGCCGAGGTGGGACAGCAGGATGGTGAGCATCGCGAATCCGAACTCCAGCATGAAGAAGCCGAACGCCACGCCCATCACGAGGCTCGGCTCGCGCGCGGCCCGATGCAGCGCCCAGACGATCGCGATGCCATAGGTCAGGTTGAGCAGGTAGTGCAGCAGCGTGAACTGCGCGATGCCGCCGAGCACGCTGAACGTACGGAACGGCTGGCCCACGATCGTGTCGACCGCGGCGAGCCAGATCCAGATCGTGGTCGCGACGACCAGACCCAGCCGGGTCCCTTCCCCTAACGAACTATGCTGCTTCATGACGTGGTGCTCCTTTTCTGAACGTGGCGGTGGAACCGGTTGCCGGCGGCGCAGGTTAAGCGCTGAACGGGGATATCCGTCGGTCGTGGCCACCCCCGATTGATTCCCGAACCTTCACTGGCGAGCGATATGACCCCTACCGGTGTTCGGCCTGCGCAAGAGACACGCCCACGGCCCCTGGTGTTCCAGTTGCTCGGGACCGCACATTCTGTAACGGCTCGCCTCGCGGAGGCGCTCGGCGAGCTGGGCCTCGCGCCCGCGGGCCTCGACCTGCTCACCCGGCTCGCGCAGGCGCGCGAGTCGCTGTGGGTGGACGATGATGTGCGTGAGCTCGTGGTGATGCTGGAGCGCGACGGTCTGGTGCGGACTGTCACGAACGAGGCGACGCGTCCGCGCGTCACGATCACGCTTACAGCGCTCGGCGCGACCCGGCAGCGGGCAGGCGCTGAGCGGCTCGCTGCCGCATACCGGCAGCTCGCCCGGGCGCTGGACGACCTAGACGGCGCCGCCGTCGAGCGCGCCCTTTCGGCGTTGCGATAATCACGCTTGATTATGTTGCAATGCGGAGCATTCCCTCATGACGGCACGCGGGGTCCCATACGCGTCGGCGATCGTCGTCGCCCTCTGCCTCATCGCGGCCGTGGGGCCCGGGCCGGATATCGACCCGGCCTGGCTCAGCGTCGACGCTCCCGCCAAGACCGTCCGGTTCCAGCTGATCGCGGGACTCACCGGGGTGAACGGGGCGCTCAACTTCAACGGGTTCTCGGACGGCGGCCTCACGCTCGTCGTGCCCGTGGGGTGGCGGACCGAGATCGACTTCCGTAACCACGACGGCATGCTGCCGCACAGCGCGGAGATCATCGCCCCCCAAGCTCCGCTGCCCACACAGCCCGTGCCCCCCGCGATTCCGCGGGCGTTCACGCTGAGACTTACCGAAGGACTCGTATCGGAAGCCACCGACACGATACGTTTCACGGCACCGCCTGCGGGCGAGTATCTCATCTTGTGTGGGGTCCCAGGTCATGGTGCCGCGGGCATGTGGATCCGCTTCCGCGTGAGCGCCACCGCCGAGGCGCCGGCGCTCTTGGCCACACCGGCCACGCCTTCCTAGTCCTCGAGGACTCGAGACCCATCGCCGACTTGCCGCTCCACCTCCAGCTCCAGGACCTGCTCGCACTCGGCTACTCCCTGGTCAGCCGTGTGGCGTACGTCACGTACATCGGGCTGGCGCTGCGGCGGGCCGACGCGGAACCGGTGAGCTGCGGCGCCGCGGCTTACGCGCGCTTCCGCCGCCGCGCGGCCTTCCTGATGTACCATGACGGCGTCGCCTTCGTGGCGGTGTGTATCCTCACCCGTGGAACGTTCGACTTGCCGCTGCCGCTCGCGTGGCGCCTGGCGGGCGCGGCGCTCGTGGCACTCGGGGTGGGGGTGAAGCTGTGGGCCACCGCCGCGCTCGGCGCCGACGGCTACTACTGGCGCGACTTCTTCGAGCGGGAGATCCGGCCGGTGCCCACCATCGCCGGCCCCTACCGCTGGCTGCGCAACCCGATGTACACCGTGGGCTACCTTCAGACCTACGGGGTGGCGCTGCTCGTTGCATCGGGGCCAGGGCTCGCCGCGGCCGCCTTCTCGCAGGCCGCGATCATCGCGTTCTACCGGCTCGTCGAGCGGCCGCACTACCAGCGCTTGTACGGCGGCGCCGCGCCGGCCCCGCGCCGGTTCAGCACCAGCGAGGAGCCGGGATGAGCGACACGCGGTCGGGCGCCCGGCGGTGATCACCCTGCGGGTGAACGGCACGCTGCATACGGTGGACGTGCCGGCCGACATGCCGGTGCTGTGGGTGCTGCGCGACGTGCTCGGTCTCACCGGCACCAAGTTCGGCTGCGGCATGGCGCTGTGCGGCGCCTGCACCGTGCACCTGGATGGCCGGCCGATCCGCTCCTGCGTCACACCCGTATCCGCCGTGACGGGGAAGCGCCTCACCACCATCGAGGCGGTGGGCGAGACAGCGAGCGGCAAGCGGGCGCAGCAGGCCTGGCTGGACGTGGAGGTCGTGCAGTGCGGCTACTGCCAGTCGGGCCAGATCATGGCCGCTGCCGCGCTGCTGGGGGCGAAGCCGCACCCGACCGACGCCGACATCGACGCGGCGATGGCGGGGAATATCTGCCGCTGCGGCACCTACTCGCGCATCCGCGCTGCCATCAAGCGGGCGGCCGGAGATTGACGTGGCCCGCCTGCCGCAGCTCTCGCGCCGCGCGTTCCTGAGCGTCAGCGCCGCCGTCGGCGGCGGCCTGCTGCTCGGCTTCGACCTTCCCGCGGCGCCGCCCGCCGCTTTTGAGCCCAACGCGTTCATTCGGATCGACCGCGACGGGCGCGTGACCCTGATCATGCACAAGGTCGAAATGGGACAGGGGACCTACACCTCCATGTCCATGCTCCTGGCCGAAGAGCTGGAAGTCGATCTGGGCGACGTGCGGGTCGAGCATGCCCCGCCCGACGACGCCCGCTACGCGGAGCCGCTGTTCGGGGTGCAGGAGACGGGCGGGTCGACGTCGGTGCGCGGCAACTGGGAGCCGCTGCGTCGCGCGGGGGCGGCGGCGCGCAGCCTGCTGGTCGCCGCTGCGGCGGCGACCTGGAACGTCGATCCGGCCACGTGCAGCGCCGCCAAGGGGACGGTGATCCACGGTCCCACGAATCGCAGCGTCGGCTACGGCGCGCTGGTCGACAAGGCGGCCACGCTGCGCGCGCCCGGCCCGGTGCGGCTCAAAGACCCGAAGGACTTCAAGCTGATCGGCACCCCCGCGAAGCGGGTGGACGCGCCGGGCAAGGTCGACGGCACCGCGCAGTTCGGCATCGACGTGCGGCTTCCCGATATGAAAGTCGCCACGCTCGCCGCATGTCCCGTGTTCGGCGGCAAGCTCGCGGGCGTCGACGACGCGAGGGCCAAAGCGATCCCGGGCGTGCGCCAGATCGTGCGCCTGGACGACGCGGTGGCTGTGGTGGCCGATCACATGTGGGCGGCCAAGCAGGGCCTCGCGGCCCTCGACATCCGCTGGGACGAGGGGCCGAACGCCCAGGTCGAGACCGCGGACATCGTGCGGGCGCTGGCCGACGCGTCGCTGAAACCGGGCGTGGTGGCACGCGACGACGGCGACGCGGTCAAGGCAATGGCGGGCGCGGCCCGACAAATCGAAGCGGTGTACGAGCTGCCGTTCCTGGCGCATGCCACGCTCGAGCCGGTGAACTGCACCGTGCATGTGCGGCCCGACGGCTGCGACCTGTGGCTGGGCACGCAGGTGCCCACGTTCACACAAACCGCGGCCGCGAAGCTCACCGGCCTGCCGCGCGCCAAGGTCCGGGTGCACAACCACCTGCTGGGCGGCGGCTTCGGGCGGCGGCTCGAGGTGGACTTCGTGGTCCGGGCGGTGCAGATCGCCAAGCAGGTGAATGGGCCCGTGAAGGTCGTGTGGACGCGCGAAGAAGATATTCAGCACGACATGTACCGGCCCTATTACTACGACCGGATTGCCGCCGGTCTCGATGCCGGCGGCAAGCCGGTCGCGTGGACGCATCGCGTCACCGGGTCGTCGATCATGGCGCGGGTGACGAGCGAGCTGTTCCCCAAGAACCTGCGGGTGATCCGCGCCGTCGGCCTGCACCAACTGATCGCCGGGATGAAGGGCCTCGATACCGACGCCGTGGAAGGCGCGGCGGAGCCGCCCTACGAACTGCCCAACATCCGGGTCGAGTACGTCCGGCAGGAGCCGCCCGGGATTCCCACGGCGTTCTGGCGCGGCGTCGGCCCGACCCACAGTATTTTCGTGGTCGAGAGCTTCATCGACGAGCTCGCGGCCGCGGTGGGGCAGGATCCGGTCGCCTACCGGCGCGCGCTGCTCGACCACTCGCCGCGAGCCAGAGCCGTCCTCGACCTGGTGGCAGAGAAGGCGGGATGGGGACAGCCGCTGGCGCCACGCAGCGGCCGCGGCGTCGGGTTGCTGCACGCGTTCGGGAGCTACATCGCCCAGGTCGCCGAGGTCGTCGTGTCGCCGCAAGGCGACGTGCGCGTCACGCGCGTGGTGTGCGCCGTCGACTGCGGCGCGATCGTCAATCCGGACACGGTCACAGCGCAGATGGAGGGCGGCATCGTGTTCGGGGTCACCGGCGTCCTGTTCGGCGAGATCACCATCAGGGGCGGTCGGGTCGAGCAGCACAATTTCAACGATTACCGCATGCTGCGCATCAACGAAGCGCCGGCGATCGAGGTGCATCTCGTGTCGAGCGGCGAAGCGCCGGGAGGCGTGGGTGAGCCCGGGACGTCGTGCGTGATGCCGGCGGTGGCGAACGCGATCTTCGCCGCCACGGGAAAGCGGATCCGCAAGCTCCCGGTCAAGGACCAGCTGCGCGCGGTGAGCTGAGCGTGCAGCGCTTCGTCGCGGCGCGCTGGGGCTATGTCGCCGTAGTCCTGCTCGCGACCCTGACCCAGCTCCACCCCTCTCCCGATCTCACGGCCGCCGGTGCGCGGCTGGCGCGCGCCTTCACGCCCTCACTCGGGTGGCGGGACGCGATCGACGGCCTGCGGAACACGGTCCTCTTCGCCGGCCTCGGGGCGGTGTGGGTCGTGACGTCCCCCTCGGGCGCCGTGCGCGCCGAGATCCGGCGCGCGACGCTCGTCGGCCTGGCGCTGAGCGCGACCGTGGAGGGCCTGCAGGTGTTCTCACCGGTGCGGACCGCCAGCATCGTGGATGTCACGACCAACACGCTCGGCGCGCTCGTGGGCGCCGGCGCGGTCGCCCTGTTGATCGCGGCGGTCGTGGCGGCGAAGGGGGCGCGGTCGTACCTCGGCGTGCCCAGCTTCTTGGTCGCCGGCGCGTACGGCGCCGCGGTGCTGTGCGAGGCCCTGACGCCGCTGTTCGGACCGGCCGCGCTGCCGTGGACCGCTGGTGGGCCGGTGGGGCGCCTGAACGCGGGGCTCGCGGCGGCGGGGCCGATCTCGTTCGACTCGCTGCCGCTCGTCGACCTGCTGCTGTTCGCGCCGGCCGGATTCCTCTGGATCATGCTCGAGCGCGAACGGGGGCGCGACGCTCGCTGGGCAGGGGTCGCCGTCGCCGGGACGGCGGTGGTGTTGGTGACGGAGCTGGGGCACGGTATGCTGGGATATCCGATCTGGTGGGGAGCGGTGCTGGTGCGCACGGCGGGCGTGGGCCTGGGCGCATGGGGGGCGCATCGCGCGCTGCCCGCCCTGACGCAGCTGTTGCGCGGGGCGGCGCGGGCGCGCGCGGTGTGGTTCGCGTACGGCGCGCTGCTGGTGCTCTGGGGCTGGCGCCTGTTCATGCCCCGGACGGATATCGCCGCGATCGCCGATCAGCTGACGCTCGAGCACGTCGTGCCGCTGGCGTCGCTCGCCGAGCGGGTGGACGCGTTCAGCGCGCTGCACGTGCTGCAGCAGTTTCTCTTGTATCTGCCGCTCGGCGCCATGCTGGCGGTCTGGCCGCTGCGCCTCCGGGGGCGCTGGGCGCACCTGTGGCCGGGCGTGTGGCTCTGCGTCGCGATCGAATTGGGACATATTCTCATCGCCGATCGCACGTTCGACGTGACGAACGCCCTGGTGGGGTGTGCCGGGCTCGGGATCGGGTGGATCGTGGTGCGGCGCTCAGGGTTCGCGCCCTACGGGGAGGCAATCGCCCCATTGGTCGCACGGTAGCGTCGTGCTGGAGCGCTTGGTCGTCAACGACTACGTCCGACCATGGAGACATCGATGAAGACGATCCGGGGGCCCGCGATCTTTCTCGCGCAGTTCGCCGGCGACGCCCCGCCGTTCAACTCGCTCGCCGGCATGGCGGGCTGGGCCGCGTCGCTCGGGTTTACGGGTGTCCAGATCCCGACCTGGGACGCGCGGCTGTTCGACCTCGAGAAGGCGGCCTCGAGTAAGACCTATTGTGACGAGGTGAAGGGAACGCTCGCCGCGCATCGCCTGGTCGTCACCGAGCTGGCGACCCATCTCCAGGGTCACCTCGTCGCCGTCCATCCGGCGTACGACTCCGTCGTGGACGGCTTTGCCGCCCCGGCCGTGCGTGGCAAGCCCGAGGCCCGCGCCCGCTGGGCCGTCGAGCAGGTCAAAGCGGCGGCGAAGGCCTGTCGCAACCTGGGCCTCGACACGATGGTGAGCTTCCCCGGGGCCCTGGCCTGGCCGTTCCTGTACCCCTTCCCGCAGCGGCCGGCGGGCTTGATCGAGACCGCGTTCGACGAGCTGGCGAAGCGATGGAAGCCGCTGCTCGACTTTTGCGACTCGCAGGGGGTCAACGTCGGGTTCGAGCTGCATCCGGGCGAGGACCTGTTCGACGGCGCCACGTTCGAGATGTTCCTCGGCCGCCTGGACGGGCATCCGCGCTGCGGCATCAACTACGACCCCTCGCACTTCGTGCTGCAGTGCCTGGACTATCTCGAGTTCATCGACCTGTATCACGAGCGGATCTTCGCGTTCCACGTGAAAGACGCCGAGTTCAACCCGACCGGCCGGCAGGGAGTGTACGGCGGCTTTCAGTCGTGGGTGAACCGCGCCGGCCGGTTCCGCTCCCTGGGCGACGGCCACGTCGATTTTCGCGGCATCTTCTCGAGGCTCACGCAGTACGGATACGCCGGCTGGGCCGTGCTGGAATGGGAGTGTTGCTTGAAGCATCCGGAGGATGGGGCGCGCGAGGGCTCGGCCTTCATCCGGGACCACATCATCCGCGTGACGGAGCGGGCGTTCGACGACTTCGCGGGCAGCGGCGTCGATCAGGCCACGAACCGCCGCCTGCTCGGCCTCGACGGGAAGGCGCCGTGATCGAGGGGCGCGGCCCGGCTTCGGCCGATGGTCGCATCCGCCTGGGCATGGTGGGGGGCGGGCAGGGCGCCTTCATCGGCGCCGTGCACCGCATCGCCGCGCGGCTCGACGACCAGTACGTGCTCGTGGCCGGCGCCTTATCGTCCGAGCCGGGCCGCGCGATCGCATCGGCCCTGGAGCTCGGGCTCCACCGGGATCGCGCCTACCACGACTTCGCGGCGATGGCCGCGGGCGAGGCCGCGCGCGAGGACGGCGTCGAAGCCGTGGCGATCGTGACCCCGAATCATCTGCACGCGCCGGTCGCCACCGCGTTTCTCCGGGCCGGCATTCACATCATCTGCGACAAGCCGCTCGCCACGAGCGTCGCCGAAGCCCGCGACCTCGTTCGCCTGACCAAGCAAACCGGGAAGCTGTTTGCGGTGACGTACAACTACTCCGGCTACCCGATGGTCCGCCAGGCGCGCGCCATGGTGGCCGCGGGCGAGCTCGGCGACATCCGCGTCGTGCAGGTGGAGTATGCGCAGGACTGGCTCACCGAGCGGCTGGAGGCGACCGGTCAGAAGCAGGCGGCCTGGCGCACCGATCCGGCGCAGGCGGGGGCGGGCGGCGCATTGGGCGACATCGGCACGCACGCCTACCATCTCGCCGGCTTCGTCACCGGGCTCACGCTCGAGTCGTTATGCGCGGATCTCACGAGCTTCGTCCCAGGTCGTCGACTCGACGACAACGCCCAGATCCTGCTGCGTTTCGAGCGTGGCGCGCGCGGCATGCTGTGGGCCAGCCAGGTGGCGCCCGGCAACGAGAACGGGCTCAAGCTGCGCGTCTTCGGCACCAAGGGCGGGCTCGAGTGGCACCAGGAGAGCCCCAACGAGCTGCGGTATGCGCCCTTCGGCCAGCCACCGCGTCGGCTCACCCGGGCTGGCCCGGGCGCGGGGCCGGCGGCGGCGCGGGTGACGCGGATCCCGGCCGGCCATCCCGAAGGCTATCTCGAGGGCTTCGCGACCATCTACACGGAGGTGGCTCACGCCATCCGCGCGGGGCGGCAAGGCAAGCGACCCGACGGCGAGGTCCGGTTCCCGACCGTCGAGGACGGTCTGCACGGAGTGGAGTTCATCGCGGCGGCGGTGAAGTCGAGCGCAAACGGAGCAACTTGGATCGGAAAGGGGCAGGTGTGACCGATCCAGTGGTGTAGGCCCCTCACCGCGTGAGGGGTTGAGAAACGCCAAGTAGCTTGCGACTTTATCTCACCACGGCGCCGTAGCCAAGTGGTAAGGCAGAGGTCTGCAAAACCTCTATTCGTCGGTTCGATTCCGACCGGCGCCTCTCATTCAGCAGTGCCCGTATCAACAGGACCTCGTCGAACACCTGCCTGATCACGGCCGCCCTCCGCTGTGTGAGTCCCCCACCCTGAGCCCCTGAGATCCACCTCGCCTCCGGCGGGGAGCGTCTCGGTCTTGTTACACAGCCGGGGGAACCGATCGGCATGATGGTTCATTACTGCACTATAGGCTTTCGGGCCAAGCCATGTCTGTCTGAGGCTGTCCCAAACGTCTAATAGCCGGGGGACCATGCCTCACCTTTGCCACAGAGAAGGAGATCACCCGTATGCGCAGTAGCCTCCTGATGAAGAATCGTGGCTGGACGGGATCGGCGTTGCTGTTGGGAACGCTCGCCCTCACCGCAGGCAGCCTGGTGGCGTGGAAACACGCCTCGGTTCGCAAGGCCGATGCGGCGGGGGCGCGCCAGCCCGAGCCGATCGAATCGGTCACCCTGGCGGTCGCCAAGCAGCGCCAGTATCGGCCGACGACGACGTCGGTCGGCACCATTCTGGCTCTCAACTCGATCACCCTGCGCAATGAGCTGGCGGGTACCGTCCGCCAAGTGTCGCTCGTGCCCGGGCAAATCGTCGAAACCGGCGCCGTGCTCGTCGCCCTCGATGTCTCCGTGGAGGAAGCGGAGCTTCAGGCCGAGCAGGCCCAGGCCGACCTGGCGGCAACGACCCTGGCGCGCCTCGAGGTCCTGCGGGAGGCGCAAGCCACATCCCAGGAAGAGGTGGACCAGGGCCGCGCGGCGCGCGACGTCGCGCTGGCGCAGCTCGCGCGCACCCGGGCCATCATCGCCAAGAAGACGATCCGCGCCCCGTTCCGCGCGCGGGTGGGGATTTCCGATGTGCACCCCGGGCAGTACCTGAACGAAGGCACCGAGCTCACCACGCTCCAGGGCGTCGATGCCGCCGCCAACGTGGACTTCACGGTCGCTCAGGCGGTGGCGGCCGAGCTGCATCAAGGCGAGCCAGTGACCGTGTACGCGGCCGAGGACCCTCGCCCGCTGGTGGCGCAG
>WNGC01000229.1_pt1 | contig 30355 bp, 24 predicted proteins | sample 5400051 | NCBI WGS metagenome assembly WNGC01 (sample SAMN13153368, study PRJNA577476) | soil metagenome | isolation source: 20 cm soil or saprolite under grassland replicate 2 | place: USA:California | collected 2016-06-15
CTCTCGACCTGTACATTCCTTCGGAGGGCCCGCAAGAGGCGGTGTTCACGTTGCCGGGCCTGGCTGCCGGTAGCCATACCCTGACGATCGAAGTGACGGGGTCGAAGAATCCGGCCTCGTTGGGTGTCTCGATCGTGGTCGATGCCTTCGACGTCACCCCATGAAGGATCGAAGCACGCCGAAGACCTTCGTTCGATCGAGATGCTTCGCTGAGCCACACGGCTTACTTGAGCGCTTAACGTCTGTAATAGGGCGTGAATAATCTGTTATGCAAGATTCTCACCGGAGGAGGAAACATGAATCTTTCTAGGCAGCGCGAAACTGAAAACAAGGAGGCTACTATGCGCCACAGAAATTCGTTCGGTTTTAGTTTGGCCGCAGCCGTCTTGGGCGGGTTGTTGGTGTGGCCTGCAGTCGGGAGAGCGCAGCTTCTCCCGCCCCTTCCCGATCCGACGCTAATCGTCACGGGTCCGGTCGGCACCCTCCTCGGTGCGACCGCGGTGCTGGGCGGCACCGGAACGATTGTCGCGGGAACCAGCGACGTTCTCCAGGCGTCGGATTTGACAGGAGGCATCCCTTCGCTACTCACCGGAGAGACCCTCCACGCGGTGACGATCGGCTATCCGGATCAAATTGACTCCGAAGCCTCGCTCGCTGCCCTCGCCTTGAATGTCGCCGGGACCAGCATCGGCGCCGACTTCGTGATGTCACGCGCCACGGCAGTCGTGGGCAGCTCTATCGGCGCCTCGAATATCGACGGCCTCGCGATCAACGGGGTGCCAATCTGGGTGAGCGGAGCTCCGAACCAGACGATCGGCATCCCCGGAGGTTTGCTGGTGCTCAACGAGCAGCAATCCTTGCCGGACGGCACCCTCGTGGTGAATGCGCTTCACGCGATCGTCTCCGGCGTCGCGGACGTGGCAGTCGCATCCGCGATGGCCGGTCTCAGCGGCGGGAGCGCGAAAGCGGTCCAGGCGAGTTACTGAGGCCTGAGGTCTTACTGGGAATGACCTAATCATCAGAATGCGTATGGAGGAAATAACAATGCCTAGAACTTGGACACGTTATGCTTTTGGGGTCGCGGCGGTCGCGCTGGTGCTCGCCAGCGGCTCCGCGAATGCGTGGCAGTGCGACTTCCTGACCGGCGGCGGGTTCATCGTCCGCGACAGCGGCGCGAAGGCAAACTTCGGTGTCGGGGGCGGATGCAAGCACGGCTCGCCGACCTGGGGGCACCTCGAGTACATCGACCACGGGATGGGACTGGACGTCCACTGGACCAGCATCACGGCGTACCTGGAGATCGACTCGAGCACCGACGCCAAGGGCCGCCCGACCGGGGCCCGCGAGATTTGCGGCACGGCGCGGACGAACCAGTTCGGCGACGTCGATTGGGTCGTCGTAGCCAGAGACAGAGGCGAGCCGGGCGACGACGATGAGTTCATCATCCGGCTGACGCAATCCGGCGTCATCGTCTATACGACCGAATTCGATTCGGATCACACATTGGGCGGTTCGGGCCCGGGAGGCGGAAACATCCAGCTCCACAAACCCAACCCCTCGACGACCGGATCCTTCGGAGGTTCCTGCCCCGCCTTATTTATAGGGGGAGGGGGGGCCTAGCCGGTGCGGAGGTTCCGGATAACCGGCCTCGCGCGTTTCATCTCCACAACTAACTGCTCCCCGGGCGTTCATCGAATGCCCTGGGGAGCGGCCTGCGTAAGGAGAAATAACCCCTCAGGGATGTCGGGCGTGCATCCGCCGCTATCGGCATAGTTCGATCGGCCTGGTGGGGGATCATCGCCCCTCAATATTCGGCGGTCACAATCCCCCTTGGTTGGAAGGGTAACCCATGATAAAGATTGCGAAACGGTCCTATGTCGCGGCCCTGATATCGACGTTCGGGCTCGCGTGGATTTCGCCCCAAGCTCTGGCGCGCGTTGAGGAAACCGATCCCTCCGTGAGCTATACGGTGGGGTGGACGCAAGGCGACACGAGCGGAACCTGGAGCGGCGGGACCGCCGCGGTGTCGACGGCGGCGGGCGCGCAGGCGACGATAACCTTCACCGGGACCTCGGTCAGCTGGATCGGCGGCCGCACGCCCCAGACCGGAATCGCTCGCGTATCTGTCGATGGAGTGTTCGTGTCCGAGGTCGATACGTATTCGAAGACCGCGGAAATCCGTGTACCGATGTTCGAGGCCACCGGCCTAGCCAACGCGAGCCACACGTTCACGATCGAGGTAACCGGCCGGCAAAACGCGTCTGCGGCGGGTGCCCTTATCGTCGTGGATGCGTTCGACGTGCCCGCCGTGACGATCTCGCGCTTGCAGGAAACGGATCCCTCGGTCAGCTTCAGCCCCGGCTGGATTCAGGACAATCCAGTCGTCACGCTGATCCCAGGAGTCACCACCGGCTTCACTCAGGGCATCTCGCTCAGAACCTGGAGCGCCGGGGCTGCCCGCTTGTCGACGACGCCGGGCGCGCAAGCGACCTTCACCTTCAACGGGACGGGGATCAGCTGGATCGGCGCTCGCGGAACCCAGAGCGGGATCGCCCGCGTATCCCTGGACGGCATCTTGATCGCCATGGTCGATCTGTATTCGCCCACGGAACAAATCCAGGCGGAGGTGTTCGCGGCAACGGGCCTGGCCGACACGAGCCATACCTTGACGATCGAAGGGACCGGCCAGCAAAACGCGTCCTCGCAGAATGCGCTGATCGTAGTGGATGCCTTCGAGGTGACGACGTCGGGAACGCGCCACCAGGATACGGATCCGGCGATCGCCTACGGCCCCGGTTGGATTCAGGGTAATCGGGACAAGGCATATAGCGAGGGAGCCGCCGCAGAATCCAATACCCTGGGTGCGCAAGCGACCATCACTTTCACCGGCACGGGGATCGGCTGGGTCGGAGCGCGCGGACCCCAGTGCGGGATCGCCCGCATCTTCCTGGATGGAGCCTTCGTCGAGGACTTCGACACGTACTCCCAGACGGAAGGGCCTCAGCACACCGACTTCACGGCAAGCGGCCTGGCTGCGGGGACGCACACGTTGACGATCCAGGTGATAGGCAAGAACCCGCTCGCGACGGATGCCTGGATCCTGCTCGACGCGTTTGATGTCACCCCGTGAGGTGAGTCGATTGTCGTGGAAAGGGTCGATCGATTGACGAGCTTCTGCATCGCGTGACGTCCGAGCCGGACGTCCGACGTCCGGCGTTCGGGCGCCACTTCAACGGGTTTCGGCCGCTTCATGCTTCGGCCAAGCGGAAATCATAGCTCTCTATGTCGAGTTCCTTCGCATATCGCCACAGCCCGATCTGGGCGCAGGAGCTGCTCATTTCGGCCAAATCCTCGCTGCGCAGCACGATGCGGGAGGGACGCGCGTTTGGAGCTATGGCTGCCGAAATTCATAAGAGCGAATGGTGGTCAGAGCGGCGGCTTCGCGCATTCCAGTCCGAAAAATTGCAGATGATCGCGCAGTCGGCGGTAAGCAATGTCCCGTATTATCGGAACAAGTACCGGCCTCTGGATTTGGATTTCGAGAAGCTGGAATTTCCGGAAGCCCTGGCGAAGCTGCCTTTGATAGACAAAGCCGATGTGCGCGCAGCCGGCAAATCACTCATCTCCGAGAGAAAGCAGGGACCGCTGTTCTCGGGAAGCACGAGCGGTACCACGGGTGCACCGCTCGGCCTCTCCCAGGACTTGGCCGCAATCAACCGGGAAAACGCATTCATCTGGCGTCAGCTCACTTGGGCGGGCCTGCGTCGAGGCGACCGGCGGGCATGGATGCGGGGGGACATGATCGTCCCCGCGACCCAGGAGAAACCGCCTTATTGGCGCGTGAATCGGGCCGAGAACATGTTGATGCTTTCTTCCTACCATTTGTCTGAATCGGCGGCGCCCTCCTATCTCGATTCACTTGCACGTTTTGATCCGGTGGTGATCCAGGCCTACCCGTCTTCGATCGGGTTTCTCGCCACTTGGATGCTGAGCACCGGGTCCCGCTACCGCGGGATTTCGCTGCGCGGCATCGTGACTTCATCCGAAACGCTTTCAGAGGTCCGCCGGCGGGAAATCGAAAGCGCCTTCGGCTGCCGGGTTTTCGACTGGTACGGTCAGTTCGAGCGCGTGGCTGCCATCGGTACTTGCGAGCAGGGTCGCCATCACCTCTTGTCCGACTATTCTTTCGTTGAGATGCTGCCGGCCGAAGACGGCTTGTTCGAGCTCGTGGGCACCGGTTTCAACAACCTGTCGATGCCGTTGATCCGCTATCGCTGCGGAGATCTCGTGCGGCCTGCGCCGGCGAATGAGCGGTGCTCCTGCGGGCGGTCGTTCCCGCTGATCGAGCGGATCATCGGCCGAGTCGATGATTCGATCAAGCTATCGGATGGGCGCTCGGTCGGCCGTCTCGACCATCTTTTCAAGGGCGTGGAGGGAATACTCGAAGCGCAGATTCGCCAGGATCGTCTCGATACGATAGTAATGCTGGTGGTTCCTTCTCCCACGTTCAACGAACGCACGCGAGAGACTCTGCAGAGCAATGCTCGTTACCGCCTCGGGGACGGGATCGCGTTGGAAATACAGCTGGTTGACTCGATTCCCCGAACCAGAAACGGCAAGTTCAAGGGCGTGGTCTGCAATGTCTGATCGGCATTCCCGCACTTACCTTCCAAGACAATCGGAGTTAGCGGCATGTGCGGAATCGCCGGTTATCTGAGGTTGCGTCCGGAGAGCTCCGCGCCGATCTCGCCCAATGTGGCGAGGGAGATGCTGGCGGTGATCCGCCGGCGCGGACCGGACGGAGAAGGCCAGTGGCGCTCCGCCGACGATCTTTGCTGGCTCGGCCATCGGCGCCTCGCCATCGTCGACCTTCACACCGGCGACCAGCCGATGTGCAACGAGGACGCGACGATCTGGACCGTCTTCAACGGCGAGATTTACAACTTCGCCGCCTTGCGTGCCGAACTCGAAGCGCAGGGTCATCGTTTCAAGACCCGCTGCGATACCGAGGTTCTGGTGCACGGCTACGAGCAGTGGGGTCTTAGCGCGCTGGCCGCGCGTTTGCAGGGCATCTTCGCCTTCGCTGTATACGATACCGTCGAACGCACCCTCTCACTCGCTCGGGATCCGATGGGGGTCAAGCCGCTCTACTGGTGGAGCGACGGCAACGCGCTGTTGTTTGCGAGCGAAATGAAATCCTTGCTGCGCCATCCCGCCTTGCGCGACCGCAGAGTGAACCGGGCGGGCGTCGCGCAGGTCCTGGTGACCCGATACGTGTCGCGCCCGAACACGATGTTCGACGGAGTGTCGCGCTTGCCGGAAGGATGCTGCATCGCGGTTGACGTGAACGGCCGCGTGCCCCCGGCGCCGGTGCGTTACTGGGATGTGCGTTACCGATCCGAGCAAATCGATCTCGAGGAGGCGACCGAGCAGCTGGATACGCTGCTCAAGCGCACGGTGGACATGCAGTTGATGTCGGACGTGCCGCTCGGCGTGCAGCTCTCCGGGGGCGTCGACAGCAGTCTGGTGGTCGCACTGATGGACAGCTTGCGTCGGGAGAAGGGGGATCCGGCGCGCGTGAAGACCTTTTCCGTAGGCTTCGACGTCGCCGAGTTCAGCGAGCTCGGTTACGCGCGCAAGGTGGCGGAACGCTACGGCACCGAGCACCACGAGATCACGGTGGGGTTCAAGGATTTTGCCGAGGAACTGCCTTTCCTCGCCTGGATCTACGACGAACCGATGGGGGAGCCTCCCGGAATCCCCACCTATTTCATGTGCCGCGAGGCGAAAAAGCACGTGAGCGTGATGCTGTGCGGGGAGGGCGCCGACGAGCAATTCGGCGGCTACTCCAAGTACATGTTCGACCAGTTTTCCGCGGCGCTCGACTGGATGCACTCCGGAGTTCGAAACGTTCTGTTGCGCGGCCTCGCCAGCGGCCTGCCGTTCAAAGGCCGGCGTCTGCGCAGCATGGCGGAGATTCTCGCGATCGCCGATGCTCCGCGCCGCTTCGCGTCGTGGTACGGGGGCTTCGACACCGAGCTTCAAGCCAGCGTGCTTTCCGACGCGATGCGAAACGAGATCGGCGATGGCGGGCTCGCCCAAACCTTCGACGGAATCGTCAACAGCTGCGACAGCAGCAGTGCTCTCGATCGCTTCCTTTATTGCGACGTGCATACCCGGTTGGTGGACGACATCCTGGTCAAGAGCGACCGGATGAGCATGGGAGCCGGCATCGAGGCCCGCGTGCCTTTCCTCGACCATAAGGTCGTCGAGTTCGCCGCGACCCTGCCGCAGCACCTCAAGGTCAGCGGTTTGAATTCGAAAATCGTGCTCAAACGGCTCGCTGAGCGCTACATCCCGCGGGAGACCATTTACCGCCGCAAAGTGGGTTTCACCGTTCCCCTGACCCGCTGGTTCGCCGGGCCGTGGCGCGGTTTGATAGACGACGTACTCCTTTCCGATCGCTGCCTGGACCGAGGCTACTACAACCCCGATGTGGTGCGCGGCATCGTGCGCAACCACGTGCAGAGCCGCGTCGACCGGGAACAGGGGATCTGGCTGATGCTCGTCCTGGAAATCTGGCACCGGCTGTTCGTGGACGACGACGGCAGCGAAGCGGCGGTCGGCAGGGTCAAGGCGGATTTCGCCCGCTCTCTGGATACGCTGCTGGCCGCATGATGCGCGGGCATTTTCCGGAACGGATGACGCGGCGAAGTTTTTTCTGTTCGAAGGAAACATGAAGCAAGTCCGCCAATACCTTCGCAACGGCGCCCTGGATATCGGCGAGGTGCCCATCCCCGCGGTCGGCGCGGGCGACGTGCTCGTGCGCAGCCACTACTCGTTCGTGAGCGTGGGCACCGAAAAGATGAAGGTTTCGCAGGCGCGCATGAGCCTCGTTGAGAAGGCGAAACAGCGGCCCGATCAGGTCAGGCTGGTGCTCAATACGCTCCGCGAGCAGGGCCTGGTCGCCACGTTACGGAAAGTGCAAGAGCGGCTCAAGGCCCCGGCCACGCTCGGCTACAGCTGCGCCGGAACCGTGGTGGAAGTGGGTTCCGACGTGGACGAGTTCCGGGTGGACGACCGCGTAGCCTGCATCGGGGAAGGCGTGGCGACGCACGCCGAGTACAACGCGGTGCCGCGAAACCTGGTGGTGCGCGTTCCTGCGAACGTGAGCCTCGAGGCCGCCAGCTCGAGCGCGGTCGGCGCGATCGCGCTCCAGGCAATCCGCCAGGCGAAGCTCGAGCTCGGTGAAAGCGTCGCCATCATCGGGCTCGGCCTGCTCGGGCAGTTCCTCGTGCAGCTTTGCCGCGCGAACGGATGCCGCGTGATCGGAGTGGACCTCGACCCCGGCAAGTGCGCGCTCGCAGCGGAGAACGGCGCCGAGGCGGCTTGCGGTCCGCAAGCCGACGAGGCGCTCCACCACACGCTGCGCGCAAGCGCCGGTCTCGGTGTCGATGCGGTGTTGCTCACCGCCTCCACAAAGGACCTCGGACCGATCGAGCTCGCAGCCATGCTGGTGCGCGACCGCGGCCGCGTGGTGTGCCTGGGCAACACCGCGATCCAGTTGGAATGGCGCACCTGGTTCGGCAAGGAGATCGATTTCCTCTTCAGCCGTGCGATGGGGGCAGGGATCAACGAGCCGGACTATTTCACGCGCGGTAATGATTACCCGATCGGCTACGTGCGCTGGACCGCCAACCGGAACATGCAAGCCTTCCTCGACCTGATCGCGCAGGGCAAGCTCGCGGTGCCGCGGCTCATCACCCACCGGTTCCCGTTCTCGGAAGCGATCTCGGTGTTCGACAGGATCGCGAGCGGCGAGCTGAATCAGGCCGTGGGCATCGTGTTCGAGTACCCCGAGCCCGAGAAAGGCGTGTTCGAATTGCAGCCGCGTACACTCACCTTCGGGGGCGAGCAGCCGCGCGGCGCGGTGCGGCTCGGACAAATCGGCGCGGGCAACTACGCAAAGTCCATGCTCATGCCGTGCTTTCCCTCCCTCGCCGACCTGAGCCTCGAAGGCATCTGCACGACCAAGGGCCCCAACGCCGAGGCGCTCGCCAAGCGATACGGGTTTCGCAAGGCGACCACCGACGCGGGCGAGCTGCTTCGCGATCGCGAGATCAACGCGATCATGGTGGCGACCCGTCACGACAGCCACGCCCGCTACGCCGCCCTGGCGCTTGGAGCGGGCAAGCATGCCTACGTCGAGAAGCCGCTCGCCATGACCGAGGAGCAGCTCGCCCCCATCGCCACCGCGCTGGCCAAGCGCGGAGCGGACGGCCCGACGCTCTGGATCGGCCACAACCGCCGCTTCAGCCCGTTGAGTCAGCGCGCGCTCGCCCACTTCAAAGGGGTCGAAGTGCGGCAGGTCGCTTGCACCGTGCGCTCGGCGGGTGTACCGGCCGACAGCTGGTACCAGGACAAGGTTGCGGGCGGAGGAGTTCTTTTCGGCGACGTCTGCCATTTCATCGATCTCGCGATCTACTTCGCACAGAGCCTGCCGGTCGAGGTCGCCGCATTCGCCACCCCCGACCCCGGACACCGCGAGGAGAGCTGGGCAATCACGCTGCATTTCGCGAACGGCGGCTTGGGAGTGGTGCACTACGTGTGCGGCAGCCAGAAGGGCCTGGACCACGAGACTATCGACATCCTCGGCGGCGGGCGCTCGGCCACGATCACAGATTTTCGCCGACTTATCCTTCGCGGCGGCGCGGGCGGCGGCATGCGCCAGCTCCAGCCCGACCTCGGCCAGAAGGCGATGCTCCATGCGATGGTCGCCCAGTTTTCCCGCGCGCCAGGCGCGGTGGACTATACCGACAGCTTTCTGGTCTCGGCGCAGGCGCTGCTCGCCGCGCACCGGTCCATCGTCGAGCGCCGCATCGTGAAGATGGAGCCGCGATTCCCGTTCGGGATCGCCTGACATGGCTGTGCCACGCCCGCGTCTCCTTCTCATCGGCCCTCTGCCGCCGCCGCTTGGCGGCGTGCAGCTCATCGTCGACATGCAGCTGCGTTCGAGCCTGGCGCAAGAGTTCGATGTGCACCCGGTGAACACCTCGAAGCGCGAGCTGCGCTGGGCGGTCGAGAACCCCACCTGGAAGACGCCGTTCTACTTCGCGCGCGACTTCCTGCAGCTGATTCGAACGCTCGTCCGGGTGCGGCCCGACGCGGCGCTCGTTCACGCTACCTCGAGCCTGTCGATTCTGCGCGACTGGATGTTCATGGTGACCGCGCGTCTTTTCGGCGCCAAGGTCATCTGCCATTACCACGGCACCCTGCACTCGCGCTTTCCCTCGGGCGAAACGCGCATCGGCCGTGCTGTCGGCCGGTTCTTGATGTCAGCGGCTCACCGCGTAATCGTACTCAGCCCCACCTATCAACGGGAGATGGGCAAGGCGTGGAAACGCGACGACCTCGTCTGGGCATCCAACGTGGCGGATGTCGCCCTCTTTCGCAATATGCCCGCTGACACCCCCGCACCGTGGCTCGCGCCCGGCGAGCGCGCGGTGTTGTTCGTCGGGCGGCTGTCAGCACCCAAGGGCATTTACGATTTGTTCGACGCTATCCCCCTGGTGGCAGAGCGCCATCCCGAAGCACGTTTCGTACTGGTAGGCGTCGCCGAGAGCGATGCGATGGAGCCCGTGATTCGCGCCGAGGCCGGGCGCCGCGGTATCGCGGCGCGCCTCACTTTTCTGGGTTCCCTCGAGGGCCGCGACAAGGCCGCCGCGTTCATCACCTCGAAAATGATCGTGGTGCCGTCCTGGACCGAAGCGTTTCCGCTCGTGATTCCGGAGGCCATGGCCGCGGGGCTTCCCGTCATCGCCACCGCCGTGGGCGCGATCCCGGATTTCGTGAAGGATGGAGAGGACGGCTTCCTGGTCGTGCCGAGGAAACCGGCCGAGCTGGCCGACGGCATCTGCCGGCTCCTGGACGACGAAAGCCTGCGCCGACGGATCAGCGAGCGGCTGCGAGAGCGCGCGCCGCGGGAATTCGCGATCGAGATCGGATGCGGGAAGGTGCTGGATGCGGCAAAGGACGCTTTGAGAAGCTCGCCCGCTGCAGTGCGCGAGCTTCGCGGCCGACGCTGAAACCGGACAGGAAAGGCCATGCTGAACGTTCAACTCGCCAAGTCGCTCATGAAGAGATGGGAAGCCTTCCCGCCCCCGCCCGGGGAAGATGCGGGCGAATTCCAGGAAGTGTTTCGGCACGCAGTCTTCGTCAATGGGACCGAAGCGGAGCGCAAGGCGATCATGCTCGCGTCCTCCGAGAGCAAGTACCGGAACGAGCTCGCCTATCCCTGGGATCATTATTTCGGAAGGGACCTTTCGTCGCTCTTGCAAGGCAAAGTGGCCCTCGATCTCGGTTGCTTCACGGGGGGGCGGGGTGCGGCCTGGTTCGAGCGGTACAAGCTCGGCTTTCTCACGGGCATCGACGTGAAGCAGGAGTTCATCGACGCTGCGACGCAGTTCGCGCGCCTGAAGAAGATCTCAGCCGATTATCGCGTGGCGGTAGGGGAGAAATTGCCTTTTGAGGACAACAGCCTGGACGCCATATTGTCCTACGATGTTTTCGAGCACGTGCAGAATGTGCAATACGCCCTGGGGGAATGCCACCGTGTCTTGAAGAAGGGGGGCAGGCTCTTCGTCGTTTTCCCCGGCTATTTTCATCCGACCGAACATCATCTGGCGCTGGCAACGAGACTCCCGTGCATTCACTACCTGTTCAGCGGAGAGACCCTGGTGCGGGCCTACAACGAAATTCTCGAAGAGCGTGGAGAAGAGGCGTATTGGTATAAACGCTCGTCCCCGAAAATGGAACCCTGGGAAAGAGGCAATACGATCAACGGGACGACGCTTGCGAGGTTCCGCCGCTTCATCCGCGATCACGATTGGGAAGTCGTCCTGCACAGCAGAAAACCGATCGGAAGCATCGGCCGCAACGTTTCCAAAATGCGATCTCTGGCACTCTTGTCGCGCCCTTTCGGGGTTGCGGCAAATATACCGGGACTCCGCGAGATTTTTTTGCATCGCATTACGTACATCCTGCAGAAAGGCGAGTGATAGCACCGTGTCCACGCCATTCTGGAACAGCGATATGCCCGGACATGAATTCGTAGACCCTCGACTCCGGCTCGAGTCCACTTCTCGGGGAGCGGGAATAAGGGAATGGCTGCGGTGGCGTCTCAACCGGCTGCGCTGCATGACGCCCGCCGAGGTTTCGCATCGCCTTCTTCGCGCGCTGTCGATGCAAGCGGAGCGCGCCGGGCTGGTCGGGTCGGAGGTTGTTCCGCCCGCGGATCTTGCGACTACACCTCGCCCTTGGGTGCATGCGGCGGCGAAAGTCGATGCCGCACGCTACCTCGCCGCTGCCGACCGCGTTGCGGCGGGCAAGTTGGATCTGTTCGCGTTGCAAGACGTCGGGCTCGACTCGCCGCCGCGCTGGAATCGCGATCCCAAGACCGGCGTGGAAGCGCCTCTCAAATTCGGCAAGCTGCTCGATTACCGTAACACACGGCTGGTCGGAGACATCAAGTATCTCTGGGAGCTCAACCGGCATTTGCATCTGGTGACGCTGGCACAGGCGTATGCGCTCAGCCGCGATGTGCGCTATTTCCACGTTATCTGGCAGCACCTGGAGAGCTGGTTTGCCGCGTGCCCTTACCGCATGGGCCCCAACTGGTCGAGCGCACTCGAGGCGGCGATCAGGCTCATCAACTGGTCTGTCACTTGGCAACTCCTCGGCGGAGCGCGCTCGCCGCTTTTCGAAGACGCGGAGAGCGTCCGGTTCCGGCAGCGCTGGCTGGAATCTGTTTATCAGCACGCACAGTTCGTGCGCGGCCACTTCTCGCTTCACTCGTCGGCCAACAACCACCTCATCGGAGAGGCGGCGGGCCTGTTCATCGCCGCCCTGACCTGGCCTCATTGGCGGAGCGTGCGCTCCTGGCTCCCGGCGGCGAAGGCGATTCTGGAAAGAGAAGCGCTGCTGCAGAATGCGCCCGACGGCGTCAATCGCGAGCAGGCCGCGTCGTACCAGCAGTTCGTGCTCGATTTTCTGCTGATCTCTCTCCTCGCCGGCAAGGCCAACGGACAGTCGTTCTCCGCTGCGTACGAATCGCGCATCGAAGCGATGCTCGAGTATCTGTGTTCGATCATGGACGTGAAGGGCAATGTTCCAATGTTCGGCGATGCCGACGATGGCTTGGTCGTCAGGCTTGCCCAAGGCGGTGATTTTTCCCCCTACCGATCGTTGCTCGCGACCGGGGCGGTGCTGTTTCAGAGAGATGAATTCAGGCTCAAAGCAGGTGAGCTCGACGACAAGACCCGCTGGCTCGCGGGCAGCCGAGCGGACGCCCTGTTTCAAGGGCAAAGCGCGGCGCAGACGCGGCTTCCGCTGCGGCAGGCATTTCCCGCCGGCGGCTATTACATCCTGGGTTGCGACTTCGAGACCGACCGCGAAATCCGCCTCATCGCCGACGCAGGCCCGGTGGGCTACCGCAGCATCGCCGCTCATGGGCATGCCGATGCCCTCGCTTTTACCTTGTCCATCGGCGGCGTGGAGTTCCTGATCGATCCGGGAACCTATGCTTATCATACGCAAGGCCCATGGCGTCAGTATTTTCGCGGTACATCTGCCCATAACACCGTGCGCGTGGACGGAAGGGATCAATCGCAGTCCGGCGGCAACTTCATGTGGCTCCGGAAAGCGCGTGCCGGCTGCAGCTTCTGGTCGAGCACGGACGAGAGTGATGTGTTCGAGGGTTGGCAAGATGGATACACGCGGCTTGCCGATCCCGTGATGCACAGACGTCGGATTACTCTGCACAAGGCGGCGAGACGCGTGGTGATCGAGGACACGCTGCAGATGGCCGGGGAGCACGATATCGAGCTTTTTTTTCATTGCGGAGAACGTTGCCGGATCGATCCCCTGCCGGACGGATATGCGGTCAGGCACGAGGCGAGCATGCTCACCATCACGCTGCCGCATTCCGAATATGGCTCCTCTTGCGTTTATCACGGCAGCAGCGCACCGATCTCGGGCTGGGTATCGAGGCGCTTCGACGACAAGCAACCGTCACCGACCATCGCGTGGCGGGTCCGACTCAAGGGCGACGCCGTCTTGCGCAGCGAGATCATATGCTGACGCGGTGGAGCACCAATGTTGATTCCCGTAATCGCCTTATGGCGCCAACCAGGATGGGGGTCAGGGACATATTGCGGGCGGACATCCTGCGAACCTACGATTACCTGCAGGGGAGCCGCCTGCGCAGGACCGTGAACTGCCTGCGTTCCCCCGGAGTGCAGGCCGTGATCGTTTTCAGATTCGGCCAATGGCTGGACACGCAGACTTTGGCGCTGAGGCTGTTGCTGTATCCGGTCTATTTTGTCCTGAACGGCCTCGTGCAAATCATGTGGGGAATAGAGCTTCCGCGTTCCGCGACGATCGGTCCGGGGTTCTATATCGGCCATTTCGGCGCAATCACGATCGCGCCGGATGTCGTCATCGGAAGCAATTGCAATATTTCCCAGGACCTGACGATCGGCCTGTCCGGGCAGGGCGAAAGGGCGGGGGTGCCGACGATAGGAGACAACGTCTACCTCGGGCCGGGCGCGCGGGTATTCGGAAAAATATCCATCGGGAACAACGTAAAAATCGGCGCCAACGCGGTGGTCTACAAAGACATACCGGATAACGCGATCGTGGTATTGGACCCGGGGTTCAAGATTGTGTCGTACAAGGGAAATCATAGTTCGGGCGGAGAATAAGATCCGAGCGGTTGGTCGCTGCGCCGGTGAATTTCACGCGCCGGTCACGCGAAAAGATCGAAGAGAGGCGCGCTTCTTGCACAAGAAGCGTAGGTCATGCAATCCTGCGCGTTTTCCGATCATGACATCCGCCACTGCACCGAACCCCTTGCTTCAACTGGACAAAAGACAAAGCCACGATGAAGGCGCTTAGAGTCGGTCTGCTGGTCAGCAGCACGTTTTCAAGTAAGTACGTTCATGAATTGGCTCTTTGGGGGAAAGAACGCGCCGACATCAACATTTCGCACCTTATCGTTCACGCTCGCCCCCGGGACTCGAATTTGGGCAGGGTGCGCAATGTTCTTCTAGAGCAAGGGCCTTACGTCCTGCTCTCCAAAATCCTGTTTCGACTGATAGTCTTCGTGGAACGTTTGCTCCTCAAACGGACCCTACATAGCGATCACTATGAAGTATTCGATCTGAGAAAATTGGTCGATGAAATACTAATAATAAACCCCATCGTTTCCAAGTCCGGAATGGTGTATCGATTTTCTGCCGAGGACATTGAGAAAATAAAGGCGCTTGATTTCGACGTATTGATACGATTTGGCTCGGGAATAATGCGTGGTGACATTCTTCGCGCATGTCGATTCGGGATTATTTCCTTTCATCACGGTGACAATAGAATCAACAGAGGGGGTCCTGCAGGATTCTGGGAGTGTTATTACGAATGGCCTCAGACGGGCTTCATCATTCAACGCCTCACCGAAGAACTCGACGCCGGCGACGTATTGGTCAGGGGTTCGTACGCGACGCGCTACTACTATTCCCTAAACCAGGCTCATCTATATAAAAAATCAAACACCCATCTCAAGAATCTCCTCGTTCGGATAGCGTCAACACGCGAGCTCCCACCCGTGGAGAGTGCGCCGAATCCCTATTCGAATACCCTCTTTCGCGCCCCCAATGCAATTCAGTCCGTCGTTTATGGATTGAAAGTTCTCAGCAGGATATCGATCAAGGTGATTGCAAGAATACTGATGCTCAGAAAAAGATGGGGAATTTCGCTGGTATCTTGCAAGTGGGATAGATCCGTGTTGTGGCGAAGCACTGAAGTGAAACCTCCCAGAGGGCGATTTTGGGCCGACCCGTTCCTACACTCATACGACGGAAGAACATTCTGCTTTGTCGAGGATTTCGTATACAAAACGAATAGAGCTCATATCACGGCCCTGGAGATCGCCGGAACGAAGGCGATCGAACTTGGAACCGCGGTCAAAGAACCGTTCCACATGTCTTTCCCATTCCTGTTCCAATACCAAGGGGCGCTTTACATGTGCCCCGAGGCGCGCGAATCCGGGCAAATCAGAATCTACCGTTGCGCCGACTTCCCCCTGAAATGGGAACTGCGGACCGTCATTATGGAGGACGTACGTGCGGCAGATACCATGCTTTTCGAGAGAGGGGGTAAGTGGTGGATGCTTACGAATTTGGACGAATCGGGAGCGGAGGATCATTGTTCCGAGCTGTATTTGTTTTCGTCAGATTCGCCGCTTGGTACAAATTGGACGCCGCATCCTCAGAATCCGGTACGAAACGATGCTTATGGAGGCAGAAATGCAGGTCTGATCGTCGACGGAGAGAAGCTTTTCAGGCTCGCTCAGCGGCAGGGATTTGACCAGTATGGGCAAGGCTTACTCGTGTATGAGGTTAAAACGATATCGGAATCGCTCTTTGTCGAAGAACTGGTATCCAAGATTGATCCTAGCTTCAGGAGAGGACTTCGTGGCACGCACCATCTTTCAACCGACGGCAAAACTACTGTAATCGACCACGAATACTACTCACTATTCCTTTAATCGCTTGCGGGGATGGGGGACTGTTTCGTGAGCTTTCGGCGAGATCCGTTTCGCGCCCGCCGCCCCGAGGCCGACGCCGGTCACCGCTCTGAGATCGGACGCTGATCCGATCGGACCATATCGCGCCTTGCAGTCACTGCACTGGCGTCAACAACTTCTCCCTATCCTGTGGTCGGGGTTCGCGCAGCGTGAGTGCGCACCGCGGTCCATGGGTTGCTTCGCGCTTCCCGCAGCGCGGGCCTTGTCGGTCGATTCGTGCAACCATCACAAGGGCGATCATGAAGCTTAGCGTCTGGGGTCTGGGATACGTCGGGACCGTTTCGGCGGGATGCCTGGCCCAGGAGGGTCATGAAGTCATCGGCGTCGATTCGGAGCCGACAAAGGTCGATCTCATCAGCGAGGGCAAAAGCCCCATCATCGAAAAGGACATCGGCGCGATCATCGAACGGCAGGTCGCAGCCGGCCGGCTGTCGGCGACCACGGATGCCGCAGTCGGAGTCGGGTGGGCCGATCTGTTTCTGATCTGCGTGGGAACCCCGAGCCGAGGCAACGGCGACATCGAGCTGAAATACGTGCGCCGCGTGTGCGAGGAGATCGGCACCGCCCTGCGCAACCATGAGGGGGCACCGGTCGTGGTGATCCGCAGCACCATGCTGCCCGGAACCATGCGCAACGTGGTGATCCCCACGTTAGAGGCATGTTCGGGCCGGCGCGCGGGTGAGGAGTTCGGCGTCTGTATCAACCCCGAGTTCCTGCGCGAGGGGACCGCCGTAGACGATTTCTTCAACCCACCCAAGACCGTCATCGGCGAACTCAACCGGGCAAGCGGGGATCTGCTGGCGAGTCTTTACGCGCAGGTCGTGGCGCCGCTCATCCGGACCGACATCGAGACCGCCGAAATGGTCAAGTACGCGGACAACGCTTGGCACGCGCTCAAGGTGGGTTTCGCCAACGAGATCGGCCACCTTTGCAAAGAGCTCGAGGTCGACAGCCATCGCGTGATGGATATTTTCTGCCAGGATACGAAGCTCAATCTCTCGCCGTACTACCTGAAACCCGGTTTTGCGTTCGGCGGCTCGTGCTTGCCCAAGGATCTGCGGGCGCTGCTCTACAAGGCGAAAACGCTCGATGTCTCGCTTCCCATCCTCGCCGCGATCTTGCCGAGCAACGAGCAGCAGATCGAGCGTGCGGTGCGGACCGTGATCGAAAAAGGCAGCAAGAAGGTCGGCATACTCGGGTTCAGCTTCAAGGCGGGCACGGACGATTTGCGCGAGAGCCCGGTGGTGGAACTGACCGAGCGCCTGATAGGCAAGGGTTATGACCTGCGCGTCTACGATGCCAATGTCAAGCTCGCGGCCATCCATGGGGCCAACCGCGACTACATCCTCAACCACATTCCCCACATCTCGCGGCTGATGACCCGGACCATCGACGAGGTGCTCGATCACGCCGACACCATCGTCATCGGCAACGCGGCGCCGGAGTTTCACGACATTCCCAAGCGCCTGAAGGATGATCAGACCGTCGTCGATTTTGTCCGCATTACAGACTCGCGCAGCGTGTCCGGCGTCTACGAAGGGATCTGCTGGTAATGCGCGAAACAAACGCTGAAAGCAACGTGGTCCAGCCCAGGCGGGTATTGATCTTGGTCGAGAACCTGCCTAGCCCGTTCGACCGCAGGGTGTGGCAGGAAGCGACGACATTGCGCGACGCGGGCTACCTCGTATCGATCATCTGTCCGACCGGGCGCGGCTACGAGAGGAAATTCGAAGCGATCGACGGAATCCACGTCTTCCGCTACCCCCTGCCCGTGGAAGCATCGGGGGCGGCCGGCTACGCGGTGGAGTACGCAGTCGCGCTCGCCTGGACATTCGTGCTCGCCTGCCGGGTGCTCCTCACGCGCGGGTTCGACGTCGTTCACGCCTGCAATCCGCCCGACCTGTTCTTCCTGATCGGCGGGTTCTTCAGGCTGTTCGGTAAGAAATTCCTGTTCGATCATCACGATCTAAACCCCGAGCTCTACGAAGCAAAGTTCGGCCGGCGCGATTTCTTCCATCGACTGATGCTCAAGCTCGAGTACTGGACTTTCAGGAGCGCGGACGTATCCATTGCGACCAACGAGTCCTACCGGCGCATCGCGATGGAGCGCGGCCGGATGCCTCCTGAACGGGTGTTCGTCGTGCGCAGCGGGCCGAGTCTGGAACGCCTGAAGATTCTGCCGCCCGACGGGCGGCTCAAGCGCGGCCGCCGCTACCTGGTCGGCTACGTCGGCGTGATGGGAAAGCAGGAGGGCATCGACTACTTGCTGCGAGCCGCGCGCCACATCGTATTCGACCTCGGGCGCAGCGATGTCCACTTCGGCCTGGTGGGCGGGGGCACTTCGCTCGAGGAGATGAAGGCGCTCGCTCAGGAGCTGGGCGTCGCCGACCACGTGACTTTCACGGGGCGCGTGCCCGACGGCGAGATGCTGGCGATGCTCAATACCGCCGACGTCTGCGTCAACTGCGACGTCGTCAACGAGCTGAACGACAAGTCGACGATGAACAAGATCATGGAGTACATGGCGCTCGGCAAGCCGATCGTGCAGTTCGATCTCGCGGAAGGGCGTTATTCGGCGCGGCGGGCGTCTCTCTACGCGCAAAAGAATGACGCAGTCGATCTGGCCGCGAAGATCGTCGGCCTGCTGGATGACCCGGCGCGGCGCGCGGAGATGGGCAAATACGGGCGCAGCCGCGTGGAGAACGAGCTCGAATGGCGCCACGAAGCGCCAAAACTGCTCGCCGCATATGAAGCCCTATGGCATTCCTCGCGCGTTTCGCCCGCTGCGCGGCGCGTCGAAACATGAAGCTTCTCCCCTTGGCCACGTCCGAAATTCTTGACCTGGTCGCGGGTTGGCTTGCGCAAAAAGAGAACTACCAGTGGCTGGATTTCGGAAACGGAAGGCAGATCGTCACGCCCGCGCTGCTCAAAATCATGGCGCAGCGCGATACGCATTTTCTCCGGGCCTATACCGGGGACAGGGACGACCGCCCGATCGGGATCGTGGGCCTGAACAGCGTCGACCGGGTCTTCAAAACAGGGACGCTATGGGCAGTGGCCGGGGAGAAGTCCTTCTCCCATCGGGGGTATGTGAGCCTCGCCAGTTCGAAGTTTCTGACCCTCGCGTTCCGCGATCTCGGGCTTCACGTGGTCAACACGTGGATCGTCGACCGCAATCCCTCTGTTCGGAGCCTGGAGCGCCTCAACTTTCGTTTCATCGGCAGGCAGCGGCAATGTCACACCATCGACGGCCGCCCGTACGATCGCCTGTTGTTCGATCTCCTTGCGAGCGAGCACAGGGAGCTCGATGAGGAGCGCTGGCATCGGATGGAACGATCGCATCAGGAAGCGGTTTGCGGGTAGCCCTGAGCCCGGTCGAGGTGACGGCAATGGATGCGAAAGTCAAACAGAAAACGCTCCGGATGCTATCCAATGGCGTCTACGTTCTGACCTCGCGCAGCGAGGACCGATACGGCGCAGCCACCGTAACCTGGGTTTCCCAGGCGTCCTTCAAGCCCCCGCTGATCATGGCGGCGGTCCGCAGGGAGAGCAACGTGTTCGAATGCCTGGCCGAGAGCCGCAGCGCCGTCCTGCACATCGTGGGCGACCGACAGCAGGAGATCGCCCGGAGATTCTTCTTCCCGACCCACGCGGCATGCGGAACGATAAACGGCGAAACGTTCATGGACGGAAAGACCGCCGCGCCCGTATTGCCCAACTTGCCCGCGCACATCGAATGCCACGTCGAGCAGATCGTGGACACGCACGGGGATCACGCGGTGGTGATCCTACGGGCGGTGGAAGCCGAATGCCAGGAACGGGTCCGGCCCTTGACCATGGCGGCAACGCCGTGGAACTACGGCGGGTGATCGTGGCCCACAATCGGAGCCGAATCGTTTGGACGTCAGAGTGAGCCGCTAGACCAAGACAAACCAAGCGTTCGGGTCGAACATGGAACGATTCGTGGTATTGGACAGCTGGCGCGGAATCGCTGCGTGCTTGGTGGCCCTGTTCCATCTGGACGCCTACAGCCATCTGTACGGAGTGCCGTTCCTGCGCAACTCCTGGCTTTTCGTCGATTTTTTCTTCGTCCTGAGCGGCTTTGTCATCGCCGCGAACTACCAACAACGATTGCGCGACGGCTTCGGGGTGGGACGGTTTCTTTTTCTGCGGCTGGGAAGGCTGTACCCCCTCCATTTCGCAATGCTCGCGCTTTTTGTCGGCTGTGAGTTGCTGAAGGCTCTAGGGAAGACTCTGGTCCTGGGGTCTGCGGCGACCAACCCGGTCGCGCTCTTCAGCACCCCTCAGCAGGCGCCGGACACGATTCTCGCGAATCTGCTGCTTCTTCAGAGCCTCCATCTATACGATTTCCTGACCTGGAACGTGCCGAGCTGGAGCATCAGCACGGAGTTCTACACCTACGTCGTCTTCGCCGTGTGCCTGGTCGGACTTCGCAGGCATGTGTGGATCGCGCTGCTTCTAGCCATGATCGGGGGCCCGGTTTTGATCGCGATGTTGAGCGAGCGCTACATGAACATCCATTTCGACTGGGGGATTATTCGGTGCATTTACGGATTCTCCGCCGGGGCGTTGTCGTGGAACATCTATGAGAAATGGAATAAAAAGCTCGGGAAATGGCTCTCCGGAAGCATGGTCGAGTGGGGCGCCCTCGGACTCGTCGTGGCGTTCGTGACCGTAGCCGGCACGACGCAGCTGTCGATCGCCGCGCCCTACGTGTTCGCGTTCGTCGTGCTCGTCTTCGCGTTTGAGGCAGGCACCGCGAGCGCGCTCCTCAGGCTGCGGCCGCTGGTTTTCCTGGGCACCATCTCGTATTCCATCTACATGACGCACGTCTTCATCGAGCAAAGATTGTTCAACTCGGGCGGCACGCTCGCCAAGCTGTGGCACGTTGACCTTTTTACGCACCGCGAGATCGACGGGCACGACTTCTACTTTCTGGGAACCCAGCTATGGCATGGCGATGTGGCTTACGTCGTCTACCTGGTGATGATCATCGTCATGTCCTATTTCACTTTCCACTGGATCGAAAAGCCGGCGCGGGAATGGGTGAGGAACCGGGTCCGGACACGACAGCAGCAGACGGCGACCTCGCGCAGCATCGTCAGCGCCTAAGCGACCCTGGGTTTCTGCGGCGCTGGGTCATGTTTTCGTCTTGAGCGTGAACTTGTCGCGGTAGCGGCCCCAAGCCTTGCGGGCGATTCGACCCCAGGCGGCGCGTTTCGTGAGGAGCTCCCATCCGAGCGCTTTCGCGCGCCGCAGTCCGGCGTAAATCCGATGCGCGACGGCCGGGGTAGGGGTGACGCGCACCAGGCACCAGAGGGCGGCTGCCAGCGACAGGCCCTGGCCACGCTTCGCTTCTCCGAAGTAGCGGAGGGCCTCGGCGCGGTTTTCCTGCCCGAGGGCGGCTCGGCCGACGACGAGCTGCCTCGCCCGGCGAAGGGCGACAATTTCGGGGTCCTCGCTTCGCTCTGCTCCGAACAATTCCTCGAACTGGTGCAGCAGGTCGCGCTCGAATTCGAACCGCGTCGAGCCGGTCGAGAGGTGTCCCTCGCTCAGCTGCGTGCCGTCGCGGGCGTACTCGTGCTTGATTGCCATGGGTAGCGGAAAGAAGTTCGCGTTGAACCGGCGGCAGAGATTGGCCAGGTAGCTGTAGTCGGCGCTGATCCGGTAGCGCGCATCGAACAGGCCCACCGCTTCCCGGGCGCGGCGCGTAATCACCGTGGGCTGCAGGGCAAAGAGGAAGCCGAAGCGCATATGCTCGAAAACACGGCCCCGGTATAGGCGCGCGTCGCGATAGGGAGTGCGGGCCACGAGGTCCCGGCCCCACCCCCCGATCGGCTCCACGCTTGCGAACACCCTGCGGTAGGGGTCGCTCTCTCCGGGAGGCAGCCTCAGCAACGAGGAGCCCGCACGCTCGGCGAGCGGCGGGTACCACTCGGTCAGCGCGCTGCGCAGGAAGTAGACAAGACTCCCGGAGCCCCCGTCCTCACAGAATTCCCCGGAGAGAAAGTCTTCCCCGGGGAAGGCCCGGAAAAAGGCCACGCTGAGCTCCAGATGGTGCGGGAGCCATTCGTCGTCGGAGTCCAGGAAGGCGATGTACTGGCCGCGTGCGCTGAGCATGCCGTTGTTCCGCGCCGCGTTCACGCCTTGGTTCTTCTGCCGGATCAGGACCAGGCGGGGGTCCGAGCCCTCGATCAGCGCGGCCGTGTCGTCGGTGGAACCGTCGTCCACAACGATCAGCTCCCAATCCGTGAACGTCTGCCGCTGCACGCTGGCGATCGCCGCCTGGATCGTTTCCCTGCGGTTGTACGTCGGGACGATCACGGAGACGAGGCTCATCGCGAAGGCTCCTGCACTGCAAGCTGCCTGAGAAGGACGATCCCGTCCTTGGGCCCGAGGGTCACCTGGCCGACCGCGGAGCCGTCGTTGACCGCAGGATCCTGATTACCTGCGAGTCGGCGCAGGCCGGGCTCGAGCTTGACCGTTTTTTTAGAGCCCGTCGGATTGACAAGTACGACGCCGTTCTGAAAATCCCGGCGCCAGACTTCTTCGGTCCACGCGGTGGTCGGCGGTCCGGAGCGCGCGTAGCCGAGCTTGTGGTCGTACTCGTCGAACCACGGCACGCTGCTGTACTCCCGCGACTTGTCCGTGAACGAGAAATAGCCGTCGTCGAGCAGACAAGACGTATATCCGTAGCGGAAGAAACGATAGTCCGTGGGGCTCCCCTGGATGTTGAAGCCGACGATCTTGGGCGGCCTGGTGTTCTTCAATACCGCGCTATAACGCTCCATCATCTTGCCCCACCCGGCCCGCGTTTCCAAGGACCAGTCCCAACCCATTTGCGCTTCCAAAAAGCCGCCATCGAGCTGGCCCCTCCACTGGGGATTGGCGAGGTCGTTGTCGGTGTTGCCGACCAGGAGCAGCTTGGGGGCGAGTTCGCGCAGCCGGTTCCACTCGGCCAAGTGGCCGGCGTAGTGAGCGGAGAGAATGCCCGGGTCCCTGCGATCATCGTTCTTTCCATCGAGATTCCAGTCCGCGGTCACGTGAGGCGGCCCCACGTCGTCGAGGTACACGATGTCGAATTCCGGGATGTCGCGGAAAAAAACGGCGTGCTCGCGCTCCGCGAGCCACTGAGGCCAGCGTCGGCCGCTGGCGTCCGCTTGTGACCAAGTCGTGAGGTTGACTTCCCACGTGCGGTATTGAGGCATCCACTGGACCTTTCGCCCTGCGGTGTTCAGCAGCCACCATTTGCTCGCGTAGAGCTTATCGCGCTTGTCTTGATCTGCCGCATTATTGGGATCGTCATACGCGACGCTGAGGATCGTATACTGCCCGATGAGGATCTTCGGATTCAGCGCCTTGATCGCCTTGACGACCTTCCGCATCGCAAGGGTTGCGGTCGGGGCGTACCCGTCGGGCCGCCATCCCCGGTAGAAGCCGAGAATCACCACGTCCATCCGCGCCAGGTCTTTCTGGTAGTCGGCGTCCTCGTAGTTCTTCGCGCCGATGTTCATGCCCATCAGCCGCGGAAACGTCGCGGTCGTTTCCCCGGCTCCGCTCGCAACCTGGCCGCATGCGCCGAACAGCCCCAGCGCGCAAATGAGGAGAGATTTGAGCGCGCGCCTATCCACGTGCCGATCACAATCCCAGGAGCGGGGGCAACGGGGGAAGGGTCAGCTGCGGCGGCAGCACCACAGTCGGCAAGAGCGGAGAAGTGCCGCTGCCCGCGGTCACATCGAAGGCGTCCACTGCAACGTAGCGGCCGCCGGAGCTGCTCATGCCCGTCACGGCGATCGTGATCATATGACTCGTTGCGGCGAGGCCCGAGGCGGAGAACACCGATTCGGAGGTGAGGCTGCCCGGCGCGTTGGGACCGGCGGTATTCACCGTGGTGGGCACGCCACCGTCGATGGACACGAGGGCGATGCCGCAGACGTTGCATTTGACGCCGATCCAGCTCACTGCCGTTCCGGTGAAGCTGAATATCGCGGTGGACGCGATAACATTGGAAGCGACGATGGTGCCGCCGCTGAAGCTGCCGGTCTCCGCGCCGTAGCTCGTCCAGAAGCCGATCTCGGTCGCGGCGCTCTCCTCGGAGCGCGTCGTGCCGGAGCCGGTCGCGGTCGGAGGGGGCGGCGGCACCACGTCGGCGATCTTCGCGACAAAGGCGTCGCCGTCGCTGCGGCCGGGTCCGCCGCCACCGCTGAAGAAGGGGCGGAAGGCACCGGGTGTTGTTGGAAAGTTGCTGGAACCGGTTTCGCCCGCCACGTAAGCGTTGCCCGCGGCATCCACCGCGATCCCCGTTCCGCTATCCCCATTGAAGCCGCCGAGGTAGGTGGAGTAGACGAGGGCGGAACCGGCGGGATTCAGTATCGTGACAAACGCGTCCCAGTTGCCCGCGAAAGCCGGCTGGACAGCGTCGGGAGTCGTCGGGAAGTTGGTAGAGAAAGTGGAGCCTGTCACGTAGGCGCTGCCCGCGGCGTTCACGGCGATCCTTCCACCGATGTCCCTGTCCGCGCCGCCGAGGTAGGTCGAGTAGACGAGAGCCGAGCCGGCCGGGTTGAGCTTCGTCACGAAGATATCCGCGCCACCACCGCCGAAGAAGGGCTGGAAGGCGCCTGGGGTTGTCGGGAAGGTGGTGGAACCGGTTTGCCCCGTCACATAGACGTTGCCTTGAGTATCCAGGGCGAGCCCGGCGCAACCCTCGCCCAGGAAGGTGGAATAGACGAGGCTGGAGCCCGTGGGGTCGAGCTTGGTGACAAAGCCGTTGCTTGAGCCGCTGCCGGGGACGGCCTGGAAGGCTCCGGGTGTCGACGGGAAATTGAGGGAAGTCGTCGAGCCTGCGACGTAAGCGTTGCCGCCGGCATCCACGGCGATATCGCCCGTCGAGTCGATGCCGCTGCCGCCGAGGTAGGTGGAGTAGACGAGGGCCGAGCCGTCGGCGTTGAGCTTCATCACGTAGCCATCCACCGGGCCGCCGCCGAAGGCCGGCTGAAAAGCTCCCGGCGTCGTCGGGAAGGTGGAACCAGTTTGTCCTGTCACGTAGGCGTTGCCCTGGGCATCCACGGCGATTCCGCCGCCTTGCGTACTCGGATCCAGATAAGTGGAGTAGACGAGGGTCGATCCCGTGGGGTCGAGCTTTGTGACGAAACCGAAGCCGGGTGCGGACAGAAAGGCCCCCGGTGTTGTCGGGAAGTTGGTCGATTTTGTGGTGCCCGTCACGTAGGCGTTGCCGCCGGCGTCTACGGCGATCCCGTTGCCCGCGTCAAAATCATTTCCGCCGAGGTAGGTGGAGTAAACCAGGGCGGAGCCGGCGGGGTTGAGCTTGGTTATGAACACGTCTTTGCCGAAAGCGCGGGTGGTCTGGAAGGCGCCCGAGGTCGTCGGGAAGTCGAGCGAGGTGGTCTGTCCGGTCACATAAGCGTTACCGTCGTCGTCCACCGCAACGGCAAAGGCCTCGTCGTTACCGCACCCGCAGTCGGGGCCATTCGACCTCCCTCCGAGGTACGTCGAGTAGGAGAGCACCGGGTCGATGATGAGCGGCCGACTGGCGTCATACACGGCCACCTCGAAGCCGACCCGATTGACGCCTTTGCGTACGTAGCCGCCGGCGATGTCGCGCCTGACTCCGTCTATGTCCTGGTAGATGATCGGCTTGTGCTGACGTATGTCTCCTCCGGTCGTGTGCAGCACGAGCTCGCCCCGCGCTTCGATCTCGAATTCGTCCGCGCCCCTGAAACCGAGCACGATCTTTTCCGGATTCGCACCCGGTGCGACGACGAAGTCGTATTCCAGTTGGCGCTGGTTGCCGTAGTAGAGGAGGTCGATACCAGGATAGATGTTCTCGTATTGGACCTTCGCATAGGTCGGCACGTTAGTGCGCCACTTCGCCGGATCCTGGCCGATGAAGTAGTTCGCTTTGCCGGGGAGCTCGTCAAGCCCGCTCACCGGCGGCTTGGGCGCAGCACCCACGAGGTGCATGCGCAGCGCGACGGCCTTCACTGGTGTTTGCGCATCGCCCTGCTCCGGCGTGCTGCGCGAATCGCGTTTTGTGTCCGCGTTGGGTTTGGAGAGCACCAGCACGGCCTCGCCCGCGGTCAGATAGAGACTGTAGCCGGGACCGCGCGAGAGGAAGCGAACGTTCTTGTGTATTTGGCCGCGGTTCGCCTCGAAGTGCAGCGGAAACTTGCCGTAATTCTCGCTCACGCGGACGTCTGTAGCTGCGGATGCCGGCAGCGCGATGCCTATGAGCAGGGTGAACGCCCCGAGCATGTCACGAGATAGGACAAGCGCGCTCTGGGACATGGTTGTCTCCCCTCATTGGAAAGTCTTCAAAATACCGGAGACTTATGACATAGCGGTGCTGGGCGCCATTCTTGGCGCATAGTCCACCAGGCGCAGTCGAACACCGTTTCCCGACAGCTTTGTGGCGAGCCGGCTACTCCCTTTTACGGGCTTGCACGAATGGGTCGCCGCAGGTCACCTCGTCGTTCGACATGTCCTTCCAAGGCGCGCTGAGTTCAGGCCGAGACATTCCGTCGTTTCCGTGATTGCGCATTTGCATGACGGTCTCGAAGCCGGCGGCTTCCAGCATCCGGATTTGGGCAGATACCGAGTGCCGGTTGATGAGGAAGGGAAGCGACCGTTGCTTAGCTGAGCGCGGAGTTTCGACGCCGCCAGGCATCACGAAGAGGAAGCCAAATGCGGCCTTTGAGGGTCACCGGCAGCGTGTAGTCGTACGTGCGCACTTGCTGTCCGCCGAAGTCCTTTTTGAACTTGTTGATTCCGGCGTTTTCCGGCACGGATTCGTCCTCGAAGAGGCCCCCCCAGTCGTAGCGCGTTATTCCCATCTCCTTGAACTGCAGCATTTCCTTCCAATGAAGCCAGCGATTGGCGCGCCCGACCAGGGCGCGGTAATCGTTCTCCTTGTTTCTGAAACAAGAACCCGTGTACTGGAGCCAGGCGGCTTTTCCGCTGGTGAGGTAGGCGTGCCAAACCAAGGCCTCGCCGTTCCGACAGGCCGAGGTGAGCACGAGCTGACGGGCCTTGCAGGCGGCAAGCAGCCATTGACGATAACAGGGGGCGACCGACTTCTGCGCCGCAAACGCGTCGTAGAACGCCTGGAACTCATCCAACCGGCTCTCCGGGTCGGTGATGAACTCCATGCGAAGGCCGTCCTTCGTCTCAGCGCGCCTGATCTTGTAGCGGCAATCCTTGCCGAATTTCTCCGCGATCGCGTCCGCCTCGGCGGAAAGATCGGTCACCATCGTGAGGAACGTTGTGGTTCGCGCATCTGCGCTCGGAGTCTCTCTCTGGCGGTAGAGGACGATGTCCACTCCGGAATCGCGCGGCAGCTCTTCCTCGTACCAGACTTCCCCGTAGACAGCAGTGTGGCCCTTGATCCGGATCATTCAGGCCCTGACCATTTCTTGATTGGTGGCGGCACCGCAGATCCTGTCCCCGGGGATGTCCGATACCGCTTCGCCCGGCGACTTCCTGAACGACGCGTGGAACTCCTTTAGGGTCATGCCGCAGCACCAGGTGGAAAGCTCCTCGAACAGAATTTCCAGATCCTCGTACAAGAGCTCGATATCGGTCGCGGCGCGGAATGTCGGACTTCCGCCCGGCATGAGCTCCGAGGAATGCAGCGAGAAATCCAGGTGAGCAGCGCCTTCAGCCCGCGCGGTGCGCGTCGCTCGCAACATTCCGCGGAGATTGCTCTCTGCCGGGCACAAGTGGTTGAGCGCGGGCGACACCAGCCTGTTGGCGGTCTGGCGCAGCAGCGGGATGCGATACACCCAGGGCGCTCCCCGGAACAGGCCGCTCGTGCGGATTGTCATCGGCACTTCCATCAGCCCAGCGCTCGTCGGCGCCGAAATGTCGGTGGGGCTCAAGAAGTAGGGGTCGTGGGGAAAGTGCGTGTAGTCCGTGCCGCCTTTCCCGTTCGGATCGCCGGAGGTTCCGCTCCAATCGAGCCCCGGGCTCACCGAGCAGTCCACGCGATATCCCTCGTCAAGCAGCATGGCGGCATAGCGACCGTCGAAACCCAGTCGTCCGGCGCGATGGCTGACTATCGCTTGATCGAACCGGTCTTCGAGAAGTCGGGTGACGATCCTGATCTTCTCCTTCATCACCGGGTCGGGATATTCGATCAAGTAGGGTTGATAGCGAAAATCGTCGCTCGTCAACGGGACGAGCGGCGGCGAATTCCATGCGTGCAGGTGCATCCCGATCTCGCCGGCGCCGCGGGCGAGCACGTCGCGCGCGAACTCGACAAAGACATCGGACATCGCCATCTCGTAGTTCGTCAGGTAGACGGGCTTGAAGCGGAATCGCTCGCAAAGCGACTGGAAGCGAGGCAAATACTCTGCATTACGGGTGGTGATCTCCCGCGGTTTCGACCAGAGGTCGTCGCCCTCGGTGTCAATCGTGATGATGAAAGGCGTCTCAGACATGGCGTGCTTGGCCCGACACGGTCATCTCGGCGTTGGTGTTGTCAATGCGCGTGACGTGCTCGAACGTATCGAGGTAGGCCGCCAGAACCTTTTCTTCACCGTGTTCCCGCTCGATGAACGCACGGCAACGATCGCTTACCGCTTTCAAGGCAGTCGCGTCGCCCAAAAGATGTCTGACCGCGGCGGGAATCTGCGCAGCGGAACTTACTGCGACCCCGAGACCTTCGCGCTCGATTACGCGGTCCGGATCGATAAGCGTCACGACGGGGACGCCCCTGATCCAGGCCTGGAGGTAGGAATTCGGGAATCCTTCGATATCCGAGGTATTGACCAGTATTTTGGCCCGGCCATACAGGTGACCGGCGTCCCGATACGACAGGCGTCCGTGAAACGTCACGTTGGCTTTGGCGGCAGCCGTGTCTCTGATATTCCGGAACAGGGCTTCTTCGCCGGGCAGGGGCCCTCCTACCATGTGAATTTTCACCTCCGGCAATCTCTCGGCGAGTTCGAGAATCCGGTCCGGCCGCTTTACGCCTCGGATGTTGCTTACCCACAGCACGTCGATATCGCGGGCGGCAACCGGCTGGGGCTTCTCCACCAACATTCCCGCCACCCGACCCGCCAAACCGTAGTTGCGCGCCAAAGTCTCCGACTGCGAAGCGCTCTGCACGAGAATGGCATCGGCTCGCCGCAGACCGTATGCATAAAGCCAGCGGTCGCGAGCAAAGGGTACGAGCAGGCGGGATCCGTCACAATCCGTATCGCTCGCAGTGCGAAAAACGAATCGCTTGCGATGACGCCGGCAGAACAAGGCCACTAGGCCAACATGCATGCCTGCGCAACTGGTGTAGTAAAGGTCGGCATCGGCCCGCGCCAGCGCCGACCACATACCGGTCCAGCGAGGATGAATGAAGCGGAGCAGCGGCAGTCCCGCGTTGGGACGATAGGCCTTGAAAACCCGTATCGCTTCCCATTCCGCGCCGTCAGGCTGGCCGTAGTCCCAAACCACCGTGCTCACCTTGTGACCCCGGCGCGCCAGTGCCCGGCAGAGCAGGGTTTGCTGGACCCCTTCACCGGCGATATTGTGCTGTTTGTATTCGGGCGCCAGGACCGGCAGATTCTCGAGCCCTACGAAGCAGATTTTCATCGCCAAGATCGTAGCTCGGCTCGAAGACGGCACAGCGCCGAGATACGCCCTAGATCTGATCCGTTCGGCTCATGGGTCGGTCTATCGGCGGACGGTCGAATATCCGCGGCCCGGGCGGCCGCGAGATCAACCCTCAGCGGGCCGTATGTTCAGCCATTTTTCCGCGCGGTTGATCGCGCGGAGGACCTGCAATTTCATCGTGTCGCGCAAGGCGCCCCCCCCATAGGGCGCCGGACGCAGGCCCATCTTCCGTAGCCGTCCGTTTAGATTGTAGATCATGCCGCGTCGCAGGGAGGCGCGCGTCTTGAAACCGTTGCTGAACGAGACCGACACGGCGTCGCCGTTTTTTATCCAGTGCGGGTCGGTGGTCGGAATGTGGATTCCGTACCCCGCCTTGAGCTCGAACACGGTGGCTCGTTCCTGGTATCGCTCGTGGAATACCATGTTGCGGCGGATCGCCGCGCCGGTGAAGTGCCTTTCCAGTTCGACCTCCGAGAGGACCTCGCGGTCCGACGCGCTGAACACGCTGATCGTCTTGCTGCCGCGGATCTGCAGCAAGAAATTGATCTCCTTGTCCATGTGATAGGGCGTGACCGACCCGGGTGAGGTCACGAAGATCGCGGCTTCGCGCTCGCACATGCCCGGCTCGATCCGCTCCGACAGCGGCTCGATCTCGTCCAGGCACTGGTTGAGGACCTCCAGGCACTTGGGGTCGGCCTCCGCGCGCTTGAGCACCATCCACGAGCTGCACTCCTCGATCCGCCTGACGGTTTCCTCGGCGGACAGGCCCGTGTAGGGCGTCTTGTCCTGGTCGGGAAGGCTGACGGGGATTTTTCCGGCGTTGTACTCGACAATGCTGGGGGGAAGCGTTCGGGCGAGCTCCGCCAACTTGGCAAGCCGGAACAGCGGGTGATCGCATAGATTATGCCGGAATAGAAACGGCTTGCGATTGAAATGGGTGCGAAACGTTTCGGCGTCGATATCCAGAAAACGGCCCGCCGCGGCCGCCTGCTCATGCTTGGCCTCGATTTCAATGGCCGTCCCATCGCGCGCCGATGTGCGTTCGTTGCCGGCGAAGGATCGTTCGCATTCAAG
>WNGC01000863.1_pt1 | contig 30247 bp, 25 predicted proteins | sample 5400051 | NCBI WGS metagenome assembly WNGC01 (sample SAMN13153368, study PRJNA577476) | soil metagenome | isolation source: 20 cm soil or saprolite under grassland replicate 2 | place: USA:California | collected 2016-06-15
CGGATGCATGTGATTCTCCAGCGGGCAAATTTGCTGCTTTCCAATCCATCGCCATGCGGATCCGCGCACGACCGCTTGGATGATCGAAAAAGATAAATTCTTCCAATGGCGTCGGATCGAGTTTGCGATAGACGCCGAGCTTGAGCGCTACTTTTGCCATGCCGTCGGGCTCGCGCGAAGTATTGATTCCGAAAGCATCTGCTTCTCGTTCCGTGATTCGTACTAGTGTATTGAGAATTGGTGTAGCAAAAAAGAGTAAGGTAGCAAAAATAAGGACGAGCATTGGAAGACCCGCAGGATCTGCAACGCCGCGCACGCCCCATTTCTCTCCCCAACGCTTTACTGCGGCATCGAAGAAAATTCGGGTAAGTGCGAAGCCGATGAGAGTAAGGATTCCAAGGTAGGTGAGCAGTTTCGCGCCATGATTGAGGACGTAATGCCCCATTTCGTGCGCCATCACGGCGCGAATTTCCGGAAGTGTGCATTGCTTGAGCAGATTGTCGTTGAGTGCCACGCGCGTCGTACCGAGTAATCCTGAGACATTGGCGCTGACACGTGTAGTCTGACGTGAGGCATCCACTTCGAAAACTTGCTTTACTGGAATTTCATTTGCTCGAGCCATCGTAAGGATTGGATCTCGAATTTTCGGATCGGTTAGCGGCTTATAAGTATTAAACAGAGGTTCGACACAAACCGGCGCGATCAGGATGAGCGTTCCCGAGAAAACAATCATGACGATCGTTCCCCAAATCCACCACGTGCGCAGGGCGCGTCGAAAGACGGCGTAAAGAACCACCACCACCAGGGTTCCACCGGCTAAAGTCAGCGCCAGCCCGAGTAACTGTTCCCGAAACCATGGGGCGAAACTCTGAGTCGCCATCCCGTATTGATGTTCGCGAAAGAAGTTCTCGTACACGTTGAGTGGAAAAGTCAGCGCGTACACGACAAGCAGATATGGGATCGTGTAGCAGACGATTTGGAAATTCCTGATCTTCGTCACACGTTCGGAAAAATCGCGCAGTCGCGCCGAAAACCGTGAGGCGAGAAGAAAAACGGAAATTGCGCCGGTGAGAAGAAAATTCCAGAGGATCAGCCAGTAACCACCTTCAAAATAGGCGTCGGACTTTTCCCGTTGATTCCGCGAGGCGCTTTCCAGCCATGTTCGCGTTGCCAAAGCCGGATCGAAGCTTTTTATATCGCCAGAGGCGGCGGTCGACCTGTAGCCAGAGTCATCGACTTCGGCAGTGCGCTCGAAGGACCCAACTTTCTCTGCTGCCAGCGAGGCAGGGTGTGCCCGATTCTCTTGCGCACAAGCAGGCCTCAGGTGCATCGCCAACGCAATAATGAACAGGGCCAACATCGAGGGCTGAGTCATTGTGGCTTCATTATAACGCTGGAACTAAAAAGTAGCAGGGCTGACGTGATCTCGGGCGTGAATGATCGAACCAGGCTTCAACGTTTGTTATGCAACGCAAATCGACCTGACCAGGTCGATGCAAGCCGTCAATAAGCTGGACTAGCCACCTCGCCCAGTAGAAAATGCAAACATGAAAAAGCTTGTGTCGCTGGTCTGCGTGTCCTTTATGGGGATGTGCGCAGTTGGCAATTTATGCGCGCAAACGTCGCAGCCCACTGATACAGACCGCTATGGACAATATCCCATGAATTTCAAGGAGATCGTCACGAAATGGCTCGATACCCAATTAATCGACGCAACGAGCGCGCGCATCGAATGGAATGGCGATCCCAAACCGGCGAATTTGGGAACAGAAGACAAACCTCTTTACGGTTATCTGGTCAATTTCAAGATAAACGCTCGAAATCGTTTTGGCGCTTACACGGGAATGCAAAGCCACAGCGCCTTGATCCGCAATGGCGAGGTGATTAAAGGTCTCGGTTTCGGCTACTAACAATTAATCTTAAACAAAATGAAAATAAATCCGCGATCAAAATCATCGGGACAAATTCTGGTTATCATAATCATCCTTCTCGTATTACTCGGGATTGCATATTGGTGGCTCGATTCCAACAAACGGCAAATGACGCAGGAAGGTGGCCAATTTGGAAGGCAAGTGATCCAGGAGCTCGTCATGCAACACAATGTGAAATTTTTTGCCGATCATTTGAGTCCCGCAATGCGTCTCCAGTATCCGCCGTCAGCGCAACAGGATCTCATGACTCAGTTGGCCAAGCTTGGAGCGCCGCTGTCTCCGCCGAAGGTGGACGGTGATATTGTGTTTCAGTCACACTTTTTCGAGCCAAACGGCAACTTCCACGCGCACATTGCTTATCCAACCAGGGGAGCTGACATCAACGTGGCCGTTTCCCATCCTGTCGGTCGTTGGCAAATTGACGAGCTGAATTTCACGGCGGAGATGCAGCGATAGGCTTCGCGTCGATAAATCGTCAAATCCTGCCGAAGCACCAGAGTTGTTAGCTCAACAAACGCTCCAGCGAATCGAGACAAATTTGCGACCAGCTCTCCAACGATTCGCGGCGGGCCATCAATTCCTCCTTGGTCAGAAATGTAAGGCCTGTAATCATTGCCTCACGTTTCTGCACGTTGGGCTCTTTCAATTTGAAGATGTGAACGATCCCCAGGTGAACGCGTCCCACTTCGGTTGAGTCGTCATTTAAGAGCGCAACGATTCGATCTTCAAACGGAGTCTCGATCTTGACCTCCTCGTTCACTTCGCGTTCGACTCCCGCGCGATATGCCTGTTCATCCATTGCAAAAAGCGATTCGTCCGTTTCATTCATATGGCCACCGATGCCGATCGAGCCTTTCGCCACCAACCGTTGTTCGCCTGCCTTTTTGCCCCGCACATAATGAAGCACCGTCTTTCCAGAGGCGATTAACGCATATGGAATAATTTGTTTGTAAGCGGGGTTAGTCTCGGCTTCTGGACGCGGAATAAAAAAATTGTTTCCGCGCGACAGAATCGCCTTCAAATATTTTTCGGGTTCGAAATTCAATCCGTAAAAACTGCCAAGCTCGTCGAAGAGTTCTCGCCTAACGACCAAGATGTTCTCGTTTGAGGGATTGTTCATTCTGAGCACAGTGAATCGGAGTCGAAGAATCCCGTGGCCACTTTGAAGGTACTGCCGCGGGATGTCTCGACTTCGCTCGACATGATCGGAACGATCAAAACGAATAGCTCACGCCAACTTGCGGACCGAAAAGATTCAGGCTGGGATTGGGATCGGTTTGTCCGCCATTGGACAGATGCTGATACAGTGCTCCCACGCTGATCTTCCAGTGATCGTCAACAAGGTAGGAAATCCCGGCTGCCGATAAAATGTTAAACGTAAAATCCTGACCCTGACCACCGGGAACTTCTGGATGGCTGTCGATCCATCCCAAACCAAGTCCGCCCGAAAAGTAAGGAACAAACCGGCACCCTGGCCGGACAAAATTATAACGCATTCCGAGATTGAGCCCGAAATAATGGTTCTCGATCCCGCGGAAGATCGGCTCTGCGATTGCGCTAATATAGAATTGATTGTAGCCGCGCAGCCAAATGTCGCGCTGCACGACTCCCCATCGAACACGCGCGGTTATGAATTCCGCGCCGACCTGGTAATCCTGTGGCGGATTGATCGCGCCGAACAGATATCCAGACTCGACTGCCAACTCAAATCGTTGGGGATTGAGTACGTCCGTCGTTGCTTCGACGCGTGGCTGTTCACCGCCGCCGAAGGTTTGCGCACATGTGAGAATCGTAAAGGCAGCGAAAGCACGGAGCGTTTTCATTCGGCGCGCCTACGATAAGAAGGCTTGATCGGATTGCAATTGGCCGCGCGCTACTGTGGCGGCGCTCTTTGAGTGCCGAAATAAAATCACACTGCTTGACGTTACGAGCTAATAGCGATCATCCCGGCTTGTCGGGACTAAAGAATTGCGCCAGATCGTCGGGCAACGGACTGGTCCATTCACTCTCGCCGTCGATCGCAAGTAGCGCCGAGTGCAAAGCATGTCGCGGCAGAAGCAGCTCGCGCTCAAGCTCACAAGTCCAGCCCGTCTCGATGAAACGCAGATAAAGCTGTTCGTCAGGTCCATAAATCTTGTCGCCCACAATGGGATGACCAATCGAAGCCAGATGCACACGAATTTGGTGTGTTCGTCCGGTGTGTGGAATCGCACGGATTAAGCTAAACTTCTCGGATCCGCGCGCGTCCTCGTGCGGCGCGCCTCCTTCGACGTGGGTCAGCACACGCTCTGGTTGCGCCGTACCAAGCGATCGCACAAAACGTTTTTCAACTCGAAACTCAGTCTGCGCCGGAGCGCCAGACGGGTGAATCATCTGTTTGAGCCAGATCGCGGAGTGTTGATGCTTGCCTTGTCGATCCAAGGCGGCGTCAACAAGCGTGCTTTCCCAGGCGGGCCAGCCCCAGACGATCGCCAGATATTCTTTCTTTAGTTGTCGCCGTTGCATCAGAATCCCAAATCGGCGCGCAGTATCAGCTTTCTTCGCTACCAAAACCAAGCCGCTAGTCTCACGATCGAGCCGATTCACAATGGATATCTGACCACCTGCGGCGAGTTCAAACGCGAAGAGTCCGCGCAATTCCTGCCACAACGTTCGCGTCCCATCCGGTTTGGTGGGATGAATCAGGAGAAACGGCGGTTTAACGACAACTGCGTAATCGTCGCTTTCATCAATGATTTGGAATTGGAGTGACGGAGTAATGAAGTAGTGGAGTAATGGCCTCACCGCGGCGCGCAAGACGAAAATTTAGGACCCCATGACTCCAGGAATCCATTCCGGTGCTTGACCTCATTACCAAAACTGTTTTACCTAGCATCTTTAACTTTTGACAGGAGCACGTGGTGGAACCCAAGGACATCAAAGAAATCAAAACCATCATCGACTTGATGAAGAAGAACGATCTTTCCGTTTTCGAGATCGAGAAGGAAGGGTTTCGTTTGAAACTTCAAAGAGGTCCGTCAAGTCAGGCAGCTGCGGTTGCGCCGCTTCTGGTTCCGCCGAAAGCAGCCGGAACGGGGCCTGAATCCGCACCTACTTCACCCAAGGCAATCGAAAGTGTCCCGCTTAAGGAAATCGTTTCGCCCATGGTGGGGACATTCTATCGCGCCGGGTCGCCGGACGGCTCGCCTTTTGTTGACGTTGGAAAAACCGTTACGGAAGAAACAGTGGTTTGCATTATCGAGGCGATGAAAGTGATGAACGAAATCAAGGCAGAGACCAGCGGTGTCATTGCCGAAGTCGTGGCTGAAAACGGCAAGCCGGTGCAGTTCGGCCAGGTGCTATTCAAAGTCCGTTGATGCGTCGTACGAATTTTGACTGCATGGCAAGCGTTTTCGCTTGTTAACGCGCGTTGCTGAGCTGGGCAACGCGGAGCCCCTGCCTTACACTTGATAATTCATGTTCGAAAAAGTCCTGGTTGCCAATCGCGGTGAAATCGCGCTGCGGGTGATTCGCGCCTGCAAAGAGCTCGGCATCCGGACCCTCGCGGTCTATTCCGAAGCCGACATCGATTCACTGCACGTGCAGCTTGCAGACGAATCCATTTGCATTGGTGCGGCACCCAGCACGGAAAGTTATCTCAAGCTCGACCGCATCATGAGTGCTGCCGAGATTGGAGATGTCGATGCGATTCATCCCGGATATGGATTTCTCGCTGAGAACCCCCATTTCGCAGAAGTCTGTGAAAGCTGCAATATCAAGTTCATCGGACCTTCGTCGCAGGCTATGCAGGCGATGGGCGACAAAAATGCAGCGCGCGCTGCGGCGCGAAAAGCCGGCGTGCCCGTGACGCCGGGCAGCGATGGAATTGTCGAGACAGAGAGCGACGCAATCAAAATCGCAAGGAAAATAGGTTTTCCAGTAATGATCAAAGCGACCGCGGGCGGTGGGGGGCGTGGAATGCGCATGGCGCACAACGAACCGAGCCTGCAATCAGCCTTTCATAGTGCGCGTCACGAGGCTGAAAAGGCTTTCGGGAATGATCAGGTCTATCTCGAGAAGCTCATTGTGAATCCACATCACGTCGAATTTCAAATTGTTGCTGACAGTCATGGTCACACGGTTCATCTGGGCGAACGCGATTGTTCCATCCAACGGCGTAACCAGAAGGTGATCGAGGAATGTCCGTCGCCTCTCGTAACGGCGAGTCTGCGCAAAAAAATGGGACACGCTGCCATTAAGCTGGCCAAGTCTGTCGGATACGAAAACGCGGGAACAATCGAGTTCCTGGTCGATCAGAACCGCCATTTCTTTTTTATCGAGATGAACACTCGCATCCAGGTCGAGCACACCATCACGGAGGAGGTTTACGGATGCGATTTGGTGAAGGAACAAATCCGTATTGCCGCAGGCGAACCACTTTCTGAGCACGTCGCGCATGCAACCCCTCGTTTACACGCGATTGAATGTCGTATTAACGCGGAGGACCCGGCCAAAGTCTTTCAACCCACGCCGGGTAGAATCGACTTCTATTATGCGCCTGGTGGGCGCGGCGTTCGAATCGATTCGCACGTTTACACCGGTTACACTGTGCCGCCTTATTACGATTCGTTGATCGCAAAAATCATCACGGTGGGCGCGACCCGAATCAACGCCATCGAACGGATGCGACGCGCGCTTGATGAATATTACATCACCGGCATCAAAACCACGGTGCCGTTTCATGCCGCCATCATGCGAAACGGAGAATTCCGGGCTGGAAACTACGATACCGGCTTCATCGAGCGCGTCATGTCGTCCGGCAAACTCGATCTCACATCGCCACCGATTCGGTTGCACGAATAAAGCCGTGTGGCGAAGGCTCGTGTCGCCTGGTCACAGAAGTTACCTCGCGATTGCTGTCTGGATTATGCCGCGCATTGCCCAGATGAACGTTCGCAAATCGGAAAAAGGCGGTGGCCGAAACCGAAGCTATCGCTGACACTTTCGGCAAATCTGGTTGGCGGGATCCTGTGACATCTACCTGGCGCAAACATCTGATCATTTGTCTGTTTCTCGGACTGCTGGCGATTCCCATGTATTTGGTGGATCTGGCATCCACGAGAGATAGCGGAGGAGGAAATTGGATCACACTGGATTTCCGCGGGCTTATCTTTTGGACTTACATTGCATTCCTCGCGATCGACATCGTTTTGAGTTCAATTGGTGTCCTATCTTTTCCACAGCCAGGAGTGTTGCGCATTCACTTTTGTTCAATGGTTCTTTCCGTAATTCTGCTCGTCACAGGCTTCGTCGTTTACGGAAAGCTGCTGCGCGCAGCGGCCATATCTAGTCGATCAACGAACATGAACCGAGAAATCGCCAAGGTGAGGTAAAATTTCTCTGCAATCCCCGTGGTGAATCACGACGAAATCGTCTTGATAATACGGTTTCACGCCAAAATCGTACTGACAAAATCTGACAAAAAAGACCGCCCAATACCGTTTTTATAACGGTTCTGAAGATTGTGTTTGGGGACGCGCTTGAAATTTTCCCCTCGTATTGCGCCGAGTTGGGCGAAATATCGAAAAGGCGGGGGCGGGAATCGAACCCGCGAATAGCGGTTTTGCAGACCGCGACCTTACCACTTGGCTACCCCGCCAGGTTGCAGAGGACGTGAACTATTCCGGCTGGCTGCCTCGCTGTCAATGTGTGGGCGCTCTCTGATGGAGTAATGGAATTGAATCATTGCCGCATCACTCCAATACTGAACTAATCCAATAGCCACTCTATGATTTCGCGTTCATCCGAGCTTTTCGCGCGCGCCGAAACACGGATTCCCGGCGGTGTGAATTCGCCTGTCCGCGCGTTTCGCAACGTGGACGACGCTCCGTTTTTTGTCGCGCGCGCGGATGGCTCAAAGATTTGGGACGTTGATGGAAAGGAATATATCGACTACGTGGGAAGCTGGGGACCGGCGATTCTCGGGCATGCGCCGAAAGTCGTTGTGAACGCAGTGCATGAAGCTGCGACGCGTGGCTTAAGTTTTGGAATTCCGAATCCACTAGAGGTGGAGATGGCGGAATTGATCTGCGATTGGGTTCCGTCGATCGAGAAAGTGCGGATGGTTAACAGCGGCACGGAAGCAACGATGTCGTGCATTCGCCTGGCGCGCGCGTTCACCGGACGCGATAGGATCATCAAGTTCGATGGCTGTTATCACGGCCACGTTGACGGGCTCCTCGTCAGAGCAGGCAGCGGCGCGCTCACTCACGGGCGGCCTGACAGTGCAGGCGTGCCTCAGGCGTTTGCCGACCTTACGATCTCACTCCCATTCAACAATATCGATCTTGTGCGAAAGGCATTTGCTGAGAACAAAGAGAAAATCGCAGGGGTAATTGTGGAGCCGGTTCCTGCGAATGCGGGCCTTTATCTTCCGATCGGTGATTTTTTATCGACCCTGCGAAACGAGTGCTTGGTTAACGGTGCGCTTTTGATCTTTGACGAAGTAATTACCGGTTTCCGTCTGGCGCGCGGTGGCGCGCAGGAAATTTACGGAGTCAGACCCGATCTCACAGCTTTGGGGAAAGTGATTGGCGGGGGACTACCGGTCGGCGCGTTCGGCGGACGAGCGGAGATCATGGACCAGCTTTCGCCAGATGGTCCGGTTTATCAGGCGGGCACGCTCTCTGGTAACCCCCTGGCGATGGCTGCAGGACTCGCCCAACTGCGCGAGCTCGAACGCATCAACGGATGGAAATTACTGGATGAACTTGGCGCGCAATTCCAGCAGCTCGCACGGAATGCCATCAAGAATGCAAAGGCCGGCGTCACATTTAACAGCGTCGGCTCTATGTTCTGTTTGTTCTTTGCACCCGGGCCGATCGTCGATCTCGCGAACGCGCGGCAGAGCGATTTGAAAATGTTCGCGCAATTCTTTCACGCTTGTTTACGACGCGGGGTCTATTTCGCACCGTCTCAGTTTGAGACCGGATTCATATCCACGGCGCATAGCGCGGAAGATCTCGAGCGAACAGGCTCCGTCGTTCGCGAAGTGCTGGCGAGTTTGTAGCAAAACTGATTGTCGCAGCGCGTCCCGCTGGGCATTCCTTTATCGCATACGTGACCGAAAATTCTCCCAAGACCGAGAAGTCTATTTTCGGCAGCGCATTCCTCTTTTGTCATTCTGGGCGAAATCGAGGAATCTCTTGATTGAATCCCCTCAAACATCGAGAGATGTCTCCAGCCTTCGAATAAAGCTACGGCTTGGCAGGCGGCTCCGCTCGACATGACAACAACTAGGAACTCGCGAATTCGCCCGGCGGCGAAATTCTTTTTGGAGGGTGATAATAAGTTTTTCGTTAAAGGCGTTACATACGGCCCTTTCAACCCGGATGTCGAAGGGAACTATCTGGGACGGCCCGATCAGGTCGATGTCGATCTCGCCCTGATGCGCCAGATTGGTCTCAATGTTGTTCGGATCTATCACACGCCGCCGTCCTGGTTTCTAGATCGATGCACGAACGCGGGAATGCGAGTGCTGGTCACTCTTCCCTGGGAAAAACATATTGAGTTTCTGCGCGAAAGATCGATTCGCAGGCAAATTACGGAAACCGTTCGTGCTTCCGTGAGCAAGTACGCCGGGCATCCGGCGATTCTTGGTTATCTCGTCGGCAACGAAATCTCCAGCACGATGGCTCGCTGGCTCGGCGCGCGCCGGGTGATCGAATTTGTAGAGGAACTAATTCGGATCGGGCGTGCTATCGATCCGGATACGCTCTTTTCCTATGCCACTTACCCACCCACCGAATATCTACTTCCGCAGAATGCCGATTTTTGCTGTTTCAACGTTTACCTCCACGATCAGCGCGATTTCGAAGGCTACCTGCTGCGACTCCAAAATCTTACGGGCGAACGTCCGCTTATCCTGGGGGAATTCGGCATGGACACCATGCGGCATTCACAAGACGAGCAGGCAGAGATGCTCGGTTGGCATATCGACAGTGTGGTAAAATGCGGGCTTGCCGGAACCATTTTTTTTACCTGGACGGACGAATGGTTCACAGGCGGGCAGGAAATTACGGACTGGGCTTTTGGGATCGTGACGCGGGAACGCCGACCAAAGAAGGCGTTCTATATGCTCGAAGAGAAATTGGGACGAAACGATGCCGCTTTGCCTCATCGTTCTCTACCCAAGGCACCATTTGTTTCGGTAATTGTTTGTTCGTACAACGGCGGTCCTACTCTTGCGTCCTGCCTTGATTCGTTAGGCAAGCTTAACTATCCCGAGTACGAGGTTATTCTGGTCGATGACGGCTCGACAGATGATACATCTTACATCGCTGCGCAGTTCCCATGGGTCCGCTACATTCATCAAAACAATCAAGGCCTGAGCCACGCTCGGAACACCGGCGCCGTGGCAGCGAAGGGTGAAGTTTTCGCCTACACCGATTCGGACTGCATGGTTGATGCCGATTGGCTGTACTACCTCATCGGTACTCTGGTGAGTGGGGACTACGCCGGAGTCGGTGGCCCAAATATTACGCCGCCGGCCAAAAATTGGATTCAGGCCTGCGTTGCAGCGGCACCGGGCGGACCGAGCCATGTGCTGCTTACGGACGTGGTCGCCGAGCATATTCCGGGCTGTAATATGGCGTTCTATCGTTGGGCCTTTGAGGGCATTGGCGGTTTCGATACCGAATACCGCAAAGCAGGTGATGACGTTGATTTTTGCTGGCGACTTCAGCAGGCTGGGTGGGTCATTTCCTTCAGTCCAACGGCGATCGTTTGGCACTATCGACGCTTCACTCTCCGCGCTTTTTTGAAGCAACAAGACGGCTACGGCGAGGCAGAGTCACTGTTACGCTTTAAGCATTTGATCTTCTTCGGACCAACAGGCACCGCGAAATGGCGCGGCCAGATCTACGGGACACCGCGGTTCAGCTGGTTCGTTAACCGGCCGGTCATCTATCACGGAATTTTCGGTGAAGGTTTTTTTCAATCGATTTACCCCACACCCCAGTCAGACGTAGCCGCCTACCTAAGCAGCATTGAATGGTTTGCGTTGACGATTTTCCTGTTCGGTCTGGGCATTTTTCTTCCGGCATTGCGCATTGTGCCTTACCTGATGCTTGGCGGCACCTTGTGCGTTGCCCTTTCCTACATGGTACGGGCTTCTATTGAGCCAAAATTCGATACGGCAGGGGCGCGACTGCTTGTCATGTTTCTGGCTTTTGCCCAACCGCTCGTACGAGGATTCTCCCGTTATTTCACCTGGCTGCATTTCAAACGCACACCGACCAGCGTGATTAGGGCGCACGAACATCTACCGGAGCGCGGCCGCTTCGTCGGCGGTCTGAGTCGCAGAGTTTTTTGGAGCGATCAGGGAAGGGACCGCCACTACTTGCTCGGCGCCATTTTCGAATTGCTCGATGAGGAAGGATGGCGTTACTCCACCGACAGCGGATGGAATGAGTGGGACATTCAAATCTACGGAAATTTTTGGTGGAGCATCGCACTTCAGACCGTCACTGAGTATCACGGCGGCGGAAATTGTCTGACCCGTGTTCGCCTTCGAAACCGATTCGTTACAACGACGATCATTTTTAACCTCATTGCATTAAGTCTGTTGATCTATCGACAGCTCAACATTTCCCATGTGGATCTTTGGTTCCTTGTTCCGTACCTGCTTTTTCTCGTGTTTCTCTGGACGCGTGCGCGTCTGCTGAAGTCACGCGTGGCCGAACTTGTCGATCTTGCAGCGCACCGCGCCGGTCTGCAGCGGGTGATGCGAAAAAGCAAGAGCGGGGAGAGCATGGCAACATCGCAAGTTGAAGTGCCTGTGAACACCGTGGACCAAGTCTCGCCGAATCTGCCTAGGTGACGGCTAGCCCAAATCCCTGGCTCGCTTCGCTCAGAACTTCAAACGTACTCTACCAATTCCGCGCTCGATGTGGCCGATTCGCTTTGCTTTTAACATTGCCTTCACGCCTTCGACGTCATGTTGGGAAACTATCGCGGCCATTCCGATACCCATGTTGAAGACCTGATACATTTCCTGAGGATCGACATCTCCGTTTTGCTGCAGGATTTGAAAGATGCTCGGCACGCGCCAGTTTTTGGTTTCGATCACCGCGTCACAATTTGCAGGCAAAATTCGCGGCAGATTGTCAATGAGACCGCCGCCTGTGATATGGGCGAGACCTTTGATCAGGCCACTTGGAATGTTTGCCAGAAGCGGCTGATAGTTCTTGTGCACCCGCAGTAATTCCTGACCGACCGTCTTCCCCGGCCCGGGCAGGCGCGAAGTAACTTTGAGCCGCATTTTGCGGAACAGAATTTGTCGTGCCAGCGAGTAGCCGTTGGTATGCAAGCCAGCTGATTCCAGTCCGAGAATTAGATCGCCCGGCCCGATTTTCTTTCCGTCGATGATCCTCCTGCGATCGACAACACCAATAATGCAGCCCGCGAGATCGTATTCTCCCGTGCGATACATTCCGGGCATCTGCGCTGTTTCGCCGCCAATAAGAGCACAACCCGCAGATCGACAGGCGTGTGAAAGACCCTGTAGCAATTGTTGAAATACACTCGGGTCGAGTTTCCCGAACCCAATGTAATCCAGGAAGAACAGCGGACGCGCACCCAAGACTGCGATGTCGTTAACACAATGGTTTACCAGGTCGGCACCGACGGTGTCGTGTTTGTTTAACGCAAACGCAACTTTCAATTTCGTTCCAACGCCGTCGATACTTGCAACCAGTACGGGTTCACGCATTCCAGGGAAGCTCGCTCGGAACAATCCCCCGAAACCGCCAATCCTGCCCAACACCTGGGGTCCGTGCGTTTGCTTTACCAGAGATTGAATCTGTTTTTTGAGTCGATTGCCAAGATCAACATCGACGCCCGCAGACGCATAGGCTTTTTTCTTTTTTGTCATGTCGAGCGAAGTCGAGACATCTCTGTTTTTAATTTAAACAGCAAGAGATTTTCTCGACTTGGCGAAGTTTAGCCTGAGGGAGAGAAGCAAGTCGAATGGGCTTCGGCTCGAAATGACAGATCCGCTACTTCAAATCCGCAAACAAGGTTGGATGTCCTTCCTGATCGGCGAGCGCTTTGGCGCGTTGCTCGCGTTTTTCCATGATGAACTTGTCTAACGCAGGATCGACGGGCAGGGGATAATCGCCGTTGAAACAGGCGAGGCAAAAACTATTCATCGGCTTTCCAGTCGCCCGTACCATGCCTTCCACATCAAGGTAACCGAGGCTGTCGACACCAAGATATTTACAGATGTCTTCCATTGGCATCTGGTTAGCAATCAACTTTTCCGGATCGGGAAAATCGATTCCGTAATGACAGGCAAACCGGTGTGGTGGACAGCTTACCCGCATGTGCACTTCCTTTGCGCCAGCTTCGCGCAAATTCACGACACGCGCTCGCGAGGTCGTTCCGCGCACGATTGAGTCGTCCACAACGACGACCCGCTTTCCGGCCACCATTTCCTTAATCAGGTTCAACTTTACCCGCACATCAAAATCGCGGATGAGCTGGCTTGGCTGCAAAAACGTGCGGCCAATGTAGTGATTACGTACAAAGGCGTGGGCATAGGGAATCTTTAATTCCTGCGCGAACCCAAGAGCGGCATAGTTTCCCGAATCCGGCACCGGCACAACGATGTCTGCATCGACCGGAAATTTTCTTGCCAGTTCGCGTCCCATTTCCATACGCACTTTGCCCACGTTAACGCCGCCGATCATGCTGTCCGGACGCGCGAAATACACGTATTCGAACATGCAAAATGCCTGCCGCTCGTCCGGGAATGGCCTTTCGGAGCGCAATCCTTTTTCATCAATGATCAACACTTCGCCCGGCTCAATTTCTCGGACGAACTCCGCATGAATCAGATCGAAAGCGCACGTCTCAGACGCCAGGAAATAGGCGCCATCGAGCTTGCCGAGAGCGAGCGGGCGCCAGCCAAAAGGATCGCGCACGCCGATCAGTTCGCGTTCACTCATGATGATCAGCGAGAACGCGCCCTGGATCCGGCGCAACGCCGCCAGTACATTTCCGCCATTCTCCGAGGGTTGCGCCAGGAGATGTAAAATGATTTCGCTGTCGGCAGTGGTTTGAAAAATGGAGCCCTTTCGCTCGAGTTCATCGCGCAAAAGATCGGCATTGGTCAAATTACCATTGTGCGCAATTGCCATCTGCCCGCGCACACAATCGACTACGAAAGGTTGCGCGTTTTTGATCGTGCTCGTGCCCGTCGTCGAATAGCGCGTGTGCCCGATGGCACGTGTCCCCTTCAGTCTCGCTAGTTCGTCCTGTCCAAAAACCTGCGATACAAGCCCCATGTCCTTATGCTGGAGAAAGGTCGTACGCGGACCATTGCTGGTAACGATTCCGGCGCTCTCCTGGCCGCGATGCTGCAACGCAAAGAGACCGTAGTATGTCAAGACCGCCGCGTTTGGGTGGCCGAACACGCCGAAGAGCCCGCATTCGTGCTGCGGGAAAGGATTGGTCTCGGCTTGGACGGTGTCGATGCGTTCTGGAGAGATCACACTCAATAATTCACCAAATCGGGCGCGGTTCAACGAATCGTTCTTAAGATGTGACAAACTTCTCTTGTAAACCGCGCTTCATAAACTCGGGATACCTTCGGACGCTGAATCGCTTTCCACTGCGCGGCGGATGGCATTCCACCAATCGTCATGCAGACTGACAATCGGCCAGGAAGATGTCTCGCCGCCGACACGGATGCAAAGTTGGTCGCCGCCAACTCTACCCAGCTGTCGAAATGGAACTTGTCGCTCCTGCAAGGTTGACGCGGTTTTTTGCAGATTTTCGGGCGTAATGGAAATCAGGATGCGAGACTGCGATTCGTTAAACAGCACTGTAACGGCTGCGTCGTGCGCGGCGTGACGCTGATCTGGGTGCGACGCGTGCCCCGCGTCGCCCGCACGGCCACGGCTACAGTCGACCTCTGCCCCGACAAGTCCTTCCGGATTAAAGCAACATTCAGCGAGCGCGACAGCGAAACCCCCTTCGCTGCAATCATGGGCGCTTTTTACTAGACCTTCGCGAATCAAATCGCGGACCGCGTTCTGGATTTTAATTTCGTGGCCAAGATCCATGCGCGGCGGCGGACCAATTTTCAAACCGTGACAGACTTTGAGATAACGCGAGCCACCGAGGCTGTAGCCGAGGGCATTGGCCTCGGATTCTTTCTTTTCGTTCGTCTCTTCTCGGCTGCGGTCGGCGCCCGCGGCTACAGCACCGGCGATCTCGCCAACCAAAATAATCACGTCGCCCTCGTTTTTGAACCATTGAGTCGTGATGTGCTCTTCCTTGTCGATCAAACCAACCATTCCGATAGTTGGCGTTGGATCGACCACACCCGCCGGACTCTCGTTGTATAAAGAAACATTTCCTCCCGTGACTGGCGTCCCAAACGCGCGACAGGATTCGGCGACGCCTTCAACTGCTTCTCGCAATTGCCAAAAATTCTCCGGCTTATAGGGATTGCCAAAGTTCAGGTTATCGGTCACGGCGAGAGGACGGGCACCCGAGCAGATGAGATTCCGCGCCGCTTCGGCTACGGCAATTTTCCCGCCCACTCGTGGATCCAACGCGCAATAGAGCGAATTGCAGTCAGTCGTCGCGGCGAGGATTTTATTCGCATAACGCACGAAGAAAACGGCCGCGTCCGAACCCGGCTTCACCAATGTGCCGGTGCGTACTGTATGGTCGTACTGCCGATACACCCAGTTTTTCGATGCGATGGTTGGATCGCGCAGCAGTTGGCGCAATGCTTCGTGATTATCGAGGAAGGGGAGATTGTCGATTCGGCGATTATCCCAAGTTGTCGGTTCAGATTTCGCTTCCCGCGAATAAAGAGGCGCCTCATCGGCCAGCGCCCTGGCAGGAATCTCCGCTGCAATCGAGCCGTTATTGCGCACACGCATCAAGCCGTCGTCGGTGACACGGCCAATCTCAACGCACGGCACATCCCATTTCTCGAATATTGCGCGGACTAGCTTTTCCTTGCCGCGTCTCGCGATGATCAGCATTCGCTCCTGCGATTCACTTAACAAAATCTCATATGACGTCATGCCAGGCTCGCGTTTTGGAACTTTCGCAAGGTCAATCTCGATACCACTTCCGGCGCGGCTGGCGGTTTCACACGTCGAACAGGTAAGCCCCGCTGCGCCCATGTCCTGGATGCCGGCGACAGCATCGTGCCCAAGAAGCTCAAGGCACGCTTCGAGTAAAAGTTTCTCCTTGAACGGATCGCCGACCTGCACTGCCGGGCGATCTTCGCGCGATTGCTCGGTCAATTCGCGCGAAGCAAACGCCGCCCCGGCCAGGCCATCACGTCCTGTCTCGGCGCCAACATAGAAAACTGGATTGCCGACGCCGCTTGCAGCGCCGCGCGCCAGTTGCTCGTGACGTAAAACACCGAGACAAAAAACGTTTATCAGGGGATTGCCCTCGAACGTCTCATCAAAATAGATTTCACCACCAATTGTAGGAATCCCAATGCAATTTCCGTAATGCGCAATCCCGGAGACTACTCCGGTGAACAGCCGGCGGCTCTTTGCGATTTCGGATTTCGGATTTCGAATTTCGGATTTGTTTTCATTGATTGGTCCAAACCGCAGAGAATTCAGGCAAAATTCTGGGCGCGCGCCCATTGTAAAGATATCCCGGATGATCCCGCCGACACCGGTGGCTGCGCCCTGAAAAGGTTCAATCGCGCTGGGATGATTGTGGCTCTCCATTTTGAACGCGATCGCCCAACCGTCACCGATATCGACAACACCTGCATTTTCTTCGCCGGCTTTGACCAGAATATCCGGCCCAGTAGTCGGAAATTTCTTCAGTTCTTTTTTCGAGTTCTTGTAGGAACAATGCTCACTCCACATTACGGAGAAAATTCCCAACTCGGTAAAATTTGGCTCGCGGCCGAGAATTTTGTTGATGCGCTCGAATTCTTCCGGTGTGAGGCCGTGTTGCTTGACAAGTTCTGGGGTGACTGCTGGCTCGGCAGTCGGCATCTCGCTGGTCATCGGCAGATTTACGTTAGCGAATCTGCGAGTTCGCTCAATCACTCAAATAAGAATTTTCGTTGAATCGCCACGTCTTGGAAGCGTCCGGCAGTTATTCGAACTACGAACTTTGGGTGTCTGTATTAAGAAGAGGAGGCATTATGGCAAAAACAACAATTATCGCTTTCGTTTGCATGCTAATTGCATCGCTGGCGTTTGCGCAGCCTAGATCCGAACGCGGAATATATTACAGCGCACCGGCTGCAGTGACTACGTCAGAGCGCGTAACAGTCATAGCACCCGTCATCGAGGCCCAAGAAGGTACTGCTGCTACTTACCAGCCTACCGGTACTCTGGTTGTTCGCACGGACAGTGCGAATCCGGAGCGGTTTGACTCATACGGGCCAGGACTTGTCTATGATAGGTTTGGCCGACCAGTGCGTAGTCCGGTTAAACCCGGCACCCGCGTGGTTGTGTTTTACGCCAACAATGGTTACACGCGTCTGGTTGATCACATAGTCGTGTTAGATTGACAGAAACGTGTGTTCTTCGAATAGCGGGCGGCTCGTAACCGTCCAAAGGAAAAAATGAACAGGTGTGATCTAGGAATGCCTGTCGAGTCGCCGAGCACGACGCTCGGGAGAAACAATCAAAACAAATAAGGAGGCATATATGAAGACTGCAATAATTGCTCTAGCCTGCGCACTAGCTGCGCCATTGGCGTTCGCGCAGACGAGCACAACTACAACCCAAACAACAACAGAACCAGCAACGACGACACAGACAACCAGTACAACCTACACAGCCGGCACGGTGACCACTTATGAGCCCGGTAGGACTGTTGTGGTCAAGGGTGACCAAGGACCAGTCAGTTTTGCTTTGGGCACGGCGGCGCGAATCGTCGATGGCGCCGGCAGAGTCGTAACTGGGCCGCTGCGAACTGGGCAGAAGGTGCGAGTTTACTACACTGGACCTGAAACGCAGCGGGTGGTGGAGCGAGTAGTCGTTGAAGACCAAGATTGACCAGCCTTAGCTACACCGTAGCAAGGATTGTTTGGTCAAGAATTCAAAAGCCGCAGGGTGAAAATGACCCTGCGGCTTTCTGTCTACCGCGAGCAGCAGCCGCAATTTGCGTTTCAAGCGCAAATCGCAGAACATCACTGGATGGCTTTCGATCTGAGGTGTATGCGCGAGCCGAGGGCGCGTACCTCTACGACATGGATAATCAGCCGTACCTGGATTTTTTGAGCGGCTATAGCGTGTTCAACATCGGGCGTAATCATCCGGTAGTGAAACAGGCGATTCGCGATGTTCTCGATCTCGATCTGCCAAACATGGTGCAGATGGATTGCTCACTGTTGAGCGGGTTGCTCGCGGAGGCGTTGACGAAACGAACTCCGTCGCATCTGAACGCTGTGTTCTTCTGTAATTCTGGAACTGAAGCGATGGAAGGCGCGTTGAAGTTTGCGCGTGCTGCCACAGGGCGTAAGCGGGCGGTTTCACTCGCAAGTGCATTTCATGGCCTGAGTCTCGGTTCGTTATCATTGATGGGATGCGAAAGTTTCACTGAAGGCTTCGGACCCCTGATGGAAGGATTCGACGCGCGAGTGCCCCTGGATGATATCGAAGCGCTGGATCGTCAGTTGGGCTCGCGTGACGTGGCAGCGTTGGTCATCGAAACAGTTCAGGGGAAAGGCTGTCAAACTTCCAAGACAGATTTCTTTATCCGCGCACAGGAGCTCTGCCGGAAATACGGTACTCTGCTGATCTCTGATGAAGTGCAAACTGGACTTGGGCGCACTGGAAAAATGTTTGGGTTTCAGCATTGGAATCTGGAGCCGGATATCATCACGCTGGCAAAAACATTGAGCGGCGGTTACGTGCCGTGCGGTGCGATCGTGACCCGTCGCGAGATTTATCAGAAGACTTTTTCGCGAATGGACCGTTGTGTCGTGCATTCGACGACATTCGGCCGCAATAATCTGGCGATGGCATGCGGACTTGCTGCGTTGGAAGTGATCGACAGCGAAAAGTTAGTTGCGAATTCCGCGAAAATGGGCGCGCTGCTGATGGAAAAAGTAAACGAGTTGCGTGCCAAACACTCGTTCATCAAAGAAGTTCGCGGCAGAGGGCTCATGGTCGGGATCGAGTTTCATGAGCCGCACGAGTTCAAACTGAAGATGGCGTGGAAGCTGTTGCACAAGATCGACAAGGTGCTGTTTGCGCAAATGGTCGTGACCCAAATGCTGAGCAAACATCGCATCCTCACGCAGGTGGCCGGTCATGCCATGGACGTGATGAAGATTCTGCCGCCGCTCATCATCGGGGAAAAAGAAGTCGACATGTTCGTCAATGCGCTCGATGACGTGCTTACCGAATGCCGTAAATTCCCGGGACCAATGTGGGAACTCGGAAACAATTTTGTCAAAGCCGCGCTTGGCTCAAAACGCATCGCCGAAGCGCGACCCGCCGTTTCTGCGTAACCACTGTCCTCCTGAGGAAATCGAAGGATCCCGCGGGAGCTGCCTGGGGATTTGCTATGGGGTTTGATTCGCTCATCGCCCACTCGCTCAGCTTTCTGGCCTTTCCGTCTATGTCTCGGCTTCCCCAGCCGCTCCATTCTCGACTTCGCTCGGAATGACAGCTGAGACTTTGTCGTTGTCGATCTTTTGATCGAGGCGTACGTTCAGACCAAGTCCAAAAGGAGAATTTATTATGAGCACTGCTATTGCTGAAGACAAAAAGACTGGAGCGAAACTGAATCAGCTCGAGCAACTGAAAAAGTTTACCAAAGTTGTCGCTGACACCGCGGACTTCGAGTCCATGAAGGAATTCAAGCCGCAGGACGCAACGACAAATCCGAGTCTGGTTTATGCCGCCACGCAAAAACCGGAGTACGCGCATCTAGTTGAAGAGGTAATCGCTGATCGAAAGAAATCAGGTCTGAAGGGACAAGAACAGATCGAAGACATCTGCGATCATCTACTTGTACAGTTCGGCACGGATATTCTTGAGATTGTGCCGGGACGCGTATCGACCGAGACCGACGCGCGCTTGTCATACGATGTCGAGGGCTCGATCAATAAAGCGCGGCGGTTGATCAAACTTTACGAGGATCGAAAAATTCCGCGCGAGCGCGTGTTGATCAAAATCGCGTCGACTTGGGAAGGATTGAAAGCCGCGGAGCAGCTGCAAAGAGAGGGAATCCGCTGCAATTTGACACTGATGTTTTCGTTGCCGCAGGCGGTCCGCGCAGCGGAAGCGAAAGTGCAGCTTATCTCACCATTCGTGGGGCGGATTTACGATTGGTACAAAAAGGAGATGAAGCGCGACTATACTGGTGCAGAAGATCCAGGAGTGCAGTCGGTTGCTGAGATTTATACGTATTACAAGAAGTTTGATATCCCGACCGAAGTAATGGGCGCCAGCTTCCGGAATGTTGGACAGATTCTGGAACTGGCGGGATGCGATTGCCTGACGATTAGCCCGGAATTGATGGAAGAGCTTTCGAAATCAATGGAGCCAATCGAGCGGAAGCTCACGCCGGAGAAAGCGAAAGCCGCGAAAGTCGATAGATTGCAGTTGGACGAAAAGACGTTCCGCTGGATGTTGAACGACAATGCGATGGCCTACGAGAAAACGGGCGAAGGAATTCGAAAGTTCGCCGCGGATGTGGTGAAGTTGGAAAAATTTGTCGCGAGCAAAATCTGAACCGCGGATACGCCGATTACGCGGATGGAATCCAGGCATTCCTTCCTGTCATGTTGAGCGAAGGGAAACAGCTGTGGTTGTTGCATTGGTGATGCCCAACAAAATGTTTAGGGGTTCTTCGCTTCACTCAGAATGACAACGCGCCCGATTAGATTAGAAAATCGTGTTTAACGTTGTCCTGGTTCGGCCAGAGATTCCGCCAAACACAGGCAACATCGGTCGGCTGTGTTTGGCCACGCAATCGACTCTGCATTTGGTTCGTCCGCTTGGCTTTTCGCTCGATGATCGAAAATTGAAAAGAGCAGGTCTCGACTATTGGAATGAAGTAAGCCTGAAACTGTGGGACTCCTTCGAGGACTTGCGAGAGTCGCAGTTGCCAGATGCGAATTATTTTTTTCTAACGACAAAGAGCAAACGCCCTTATTACGAGGGAAGATTTCAGCCCAATGATTTTCTCGTGTTTGGTCCTGAAACAAAAGGTCTCCCGGAGAGTTTGCTTGCAGCAAATAAAGACCGCTGCATTTGCATTCCAATGCATGGAACCCGCAGCCTGAATCTCGCTACGGCTGTCGGCATTGTGTTGTTCGAAGCTGTCCGCCAACAGCAAGGCTGACCATAAACATCGCAACCCGCCAGACGCGTTTGGGGTTTAATGATTACAGGAAAATGGAAGGAATAGTATGAAACGTATCGTATTTTTGACATGTATCGGGAGCTTTGCGTTGGCGCTGACGGCGTGGGGTGCCCCAAAAGATAAAGCAGCGCACGGATCAGCGAGAGGCGGCGACGCGCGCAGTGCGCATGTCGTTTCGCCCAGAAGCGGGGGAGGGGCATTCGTTCGCTCGAGTGAATCGTACTTCGCGGAGTAGCCACTTGAGTGTGGCGAGAGCCCCAACTCATGCTGCCGAGCGTAGCACCGTGACTCGTAGCAGAGCGGCTCTTGGGAGTGAGAAAGCACGCAGCTCGCGAGTTTCGAGTCGTGAGGCAGGAATTGCGCAACGGAACAAGACGGCGCTAATTCGTGAGAGAAATATCACACGTGCGAACGCTGTGCGAACCAGTCGCATGCAAACGGCACAAGCGCGTAACACGCGAATTAGCCAAGCCACCAGAAACACTGCTCGCAAAAATCTGGCGGTGAATAGGCAGAGAAGTCTCACTCTGGCGCGTAACGTGTTGCATAATCGGGCAGGAGATGTCCGCGTCACCAACAACTGGCGAGGTGCTCGTTTCAACAATGCGAGATATGCCGCGTTTCACAATTACAGCCGGACTTGGCATGATCGTGGCTGGTGGAGAAATCACTATTCTAACATAGTCTTTGTACTAGGCGGGTGGTGGTACTGGAATACCGGCTACTGGTATCCAGCCTGGGGCTATGACCCGTACGCTTGGTATCCGTATGACGGACCTATTTACACAGGCTATGCGAATCTGTCGCCCGACCAAGTCGTTGTAAACGTCCAAGTCGCATTGCGAGACCAAGGCTATTACGCTGGAGCGATCGATGGTAACATGGGGCCGCAAACACGTGCTGCATTGGCAGCGTTTCAGGCCGACAACGGGTTAGCGATTACGTCGGCGGTTGATCAACCAACCTTGCAAACGTTGGGCGTGGCATAAACAACAAACCGTTCTGTCAGAGGCCGCATGCGACTGGCTGTGCGGCCTCCATTTTTGCACCTGCACGAAGAACATCAAGCACTTGCTCCAAAGTCGGAAAGAGACATCCAGAAAAAGACGCTGCAACGTTGAATAAGTGAAACTTTGGAAATGTCTAAAACCCCTGGAAAGAAAAAGTTTATGAGAACGCCCTTAGTTTTAATTTGTAGTCTGGCGCTCGCATTTGGCGCAAGCGGTGCGCAAGAAAAAAAGAAAGAAGAAAAGCCTGCGCCGAAAAAGCCAGCGCAGACGTCTCAGGGAGCGGCGCAGCGCGGCGGTCCGAAGCAGGGCGCTGCTAAAGGTGGCGGACAATCTCAGCAAACAAATGTTTCCCACCGCACGCCTGAAGCTCAGGGAGGCGCTGGTGTAGGGAAGGGCAAAGCAAAGGGCCCACAACATGCGAATGCTCCTGCAGGACAACCGATAAGTTCAGGATCGCAAAAGACAAAGGAAAAGAAAGCTTCGCAACCGGCTACGACGACTGGCGGCGGAGCGACCGCCGGCAAGGCAAAACAGGGTCAAACCAATATTGCTCAAGCAAAATCGAAGCCCATCAAGCCGCAGCACTTCAATGTTCCAAAACAACCAAATACCGCCAAGGCCCCATCCGTGAAATTTCAGCAAAACAGGCGAATTGAAGGAAGCCAAAACTGGCAGGGGCAAAAATATACCGCTTTCCGCAACTATAAATCCGAGTGGCACGATCAGAACTGGTGGCACAGCCATCACAACAGAATCGTGTTCGTCTTCGGTGCCCCGTATTTTTGGAATGCGGGCTACTGGTATCCAGCCTGGGGGTATAATCCCAGCGCATATTACGCGTACGATGGCCCCATCTACGCGTATAACAGCCTGCCGCCCGATCAGGTAATAGCCAATGTTCAGGCCGCTCTGCAGCAACAAGGTTATTATCAGGGCGAAGTAGACGGCCTGCTTGGTCCACTTACCCGCGAGGCAATCGCGGGTTACCAGCGCGACCATGGACTTTACGAAACATCGTCAATCGATCAGCCAACGCTCGAATCGCTAGGCATGGCCTAGCAAAGACTGCTATCCAGAAGCCGCTGTCGCCCCGTTCCGACGGCGGCTTTTTGCAACATTTCGCAGCAAAGCTGACTCGCGAACAATGCTTGCCAAAGCTGCAGTCGAATAAGTATACGAGGCTAAACGTCTAGTAGTTCAGCAAGAAAAAAACCTATGAGAACATTCCTTATTTTAATTTGTAGCTTTGTGCTCGTGTGTTCCGCGGGCGCTGCGCAAAATGACAATAAATCGAAGAAGCAAGCGCAGAAGAGAACGCAGGCTCAACCGACGCAGTATCGAGCCAAAACAAGTGGTCCCAAGACGGCAACACCTAAACACTATCAGACAACTGCGAGAACAGCCGCGCCCAAGCACTATCAGCCAGCCTCAAGAACAACATCATACCAGAAGACAAAAGGGCGACAGCAGGTTAACAGCCAGGCGTATCAGTCGAACGCTAACCTGAAAAGGGCGAACAGCTCACAGCAAATCGCTGCACAGCGTGCGCAGGCATTGAATGCATCGCAAAAGACGAAGCGATCACAGCAGATTACTGCACAACGTGCGCAGGCATTGAACGCATCACAAAAGACAAAACGGCCGCAGCAGACGGTCGCCGCGGGAGGAAACGCGGGCGCTGCGAATTACTCTAAGAAAACAAAACAATGGAAGAGTAACACAGCTGCTAACGCCAGATTTCAATCAAACACCAAGACGTACAAGGCGCGGCATTTCAATCTGGCTTCGAACACACGTTCGACAAAATTCACGTCTGTGAAGTTTCAGCAAAACCGAAGAATTCAGGGAAGCCAGTACTGGCAGGGTAAGAATTATTGGGCCTTCCGAAATTATAGACCGGTGTGGCACGACAGGATCTGGTGGCGGAATCACTACAACCGTGTCGTTTTCGTATACGGTGGTTGGTATTACTGGAATGCGGGCTGGTGGTACCCGGCGTGGGGTTACGCTCCCAATGCATACTACGCCTATGATGGTCCGATCTACGGTTATAACAGCCTGCCGCCCGATCAAGTAATCGCCAACGTTCAGGCTGCGTTGCAAGAGCAGGGCTATTATCAAGGCGGTGTGGACGGCCTGCTCGGGCCGCTAACACGAGAAGCAATCGCAGGTTACCAACGCGATCACGGACTCTATGAAACGGCCGCAATTGACCAGCCGACGCTGGAGTCGTTGGGAATGACATAACAAACTTTTGCGAACTGGAAAGCCGCCGTCGATTGCCTCAATGGCGGCTTTTTGGCGTACGTAGGGGCGAGCCGCTCTTGTGCTCGCATCCTGTTTGCGGCAGATAAGAGGACAGACCTTGCTCGATGGAAACGACAACTTCGCAATTAGTGGCGCGCGATCTTTTCCAATCATTCCGAATGGGCCCTCGCCGGATCGAAGTCTTGCGCGGTATTTCCATGGAGGTTGCGTGTAACGAAGCGGTATTTCTTTCCGGCGCCTCAGGTGCGGGGAAGACAACGCTTCTCTACACGCTGGCTGGTTTGGAGCGACCCGAGTCCGGGACGGTCGAATTCGAAGGACGAAATCTTTACAACGGCACCTCTGCCTCACAGGCGCGTTTTCGTAATCAGAAAATGGGTTTCGTGTTCCAAGGATATTTTCTCCTGCCGGAGCTTACCGCTCTGGAAAATGTCTCACTGCCGGGGATGATCGGTGGAAAATCTACAAGGGAGCGCGCCGAGGAAAGCCTGGCGGCCGTTGGTTTGGCCGACCGAATGCAGCATCTGCCAGCAGAACTTTCAGGAGGCGAACAACAGCGCGTGGCCATCGCGCGTGCCTTAACGAATAATCCCGAAATCATTTTCGCGGATGAGCCAACGGGAAATCTCGATTCGAAGACCGGAGACGTAATTATTGATCTCCTGCTGAACCTGACGCGATCGCGAAAAAAAACATTGCTTGTAGTGACGCACGATGCGCGTCTCGCGGCACGCGGTGACCGTCAATTGCACATTAAAGACGGCGTTTTGCAATAAGGCTGTCGACCTTTTGCAAAATATCGAGCGACACTTCTTTCTCAGAAGTGAAAAGCATAAACGGTGAGAAAGTCGAAAGTTTGAAACGTTACAAATCCAGCGTGTGTTGCCGTTTCAACGACTTAACTTTTTAACGTTTTAACGCTGCGTATTTTGCAACTTGAATTGCCCGCTTAAGCGTTGGAGATTTTACTGAAATTATGAAAACCACTGATGCGACGCTGTTGGACGAGCCTAAAATTCACAACCCCGGGGCCGAGGCTGTAATCGAACCTGCAGTCGAAAGTCGACCGCGTCGGACAACCGGTGTCAAGGAAGCGAAGATTTTCATTGACGGAAAATTCTACTCGGAAGCCGACGCGAAGATTTCCGTGTTCGACCATGGCCTTCTGTATGGCGACGGAATCTTCGAAGGAATTCGCTTTTACAACGGGCGAGTCTTCCGACTTGAAGAACATCTTCACAGGCTGTGGGATTCAGCGCGTTCGATCTGCCTCGAAATCCCGATGACCATGGCGGAAATGACCAAGGCGCTTCTGGAGACAATTCGGCAAAATCATTTGCATGACGGCTATATCCGTCTGCTGGTTACGCGCGGAATTGGCAACTTGGGTCTGAACCCGACGCAATGTAAGTCCCCGAGCGTAATCATCATCGCGGCGACGATCGCCCTCTATCATGAGGACTTCTACCGGAAAGGATTGACCATCGTCACTTGCGCAACACGTCGGAGCAACCCGGCGGCGCTCAATCCGGCAGTCAAATCGTTGAATTATTTAAACAACGTAATGGCGCGGATTGAAGCAAACTTGGCGGGAGCAGATGAAGCTCTTATGTTAAATGATGCGGGAAACGTCGCCGAATGCACGGCTGACAATGTTTTCATCGTTAAGCATGGTCAAATCTTCACGCCTCCTGTCGTGGCCGGCGCGCTAAAGGGAATTACACGGTCGGTAGTGTTTGAAATCGGCGCCGAACTTGGTGTTAAGGTTCGGGAAATCGACATCACACGCCACGATATTTTTGTTGCTGACGAGTGCTTCCTTACGGGCACTGCCGCAGAGATTGTGCCGGTCGTAAAAGCGGATGGCCGATCGATTGGCAATGGAAAGCCGGGGCCGATCACAACGCGCATCATCGCGCGATTTCGTCAGGTAACGCGAGAAACAGGTACACCAATTTTCGCTTAAAAAAATTGAGCAAAGCCGGCTCTGACGCAGAAACGTCGTGGAAATATTGGGGTTGAATGTTTCCAAAACTGCAAGGTCTAATTAAGAGAGATGTTGTGTGACGTTTGTAAATGCAATGACGCAACGGTCTTCCTGACGCAGATTCTGGAAGGCAAAATGCAGAAGGTGAATCTCTGCGACGCGTGCTCCAAAGAGAAGGGTGTACAAGATCCCACTGGGTTCGCGCTCGCGGATTTGCTGCTTGGCATCGGAGCAGCAGAAGAAATTGAAAAAGGCGCATCGACCCAGAAATGCCCCGTATGCGGGTTTAGTCAGGCTGACTTCAAAAAGACTGGCCGCCTTGGCTGCAGCGAGTGCTATGTCACGTTCGCAGAGGGGTTGGGTTCACTTTTAAAAGCGATGCACAAGGGCACCGAACACGTCGGGAAATTTCCAGAGCGAGCTCAACGGACAGTGGCACTGAACCATCGGATGCGTGCCTTGACGGAAAACCTGCAGAAAGCCGTGGCTGACGAAAACTACGAAACGGCCGCTTCGTTACGGGATCAAATCCGACTACTCGAAAACGAGCTCTCGAAGTCGCCATGAAAATTTCCAACGTCCTGACTACTGCCGGAGAATGGTTGCGCGGTGAGGGACCTCATCACCAAATCGTAATTAGTAGCCGTGTGCGGCTCGCGCGTAATTTGCGCAACCGTCCTTTTCCCGGTTGGGCGAAAAAGGCTGAACGCAGTTCGATTTTGGAATTAATCAGGTCACGTGTGGAAGCGCTTCCGGAAATGCAGGAAGCGTTTGCGGAAAGTTTGCAGGACCTCTCGGCGCTGGACCGACAGGTTCTGGTGGAGCGTCATTTAATCAGTCGCGAACACGCGGCGAAGGGCGCTGGCAGCGCGGTGGTCGTAAATCGGCGGCAGACCCTCAGTATCATGATCAACGAAGAAGATCATTTGCGGATGCAGTCGATTCGCTCTGGCCTGCAGTTGAAACAGGCCTTCAAACTTGTCGATAAAATCGATACCGCTCTTGAAGGCAAACTGGATTTTGCCTTCGACCCGCGGCTTGGATACCTGACCGCGTGCCCTACAAATGTGGGTACTGGGATGCGCGCCTCCGCGATGTTGCACCTGCCGGGCCTGGTCTTGAGCGAATTGATTAATCAAGTCATTCAAGCCGTAAGCAAAATTGGGCTCGCCGTCCGCGGCCTTTATGGCGAGGGCACGGAGGCGATGGGCAATCTTTTCCAAATTTCAAATCAGACCACGCTGGGCGAAAAGGAAGAAGAAATCATCAATCGCCTGAGCAAAGTGATCGAAACAATTATCGAAAAGGAGCATAACGCGCGGCAGATCTTGCTGCAGAAAAAACCAAATACACTCTTGGACCAGATCGGTCGTGCGTATGGCGTTTTAACCTACGCGCACGCGATGGCCTCCAAGGAAGCGCTCAACCTTCTCTCGATCATCAAACTCGGAATGGATTTGGGTGCGTTTCCGGAAGATCGACGTCTGCAAATCGATGAATTGTTCATTGAAACGCAGCCAGCACACTTGCAAAAAAGCTCTCAACAAAAACTGAACGCCGAAGAACGCGACCATTTGCGTGCCCAAATTATTCGTGAGCGTTTGAAACTCTTTCCCAAACCTGATATTAGTAAGATGGCGAGGCAGTCGGGCGGTGACTCGGTTGTCGTGCCATCGAACGATGAATAATTTCACACCCCGGGCTCAACAGGTTCTGGCACTTGCTCGCAAGGAAGCCGACCGATTTAATCACAACTACGTCGGCACCGAGCATTTGCTCCTGGGGCTTATCAAGCTGGGGCAGGGAGTGGCCGTCAACGTCCTCCAGAAGATGGGACTCGATCTCGAGACCGTACGCTTGGAAGTAGAGAAACAGGTGGGCTCAGGACCGGAAACCAAGATGGTCGGGAACGTACCCTACACCCCTCGCGTCAAAAAAGTGCTGGCCCTTGCAGGTAAAGAAGCCAAGGCGCTGAATCATTCTTATGTTGGCACCGAACACATCTTGCTCGGACTTTTACGCGAGGGCGAAGGAGTTGCCGCGAGAGTCCTGAAGACCCTTGAACTCGACATCGAACGCACGCGCAACGAAATCCTCAAAGAGCTCGATCCAAATTTCACCCCAGCCGAGTCGGACCAGGAAGGCGGCGAACCGGCGAAGAAGGATGTCAAGACGCCAGCGCTGCGCGCGTTTGGCCGTGACCTGACAGATTTGGCAAAGAAAGGCGAACTTGATCCGGTCATTGGCCGGCGCAACGAAATCGAGCGGGTCATTCAAGTGCTTTGCCGAAGAACCAAGAACAATCCGGTTCTGATCGGCGAAGCAGGTGTCGGCAAAACGGCGATTGCTGAAGGTCTGGCCCAGGAGATTGCGAGCGGCAATGTGCCTGAATTGTTGCGGGACAGGCGCGTGATCACGCTGGATCTGGCGTTAATGGTGGCGGGTACAAAATATCGTGGCCAATTCGAAGAGCGCATCAAAGCGGTCATGGACGAGATTCGCCGTTCCAAGAACGTGATCCTTTTCATCGATGAACTGCACACGATCGTCGGAGCAGGTTCTGCCGAGGGTGCGATGGACGCATCGAACATCATCAAGCCCGCGTTAAGCCGTGGTGAATTGCAATGCGTCGGCGCGACGACGATGAACGAATATCGCAAATATATTGAGAAGGACGCAGCGCTGGAGCGCCGTTTCCAGACGATAAAAGTCGATGCGCCAACAGTCGATGAAGCCATTCAAATCTTGAAAGGCCTGCGTCCAAAATACGAAGCGCACCACAAAGCGAAACTCACCGACGAAGCGCTCGAGACAGCAGTTAGATTTTCCGATCGTTACATCACCGGGAGATTTCTTCCCGACAAGGCGATTGACGTCATGGACGAAGCGGGCGCGCGTGCCCGCATCAATGCCATGACGCGGCCGCCCGACGTGAAGGACATCGAGAAGGAAATCGAGGATATCCGGGTAGAGAAGGAAGGCGCCATCAAAGCACAAGACTTTGAGAAAGCTGCCGCGCTTCGCGACAAGGAGAAGCAAACCAAAGAAAAGCTCGATGCCATTCTAACCAAATGGCGCGAGGAGCGAGAAGAGAAAGAGGTGGTGGTAACGGCGGATGACATGATGCACATCATCTCGAAGGTCACAGGCGTTCCTCTCCAGCGGATGGAACAGGCGGAAACACAAAAACTTCTCATGATGGAGTCGGAGATGAAGCAACGCGTTATTGGCCAGGACGAAGCTGTTATTGCGATTAGCAAGGCTTTGCGTCGATCCCGCGCCGATTTGAAAGATCCAAAGCGCCCGATCGGATCATTTGTCTTTCTGGGTCCTACTGGCGTCGGCAAGACATATCTTGCTCGCACGCTTGCCGAATTCATGTTCGGCGACTCCGACGCCCTGATTCAGATCGACATGTCCGAGTACATGGAAAAATTCACTGCGTCGCGTCTGATTGGTTCACCGCCAGGCTATGTTGGTTACGAGGAAGGCGGTCAGCTGTCCGAGGCCGTGCGTCGCCGGCCATATTCGGTGGTGCTTTTTGACGAGATCGAAAAAGCGCACCCCGATGTGATGCATTTGCTTTTGCAGATTCTCGAAGACGGCAAAATCACCGACTCGTTAGGGCGCAAGATCGATTTCCGGAACACGATTATTATCATGACTTCCAACGTCGGAGCCGAGTT
>WNGC01000236.1_pt1 | contig 30124 bp, 24 predicted proteins | sample 5400051 | NCBI WGS metagenome assembly WNGC01 (sample SAMN13153368, study PRJNA577476) | soil metagenome | isolation source: 20 cm soil or saprolite under grassland replicate 2 | place: USA:California | collected 2016-06-15
GGGGAATTCGGCCGGCGGCCGGTTATCCGGCATCGCCCGATCACGCCGAGAAACGAACGTTGTTCGATCTGCTCGAGGCGGAAGAGAATATCGCCATCAAACTAACGGAATCCTACGCGATGCATCCCGGAGCAAGCGTCAGCGGTCTTTACTTCTCACATCCGGACGCAAAATATTTTGGGGTTGGCCAGATTGGGCGGGACCAAATTGTGGATTACGGTCGGCGGCGCAGTGAATCAATCGCGACCGTGGAGAAGCGACTCGGGTCGAACCTTGGCTACGAATCGAACTAGTCCGAAACTGCGGGCTAAATCGGGGCGAGAGGATTTGAACCTCCGACCTCCTGGTCCCAAACCAGGCGCTCTACCAAGCTAAGCTACGCCCCGCTGAACCGCGCTGATCTTTATCACACACAGGCGCATGCCGCATGTCGAAAGTTCAGCCAGCGTCAATGCCGAGGTTGCGCTCTGTTGCGTCATCTTTCGATTACGATCAAGTTAGCCAGTCGTGAAACTCTCGCTGCTGATCTTGGTTCTCTGCGCCAGTGCCGCGTTGGTGAGCGGCCAGGTCGCAACGGATTCCGAACTGCAATCGAATGGACCGCGGGAGGCGCCTCTCCCGACCGCTACCGCGGAACCGACCGTGCCGGAACGCGCGCAGATTGATGAAATTTTTAAACAAACGTCCTTGGGCAAAGAAGCGGATGAGCGCCGCTTGCACATTGAATGGCGATCACTGCAAAACCGGGTCGTAAACGACCCCGACATCGTCGCCGCGAAAAGGGCGGCTGAAACGGCGCGGACCGATTTGGAGAAACGGCAGCGGCTCCGCGATTATTACGATCTCTACTATGGGCGCCTGCGCGTCCTGGCCCGGAGCGCGGAAATGAAAACAGCGCTCGACCAACTAAAAATCGCGCATGTGAGCCAGATCACGCAGGTGCGAGTCCGCCACGAGACGGACAGCGGTTTGCCGACACCAAGTCCGACGCCGAAAAAGAAACAAAAGGCGAGTCGCGCCAAGAAGTTTCGGGGCGAGGGCTGATTTCGGACTCCGGCCCGGAAACGCGGAAAGAACAAACAGTTGTGAAGCGCCGGCTTGCCACCGTCCACCCATTTGCCAGCTTCGCTTTAAGTAGATTCCACTGCCTTCGCTCTTCAAGATCGCAGAGCGCTTGAAGATAGCCTACTGATGGAAGGCCGTATACGTGTAGTCCTTAGTAGACCAGGAACCGCTAACCTCCGAACCTAGCGTCACATAGATGGTTCGCCCATCAGTAGGAATATTATTTACCGTTTTCGAGAGCACGGTCACTATTCCAGAGTTGTAAACATCGGCGCCATGTAGCGAACTGCCGACGAAAAGGAAGTAAGCGGTCGCGCTGCCCGCGCTCCAGGTAAAAGTCACGCTGGACGAAGTAAAGGTCGATCCCGGTGGCGGGCTGATCATAACCGCCGCACCGGTAGCGGGTGTCGGTGTTGGTGTAGCAGTCGGAGTTGGTGTTGGCGTAGGTGTGACAGTCGGCGTGGGGGTCGGCTTGGGCGTAGCCGACGAATTAAAAGCCGTATACGTATAGCTGTTCGTCGTCCAGGAACCGTTAATCCGTGAACCTAGTGTCACATAGATCGTGCGCCCGTCCGTCGGGATATTGTTTACGATTTTCGAGAGCACAGTTACTTGGCCGGAATTGTAAATATCGGCTCCATTTGGTGAGCTACCCACGAAAAGGAAGTAAGCGGTCGCGCTGCCCGCGCTCCAGGTAAAAGTCACGCTGGACGAAGTAAAGGTCGATCCCGGCGGCGGGCTGATCATAACCGCCGCACCGGTAGCGGGTGTCGGTGTTGGCGTGGCAGTCGGGGTTGGTGTTGGCGTAGGTGTGACAGTCGGCGTGGGCGTAGCCGACGACTTAAAAGCCGTATATGTATAGCTGTTCGTCGTCCAGGAACCGTTAACCCGTGAACCTAGTGTCACATAGATCGTGCGCCGGTCCGTCGGGATATTGTTTACCGTTTTCGAGCGCACCGTCACTACTCCAGAGTTGTAAATATCGGCGCCATTTGGCGAGCTACCCACGAAAAGGAAGTAAGCGGTCGCGCTTCCGGCGCTCCAGGTAAAAGTCACGCTCGACGAAGTAAAGGTCGATCCCGGCGCCGGGTTCAACATTACCGCAGAACCGGTAATGGGCGTGGGTGTAGGTGTGACGGTTGGCGTCGGGGTTCCTGTCGATGTGGGCGTTGGAGTAGCCGTAGGTGTCGGAGTTGGCGAGCTACTTGCGAAGTCGTAGCCGATTACATCCATCACGCGGAGGTCCACGGGTGTTAGGTCGTTCTCCACGCTGGAACTGGAGAAAGCGTTGAAACAGTCGTTCGTGCCGCTGGCCCAGTCTTGCGGGTCACTGCCGTTCCCGTTCGGAAAATTAAACGCCTTGAGGAGCGTCGTCCCGTTATCAATCGAAAAAAATCTGCCCGCACCGTCATTCAAACCCCGCAAGCCCGCCCCAGTATAGTGGAACAAATCCATCAGCATATAGTCTGGACTTCCGGTGAGCCTTTCCCCCATCAATGGAATGCGGCCCATGATTTCCGAGAATTCGTGCATCGCCACGCCGATGAAGTCCATTTTCCCGGAGACGGCACGGTTGGCCGGATCATAGGTGTAGCTGAATCCGCCGCCGAAGGTGAAGGTTCCATCAATTGTAAAGTCGTCGGCACGGAGCCGCAACGCCTTTGCCTCTGCCGTGGTCAAGAGATACATGTGCGCCGAGGCGATCGGATCCACCGCTGGCAACGAGCCGCCCGCGGAAAGAACCGTCGCATCATCCGCTGTGGTTAAGTCGGCGGAGACCGCGCCTCGAAGCGCAGTATAACTGGACACGGACACCAACGAGGTGTTGCTGCTGCCGAGCGTCATCCTTCCCGACACGGCCGTCACCTTGATGTTGACGTTGACGCTGTCGGTAAAATTGTCGGTAAATTGCGAAGCTGCATAAGAGGCCGCCGCTTTCATGTTGGCGATGTCTGCTACGCTCAAACCGGCAGCGCTGAAAGTTGAGTCTGGATCGTATGTCAGATTGATCGTCAATGCGACGGCTGGTCCGCTCACCGCGATAGCCAGTGCAACGATCACAGACCGCATTGTTCGCGCTCGACCTCTATCTGCGAAAATCAATTCTGACATCAGGCGGCGGAGTTTTTTCATTATCTACTGCGGCTTGATTTGAGACGTGACCGAAAGCTTTGCCGGCGCAATCGACTTCACGTCGCCGCGCGATGCGAGGGCTTCGAGCTGCGGCAGCGGAACCATGGCGCGGAATGTCGTGGCTGTTGGCGAGCCGTTAACTACTAATCCTCCCAAAAGTGCGACTCGATCCAACAATCCTTTCGACACCGACGCGTCTATATCGACGAGAACACGATCGCCATCTTTAATCGGAATGTCCGGCTCAAGCGACGTCGGCTTGTCGAACGGGGGTTGTCCCCGACTTTTCTTTAAGGCCAGTACGATTTGACCGTCGAGCTTCCCCGCGGCGGCCACCGGTATGAATTGATCGCCTGTTGTCCAAAGCAGGACAAGATCGTTGCCGTTGCCGCCGTGGTAATTGGCGACGAAATAGTGAGTCAGCCCTCCGTAAGTCAACGCAATTGTTTGCCCCTGGGCCAGATTGCTGAAGGTTCCTCGAATGATCCCAGGTCCCGTGTTTTGCACGACCATCAGCTGCGTGCCCGGTGCCGGCGCAAAGTTCAGCGTGATGTTCACCTTTTTTCCCATCGCGGTGAAGCCGTTGGAGCTCACGGGCACTTCTGCGCCGGTTATGTAGGTAACGTTGATGTCGCCTGCGAACAGATGAGGCGTCGAGAGAGCGAGCATCGCGACCGTGGCGGCGACACGACCAAGAAGTTGAAAGTGTGGAAAGGTCTTAAGCTTTGGCTTCATAGCTTTATGTTCGTGTGTCTTGGGTTCGCTCTCCACCAATTCGTGGTTCGCCTTCCGTGCGCCTGCAATGCGCGAGCGTGGGATTAAGAGCAGCACGAAGCCTGCCGAAAATTCAGGTTAGAAAGAGATCATCGAATGGCTTACGCGTAGGGTCAAATTCTTAGACGATGATCGTTACAGGATTTTCGGCCATAAGCGATTGACATCGCGCCAACGAGAATCGCGAAGCTCTCGCGAAGGTCGCTGCTTGCCGATCAGTAGCCCGCAGTTATTCTAAACGCGCCTTTTTTTATGGCGCGTTCGTCTAGTGGTTAGGACACGGCCCTCTCAAGGCCGGTGCACGGGTTCGACTCCCGTACGCGCTGCCATTACACGTGGACCCTTGAACGCGGTTTGTCACAACGGCAAAATCTGTGTTTGCCGCCAAAGCCTTACCAAGCGCATTTGCAGCATGGTGACACGCCTCTTGGCTATACGTGGACGACGGAAGGTAATCAGGGTCCCTGTCCGTAATTAGCCAGCGATCTTTCGCGCGGGCTCGTTTGCACTTATGAGTTAAATGTGCGCCGCGTCTGTTTGTTTTCTTTTGTCTTGCTGTTAGGCGGTCTCCTGACCGGCTGCTGGGAAGGAATCAGCCGGCAGGTTCTTGCGACTGTTCTCTCTCTCCACGGCGAGGTCGTCTATCTTTCAAAGGGATCAACCAACTTCCGCCCCGCAAATTCGCAGGCGAAATTGAGCGCTGGCGCTGTTTTGAAAACTTCGAGTGGAGCACGGGCAAATCTCGTTCTGATCCCAGGCGCGCTCGCGCAGGTTTCCGGCGATTCGGAACTGAAGATCAACGAGCTCAAACTTAGGAAAGATGGCAACGAAACGGGGGACGCCATGCGTGAGCGGATCGCGCGGATCGAACTGCGACGCGGTGGAATGGTTGTCCTGTTCGAAGGCGTCTCGCGATTTACTATCGAGACGCGCGAAGCGACGATTCGCGTTCTCCCAAGCTGTCTGCTTCGACTCGATGTCGATGAAAGCGGAACGCGCGCAACGTGTGTGCGCGGCAAGTTCTATGCGACGCCGAAAAATGGCCAGGTCGTCGAAGTCGGTGCCGGCTATTTTCGTGAATGGCCCTCAGAGCGTGGCGCCGTATCCGCTACTGAAGATCGACGAGGCCAAACGGACACGACGGCCACCCTTGAAGCAGGCCGTGAGCTGCAAGAACTCGCCGTCGCCCAGCGCGATCGGTTGCCATTTTAGTCGACTCTTGCCGTAAACGGCTCGGGATTTGCTTTTTAGGCGTCTCGCCGCTCAAGGAACCGAGGGTGGGCGGCCAAACTGCCTATGTTCTCCGGTCCAAAAAGCGGATGGTGTGGCGCTTTTCTAGCGCTCACAGCCGTACTCTCGCTTACCGGGAATGCTGCGGAGCAGTCGGCACCAGCGGAAGAGCCAATTGCTGCTCCGATTACGGTCCGGGCATCGAATAGTGTCGCGCAGATCGCGACCGATGAATTTCTCACCGGATTCATTACCATGGCGGTTCGATCCATAGGGCCAAAGCTCACTTCGTGCGTAGCAACAGCGGTCAAGCTGCGTCCGGATCTCGCCGCCAACATTGTCGTGTCCGCGCTGAATATTTCCCGGCTAAATGTACGACCCGCGGAGAGCCGGCTTTCATGCGCCATCGTCTATCAGATCGTCAAAGCCGCTGTCAGTGCTGCGCCGAAAGCAGCGCCCGTCATCGCAAAAGCTGCGATCAAGTCGGAGCCGCATTTGCGGGAATGTATTATTAGCGCAGCGATCGCAGGTGCGCCTGAAGAGGAATCCGCAATTCGTGCGGTTGTCAGTGAAACGGCGCCGATGTCGATCTTGCCAACGGCAGGCAGATTCAATCCCGCGGACAACTTGCCATTCGGCAACGTCAATTCTCCGGAGCAACCTCCGGTCGGACCGTGAATGCGCCCGGCTTGCTAATCGGCTTCGCGTTGTGACAGGACAATTCGTCGCGCCCTGACAACCGTACATGAGCCTTAATCGCGTCCTCCATTACCGATTCCGCCTTGTCTGTTGCTGTGCCGGAGCCATAGCTGTTTTTTTTTCGCTTGCTGCGAATGTTTTAGCGCAGGAAGCAATTGGCGCCACCGATCCTGCGGCTACTTCGGCTCCGAGCCCACAGTCAGGTGTCGAAATGGCTTCAAGTTCGCCAACGCTCAATCCAGCGGTCGATTCCAATTTGAATCCGACAACCGACTTGAGGAACGAGGTTACGGCCGAGCCGCGCCGTTTTCAGTATGGAGTCAAAGTCACTATGCGCGGCGTTTACGATGACAATATCAACCTCAGCCAGACCGCGCGCGTGTCCGATTATTACTTTACGATTGAGCCGGTGTTGACGCTGGGATTGGGGGACATCCTCGGGCACGAAGATAATTACATTCGACTCGATTACGCCCCGAGCTTGTTTTTATTTGCCGACCATTCGGAAAATGACGCGGTTCAGCACCTCATTCACCTGGAAGGACAACACAGGTTTGCGCGCCTGACGCTGACGCTGGGGGAAGAGATCGCAATATTGGATGGCACCGATCTGCAAACTCTAAGCGACGCCAACTCGCCTGGCAGTCATCCTAATCTGGACGTAAGCGGACGCACACGATTCCAGACTTATAACACGCGAATTGGAGCGAGCTACGATCTCACCGGCAAGACCTTCTTGAGCAGCGGAGTTGACTCGCTGGTGACGGAGTACAACTCGGCAAATCTCTTTAGCTCTCAAATGTTCTCGGGAAATCTCTTTGTTAATTATCGCTACAGCGAAAAGATCGTGATCGGCGTCGGCGGCACGGGCGGAGTCGATTCTGTAGATAATCCGAACCCGGACCAAACTTTCGAGCAAGCAAACGTGCGCGCCAGTTATCAGGCCACGGGCAAGATCGCCTTTAATTTTTCCGGCGGTGTCGAGTTTCGACAGTTTGAAAACAATTCGCGCAGCGAATACATTTCACCGGTCTTTGAACTGAGCGCGACCTATCAACCCTTTGATGGCACCAGTGTTACCCTTGCCGGCAGCCGGCGCACATTTAATTCCGGCGTTCTGGCCGGCCAGGATTTTGCCGGAACCACCATCACGGCCAGTTTACGACAGCGGCTATTGCAAAGATTTTATGTCGGCGTATCTGGCGGATACCAAAACTCCGACTACTTCAGCACCGTGAGTGGCGTCGCCGCGAACCGGCAGGACAATTATTATTTCATCGAGCCGACGCTCGATTTTTCGATCACTAGATTTTGGACCGTCGGTGGCTATTATCTGCACCGGCGAAATGATAGCTCATTCCAGTCCTTTAGTTTCGATGATAACCAGGTTGGTATTCGGACCGGGCTCACCTTTTGAGCGAATTCGTTGGCAATAAGTGAGAACTTTGAGGCTGATCGTCCTGACTTTGTTTCTGTTTCCGGCGGCGATGTTCGCCCAAAGCGCAACACCGGCCGATGTTGCTCGTCCGATCATCGCGCCTATAGCCTCGAACGCTCCCATTGCGTCGACTCCCAGCAATGCTCTCAGCGCGCCGACTGGGTACGTCCTGCGATCAAACGATCAGGTGGCCGTGGAAGTTTTTGGCGAAGACGATCTGCGGACGAACACCCGGCTCAATGGCGAGGGCAACCTGAGCCTGCCACTCCTTGGATCGGTTCACCTCGCGGGCCTAACGCTTGCGCAGGCCGCGTCCAAGATCACTGAACTTTACGGACGCGATTATCTCGTTAGTCCCAGGGTGAATGTAAGTTTGGTTGGTTACGCCAAACGTCGCTTCACCATTCTCGGTCAGGTGAATCGTCCCGGAAGTTATGAGATGCCTGAAGGTAGTCCCGATGGTGTCGATCTTTTGGAAGCGATCGCCATGGCCGGGGGCTACACCCGTATCGCCGCGCCGGAGCGAATTAGTGTTCGGCGCCGGTCGACCACTGGCGATGATGAAATCTTAAGAGTGGATGCCAAACGCCTGGCGCGTCGGGGTGGCGAAAGTTTTCGAGTTGTACCCGGCGACACAGTGACCGTAGCGGAAAGTCTTTTTTAATGCCGGCTCGCCGCTTGCTTTTTGAACTCCGACTTTGAATGTAGGATTCTGCAGCCCTGCGCAGCGCCGTGACTAATCCGCCTCTCCATTCTGTTTCGCCTTTGGCTCCGGCCAGTCCGGTTTCGCTTACTCCCGTCAGCAGCAACGTCGATTTGCTCGAACAAAAGCGAGGCTTGGACTTTTTGCGCCTTTGGCATGCCGTAGTCGAACGAATTTGGATCGTCGTCCTCTGTGTTGTGGCCGGCCTTTTCCTCGCGCTCGGTTATTTAGCGCGCACCCCAAAACTTTACCAGGGCCACACTGTCCTCGAAGTCGAATTTCAAGAGCCAAGCTTGGTTGGGTCTGAAGAACCAGCGTCGCGCATACGTTCGATGTTCCTGGCCAGTCAGGAAGCGCTTCGCACAATCGAGCAAAATCTTGTCAACCGGACGCTGCTTGCACGAGTGGTGCGTGCCGAAGGATTGACGGACGGCGGCGGCCGCGCGCTTCTGGGTCGGAGCGTCACCACCAATGATTCAAGCAAGACAACATCCCGTCCCGGTCCTTCAGCGACGGAGAAATCCGATGAAACGATGAATGCGCCCAGCTTCACTCCGCTCGAAGAAGCACTTGGCGGCGCGATGACCGGAATGGTTAAGCCGGTAATCCGCCGCGGCACTCGCTTGATCGATCTTAACGTGACAAATCGCGATCCGGTAATGGCGCAGCGGTTGGCTGAAGCCGTCGGTCGCGAATTCATCCGCTATTCGATCGCGCAACGGGCCGCATTTAGCCAGAACGCCCTGCGCTACCTTCTGGAAGAAGAGGAACGTTTGAAAGCGAACTTGCAACGCAGTGAAGCGGCTGTCGCTGAGTATAAGGAAAAAACCCCGGACGCGTTGCAACTCGGCGGAGGCGCGGCCGCTACTGGAAGTCAAAGTGGAGCCGGCAGCTCGGGTGGTCGCAGCGGCCTGGTTGAAGACAAACTTCAGGAATTGACCAGCAAACTGACCGCGACAAAAGCCGATCGGATCCGGATTGAAAACGAGCTCAAACAAATCGAGGGCATCGGCGATAATGTGGATGCTCTTCTCGCCATCCCGAGTATCGCCGCCGCGCAAACAGTCAACGATCGCAGGCGCGATGTGTCGCAGCTCGAAGGGAGCGTCGCGACGCTAGCGCAACGCTACAAGGACAAGCATCCCAAAATGATCGCTGCGCGCGCGGCGCTAAGAGAAGGGAGAGATAGTTTGCGGCGCGCCGTCCTCGATCAACCAAACGTTTTGCAAAACATGCTCGAGCAGGCGAAAGCGACCGAGAGCAGTCTGCAAACTGCGGTTCAGGAGCAGGAAAAGGCAGCGCTCGCGCTAAACAAGGCGGCGATCGGGTATCAACAACTGGCGCGGCAAGCCGAAACCGATCGCGCCCTTTACGAAAGCGTCCTCCGCCAAATTAAACAAACGGACGTAACAAAAGACGTGAAGATGACCGCGATAAGTGTAGTGGAGCATTCGCCTTTGCCCCGCGCGCCGGTTAGCCCAAGCACCGGCAAGACGCTCATCCTGGGATTGCTCGGAGGCTTGGCGGCCGGACTCGCCTTCATCTTCGGCGCGGACGCGATCGATCGCTCGGTCAAGACGGTCGATCAAGCCGAGGCGACATTTGGTTTGCCGGTCCTCGCTGCCGTACCGGAGACGAAGGAGGAAAACAAATCGCCGCGCCTTGGACGGAACCGCGAGAGCCCTTCGACCTATTGTGTCATTTCCGACATGCCCGAAGGTCCGGCCGCGGAAGCATTCCGTAATTTGAGGGCGGCTCTTTCCCTTTTGGGACCGGAAAGCGAGCGGAAAATTTCACTCTTTACCAGCGCGTTGCCGAACGAAGGCAAGAGTTTCACGAGCACGAATTACGCTGTCGCTCTGGCCCAGCAAGGTTACCGCGTGTTGTTGCTCGACGGCGATCTTCGCCGCCCAAGTTTACATAAAATTTTCGGCTTTAGCGGCAAATGGAAGGCCAATTCGAATTACGTGGAGCCTCCCGGATTTGTCGATTGTCTGATCGGCGGCGCGAAACTTGAATCGGCTGCCCGGCCGATATCATCGGAAGAGATCGACGTTGCCGGGGACGCAATCGCGGTGCGTAGTAAAGTTCATACCGCCACCAGTGGACAATTGTTTGTTCTTGCGGGCGGACATCGGGCACCGAATCCCGCCGAGATCCTCAGTGGACCTTCGTTTGCGAAATTGATTGCCGAAGCTGGAAAGCTTTTCGATCGGGTGGTCCTCGACAGCGCACCAGTGCTCGCGGTCAGTGATACGCTTTTGATGGCGCCGCACATTCAAACAATTTGCGTCATCATTCGCGCGCGCAAGACACCGCGACCTGCCATTCAGCGTGCACTCTCCCTAATCACGGGCGCAGCCACGCGTCCCGCCGGGCTGGTTCTTAATCGCTTGCCGCGCACTCACGGCGCCGGCTACTACTACTATTATGCTTCGCCCGGTTACGGCAAAGGCGAAGGCTCCTACTCCAACAGCTACGCTGAAACCACAACTCAACAAAGCTAGCTCGGTTATTAGTTAATCGGTCCTGGTTGGCGGGTTCCAATAACCTATAACTGTTAACTATTAACTATTAACCGGCCCCCATCGCGCGCTTCCCCAGCACAGTCCAAGATAAGTAGCGACGTATAATTGGATCGACACGATTTGGAGCGGAAAATCCACCAGCGCATGCACCGCCACGCCCGCGAGCGCGATCACGGTTAAGGGCAAGATCAATCGCCGCCGCCAGCTCCACTCTTGGGTAAATTCTGAAACCCTGCGAAGCGCGGTTTGCCGTCGCAAGCACAAAACCGCGTTCGCCAGTCCGCCAAAGAACATGACTGCCCACAACAGGCTACCGAGCCACCCCCACTCCATCGCCGTTTGCAGATAATCCTCATGCAGAAAACGCCATTGGCCGGCAACCGGTGGATCCGCTGCCTTGCTGTACGCTGGAAAAATCGCGCGAAAGGTTCCCGGTCCGAATCCAAAGAAGCCAGCGGATGGCAAAGTATTCAGCGCTATTCGCGAAGCCGACCAGCGCGCATCCTGCGAAACCTGCCCTCCCAATTGCTCCCACCTGCGAACCGGGCGGTCCAAATGAGTGGCCTGACCAATCGCATAAATCGCCAATAGAATTGCGGCGCCGCCGGCGAAAACGGTATTTCTTTCCGACCGGGACAATCCTCGAAACACGCGCGGCCCAAGTTGCGCAAGCAACGCCAATAAAATGAGGACCGCGATTAGTTGCGCCATCCGCGAAGTGTTTGCGGCCACCGCCGCCAGGTTTAGCAGAAATACGGTCAACCAGATCGATCGCGCCCCCGGGCTCGCCGGAAGGCCGAATGCGCGAACAGCGAGTCCGGCGGTCAGCGGTAAGACGAGATTCAAAAACGCGCCGGCGTTTGCATGATAGTAATAGGTCGCGAAGAAATTGCTTCCGTAACTACCAATCGGTGTTTGCCAGAAAATTGCTTGAGCGCCGGTCGCCTTTTGCAGTAACCCAAGCAGCGAAGTCGATCCCGCGGCTATCGCGAGAACCACCCAGAGTTGAATCAGGCATTCATCGTCCTGCGAAAGATCGACAACGAACAAAACCGCTCCAATCAAGAGCGCCGCCCGAATCATCCAGGCAACACTGATCGCGTAATCGACAGAGCCCAGCGCGTGCGGTGCGAAGTTGTTGATCGCCGCAAACGTTCCAAACTCCGCGTCGTAGATGGAACGCGCATTGATGGTCATCCAAACTCCAATCACCACTAAGGTCGTCAGCAAAACGAGCAACAGCTTTGGAAACGTCGGCAGCCGTCGATTAACAATTAACTCAAGAACCCATAACAGGAGCGCAGCTCCGAGCAGCCAGTCAATTACGACGATGCTGGTTGCCGTCGTCCCGCCATACATCCACGGCGCGACGATGAGAGCAGCCAAAAAAGTCCACCGAGCACCGGCACGTAGAGTAAGCAGTGACATTTTTCGGTTATCAGTTCTCAGTTATTGGTTATTCGTTCAACAACGAAACTCCGAAAAACTGAAACCTGAACTTTCAGCGTTTCAGCATGTCATCTTTGCAGGCTTTCTCTGCCCAATAACTATTAACCATTAACAAACAACTCGCTGAGCGCCGCTCAGCGCCCTTTTCCAAAAAGCATCGTATGCACCGTCTTCAACACGATCATGGCATCGAGCTTCAAGGAGTAATGCCGAATGTAATAGAGATCGTACTGAAGTTTGTTGAGCGCGTCTTCTTCGCTGTCGCCGTATGGATAGTTTACCTGCGCCCAGCCGGTGATTCCGGGCTTCACCAAATGACGAAAATGATAGAACGGGATCTTCTTTTCGTAGCGCTCGATACATTTTTCCCACTCTGCGCGCGGGCCGATCAAACTCATGTCGCCTTTAAGCACGTTCCACAGCTGCGGCAGCTCATCGATCCGCAATTTGCGGAGCCATCTGCCGGTTCGCGTAACGCGCGCGTCGTTTTCGCGCGTGTAAATGTCGCCCTCGTCGGCATCGTTCGACGCAGTCATTGTGCGAAATTTGTAGGCGGTAAACCGATGACCTTCGCGACCCACCCGTATTTGTCCGAAGATCGCCGGGCCTTTACTCGTCAGGCGAATCAGACACCCGCTAATGACGATTAACGGGGAACTGATGACCAATAACAGCGCGGAGGCGACAACATCGAACAAGCGCTTCAAGTAATGATAAGGCGAAATCCGCGCCAGTTGAAAACCCATCTGCAACGGCCAGAACGGATCGATCGTGTGCATCGGGACGTGACGCCAGTGCGCTTCGTAAAATGATTCCAACGTGTACACGCGCGTCCGTTGAAATTGCGTGCGGACCAATCGTTCGATTAAATCCTGTCCAAGCCGATCGACGCTTTGCGCCAGGATCACGCCGCTGTAACGCCGATCGAGGTCCGTCAGTTTCGCCGCGATGCCGCCTTGGATGGTCGGCGAGCCATCGCCGGCAATTGTCGATCCAACGCGCGCGATATCGTTATCGACAAACTCCAATTGCTGCTGATTGGGCGACTGTTTGTAAGTCTGGTAGAATTGCGTCGCCAACTCGCCACTGCCAATAACCAGGAATGCGCGTTGCGCCACCGAAGCCACGACCGTTCGTCGAAAAAGACGGCGATAAAGGAGCGATACCGGGACGAATAAAACAAAACTGATCAAAAGGACGCCGCGGCTCGGTTTCATGTCGCCTTGGTACGCCGCCGCCGAGTAAATCAGCAGCGAACTAACTACGGCCGCTGCTGTGATCGCAAGAATATGCTCGGCAGTATAAGTCAGACCGCGCGCTTCTGTGTCTCGATTGTAACCCCCGACAATGTAAAGCGCCTGTATGATCACGATCAGCGTGATGCAATCGACCAAAACAAATTCGAACGCGCTGACAAAGAATGCATCCCGGCGCACGTAACCGACAAAGCCGTAGAGCAACACCCAGCAAACGATGTCGCAAAATAGATAGAGCAACCCGACCGTCCAATCATGGTCTCGAATGCGGGCAATGATACGATTTGCTTCGGTGCGCTTGCTGGCGGGTTGGCTGCGGCCACTCCACACCGCCATTTCGCTCGATTCCTCAGCAAAAACGTCCCGGTGCCGTTTGGTTGATTCCTTAGCGAACATGAAACGCTTTTGCTGGTTGGTCGTGCGAGAGACCGTACATCAATTAATGCAAGATTGTCAGCAGGAATCAGCGCTCCATCCACTCTCGCCCGGTCCTCAACCGGCGCTAATTGGCAACCGACTAACCGCTCGTACTGACGGGCGTCTCGATCCGGTTTCGGGTGACAAAATCTTCAAGGGCGAACAGACACCAGCACCGGTACCAGCTCTTTAGCGCAATCGGACTTTGCATTTTGATGCGCTGGAAAATTTCCTGCCATTCGCCGGTAAGCCATTCCTTGAATGGAAAAACAAAGCCTTGTTTCGGTCGCTCGCGCACCCATTGGGGAATTTCCGGGACCGCCGACAGCAGCATCCGCTTTTTGGGCGCGAGACGGAACCGCGCCGGAATTCTCTGGAGTGCCCCGATTAACTTCACGTCAACAAACGGGACCCGCAGCTCTAAACTCCACGCCATGCTCATTACGTCGCTATCGCGCAGAAGCTGATTGCGCATATAACGCGCGACTTCGAGATAGCTCACTTCATCTTCCAGGGTCGGTTGCGGCGGAACGAACATCAGCAGCTGCGATTTGCCACCCCCCGATTCGCAACCAAAACGGGGCAGCAACTTCGCAACCTCGTCTGGCGTAAAAATGCCGCGCATGGCCCAGTACGCTGCCGAGGTAATGGGAACATCAGTCAGAAAATGGCCAAGGCGATTCGTTCGGGCAGAAGTGAAGCGCTGCTGTAGCAAATGGCCGACTCCGGCTTTGATCGGATCGAGCAATCGGCTCGCGCGAACCATGAAGGGCACAATTTGAAATGAGCGATAACCACCAAAAAGCTCGTCTCCGCCTAACCCGGAAAGAACAACTTTCAAATCGTGATCGTGCGCCAATTTCGAGACGCAGAACGTGTTGAACCCATCGATGCTCGGTTGGTCTGATTTTTCCAGGAAGGCCGGCAACAACGATTTTGCCGTCGCCGAATCAAGCCGCCAATCGACGTGGCGCGTCCCAAAGTGTTTGGCCGTTCGCGCTGCGATACCGCCCTCATTGGATTTCGGGTCGTCGAATGAGATACAGAAAGTCCGCAGCGGCGTCTTCGTCATGCGCGTCGCCAGAGCGACCACCGTGGTCGAATCGACCCCGCCACTCAGAAAAACTCCCACCGGCACGTCGCTCACCAGATGACGCGCAATTGAATCCTCCAGCGCCTCCCGGACAATATGGACCGTCTCCTTTTCAGGAATGGAATCGTCGCCGAAGTGCAGGTCCCAAAATTCCGTAATTCGGATTTCGCCGTTTCGCCAGATCATATAATGACCAGCCGGCAGAGCCGAAACGCCTTCGATCAAAGTCAGCGGCTCAGGAACCGCGCCAAAGAGCAGGTAGCCGTTGACCGCTTCACCGCAAAGCTTTGCCGGCATCAGGTTGGAGCGCAAAAGCGCGCACACTTCGGAAGCGAAAATCAGCTGACCGTTTTTTTCAAAATAGTAGAGCGGCTTAATTCCGAGCGCTCCGCGCGCGACGAAACACGATTGATCGATATCGTCCCAAATCGCCAGCCCAAACATCCCGGCGAACTCGCGGACGCAATCCGGCCCGTAGCGGCTGTACATTTTTAGGATCACTTCGGTGTCCGAGCCGGACTCGAATGCCTCGCCTTCCGCCTCCAGCTCTCGACGAAGCTCTTTGAAATTGTAGATCTCGCCGTTGAAAACGACTGTGTACCGGCGATTCTCGCTCGCCATTGGTTGATGACCCGCCGGGCTCAAATCTTGAATTGCGAGTCGAGTGCTAATCAAACCGGCCACGCCATCCTTCGAAATAAACCGGCCTGAATCGTCCGGTCCGCGATGACGCAGATCTCGCTCAAACTGACGCAGCCGCAGATCGAGATCGTCTCGATCAAGTCCCGCGTTGATTATTCCGGCAATACCACACATGTCCTCTGTCCTTACTTCTTACCTTTTGCGATCGGGCCCACTAGTTCAGCGAGGGTTTCCCGGAATCGGTCGTATCCGTAGGCGTTAATCACGCCGGAGCGCAGTTGGTTCGCGCGAGACGCCTCCCCGTTCAAAGGCTTTTGGCTAACGATTTTGATCAAAGCATCGGCAATCGCGGCGACATCATCTGGGTCGATCAGAACACCGAGCGCACCATTCAAAACTGCGTCCGCCGATCCGTCTTTATTGCCGGCCAGGACTGGCTTGCCGCAACCAAGCGCTTCCAGGAAAACAATCCCAAACCCTTCGCCTTTGCTCGGCATCGCGAAAACATCGCAAAGATTGTAGTGACCGCGAAGCTCGTAATCGGCGACATATCCGGCAAGAGTTACACTCGCACTTACATTAAGCTCGCGAATCAATGCTTCGACTCGCGGTCGATCGGGTCCGCGCCCCCCGAGGATGTATCGAACATTTGAGAAATGTTCACGCACCAACGGCAGCGCGCGCAGCAGTTGATCGTACCCTTTGTAGCGTTCGGCGCTGGCGAGCCGAGCGATGGTCAGGATAACAGGCTGGTTCGCGGTCAAACCATAACGCTTCAGAAGATAGTGCGGTTTTCGAGCCAGATAGAATTCCTCCGGATCGAATGTGTCCGGGAGAAGCGCGATTCGATTCGGATCGAGATTAAGAGTTGACGCCATTCGTCTTCGCGTGAACTCACTGACCGCGATCAGGCGATCGGCAGCGCGCAGCGCGTTACGCACTCGCTGATTTCCGATCTCCCATACCTCGACGCCGTGGCCGACAGCCAGGAACGGAATGCAAAACAGTTTTTGTAGCCAGTGAGCAACCGGCGCGAAATTTACATGCGTCGTTACTATAAGATCGGGATGTTCCCACGCTGCCGATCTAAATAATTTCCAGGCAAACTCAGTCGTCCGCAATTTCGGACTCCACCAGCCCATCGGCGTGAACTTATCCGCCGGGTCCAACTCCGGATCGGGGTACGAGGTATCGTTTTTGGAAAAGACGGCAATTTCAGCGCCCGCCAAGACATCGCGCAATCCGCGAACGATAAAACGCGAGAAGGTCTGGATCCCGCCGATCGCCGACGCGTAGTCCGGCACCCAGACGTGGATCTTCATCTCGTATCAACCCGAACTCGCTCGAGTAGCAACCGAATCGATAAAAGCATTTCGGCAATTGTCCGCTGGCAGACATAAACCCAACCTGGCCAGCCGTCGAGAACCAGCCCGCGCACGAACAGCAGATAGAAAAAAATAGCCGGCGCGGCAAAAAAGATTTTCCGTCGCAAACGATCAGGCGCGCTCAGCTTATCGGCGGGTTGTGCCAGTAAATATTTCGCCTCGATCTTCGCGTATCTGTTCTGCGCCTGGAGCCAGCGTCTGAAGGACTTCCGGTCGTCGTGATCGACCTTGCCAGATAGCTTTAACACCTTGCCGCTGATCTTGACGCGGTGCCCGTGGCCTTCATCTTGGTACTGAGCGCAACTGCGCCGATACAAAACTGTGCGTGTGGGATAGATTGTCGCTCGCAACGGGTGTCCGAAGATGCAGTAGCGAAATTCCGCTGAATATCCCGCGGCGCCAGGCGTTGGACTGAGAGCTTGGATCTCCGCGATCACCTCAGGACTCAGAATATAGTCTGCGTCCAGCGATAACACCCATTCAGTCGTAATTTGGCTCAACCCGAAATTACATTGGCCGGCAAAGGTGTCGAACTCGCGTTGAACGACGATAACGTTTGGATGCGAAGCCTGCGCGAGCTTCAGAGTTTCATCCGAGCTAAAACTGTCGATCATGATTACTTTGTCGATCCACTTTATCGCAGACAAAGTGCGTCCGATGTTTTCCTGTTCGTTCCGCGTCAGAATAAGTGCCGTGACCGGAATCATTCGCGTCTTGATTTCAAAACCGCGGCGTACAAATCCCCTAATTGGTGACCGACCACATTGATATTGTAGCGTTCAGCTGCGAGTCGCCGCGCATTCGCCGCAAGGCGCGACGCGAGATTGGGCTGACTAAGAATTCGGCAAATCGCCGTCGCCAATTCTGCTGAATCATTCTTCACTACGATCCCCGCATCGCAACCGCGGATATCTTCACTAACCGCGACCGATTCGGTCACGATTGTTGGTCGACCGGCAGATAGCGCCTCCGCCGCAGCCACGCCGAAGTTTTCCGAGTAGGATGGCAGCACGAACACATCTGCGGCCGCGAATGCTCCCGACCTCAGCGCACCATCGAGATGCCCGGTCCAAATCGCAGCATCGGCAATCCCCAATTCTTTGGCGTGCTGACAAAGTTTCTGCCCGTAACTCAGGGCGCCGTTTCCAGCTACGACGAGGACCGCTTCAGAAACCTGCCGCCGGACGTTCGCGAATGCGTCGAGCAATAATTCGATGCCTTTCTTTTCATCGATCCGCGACAAAAACAAAATGATCCGGCGGCCACTGGTCTGAGGAAACCGTTGGCGAAAATCGTCAGCGTTCCCAGTTTCGATTTCAACGGGCAACGGAATAACGACAGACTTTGTGACGGCGACCTCATCACTGATTCTGCTCGCTTCCAGTTTCTCGGCTTCGGATGTGTAATGAATAGCGGCCGCGTTGCGCAGCATTGGAATCTCCACCAGTCGCAGCGATATCTGCTTCAGAAACGCGCGCCGATTTTCGATGCCCCACTTATTCAATACTCCGAGTGGCCGGACAATGTACGGCACGCTGCGCCGGCGCGCGGCCGATGCCGCCGCTCTGCTGCTAAAAGAAAAGAGCGCGTGAATATGAACGATGTCGAACCGCTCGAGGTTCGCATTTAACCATCGAGCTAAACCAAGCGATATCTTGTAGGGAAGAATGTTCCTTGGAAAATAATAGAGGGTCGCTGCGTCTTCTCTTACCGGTTCACCGATCGGCACCTTCAGCCGGGCATTGTCGCCGTTGTCATCGGTCGTTGCGATCGTAACATCGACATCCGCGATGGCGAGCGAGCGTGCCATCGCCCGCACGGCATAACTCGGTCCACCGTGCTTTAACGAAAGCGATGGAATGACATGCAGAGCGCGGATACGTTGATCATCCATGTTTTAGCAACGGCCGCAGCCAGTTGAGGAACCGATCGCCATAGTCTTCCCACGAATATTTTCTGACGCGCTCGAAAGCTGCTTTTCCCATCTCAAGTAATTCGGACGGATGCGATAGCGCCCAATCCAATGCTGTTGCGAGCTGTTTCTGATCGCCATAATCCACCGAAAAACCTTCCACGCCGTCTGTGATCGTATCGGGCGCGCCACAGTTTCGGCTGGCGATGACCGGCGTGCCGCACCGCATCGCTTCAAGAATCACGTGACCGAAGCCGTCGGCAACCGGATTAAAAACGAATGCGGATGCTTCTCGATAATGTCGATCTAATTTGTCGCGCGCCAATCGCGGTAGATGCGTAAACATCCCTTGGAAATCTTTCAGGAATTTCGCGGAAAGGAACATATCTCCTACTAGCCTGAGTTCGTGTGTTCGATCCGCCTTGAGTTCTTTCCAAGCGAGGAGAAGCCGATGAACGCCTTTGCGCATCGTAATGTTCCCGGCGTAAAGAAACATCGGTTTCCGCGATCTTTCCGCAGATAATGCAGTGGTACCATTGATCGCAAATGGGATCATTTCATAGGTTCCAGCTCGATGGCGCGTTAAGGACACGCGCGCAAAAGTTGATGGACACAAGACCTGGTCGGCCGAACTAAGTTCCGCGTCTTTTCGTATCGTCCGCTCCTCGGCAAACTCATTCGGGTCATTTGCCGCTTTGCAGATGTTCGGGAATTCTGCGAACTCGCGCACCATGATCTCGTGAACTGTGCGCCAGTAAGCTGTCGGCAACTGATAGATGGTCGTGACGCCAGCTTGCTTTGCGCAACGAAAAGTTTGGAGGCAGCAATCTTCTCGCGCGAGCACCGCGCCGACGTCTGGGTTGATTCGCTGGCTCGCCCGCCGATCGAGAAACGCAAACGACCAATCACTAGCACGTGTTCGCGACTGAGTGAATGCGAGCGTGAGATAAAAGACCAAGTCAGCTGTCCATTTCGCTTCCGTTCGCTCCTTCGCCACGGGCGAAAACGATCGTGTGATTGTCGATCTTGGCAGCAATCGCTCGATCCTTCGTGTCGTAACGCCACGCGTGACAAGTGACTCGAGAAGCTCGGCATTCTCGAGAATATTTGCCGTTGCCTGAACATCGGCTGGCAAGACCGGCGCGAGAAAAAGGACTTTCCGAGGCGTCACGGCATGCCACTTGGAATCGCACGCATTGCAACGGCGTATTTGCGAGAAGCTACCGCTGGTAATGCGCCGGCTTGAGACGCGCTTGCAAGCGTAATCGCCACGATTACCCAGGCAAAAAAAGAAGCAAAGTGGTTAAAAACAACATTGGTAAAGAAAAAGCTACCCACCACAAATGCGCCAAGCACAAATACTCTTCGTAAACCTTCGTCAATTACTGTGCGTCTCACCTGAAAAAAGACGTACAACGTACCTACGCAAGTCATTAAGAATCCCAGGAGTCCAATGAGACCCGTTTCTATAACCAATCGGGCAAATTGCGACTCAAAGCGGCGCATGCTCATTACGCCTGTTTCAGCATAAACGCCGGCTACCTGTTCGGTACCGAAGCCCGATCCCAACGGTGCAATTTCAGTCGCTAGACCGGCTTCTAAAAAGGGACCGACTGTTCTCCCCTCGATCGTATCGTCAGAGCTTTCATGTCGTGCAATGACCGTGTCACTTAATTTCACTACGACCGAGTTCAGATTAAACACGTAGCCTAGGGCTAGAACTGCGATGAGAGCCGCAAGGCCTTTCATGAGGTTACCGAGGGCATGTCTCCCTGAAATGGCGAGAGCAACCAGCGCCGCCAGCACAGTAAGAACTGTTCCTCGCGATATTGAGACTAGGGCACACAGTAACGAAGCAACATAGGCTCCCCAACCGCCGACTATATAGGATAAACGGCCCCTAGCTAGACAAAGCAACGACAGGCCGGCCCAGGCGCCCACTATCGCCAGGTTCGAGTATCCCGTGATGTATGAAAATGTGCCGGCAGCCCGCACATTTTCCTCGAAGGCAGTTGCCGAGGCCAAGTCCTCGGTTGCGTAGAAGTTAATTGGTGCATCGGCGGGGCTTGAATATTGGGTAATGCCGAGCAATGCATTCAGCACGGTTAGACCGCCGATCAAAAAGGCTACGTTGTGGATCTTCGCGCCGGCGAGGCGCGGAATAATCAAATAAGTAAGCAAAGGAAGGCCAACGAGCGCTCGGAAAGAAAGTAATCCGCCGACGATGTTCAGCTCGTGCACCGCTGCGAGCGCCGCCCCTGTTAAGATTAGAGGAAGGCTTACTATTAGAACTGTTCGTAGACTCTTATTTAACGCACCGCGCGAGCGGCACAGCAGAATTGCTGCAAAAATAAAGTCCTTCGCAAAATAGCACGTGTATTTAATCGGGCCGGCTGATTCCCTGAACACCCACTTCCGCAACGTGCCTTCCAAAACGCAAGCGACAATACTGAGCAGCAAAAGTATCTCCGCTGGACCACTAACCCATCTTTTTGAGCGGTGATTCATCTCAACAGGGCCTGAGAGATAACGGTTAGATAACGCTCCGCCACGCACGCGGGCAAGTGCCGGGCGAGATGATCGGCTGCATTTGATCTTAATTCAGTCGTTAAATCCGATTCGGTGAGCGCGCGCTTGATCGCCCTCGCGAGGGCTTCGGCATCGCCGGTCCGAACAACAAGCCCGCACTTTCCTATCGCTTCCGGGAGGCCACCGCTGTCTGAGCCAATCACTACACAGCCGCTTGCGATTCCTTCAAGCGCGACAACTCCAAAGCCTTCATTCCAGATCGAAGGCACGACCAATATCTTATGCTCGAATAATAGTGTCGCTACCTTCTCTGTCGGTATCGTTCCGGTGAACGAAACCTGGTTTTCGACGCCGACGTCTCGGGCAAGCTTTTCAAGCGCTCCCCGTTGGGGGCCATCGCCGATTATCGTCAAGTGTGGTTTCAATCCGGAATTCTCAAGCAGCGCAAGTGCCTGAATTAGGATATTCACGCCTTTGCTGCCGACTAATCGGCCAAGAAAAACAAGATCGCGTGTCTTAACACGCTCTTCCGACTTGTGAAAAGTTTCGGGTGAGAACGGATTTACGATGATCTTGCAAGGAATGCCAATCGTCCGGGCGACTGATTCGCTCACGGCAATATTCTCGGTCCCGTGCTTGGCAACAAACAATTTTAGTTTCTCGCGCCAATCACGCTTGCCAGATTCATTGATGACATAAAACCCATGATGCGTGGCAATAAATGGCCGCCGTACGATCAAGAGCGGCCAGATCGCTCGTAAGCTGACATTGAAATGGACAAACACATCGTGCTTCCGCAACAAATCGAGAAAGACCGAGAGACGAGGCTGATAATGAACTGGAAAAGGAAAGGAGTTTCGCTCAATTGGCCGCGCAACGTCGGTCACGATGGTGACCAATACGCTCTGTTTGACCCATTCTCGCGCTAAGAGCTCAGCCACGGTTTCGATACCTCCTACGCTCGGCCAGAATCGCGAGTGCAGAAGAAGCTTCATCCGTTAAGACGCGAGTCACTCGCAGCATGCGGACGCGATACCCAACTCAAGTACGTGGTGTTCAACTTTGAAATCGCCTCACTCCATCCCAAATGCTGGACAGCCCGCGGCGCTTCCTGACTAAGTTGCTGTCGCAGATCTGCATTGACGATCAATTCGCGCACCGCGTCGTAAAGATTTGGCGATTCTGCTCTTTCTAATAGCATCGCGTCTTCCCGATCGTTCAAGCCGGCTGCAAAGCCCACTCTTGTCGCCGCCGCGGCGCAGCCGCAAGCCATCGCTTCAGCAAGTGCAAGACCGAAGCTCTCGCCGATCGAAGGCAAAACAAAGATCGACATTCGCGCGTAAAGATTTCTCAATTCGGCTTTGTCTTCGACATGAGGAACAACCTCTATTCTCGAACATATTTCCGCCGAAAAGTACCGCTCTTTTTCAAAGGATGAGCCGACACCAACAAGGAGCAATCGATAGTCGGGAAATTCCTTAAGTATGCGACCGATATCTTCGGCCAGCACGCGGACTCCCTTTCTGGGCAGCCAGGTTCCACAGTACCCGATTATTTTCTCTTTGATGTGCGGAATAGGGGTGTCAAAGAATTCGTCGGCAATCGGATTGTCGATCGCCACCACGCGATCCGCGGGTTGATATTCCTCTCTGATTAACCAGTCGCGGTCATACTCGCTGACGGTCACCACCAAATCTGCTTTCGTGAATGCCTTCTTCATGAATGACTCCTGGCGAATCTGATACCAAGTCCGGCAAGTGGATCCAAAATATTCATCAAGCATCCGCTCGTAACGCGGTTCAGGCCCGTTCGTGTGCTGGACGAGGAGAAATCTCCTATTGGGACGCTTGGCTAATCGATTAATCGCTATCCATGCCTCCCCTCCATAGAACTCAACAATATCGTAGTCGTTCGCTCGCAACTTGCGCGAAGCACTTTTCCACATTCCAATCGCCTGTCGATAACTGTTGGCACGCGGACGCAGCAATTGAAGAACTTCGTAATCGTCAGGTCCCATAAAGTCTACGAGGTGCCCTGACTGCCTCAAGCCTTCGGTGTAGGCTCGCGCGATTTGCCCCGAACCTTCACTTGCTCGTGGCTGACAATTGGAAAACGTCAAGATTTTTAGTCGCTTCATTCCCTTTTGCTATGGTCATGTTGCCAGCGCCGGAGCAACAACGGCAAACCCCGTAATGCGAGCAATGGAGAATTTCGGAGAAGACGCTTGAATAACGTTTTTGCAATCGACGGACTGCCGCGCTTGCAATGGTAATGGAGATAAACGAAATCAACCCGGCTCGAGTTCCAGTTTCTTGCAGGAGCAAAAAGCTCGTTCGCATCACTTTCGAGGACTTTTAATATTGTTTGTGCGCGGGCGTCGTAAGTGTGGTCGCGCATGACCAGTGTGCGAGCAGCATCAGTGATTTGTCTTCGCTTGTCTTCATCCGCCAACAAACGATCAACTATTTGGAACAGTTCGCGTTCACTCGAATAGCCCATAAAGTGAACACCTATCTTGAAGCCCATTAATTCCAGTTCCGTTGGCAAGGAAGTTAGTAGCAAGGCCCCGCTCGCCATCGCCTCAAAGCAGCGCAAGTTTGCATCCTGCGGATAGTCGTCTCGTCCTATATTCACGGCTACTTTTGCCTGATGGTATACATTGCAAATCTCATTCTCCGGATAGCTACGCTGCCAGTCATTCATTTTGTAACGCGCAGCCAATAGCGGCAACAATTGGCGTCGCGTCCGGTATAGTTCACGATCAATCCTTCCGACCCAGGCGATATCGTCGGATCGCTCGTTGTCGATATTCGCAGCATAAGCAGCAGCAGACACAGCATGAGGCAATAGAAATACTCTCGAATGCCCATACTTTGCGAAATAGCGATCAAATTTAGGATGAAAGACGAAAACATAATCAAACAATGCTGACCAAAACGCTTTCCAATCGGGTTTAGAGAAAACATCGATTTGGAAGCAGGCTGTACGTGTTTCACTCTGAGCGAGATCTTCTGGAATCATCGTCGTCGGGGAGTCGGGATACAGCAGTAATTCCTGAGTTGCGCTGGTTCGATCCGAACTTTTCCCGGCGGAGTGCGCTAGCTGGGCGCAACCGAGCCTCGAAAATGCGTCAAAATAACCGCGACGCTCGCGAGTTAACTCCGAAGCACCACATGCGAAATTGATGCGGAGATTCAAAGCGCTACTCATTCCGCCGGAAAGGGTTTTTGGATCCGTACACAAAGGCGCGAACAACTTGGCCAAAGCGCAAACGGACCTTGTGACTGTTCCCTATGACGGTTCCTCCATTCAGCAATAGCCGTGCGGCATTTCGCAGCGCGCGGCCCATTGCCACCGGATTTCGGCTGATACGAAAAGCGTGACTCACTTGGACGAAGAGATTGCATTCGAGCTGGTGTCTCAACCATTGAAGTTCATCCTGCCTTGGTCGAGAACTCTCTGTATGGTGCCAGACGAAGGTTTCTGTACAATGCCTAATTCGAAAGCCGGCTTTGCGCAGCTGGTGTGCCCAAAGATACCACATCCCACCAAAACGGTAGGCCTCATCATAATATAGGGCGCTTTCAAAGATTTTCCGCGGATAGGCAGTGCTGCCACAAGCTATAGCGGCACTGTATTCGGCGTTCTCGGGCGGACCTATCGTTCCGTTTGATCGTAATTCACCCAGCGCCTCCAAAGGATCGGTTGGCCGATTCGGGGAACGCTCGCTTACCGTCCAAATAGCTTCAATGTCCGATTCAATTGCATCGACGACGGCGCTCACAAATCCTTCAGGGTGCGTGTGGTCATCGTCTGCGCTCATAATGTGCGTACCGTCAGCCGCGCGAAATGCCGTATTACGGTTGGCATATAACCCGCGTTGTGGCCCAGCTATCCAGCGCGCTCCAAAATGCGCTGCGATCTGCCGCATCTTCGTTTGTAAGGCGTCACACGAATCATCCGAAACAATAATTTCAAACGGCTGAACACCCTGCGCTCGCCAACTTTGCAGACACCGCTGTAGCCAGTCCGGACGGTCTCGTGTCACAAGCGCAATACTTAGTCGGATCAATCCCATACTGGCAGTTCATCTACGTTGGCAATCAAACTCGCTAATGACAAAAAAGGTGGATTACTTCCGCGTTCGCAAGCGCATCCCAAGTGTGAATCTCCTTTTGAAAGGGAACTATTGGACCGTCTACTTCTACCTGGATGTAAAGCGAGTAACGCTCCAATAAAATCGTATTCAACACCTGCCGCAGCCCTTTCGCTTTATCCTCGTAGGACCCAATGTGTAATTCCAAATCAAGGCGCGGGGCACAAGCAAGTATTCGAGCAGCTCCTTTCAATGCCTCATGTTCGAAGCCTTCCACGTCTAGTTTCAGGAAGTTCGGCGTTTCCCCTTCAAGCACATCGTCCAATCTGACAAGTGACACCTTCTCAAGTGAATGATCGGCCCTGGCATCGAGCACGACCGAAGCGTTAGGGTGCGATGAGATCGATACCGTCCCACTCGCGGCGCCCACGGCAACTTGGTGGCAAATAACATTCGTAATTCCGTTTAGGCGAAGATTCTCTTTAAGGAGGGCCATGTTATGGCTGGACGGCTCAAAGGCGTAAACTCTTCCCGCTGGTCCCACCCATTTCGCGAAAAGAACCGTGGAAAAACCGTGATTAGCTCCGCAATCAATCACTACATCGCCAGGCTTTATACAATGCTCCTTGATCCAATTTAATTCCGGCCACTCTGTGTGCTCCAGACCATATGCTGCTTCTCCAAAGAGATCTCCAAGGAGAAATCGAATCCTTTCACCCGCAATTTCACGGTCGATAATCGTCGGCCTAAAAGTGAGCTTCTTAAATCGGTAAAAGACGCCATCACGAATTCTCCGGATCGCCCATCTGCTTTGAGGAACTGATGTTTTCACCGAGGCCTTTTACAGACGGTGCTAACTGGCAACCGGTGCTAAATATCCCGCTTTCCAGCTTGTCCAAAATCCTCGTGTAGCCATGTAGCTTGTGACCAACAGCCATGGCGTAGCGGAAAAAATGCTGAATTCAAGAACGCCAGCGACCGTGTTTAGCGGGAGCAACCGCACGGCAATAATCTGAACGAATAACGTTACAAAAGGAATTGTCCACATTTGCCAAACCCAGCCGCGCGACCATGACAGGGTATGAATCACACCAGTTAATCCACCGATGATCGCGCTTGCCACAAGTAGCGGTACCTCGTGCGTTAATGACATATATTTTCCACCCAATATCCAGAGAACTTCGCGTGGAAAAGCAAAGCTGCAAAAAAGCAGCAATGCCGCAGCCGCTAAATAAGAAGCCAAAGCCAAGGCGAAGAGTCGCCCAAGTCGTTCAAGCGATTCACATCGAGCGAATGTCGGAGCGACCAACCCTCCAAGCACGCTCGATACGATCCCGAATACCACGGCGAGACGGGTAAGCGCACCGACGTCAGCGACCTTTTCGGTCGATCCAAAAATCGAAATGATCCAAATCGTGACCTGACCCTGGTACGCGAAAAAGACTGTCGTGAAAGCTTGTTTTTTGATCAAGGCCACGAGCGTGCTGCGATCGGCCTCATCTTCATGTACGTCTTCTCCGAGAATTTTGATAGCTCTCCTGCGGAGAAGCAGACCTTGAACAGTCAACGCGATTGCAGTGACAAGTATCGCGACTACCGCGTTAAGAAAAATGAACGCCAGCGCAGCGATCAACATTAGCCGAAGACAAGCGCCAAGAAGTTCGAATCTCTGGACGGTTGTGTAAAGAGATCGCAGCCGTAATGGCGTCGAATATATCGTCGTCAAAAACGTTCCCCAGATCGTTGCGACAATACACACAGCAAGCGCAAAGGTTGTAATCCACGAGACGTGATTTTTTCTGAGAAGATAAACTGCCGATATCACGGTGACCGGTATTGCAACCGATGCGAGATAACCGCGCAGCCGCAGACTTGCCGCAACAAGCCCGTTCAAACGGGCTGCATCCTGCCAAACGCGACCGCCAAGCGCATTCAAACCAGTGCCAACACCGCAATCAGTGAGTGAATTAAGCAGAGCCTGAAAGCTCGCCGCAATTGTGTAAGCGGCGTATTCGGATTTGCTGAGGACGCGGACAATCAAAAAACCCGACACCGCCATGATTGCCTGCACCGCCGTCTGGATGGTCGTGAAACTGGCCAGCGTTTTGGCTTTGTTCTTCCAGACTTCAGCTGGCACGGGCCGAGACTAAACCGCATGCATTCCGCTGCAACTTCGTAATTCAGTTGCGCACGCGGAGATTCTCAGGTCGATATCAGAATTGCCCCTTATGCGAATTCGACGCTTCGGGGGATGGGCAGGAAGGGCTTACGTCCTCACCTCCGACAGGTCCACGGCTCAACTTCGACTAGTGGTCGCCGTCAGTTTTCTTTGCAGGCGCTTTTTCCTTTTCCGCCGGCTTTTCGTCCGACCTCACCGATGTTGCTTTCTGGTCTTTGTTCTGACCATCACCGCCGGTATCCGCCGATTTCGAAGGTTTTTCCTTGTCGCTAGCCGCATCGGCTTGTTTTGAAACTCTTGAATCCTTCTCGCTGCCCGCGTTGGCCTCTTTCGCAGGTTTGGAATCCTGATCGGTAGCGCTGCGCGCTTTTTCCTGGTGCAAGTCGGGGTCGTCGGTCGAACCGAGCCCCATATCCAAAAGGCTTCCCTGAAATTTTGCGTCCTTCACGCTCCGGCTCGACAATTTTTGCGCATCTACCTGTTCCGTTTTCTCTCCCTTGATGCTGACACGTTTGGGGACGATCAATGAATTCTGAAGGTCCCGGGCGTTATTCTGGCTTTGGCCAAGAGTGGTTTTGTCCAGAATTGCCTGACCCCGCGCAAGTGGAACAACCAATCCCACCACAGCCGCGAGCACAATCAATTGGGAAATGCGGATGGCGTTCACAAATCGACGTCGGGACGGTTGCATTTGGGCGATCAATATTACTCGATCTCGGGCGAGGAAAGTAAGAAATTAACCAGCTTTTCGCTCTCGGCAACTTCCTCTCAGCGCAGCTCGACGATCAGGCGCGCGCCATCGTCGACCCAAGTTATCGGAATCGCTATATATATTGAGTACGCGCGGTAGCGCGGATCAGGCGCTTTTCCTCTCCAGGAAAAAGTTAGCGAGCACAAGGATGTCCATTTCGGTGCGGAGGAAGCAATCGAGCGCTTCTTCTGGATAGCAGACGACCGGTTCGCTTTCGTTGAAAGAAGTATTCAGCACAAGCGGGACGCCCGTCAGATCGCGGAAATGTTCGATCAGCCGATAATACCGCGGATTGGTTTCTTTATGGACGGTCTGTAAGCGCCCGGTGCCATCGACGTGAATAACAGCCGGGATCATGTCCCGATATTTCGTCCGAATCTGGAACACTTTCGTCATGAACGGGACGTCGTCATCGGTCTCAAACCATTCCGCCACCTCTTCGCGCAAAATCGAGGGCGCAAACGGACGGAACGATTCGCGCCGTTTAATCTTCGCATTCAATACGTCTTTGATCGCAGCATTGCGCGGATCGGCTAAAATGGACCGGTTTCCCAAAGCGCGCGGTCCCCATTCCATTCGACCCTGAAACCAGCCCACAATTTTTCCGTCGGCGAGCGCCTTAGCAGTTTTGCTTACAAGCTCTTCCTCGTCGCCGATGTAGGAAGTGGTGCAGCCGGCGTCTGCGATCTCTTTTTTCTTCCAATCGATCAGCGCATGAATTTCTTCTTCGCTCGCGTCGGGACCCAGATACGCCGTCATTAACGGCGTATCGGTTGAGAGTTGAGAGTTGAGGGTTGAGAGGACAAAAGCGGCTGCGCCGATGGCGCCTCCGGCGTCGCCGGCCGCGGCCGGGCAATACATTTTCTTGAACGGCGTCCGGCGATACACTTTCCCGTTGGCGACCGAGTTCATCGCGCACCCGCCGGCAAGCGCAAGATTGTCGCTCGGATGCTGTTTGTGCAGTGCCTGGAGCAGCGCGAAGAACGCCTTCTCATAAGTGGCCTGGACCGACCGCGCGATGTCCTTGTGCTTTTGCTCGAGCGGCTCGTCCGGTCTTCGCGCCGGACCGAGAAGATCGACCAGCCGGCGGCGGTAAAGGGTACCGACTTCCGGCGCGCAATCTTTCCAAGTGTAGGAAACGTTTCCGATATGGTGCCGGAAATATTTCAGGTTCAACCGAAAAGTGCCATCGGGCCGAATGCGCACGACTTCGCGAAGTGGTTCGAGATAGTTCGGTTCGCCATACGGCGCGAGTCCCATCACTTTGTACTCGTCACCGTAATGCCGGAACCCGAGGAACTGAGTGAGCGCGGAGTAAAAAATGCCTAACGAGTGCGGAAAATAAACGCGATTGTCGATCTTAACCTCACTCCCCTGCCCGACTCCGAACGCGGTGCTGGCGAAATCGCCGAAGCCGTCAATCGAAATGCAGGCGGCTTCGTTGAACCCGGATACGAGATAGGCCGAAGCGAGATGCGCGAGGTGATGCTCGACATGATGCACTTCAGCTTTGATCTCAATCCGGTAATTCGCCTGGAGCGTTTCCTTGACCGAAGCGGCGCTGCGGATGTTTTTGATTTTCTGCGCGATCAATCTCGGATGCGGCCAATGGGTCAAAACGAATTCGAGCCGGCGCAGATTGTTCACGCCCGGTTTGCGATTGATCGCGATGTGATCGACCTCCTCCAACCGCAGCTTTGCTTCCTCTAAAACGTAATTGATCGCGCTCGTGGGCAGCCCGGCCCAATGTTTGATCCGCCGGAAACGTTCCTCCTCCGCCGCGGCGATGAGTTTGCCATCGACAAACAAACAGGCGGCGGAATCGCCGTGATAAGCGTTGAGGCC
>WNGC01000789.1_pt1 | contig 30102 bp, 32 predicted proteins | sample 5400051 | NCBI WGS metagenome assembly WNGC01 (sample SAMN13153368, study PRJNA577476) | soil metagenome | isolation source: 20 cm soil or saprolite under grassland replicate 2 | place: USA:California | collected 2016-06-15
CCATGAATTTCTCTTGAGGGGAGATGTGTTCACTAAAGACGTGATCGAGACCTGGCTTGAGTACAAGCGGAAGAAGGAGGTCGATGCCATGCGGCTCAGACCCCATCCCCATGAATTCGCCCTGTACTTCGATATCTAAACTTACGTAGCAGCTCATGAACCAAGGAAAACCAATGATCAACAGGCAGTCCGGAAGGAGGAATCCATGAAGAAGATCGAAGCCATTATCAAGCCATTTAAACTAGACGAGGTGAAACAGAGACTCACGTCGGCTGGAATCACTGGTATGACCATAAGCGAGGTCAAAGGCTTTGGTCGGCAGAAAGGTCACACGGAACTCTATCGCGGAGCCGAGTACACAGTGGACTTCCTTCCCAAAGTCAAAATCGAGATCTTGGCACCGGATGAGATGGCGCCCAAGATCATAGAGGCTATTCTTGAATCTGCGCAGACTGGAAAAATTGGCGACGGCAAGATCTTTGTCTCGACGGTCGAGGAAGTGATTCGGATTCGGACAAATGAGAGAGGGGAAGAGGCGATAAGTTAGTTCGCAGGACGACTTTGATTTTAGCGACATACCCTCGGCGCGGCGGTTTCATAGACCGTGTCCGAGGGTTTTTTTTGGGTGGGGGGAACTGATCGGCCACGAATAATTCAGGTCATAAGGCAACTATCACTTTTTTTTCTCCGAAGATTCTTCTCCCGGCTGTTTTCCCGGCTCGAAGCCTCCGACTTCGTGGTAAAGGACTTTTTTCTCCTCCTCAAAGGCCCTGACCGTCGGAACCTGCCCAGGCAATCCGAGCTTTTTCCATTCACCCGCGACCTTATCGTAGGTTTCTTTTCGCAAGGTGGTCCGTTTTGAAAAGACCGGCAGGTGGCGATGCTCTTTACAGGCATTAATCAATGCCTTCGATCCGTAAGGCCGTTTTTCTGGAGGATTTTGCGTCGGATCAAGCCAAGTGCTCCAGGTGTTTCGTAGGATGTCGATGTCGTCGATCGGGTTGCAGCGGCTGCTCATCGCCCAGATCACTTGATCCATATCGGTCGGATCAACGTCCTCATCAACGGCGATGATCCACTTCGTATAATAGGCGCCGCCAGGCACCTGTGCTGCCAGGGCCAATGCTTGAGCCGCATGACCGGCATAACGCTGCTCCATGCTGAGCACAGTCATGCCGAATCCGCCCGCGCCCGCGGGATGCGCATATACACCCGCAATGCCAGGGACGCCTAATTTGTCGAGGTCGTCCCAGATGCGCGCGGAGCGCATAATTGAGAAAAAACCGCTCTGTTCACAGGACGGATAATCCGCCATCAGCGCATTCGTGAGGATGGGATTGTCACGATAGTGAACGGCCGTTACTTCGACGAGCGGACAGCCGGCCTCGGGCCTACCGTAATAACCGGGGAATTCGCCGAAAGGGCCTTCACGCTTCACTGAATTTGGTTTGATGATTCCTTCAATGACGAACTCGGCATTGGCCGGCAGCAACAGATTCGTGGTCTTGCCTTTTACTACGGGGATGGGTTCGCCCTTGACGCCACCTGCAAACTCATACTCCGATACGTTTTTGGCAAAGGTCTGGGAACCGATGACCATGAAAAGAGGATCGATACCCCAGGCCGCGGCCACTTCGACCGGTTTGCCCATCTGCCAAGAGCGAGTGATGTGCAGGCGCGCGTCTTTTCCCGGCGAGAGATACAAGCCGACTTCGTTCTTACCTTGCAGCATCATGCGGTAGGTGCCGACATTCAGATAACCCGTGTCCGGGTCCCGCGTAATGACCGCGTCAGCGGTTCCGGCGTACCGCCCGCCGTCCAATGGCCAGTGTTTGGGTATCGGCAATTGATTCAAATCGACTTTATCGCCGGTGAAACTATTCTCGTAAAAGCCAGCTTGCGATGGCGGTACTTCCTTCGGCGGTTTGCGGTCTCGGAACTTGTCTTTGGCACGTCGGATGAGTTCGAGAGTCGGGGTATCCGGGGGTTCTTCGAGAGTGAGGGCGATGCGCCGAAGGCTCGGACCGAGAATGTTCCAAAGGAGTCTCGTCTTATAAGGGCTGTTTTCGTAGCCTTTGACCGAATCGAACAGGATTGCCGGCGAAGGATTCTGTTTGGCGACAAGATAGCTGATAGCGCTCATCTCTTCATCGCAGCTGACGGGTTCCTTGACGCGAACGAGCTCGCCCATCCGCTCCACTCGTTCCAGCCAGTCGCGTAGGTCCTGAATCGCACGAGGCTTGGCGCCCTCTTCCACAACCTTTTCTTCTCTCTTTGCCATCGGTCTATCCTCCAAAAATAATCAGTTGAATATAGATGCCCCGTTCCTTTACAGCTTGCCGCCTCTGGGCAAAAGTGACTTGAAGTAGGCAAAGGCATCATAGGAACGATACGTCATGTTTTCTTTCATATAATCGATTTCGGTCTGCGGCATGATCTCTGGTTTCCCGACGCAGCTCGCTACCCATTGCATGTGGGCGGTCCGTTCCAAGTAGATCGCGTGGACAGTAGCATATTCCAAGCTATCGCCGCACACAACAATGCCGTGACCTTTGAGAAGCATTGCCATTCGGTCACCCAGAGTCTGACAGATCTCCTTCCCGTCTTGGACGGTATAAATAAGTCTAGGACTGGGGAAAATCGGCGTTTCAGGCGCGAATGCTGCTGCCTGGTTGTAAATGGGCAGGAGCGGCGTACCGGCGACAGAAAACGCCGTCGCCAACGGCTGGTGCGTATGAACCACGGAGCTCACATCCGCACGCGCTTCATAAATCGAAGCATGGATCATCGTTTCCCGCGGCGGAACCTTGAGCTTGGTAACTTCGCGTTTGTTCCCGGCCTTAGCCCAGTTTTGCTCGCAGGTTTTCTTGTATTCGTCGATATTCACTTCGATGATGTCTTTAACCGAGATGGAACCGAGCGGCGCCAACACAGGCTTTATAAAGAAGTTTCGCGTGCCTGGGATTCTTGCGCTGACATGACCATGGTAATCAGCCAAACCTTGATGGAACATGATGCGGTTGCCGAGCGCGACTTTTTTCTTTAGTCCTTCAAGATCTTTTTGACTGATCTTCACTACGATTTCCCTTTCGACTCAGTAGATGACCCGTTGAACCGATTGCTCCTTACCGGCTGCAGAGGTTTCGGGACTATCCTGCCAATGAATGTTCATCCAATTCCACTGATCCGGGTGGGCTCGGACAGTCCTTTCGAGCCACTGCGTAATGCGCAACGTGTTTTCTCGGATTTCCGTCTTGTTTCTTGCTGCGCGAACCAATTCTAGTTCTGGTTCAATCACTAATTTCAAACGATTGCCGCCGTCGCGTAACAGATATGCGGGTACCACCGCGGCACCCGTCCGCAAAGCGAGGGTCGCGGGCCCACGCCGAGCAAGCACGGTGCGGCCGAAAAATGGCACGTGAACCCCACTTCCGCCACGATGCTCATCAGCTATCACAACGGCAAGCCCATTGCTCTTCAAGGTCCGGCTCAGTTCGCGTAAGGCATCTTGGCGTGGTCGGGCATGAATAGTTTTCTGTCGGACTTTGAGTCTGTATTCATCCATGAGCCTGGTCAATTGTCCGTCGCTCGGCTGATTGATCAAGATGTGGACCTGATAACCTTCCAGGGCAAGGCGTGTTCCGAGTAAAAAGAAATTACCCAAATGTGCGCTGAGAACGATGATGCCGTTTCCTTTGGTTAGAGCCGCGTCCAAATTTGCCCGCCCAATCACCGAGATTTCCGAGCGTAACTCATCGCCCGGTATGGCTAAAGCGATGGCAATTTCGACGAAATCTCGAAAAAAATTCCGCAGTGATCGGCGAACGATCTCTCGAGCCGTCCTCCCGTCGAGATCTCCCGCTAATGCAATGGTTACATTTCGCAGGGAACGGGTCCGAAAACCTCGAAACAAGTAAAATCCCATATTGGCCAGTATATCTGACAAACGGTATAGCCATTGGCGCGGCAGAAGTCTCGCCGCGAGGCGTCCTGTACGCAGACCAACTCGTGCGGCCAGATAGGCTGATCGTTCCCTAAACCCGGTCATTGAGCTTTCTTTTGGTTCCCCGAACCAGGAGAATGGGCCCAGGGGTTTAAAGGAGGATCTACGACACTTTTGCCTTTGTCGCAAGAGAGGAATCGTCAGTGAAGCGACCAAAAAATCGGCTTCGGTTGGAAAAAGATTTTTAAAACCAACATGTTATGAACTTTCGCTAGGATCGTAGTGCTGCCCGCCCTGTTTTTATTGGAGTTTATTTGTGCTAAAAACTTCTGCAGCTTGAGCAAGGATATCTCCCATGCGAATGATTTTGCCTCCTTTGAAAGAGCGTCGGGTCGTAGACCGTCTCCTTTCATCCTTTTTCCATGAGTATAAAGCTCAGGATTTTAAAAGAGCCATATCGCTCCTTTGCCGCTTTTACCATTTGAAAAACCCCAAAGTGGACTGGTTTGAATACATCGATTGGGGTAAAACCGCGGGCAAGACTTATGAGAACGGCCAGATCTATCTGATTCACCCGGAAAACTGGAAAAACGGAAGAAAGTACAACTCGGAACGGCGATGGATGAACACGGTTTACCATGAAATTGGCCATTATGTTTTTTGGGCCGACGCGGAAAACAAAGCGGACACGTTCGCTTTCCGTATGGTCAGGGGTTTAAACAACCACCATAAGTAACCCCCCAAGCAGATTCATTATTCCCCTCCGGTTCCAAACGGAAACGGCACAACTTGCGCGGCGGGGCGAAACTGTTTCACTAGGATAATGGACTACAAAGAGACATTAAATCTACCTAAGACCCAGTTTCCGATGCGGGCGAATCTCCCGCAGAATGAGCCAAAACAAGTCGAGAAATGGGAACGGGAGCAAATCTATCTCCAAATGCTTCAGGCGAACGGAGGAAAACAGAGGTTCATTCTGCACGACGGCCCACCTTATGCCAATGGCAATATTCATATTGGGCATGCGTTAAATAAGATTCTCAAGGACATTATCGTTAAGTACAAGGCGATGAGCGGTCACGCTGCGCCTTATGTCCCGGGTTGGGATTGCCATGGATTGCCAATCGAACTGCAGGTCGAGAAGAATGTCGGTCGCGCCAAAAAACTACAGATGAGCAAGGTCGAGATTCGCCGTCTATGCAAGGAATATGCGGAGAAGTATATCTCGATCCAAAGGGAAGAGTTCAAACGACTTGGAGTGTTAGGCGACTGGGAGCGTCCGTATCGTACCCTTGATACCTCCTACGAAGCGCAGGAGGTCCGTGAACTCGGGAAATTCGTGGCATCCGGTGTCCTCTATCGGCAAAAGAAGCCTGTATATTGGTGCGCCTCTTGTGTTACCGCATTGGCCGAGGCGGAAGTGGAATACGAGGACCATACCTCGCCCTCAATCTACGTAAAGTTCAGAGTCAGTGATCCGAAAGGGAAATTTGCTCCAGACGCGGGACGCGGAACTTACTTCGTGATCTGGACCACGACGCCTTGGACGTTGCCCGCCAACCAAGCCATCGCAGTTCATCCAAAGTTTATTTACCGGCAAGTCAAAACTCCTCAAGGTGAACTCATCTTAAACCAGGAGCTGATTCCTAACGTTATGAAAGCAGTCGGGTTTGAACTCAAGGATTATGAAGTGGCTGCTGGCGCCTGGACCGGTTTGGAATTGGAAGGCATCGTTTGTCGGCATCCTTGGATGGATCGCGATTCGAAGGTGATTCTTGGTGAATTCGTGACCCAGGACCAAGGAACCGGATCCGTGCATATCGCCCCGGGCCACGGACAGGAAGACTATGAAGTTGGGATTCGCTACGGCCTCGAAGTCATGGCGCCCGTGGACCCGGAGGGAAAGTTCACCGCCGAAGCCGGCGATCTCCAAGGAGACTCCGTCTTCAAAGCCGATCAGAGAATCATTCAAAAGCTAAAGGAATCCGGCGCGCTGCTCAAAGAAGAAAGGCTCTCGCACAGTTATCCCCACTGCTGGCGCTGCAAAAACCCGGTGATTTTTCGTGCCACCGAACAGTGGTTCATCTCGATGGAAAAAAAGGAGCTGCGCGCAGCGGCGCTTCGAGCGATCGATCAGGTGCGTTGGATCCCCCCCTGGGGCAAAGATCGTATCCGCGGCATGCTCGAGGCCCGGCCTGACTGGTGTATTTCCCGCCAGCGTTCCTGGGGAGTTCCGATTCCCGCCGTCTATTGCAAGGAGTGCAATGAAGTCATTCTAAGCCGGGAGCTTTGTGAGCACGTTGCTGCGGTATTTGAAACAGACGGTTCCGACGCCTGGTATACCCGCGAGCCTATGCAGCTTGTGCCGCCAAACCTCACGTGTCCGCGCTGCGGGGGGCGGGATTTCTCGCGTGAAGAAGATATTCTTGACGTTTGGTTTGACTCAGGCATTAGCCATGCAGCCGTCGTGGAGCGAGATCCAAGATTGGGCGGGGTTGCCGATATGTATCTTGAAGGGAGCGATCAGCACCGCGGCTGGTTTCACACGTCGCTGTTAACTTCGGTCGCGACGCGCGGGCCTGCGCCTTACGAAAGTGTGCTGACTCACGGATTTACGCTTGATGGCAAAGGGCGCAAGATGTCCAAGTCGTTGGGCAACACCGTTGCACCGCAGGAGACGATAAAAAAATTTGGTGCCGAGATTTTGCGGCTTTGGGTTTCGGCAGAAGACTACCGGGAAGATGTTCGCATTTCCGACGAGATTCTCAATCGGCTGGTAGAATCTTATCGTAGGCTAAGAAATACCGCCCGGTTTCTCATTAGTAATCTTTATGACTTTGATCCTGCCAGAGATGTCGTGCAGAATCACGATCTGGAGGAACTGGATCGTTGGATTCTGCAGAGGACGCAAACCGTACTCACCCGCTGCCGGGATGCTTATGACCAATATGAGTTTCACGTCGTTTATCACGTGCTGAACAATTTCTGCAGCGTCGATCTCAGCGCCCAGTATCTCGATATCGTCAAGGATCGGCTTTATTGCGAAGGAGCCAAATCAAAAAAGCGAAGAGCTGCGCAAACCACCCTTTACCGCATTCTGGATGTTTTGGTTCATTTAATGGCGCCGATTCTTTCCTTTACGGCCGAAGAGATTTGGCTCTACGTGCCGGGCAAACAGCGGCGACCGGGCAGCGTTTTTCTGTCGCACATTTCTGAGCCGGATCCGACGGTCGTTGATCAAAAACTCACCGAGAAGTGGGATAGAATTTTTAAAGAACGCGCGGAAATTCTAAAGGCCTTGGAAGCTGCTAGAAACGGTGGGATTATCGGCCATTCACTCGATGCCGAGGTGCTGATTTTCAATAGCGATGGAAAGGCAGTCTCTGCACTGGGCGAACTCCACAGTGCCGAGCAAAAACGAGCCGAAGACTTTCTAATCGTCTCGCAACTTGCCGCACAAAACGGAAAGTTACCGTCTTACCTATGGGAACTGGAAGACGCACGGAAAGCTCAAATGGTGGGAATCTCAGCTCCCGTTGACGACAACGGCCGACAAGGATGGGCCTATTATAGCCAATATATGGATAGCGTGATCGCGGTTTTTAAGGCCCGCGGTGAAAAATGCCAACGCTGCTGGAAGTATGATGAGGCGGTGGGTAAAGATTCAACCTATGACGACGTCTGTCCTCGCTGCGCTGAAGTTCTCAGGTCTGGAGTTTCGGCTTGACCCGCAAGTCCAAACTAGTCTTGGGCTGGCTCGCTCTTATCCTGGTTACGGATCAGCTGACGAAGTTCATCATCGACCAAACGATGCCCCTCAATCATTCCATCCCGGTGATCGATGGTGTGTTCAGTCTGACCTACATCCGCAATACGGGCGCGGCCTTTGGGATTCTCGCCGGAAGCGCGGCGGCATTTAGGTTACCCTTCCTGGTTCTCTTTTCTCTTTTAGCAATCGGTTTCATTTTTATGATGCTGAGACGCTTGCCGGACGAAGAAACGGGCCTTATCACGGCGCTGGCATTTATTCTCGGCGGAGCGATCGGAAATTTAATCGATCGAATCGTATACGGCGAAGTCATCGATTTTTTAGACTTCTACTGGTCGAGCTACCACTGGCCGGCGTTCAACTTGGCGGATAGCTTTATTACGGTGGGTGTGTTCATCACCGTTTATTACCTGATCCAAGCGAAAGGCGAGGATCCGTTCGCTCAAGCTAATCGTTAGCCTTCTTCAACGCGACCAAAGTTGCGCCCCAACCGCCGGCTTCGGGCGGCGCATCTCTGAAAGAAAGAACCGCTGAGTGCTTTTTTAAGGCTGACCGCACGATATTTCGTTGAACGCCGATGCCGCGGCCGTGGATGATACGGAGTTCATAGATGCCGGCCTGGCGACATTGATCGATGTACTCTTCGACGACGCTCGGAATATCTTTGGGAGAGAAGGCATGGAGATCGATAGTGTCCCGTATCGGAAGGACAACCGGCTCGTCAAATTGAGAGTCGGGCGGCTGAGAAATGGCACCACGGTCGGATCGGTTTCGCTTTCCCATCGTATTCTATTCCATGATCTACACGGAATCGATCGGCGCGCAAGCCGTCGCTTTGCCGCATGGATCTGGCATCGTTTCAATGCGAAGGCCTGCCCGCCCAAGTTGAATTAAAGGTTGCTATTGAGTACTGTTTGCTGAGGTTCGGCGGGTCGATCTTCAAATTAAAGAAGGAGGATGGTTATGACTAACGTGTTACGATTCATCGCTTGTCTTTCGGTTTTCTGCCTATCCCAGGCAAGCGCCCAAGAGTACCCGACTAAAGTCATCACTATGGTTGTACCTTTTGCTGCCGGTGGCCCGACCGACACGGTCGCGAGATTAATCGGCGCGCCGATGAGCAAAACTCTCAAGCAACAGGTCATTGTCGAAAATGTCCTCGGCGCCGGTGGTACCATCGCTGCCAATCGGGTCGCCAAATCGGCACCCGACGGCTACACGCTTTTAATCCATCATATTGGCCACTCTACGGCGCCGGCGCTTTACCGCAAGCTGCCTTACGACGCTTTGAACGATTTCGAGCCCATCGGACTCATAAACGAAGTGCCGATGACCCTTGTAGCCAAGAAGGATTTTCCGGCCAAGGATCTCAAGGAACTGATCGCCTATGTAAAAGCCAATAAGGAAAAGATTAACTTGGCCAATGCCGGGCTCGGGGCGGCCTCGCACCTCTGTGGGATGTTGTTCATGAGCGCAATTCAAACCGAGCTGACCGCTGTTCCCTATAACGGTACCGGGCCAGCCATGAACGATCTTCTCGGCGGCCAGGTAGATATCATGTGCGACCAGACGACCAACACGACCAGTCAGATCAAGGCGGGGAAAATTAAAGTCTATGGCGTTACGACCAAGAAGCGCGTGGCTTCTCTGTCTAATGTCCCGACCATGGACGAGGCTGGGTTAAAGGGCTTCGAGGTTTCGGTCTGGCATGGTCTCTATGCGCCGAAGGGCACGCCGAAGCCGGTGATCGACAAGCTGACCAAAGCTCTACAGGCGGCGTTAAAGGAGGATAACGTAAAGCAGCGATTCGCCGAATTGGGCACCGAACCGGTCGCCGAAAATCGGGCGACGCCTACAGCACTGCGCGCACATCTCAAGGCTGAAATCGACAAATGGAGTCCGATCATCAAGAAGGCCGGCGTCTATGCTGACTAAAGTGGCATTCGCAAAGTTGCTGCAGGAAAGGCCGGGCATCGTCCCGGCCTTTTTTTTGTTGCGGAGTTGTTGTACAACGCGCGTAAGTTACTTCGTGATCAATGGTCGTCCTGAAGGAGGGGTGTCGTAAACTATATGATCCGCAACGCCAAAGATTTCTGGACCGGCTTGATCTACATCTTCTTCGGATCAAGCGCGATTCTTATCGGCCGTGAGTACGGCATGGGAACAGCGATCAAAATGGGCCCGGCCTATTTTCCCACCATTCTCGGCGGTTTGCTCGTGGGCATCGGGGTGATTTCAGTGATCCGATCTTTCATCGTCCGAGGCACTCCGATCGCGGCGTTCGCGTTCAAAGGACTGAGCTTGGTTAGCGTGTCGGCTCTGGTGTTTGGTTTCCTCGTGCGACGCGCGGGATTGGCAATTGCTTTGCCGTTGCTCGTCATCATCAGCGCCTATGCAAGCACGCGCTTTCGTTGGCGCCCGACGCTGCTCATAGCGGCGGGACTCACGGTCTTCTGCGCTCTTGTGTTTCTTAAAGGCTTGGGCATCCCGCTACCGATCATCGGTCCATGGTTCGGCGGTTGAAAGCGATAGGTCGTTAAGGAAGGATCTAGTCGTGGAATTGCTCAGTCATCTTCTTCTGGGACTGCAAACGGCCGCAACTCTGGCCAACTTGTTCTACTGCTTCATCGGCGTTTTCCTTGGCACCGCGGTGGGTGTCTTGCCGGGCCTGGGGCCTACGGCGACCATCGCCATGTTATTGCCGGTTACGTTCGTGTTGCCGCCAGTAACCGCACTGATTATGCTTGCGGGCATTTACTATGGCTCTCAGTACGGCGGCTCGACGACCTCTATTCTCGTCAATCTTCCTGGAGAAGCTGCCTCCGTCGTTACAACTCTGGACGGTTACCAGATGGCAAAGCAAGGAAGGGCGGGACCGGCGCTCGCGGCTTCGGCCATCGGCTCGTTCTTCGCGGGTACCGTCGCGACATTTCTTATAGCCGGATTTGGCCCACCGCTCGCCGCAATGGCGCTCAAGTTCGGACCGGCGGAATTTTTCTCGCTGATGGTTCTTGGCCTGGTCGCCTCTGTGGTGCTCGCGCAGGGCTCGCTGCTCCATGCCATCGGTATGGTCGTGCTCGGCCTACTTTTAGGACTCATCGGGACCGATGTGAATTCGGGTACGCAACGCTTTACTTTTGGAATTTATGAACTCGCTGACGGCATCGGCTTTGTGACCGTCGCGATGGGGATGTTTGGTTTGGGCGAGATCATCCGCAACCTGGAAAATGAAGAAGAGCGCTCGGTGATGATCGCAAAAATCACCGGGCTCTGGCCCACTCGCGAGGACTTCAAACGAATGGTCGCGCCGATCCTTCGCGGTACCATCATCGGCTCGGCACTCGGCATTCTTCCCGGCAGCGGCTCGATCCTCGGTTCTTTCGCTGCCTACTCCATCGAAAAGAAGGTCTCGAAGAATCGCGCGCAGTTTGGGAAGGGCGCCATCGAGGGCGTCGCCGCCCCGGAGTCGGCCAACAACGCGGGCGCCCAAACGTCTTTTATTCCATTGCTGACCTTGGGAATTCCATCCAATCCGGTCAGCGCGCTGATGGTCGGAGCCATGATTATTCACGGTATTCAGCCCGGACCATCGGTGATCAACGAGCAGCCGGCGCTATTTTGGGGCATGATCGTGTCGATGTGGATCGGCAACCTCTTCCTGGTGATCCTTAATTACCCATTGATCGGCATGTGGGTGCGGATGATTATGATACCCTACCAACACTTGTACCCGGGGATTCTGGTATTTTGCGGTATAGGAGTTTTCAGCCTCAAGAATACCGAATTCGACGTCTACCTCATGGCTCTGTTCGGCGTTCTCGGTTATTTGTTTTCCAAACTCGGTTGTGAGCCCGCGCCCATGCTGCTCGCCTTCATTCTCGGCCCGTTGATGGAAGAGTACCTGCGCCGGGCGATGTTGCTCTCGCGCGGCAACCCGTGGGTATTCGTCCAGCGGCCGATCAGCGCGACGCTGCTCGGCCTCGCCGTTTTAGCGATGTGCAGCGTGCTAATCCCAGCCTTCAGTAAAACACGCGAAGAAGTCTTCGTCGAAGGTTCGGGATAAGGAGGTTGGCACCAAAAATAGGGCAGAGAAAAATTTCTCCGCCCTATCCCGCGTTGGATTTTGGCTTGCCCGGCGCAGCTCTCTCAGTCCCAGCGCTTGTCCCCGGTTAAACGCCCTCCTGCCTTGGAAAGAGCGGCTTGGACGACAGAGAGATCGATCAGCTTTTCGTAACTCGGTTTCTCCTCGGCCTTGATCGTGCCCAGTTCCACCTGCTTGTTGATCGTCCATTCGACCATGTCTTTAGGTAGGCCGTCGTTCACCGGCCAGGCGCCGGCGTTCGCCAGCAGATCGTAAGTTTGAGAGACCACATCCGCTTCCTGCTGGGTATATTTCGCCGCGACCTCGACGGTCTTCGCCTTGTTGTTGTAGATGAAGCGGTTGGCTTTGATGAGTGCCGCCATCATGTCGACGTAGAGCTGGCGATTGCTGCCGATCTCTTTTTCCGGCGCGATGTAGGCGGCATAAAGCCATTTGGGGAGTGTTTCCCATAGATTTACGAGAATATTAAGATCTGATTTTTTCTTCTTCGCCACGAGCGCCTGATCCACGTGAAGAATCGCCGTGTCGATTTGCCCGCTGAGAAGTCCTGGTACCCGACCCTTGGTGCTGACGGGTATATATTGGACGTCTTTCTGCGTGAGTCCGCAGCTTGCCATCACGGCACGGCTCATCACCTCGTTGAACGCACCGACTTCCTGAATGCCGATCTTGCGGCCTTTGAGATCTTTGCAGCTCTTGATGTCGCCCTGGACCAACATCGATTGGGAGAGCTTATGCGAGTAGGTCCCGAGCACCTTTGTCCCCGCCCCCCGCGCCGCCGCGATAATCGCCGGATCGGAGCTTGTGCCGGTGATATCCAGTCCGCCAGCCACGCTCCCGCGCAAGGTCTGCGTTCCGCCCTCGAAGGTGACAAATTCCGCGTCGATATTGTTTTCCGCGAAGAAGCCCATCTCCTTGGCGACGTATGGGGGGATGTGGACGACGTTAGGCGGCGTGACGGGAACGCCAAAGACAACTTTCCGCTTCGTCTGCGCCTCAACCGGCGCTAGCGAGAGCCAAATCCCAACCAATGACAGGGCAACGACTGCCTTTTTCATATGGGCCTCCTTTTCTCTACTCCCTTTCGTCGAAATTTCTCCACGGCGCGATTCGCCCTTCGATCCACTTGGCGAGCGACATAAGTCCTACCCCTAATATCATAACAACCACGATGGGGACAAAGAGCTTATCGGTTTCGAAGGCATTGGCGTAGCGAACGATCATATAACCCAACCCGGTGACTGAAGTATAGAACTCGGCGACGATCATTCCGACCAAGCCGCGCCCGATCGCCAGACGCACGCCCACGACAATGAAAGGGATCGCTGAAGGGATGATCAGGTGGCGCCAGAGTTGCCCCTCGCTCGAGCAGAATGAGCACGCGACCTCCTGGAGATTTCGATCGACATCTTTCACCCCTTGGTAAGTATTGAGCAGGATCGGAAAAACCATGAAGAGGAAGACAATAGTCACCTTCGCTGGAACCCTGAAACCGAACCAGAGAACGATCAGGGGAACCATCGCAACCATCGGCATGGAATAAAGGGCACTGACGTAAATGTCCGTGGCCCACTCCACCAGCGAAAAGCGCCCCATCACCACGCCGAGGAGAACCCCCACGATCACCGAAAGAATCGAGGCGTAGAATAAAACCAGGAGGCTCTCTTTCATGTAGCTCTGCAGCTCTCCCGACGTTACGAGCCCAATGAAGGCGCGGAGGATAGCGGTCGGATAGGTAAAAAGTATCGGGTTCACGCGACGGCCGTAGAATTCCCATACGACCAACAAGACCAAGAGCGAGAGCAGGCGCACTTTAAGTCGCTGGCTCATGAATCGCTCCTTCCGACGCCGTCCTGGTCGAGATCCTGCTTGAGCATTTCCCAGATGGAGTTTCTGAGCTCGAGGTAACGCGGATGAGATCTCACGGAGGCGATCTTTCTCGGGCGCGGAATATCGACGGGAAAGATTTCTCGAACACACCCAGGACGCCGCGACATCATCACAATGCGGTCGCCTAAGAGGATCGATTCATCGATGCTGTGGGTGACGAAGATCATAGTTTTTTTCTCACTCTCGAGAATCCGCAGAAGCTCTTCCTGCATCAGTTCGCGCGTCTGAGCGTCCAACGAGCCGAAGGGCTCGTCCATGAGCAGCAGCGATGGCTTGATTGCCAGCGCGCGTGCGAGGCCGGCGCGCTGCTGCATCCCGCCGGAGAGTTGGTGGGGATAAGACTTTTCGAATCCCTTTAGCCCCATCAGTTCGATATAACGCTGGACCGTGGCTAGCATTTCTTGTTTTGCTCCACCTCTGAGTTCCAAGCCATAAGCGATGTTTTCGTCCAGTCTCTTCCACGGGAATAGACCGAAGTGCTGGAAAACCATGGCGACGTCCGGCCGCGGCTGAACGACCGGCTCGCCGTCGATTAGGATCTCGCCTTGATCGCGCGCGATGAGACAATCGATGACTCGCAGTAGCGTAGTCTTGCCGCAGCCGCTTGGACCCAGGATGCAAAGGCTCTCGTTGGGTTGCACTTCGAGATTGATATTTTGCAAGGCCACGACCCCGCCGTTGCTGTAGGTTTTGGTGAGATTTCTGATAACGATCTTGGCCATGAGAATTAGGCCGCAGCTCTTTCCAGCAGTATCTTGACCTCCTGCAGAAACCGGGCAGCGATGGCGCCGTCGACGATACGGTGATCGGCGGAGAGGCTTAGGGTCATCATGGAACGCACGGCAATGCCTTCGCCGTGAGGAACTACTCGCGGCGCGACCCGGCCGACGGCGAGAATGGCGCACTGCGGCGGGTTGATAATGGCGACAAAGTTGTCAACGCCGAACGTGCCGAGATTGGAGACCGTGAAAGTGCCGCCCTCGTAATCTAATGGGAAAAGCTTTTTCTTTTGCGCCTTCTCCACCAACTCTCGGCTCTGTTGCGCCAAATCCTTTAGCGACAGGCGGTCGGCACTGCGGATGACCGGCACGACCAACCCCTCTTCCAGCGCCACTGCCATACCGATATTGATGTCGGAGTGAAGCTGGACCCCTTGCTCGGTGAACGCGGCGTTCATAGATGGAAACTCCCTTAACGTTTTCGCGCACGCACTGAGAATGAAGTCGTTGATCGACGGAACGAGCGGCTCGCTTTTTTCCTTGAGCATGTTCCTTTGCCGGGCGACCTCGGTCATGTCCACATCCATGCTCAGGTAAAAATGGGGCGCAGTCTGCTTGCTCCTGGTCATGCGCTCGCCGACAATGCGGCGCATCGCCGTGAGCTGGATGGTTTCCCCGATTTTAGGCGGGCCTGCTTTAGAGATGGCTTCACTCGCTGTGGACTTGAGCACGTCTTCGGCCAGGACGCTGCCACTAGGCCCGCTTCCTCTGAGAGATGAGAGATCGATGCCTCTCTCTTTAGCAATTCTCTTGGCTGCCGGAGAAGCGAGTACTCTTTCGCCGACATGCCACGTTTGGGCCGCGGCTTCGCCTGGCGGCGTGGATTTCGAAGTGGGACGGCGACCCTCATCCCTTCCCTCTCCCAGGAGGAGAGAGTGATCCTCTGTCGTTCCCTCTCCTTCACGGGCAAGGCGACCCGCACTTATTCCGTCTCCCTCTGGGAGAGGGTGAGGGTCCTGCAGCGCAGCCGTCGTCGCTACTTCACCCGGCGCAAGGATAACCGCAATTTTATTTCCCACCGGTACTTCGTCTCCCGGTGAAGCGATCACATTGGTCAATATCCCCGAAGCGGGGGCTTCTATTTCCACCGTAGCCTTGTCGGTTTCGACTTCCATCAGAGGCTCGCCCTTAATCACCGACTGGCCTTCGGCCTTGCGCCAGTTGAGGAGCGTTCCCTTTTCCTGCGCTACTCCGAGGGCAGGCATGATGACGTCAGTTGCCATATTCGCTGCCGGTCAATTCACATGTAGGGGCACGGCGCGCCGTGCCCCTACGATCGTTCAATGCTTCACTCGCTCCAGCGATCCGGGGTTGTTCAAATTCGATTGAGTTTCACGAGTGGTCGGCAGCGGGCCGCCTGCCGTGAAATAGTGCGTCCCGGCCACCAAGAGTTTCTCCGACGGAAAGCGCGTGATGACTTCGCAGCCGTCTTTCGTGACTACAACTTCTTCTTCGAGGCGTGCGGCAGACCAGCCGTCGGATGCCGGCCAATAAGTCTCGAGAGCGAAGACCATGCCCTCTTCGATGACCTCGGGGTGATCCAAGGAAACCAGGCGGCTGAAGATCGGTTTTTCCCAGATCGATAGACCGACGCCATGGCCGTACTGCAAGGCAAAGGCCGCCTCTTCATTGGCGAAGCCGAACTCCTCAGCTTTGGGCCAGAGCTTGACGACGTCGGCCGTCGTGATGCCGGGTTTGACGATGCTGATCGCGGCATCCATGTAGTCGCGACAACGCTTGTAGGCGTCGACCATCGCCGCTGATGCGCTGCCGATGGAGAAGGTCCGATAGTAGCAAGTTCGATAGCCGTTGTAGCTGTGCAGAATATCAAAAAAGGCCGGGTCGCCGGGACGCAACACGCGATCGGTATAGACGTGAGGATGCGGGCTGCAGCGCTCGCCCGAGATGGCGTTGACGCCTTCCACATGTTCCGAGCCCAGGTCGTAGAGTATTTTGCTGACGACGCCCACGCATTCGTTTTCCCGCACTCCGGGTTTCATAAAGCGGTAAAGCTCTTCATATGCGGAATCGACCATCATGCAGGCGGTGTTGAGCAGAGTGATCTCGTCTTGGGTTTTGATTTTTCTCACCTCGTGCATGAGCTGCTGGCCATCGACGACCTTGATTCCTTGCGCCTGCAAGGCGAATAGCACGGGGAGTTCGATCACATCGACCCCCACCGGCTCATTGAGCAGTTTGCGTTTATCGAGTTCCAGCTTGATTTTTTTCGCCAGGTCGTCGGCCAAACCGGAAGACGGATGGGTCGCGCCGCGCAAGGTCGAAATGCCCGCACGGGAACGCTCGGCCAGCCACGGGCAGTAAATTTGGTGATGTCGCGCCGCCGAACCGAAATCCCAAACAATCGGCTCATCGTCCTGCGGCAGAAGCGAAAATCGCACGAGCTTATCCATCGCCCAGGTGCCGATGTGGGTGGCAGTGATATAGCGAATGTTGTTCATGTCGAAGCAGAGAAGTGAGCCCAGTTCTGATTTCTTAAGCGCCGTTTTGATGCGATTCAACCGATCTTGTCGCAAGCGCTCCAGATTGACGCGCTCTTCCCAATCGACACCCATTAGACCGAAGGTTTTTAAGCCCATAGCCCACCTCCTTTTCCCAGGTTCAAGCCGTTCAAACAGTTCAAAACGTTCAAACGGTTAAATTCCTTGTGACGATTTGAACGGCTTGAACTATTTGAAACACGTCATGACTTGTTACACAGTACCTTCGCCATCCCGGCGACCGATTCCGGCGTCGGTACGGTTTGATCTTCGAGCACCGGGGAAAACGGCACCGGAACGTCCATCGCTCCCATCCGTTTCACCGGCGCGTCAAGATAATAGAATGCTCCATCGGCGATCACCGACGCGATTTCCGCCGTCACGCCGTAGCGCTCGTAACCTTCATCGACGACGATGGCGCGGGTCGTCTTTTTCGCCGACTCGATCAGGGTTTTTTTATCCAGCGGAACCGTCGTTCTCACGTCAATCACTTCAGCACTGATGCCGACAGCCGCGAGAATCTCGGCGGCGCTCAGGGAAACCTGCACCATGCTGCTTGTGGCGACGAGCGTAATGTCCTTTCCCTGCCGCTTGATATCGGCAACGCCGAACGGGATCGTATATTCTTCCTCAGGCACCAAGCCCTTCAGTTGGTACATCAATTTATCCTCGAAAAGAACTACGGGATTGTCATCCCGGATCGCTGTCTTGAGCAATCCCTTGGCGTCGTACGGCGTGGCCGGCAGCACGACCTTCAAGCCGGGAATGTGGCTGAACCACGCGTGCAGGCTTTGGCTGTGCTGCGCTGCCGACCGGCGCGTCGCCCCTAAGGTCGTCCGCATCACCATCGGCACCTTGAGTTTGCCGCCGGACATATAGTGGATCTTCGCCGCCTGATTGACCATTTGATCCATCGTAAGCGTGATAAAATCGCCGAACATGATGTCGACGACCGGCCGCATTCCCGTCATCGCGGCACCGACGGTAATACCGCTGATTCCCGCTTCCGAGATCGGTGAATCGATCACCCGCTCCTTGCCGAATTCCTGCACCAGCCCGGAAAGCACCTTGAAGGGTGTCCCGGCCTCCGCGACGTCCTCACCGATAATGAAAACTTTTGGGTCGCGGCGCATCTCCTCGGCGAGAGCTTCGTTGATTGCCTGGGCAAAGGTAATCTCACGGATCGGCTTGCCGCTTGCGATGATCGATTGCTTTCCCTCACCCTGTCCCGTTGGGAGAAGCAACGAGGGTGACGGCTTGCTAGGCATAGACATCTTGCTCGACCTCGCTTGGCTTGGGATACGGCGCATTGAGCGCGAACTGAACCGCAGCTTCAATTTGTCTTTGGATCTCATCTTCGATTTGCTTGAGCGAAGCATCATCCGCCGTTTTTTCTTTAGTCAGGCGCTGCGCCAGGAGCTTGAGGGGATCGCGCCGGTTTTTCCACTCTTCCTCTTCCTTTTTCGAGCGATAGTAAGCGCGATCCACGTCACCCACATGATGACCGTAGAACCGATAGGTATTGCATATGAGAAATGACGGCCCCTCTCGCTTGCGCGCCCGCTCTACGAAATATTGGCTGGCCGCATGGACGAGAACGATATCTTGACCATCGATCGCTTCACATGGAATCTCGAAAGCTTTGGCGCGCTCTCGAATCTCCCCCGCAGTCGTTTCGCTATAATGAGTGTACTCGTTGTAAAGATTATTCTCGCAGACGTAGATCACCGGCAGCTTCCACAGGGACGCCATATTCATGCATTCGTAAAGCAGACCCTGCCCGAGCGCGCCCTCGCCGAAGAAATGCGTGCTCGTGATGTAGTCGTCCTGCCGCAGGGTTTCGCACACACCCACAGCGACCGCCTCTTGACCGATGTATAGGTGAGCCAGCCCCGGCATCTTCGCGCTCATATAGAGCTGATTCACCTGCTCTTCGAAGAGGCGAATCTTCATCATCTGGCGATAGAAATGAATCCAACGCTCGTCGCGAATGGGAGCGCCCTTCGTTGGGGCCGGTTTGGTTTTTTTGGTTCGAGCCATTAGCTCTCACTGGGAGGTTTTGGAGTACTGGAGTAATGGAGTACTGGGAAATCGGACATTCGTCTCTGCATACTCCAACACTCCATCACTCCATTTTCCCACTCCCCGCCCCCGCCATCCGTGCCAGCGCTTCAAACAAAATCGCAAAATCTTTTTCCGCCAGCCCCATGCCACGCGCCGCCGTGAGCATTTGGTTAGTGATCGCCGTGGTCGGGAGCGGCACCTCGAGTTGGCGGCCCATTTCCAAAGCCAGCAGCATGTCTTTTTGCATCATGTTGACATCAAACCATGCTTCGTCCGGCATCTTCAAAACGAACGGTCCGCGGTACTTGACCATGGGCGACGCGATCACGCTGTTCAGCAGAACTTCGACTGCGGTTTCCCGCGGGATGCCACTCTTTTCCGCGAGCAGCACTCCTTCGCTGAAAGCGAGCATCTGCACGGCGAGGCTCAAGTTGGTGGCGATTTTCATCGAAACAGCCAAGCCGTTGCCCCCGACATGAGTGACCTTTGGACCGATGCCCTCAAGAATTGGACGGGCACGCTCTAAAGCGGACCGGTTTCCGCCGACCATGATCGAAAGCTTGCCCTCTTCCAATGTGATGACGCTGCCCGACACCGGAGCATCGAGCATCTGTGCCCCCTTAGATTCTACTTGTTTGGCAAGTTCTCGACTGGTGGACGGACTTACCGTGCTCATGTCGATGTAGATTTTGTTGGCGGAAAGTCCTGCCAAAATTCCATCCGCGCCGGTGGTGACCGCCTGGAGCGCTTCGGTGTTGGTCACCATGCTGAAGACAAACTCACCGGCCTGCGCTGCAGCGCGCGGCGTGTCCGCCCGCTTCATGCCGGCATCCACGAGCCATTGCGCTTTTGATTTGGTCCGGTTGTACCCGGTGACGGCGTGCCCAGCTTCCAGCAACCGCTTCACTATGCGGCTTCCCATGACACCGAGACCGACAAAGCCGACGTTTGCCATAAAAACTCTCCAACTATTCGGCGTAACTGATGTCTGGATATTCTTTGTAATGGTTCTCCGGGTCGGCGGCGGAGAAAGCGCAAAAAAGCTTCACCGGACCGCGGCCGGTGTTAATCATCATGTGGCGTGCCCCTGCGGGAATAAGGATGGTATCCCCACGGACGATCTTGGCGGTCTCGCCGTTGACCCAAGCCTTGCCCGACCCATTTTCAACGTAGATCACCTCTTCCATACCCGGATGGCTGTGCGGGTGGCGCGGCCCGGCCTGCTTCGCCGGCAACACATCCACCACCCGGAGCGCGATGCCTTTGGATTTCAAGACGCGATGGGACACCAGCTCGCGGAAAAAGCGGCTTGGAAGCTCCTTGGCTGCCACTTGGTTCCGATTGATCTTGCGGATCGTCAACTAGTCCTCCATCACTTCCTTGATTGTCACCGTGCGGCGGCTTTCGGCGGATCGGAGAGCCGCGTAGATCACCGCCAAGGCGGCGATAGCCTCCTTGCCGCCGACTTCCGGTTTGCGCTTGCCGCGGATGGAGTCGCCGAACTCCTCCAGTTGTTCGAGAAACATGTCCCCTTCGCCCAAGGGAATCGGTTTGTGTTCCGATGAGCCGCGATGCTGAATTTCCAGTTGGCTGTGTCGGTCGACGACGTCGGAGCGGCTCCAGAAATTGAAATCCACGGTGAAATAAAGATTGGCGTCCATACCGTAGACGTTGGTGAAGAAAGTCCCCTGTGAGGCCCAGTTGGAGCCGATGTAGGAGAGTTGACCGCTCTCCATCTCGAGGACCGTCATCGTCACGTCTTCGATTTCAGCCGGGGTATAAAGCCTCTTGGCCATGCAAGTTACACTCTTGGCCGGTCCGAACAAGTAATTCAAGGTGTCGGCATGGTGAACGGCGAGCTGGATGAGCGGCCCGCCGGGGCTCTTGTCTTTGTACCAGCGCCATTTATCAGGGGTAAGCTCAAGGCTTCGGTCGTTGGAGAAATTACATTCGGCCATGACGAGCTTGCCGAGGCCTCCCTGGTCGATGATTTCCTTGATCTTGCGATTGCCTGCGAGCCGGCGCGCGCTGTGGCCGACTGAAAGGATCACGCCGGCGTCGCGGCAGGCGCGGTCGATCTTAATCGCCTCGGCCATCGTATGCGCGATGGGCTTGTCGACATAAATCGCCTTGCCCCTCGCCGCCGCTTCGAAGATCGGCTCGCCGTGCGCGTCGTTCGGCGTGGTGACGATCACCCCTTCGACTTCGGGGTCGCTGAGCAAATCCGCGTAGCTCTTGGCACTGCGGCACTTATACTGCTGGGCAAAGTCCTGCCGACTTTTCTCCGAGCGGCTAAAGCAATTGACGATTTTGATCTTAGCGCTTTTCTGAATCGCGTCGGCGAGAGTCTTGGCCCAGCGGCCCAAGCCGACCGCGGCGACTCTTGCGGGACCGTCAGCCATTTTCTTCTAACTCCTTGAAGGTGGTCCGTATGTAATCCGCGGCCGCCTTGGCCACCCCTTCCAGGAATGCTTTCGCCTTCTCGACACTCGCCTTTTCTGGCTCGCCGTACCACCCGGTGGGTGCCAGCTCTCGGATGTCTTTCAAAAAAGGATAAGCCGCTCTCCCCCGGCGGAGGCCATCGATTTTTTTTGCTCTCTCAGAAGACGAAGAATTGATAGCGCGCTCCAGATGAACGATAGAGGGATCATAGGCGAGAACGGGCAGCACCTCCAACTCCCCACCGTGGGTCAGCCCGCACTCCTTGCCGAATAGTTCAAGAGCGATGTAGCAGGCTTGAACCACCAGCACGCGCACGCCAAAGCGCTGCTGGGCGGAGACGGCTGCGAGGTTCATCGACGAGGTATTGCCTTCGTGCCAGTTGAGAAAAACGATCTTCCCAGCGCCGTGCTGCGCCAGGCTGGCGCAAATATCTTCCACTACCGCGATGAATGTCTGGGGCTGCAGCGTCAAGGTCCCGGCAAAAGACATGTGAAACGGAGTCACACCGACGGGACAGAAAGGGACGAGCAAGCCATCCACCTCTTCGGCGACTCTCTGGCCGATCACCAATGACGCGAGATAGTCCGTGCCGCATGGAAGATGCGGGCCGTGCTGCTCCACGCTCCCCATGGGAATAATGGCGAGGCCGCTCCGTTTGAGGATGGCCTCGGCCTCGGGTTGAGTCATCTTAAGCAGCGACGGTCTCATGCCGTAATTGCCACCTGCGGGACATCGTCGTGCAGCTCCTCGGCAATGATCTGTTCGAGCTCTTCCTCGTGGCGAATAAAGGCTGCGGAAAGCCGCTGGCGTGGACGGGGAAGTTTGACGTCGATGATGGTTCTTACCCTCGATGGACGCCGGCTCAAGACCACGATTCGATCCGACAGAAAGACCGCCTCGCGCACGCTGTGAGTGACGAAGAGAATGGTCTTCTGTGTCTCGGACCAGATGTCGACCAGCATCTGCTGCAAGCTACTGCGGGTCTGCGCATCCAATGCGCCGAAGGGCTCGTCCATCAGCAGCAGCTCCGGAGAGTATGCCAATGCGCGGGCAATCCCGACGCGCTGTTTCATGCCGCCGGAGAGACGATGAGGGAAAATTTTTTCGAACTCCTCCAGCTTGACCATCTTCAAATAGCGCTGAACGATGCCGTCGTGCTCAGCGCTAGGAATTCCCTTCATCTTCAGCCCAAAGCAAATGTTATTGCGAACGGTGAGCCAAGGAAACAGGGCGAATTCTTGAAAGACGACGCCGCGGTCCAACCCCGGGCCGCTCACCGGCCTTCCCTCGAGCAGCACTTCACCCGAAGTCTTATCGTAGAGACCCGCGAGGATCATGAGCAGAGTCGATTTGCCACAGCCGCTGGGACCGATGATTGTGACCAGCTCCCCTTCGTTCACTTCTAAGCTAACACCATCGATGGCCTTGATCGAGGAGTACCTGCCAAATCCTTCGTCGATTTGAAACACCTTGGCGAGATTGCGCACGATCAATTTCGGTTGGGCCATGACGGTTAATTAAAGGATGAAAGATGGGGGGCGAAGGATGAAGCATCCCCGCGGATTTTTTCATCCGTCTGCCTTGAATCTTTCACAGCTCCCTTACCATACCCCAACGCTGGACGGTAAAAATCTCAAGAGAGCGCAGCGCCACACGTTCAAGCAAAAATCCCAGCACGCCGATGACGATCACTCCGGCGTACATGACGTCGGAAGCGAGAAACGCGCGCGCTTCGAAGATGCGAAAGCCGATGCCAGTGCCGATGGAAGCAAGCATCTCGCCGGCCACCAGAATGCGCCAGGCGCGCGAAAAGCCCTGGCGGTAACCCGTGATGATCGCGGGAAGCGCGGCGGGCAGCAGGATCTTATAGAAAAGCGGATAACCGCTGGCGCCCAGCGCCCGCCCGGCGTTGATTAAAGAGATATCGACGCTCTTTACTCCCGCCCACGTGTTGAGCATGATGCTCAGACTTGCCTCGAAGGCGAGAGTGAAGATGATCGCCTTCTCCGACAAGCCGAACCAGAGGATGACAATCGGAAATAGCGCGATTCCTGGTATGGCGAGAAAGAAATTCAACGGCGGCACGAGCAGCTTTTCAATCCAACGGCTGGTTCCCATGAGGAGACCGCTCAGGGTACCGACGATCATCGCAAAGAAAACGCTGGAGAGAAGCCGAGCAAGGGAATGCAAGACGTCTCTGAGAAAAATTCCCTCGAGCGTTAGCTCCCACATCTTTGTGAAAATCTCTGTGACGGTGGGAAAGAGCGCCGGGTGAATAATTTCAAGCCTGGCCACTCCCTCCCAGATAAGCAAAATGAGAGCTAAGGGGAGAAAATTCTCGAGGAAAGCGTGGAGGTAATAAAAACGCCAGGCGCGGGCCGCCGGTTTCAGTTCCGCGGCGGTTTCAGAAATGGCCGCCTCAGTCGCTTTATCCATCGGCAATGGCTACTTGGCCTTTTCGGCGAACCGGTAATCAATTACCGAACGAATGTCAGGTACGGCTTCTTCCGTCCTCGACTGAGAGGCGGGAGAGCTCTTCGTTGTCTTTGATGTCTGCATCGCTCCTACGTTTCCACAAAGTTGCTATCTTTCAACGCTTGGCCGTTGTCGGCTTGATTGCTCTATCCGCTCGTTCGGCGAAGCTATTATCAACATGTTGCTTGAGATCCGGCAGCTTCTTTAATCTCTTTTGTTCAAACTGTATCTTCGCGCTCTCCATGGTATCGTCGATATCCGCTTGGGAGACTATAACCCGGTCGTAATTGGTTCCATCGAGAAGCTTTTTCACCGTTTCTTTGGATAGTTTGGTTCCTTCACGGGCGAAGAACGCCTGCATAAGATGCGCCACCTCGCTTTTGTTGGCATGGATGTAATGCATCGTCCTGGTCCAAGCGTTGACAAATCTTTGCACGGTGTCGCGTTTGTTTTTGATCATGTCCTCGGTGGTCATCACGAAGAACGGGTAGGTGACGCGTAGCGGCTCGGCCATGTCTTTCGGTTTTAGAATGGTTCGGCCGAGATTCTTCTCCAGAATGATCGTCGCAAAGGGGTCCCAGACAACCGCGCCATCGATGCCGCCTGCTTCGAAAGCCGCGGGAATTTGTTCCGCTTCGATGTTTTTGATCGTAAAGTCGTTCTCGGACAATCCTTTGGTCTTCAAGTAACGAACCCAGACGGTATGAGTCCCGGAGCCGACGCGGACGGCGATAGTTTTTCCCTTGAGTTCTTCGAGACTCTGAGTGACGGTATCCTTTACCGGAACGATGATATAGCCGGCAAAGCCCCACGAGCTCAGCGCCACGACCTTGACCGGGAGATCTCGCGCCAAGGCCTGGACCGGGCGCACGTTGGCCCCAACGGCAAAATCCGTGGAATAGTTGAGTCGGACTATCGGTTTTTTGCTCTGCGTCTTTCCGATGTCGCTCGTGAGGGCGATCAGGCCCAATACCGCGACTAAGGTAAACAATCGCTTCCAGCCCATGTATCCTCCTCTGAAAAATGTATTGTTACAGCCGATAGTGGAGGTGCGTCCGGCACTCTATCTATCCCAAAAGATCCTTGTTAACAAGGTTTTTAGGAATCCTCCCGCGCAGTACCCGGATCACTTCGGAGACGGCCGAGCATGCGCCCTCCACGTCGAGATTGCCGTAGCACGTACCCAGGATCGCGACTTTGATTCGTGCTGATCGGCTCACGGATGTGCAGCGAAACGTTTGACTGCTAGGTTGAAACGGAGCCTTCGCGTTTTTGCGCTGCTTGCAGAACGTCCAGGTATTTGAGTCCCGAGGCGGTGTTAAAGAGCACCACCTCGTCCGTCGGCTTGACCCAGCCATTTTGCATCGAGCGGCGAAGAGCTGCGGCGCAAGCCGCTCCCTCCGGGCAGAAAAAAATTCCCTCGGCTCGTCCCAGGCGAGGGATCTCGGCTATCATCTCTTCATCGCTGACGCTCAGGGCCATGCCGTTGCTCTCACGCAGCGCGCGCAACATCAAAAAATCAGCGACCGCCTGTGGGACGCGCAAACCCGAAGCAACCGTCTTGGCGTTCTGCCAAGGCTCGGCAGTCTCCCTGCCCTCGCCAAAAGCCTTGACGATCGGGGCGCAGCCGCTGGCCTGAACCGAAACCATCCGTGGCCGTTTGCTCCCGATCCAACCGAGTTCCTCCATTTCCTGAAATGCTTTCCACATGCCGATCAGTCCCGTGCCGCCCCCGGTGGGATAGATGATCACGTCCGGCAAGGTCCAGTTGAGCTGCTCGGCGATCTCGTATCCCATCGTCTTTTTCCCTTCCACACGGTACGGTTCCTTGAGTGTCGAGATATCAAACCAACCCTCGGCCGTCTTCCTCTCATTGATGATCCGGCCGCAATCGTTGATGAGCCCATCCACCAGTGTGAGCCGGGCGCCGTATTGCTGCACTTCGATCTGGTTGGCAATCGGCGTGTCCCGGGGCATGAAGACATGGGCTTCGATGCCAGCGCGCGCCGCATAAGCAGCCAGTGAACCGCCGGCATTTCCCGCAGACGGAATGGCGGCCTTTTTTACACCCAATTCTTTGGCGCGTGAAATGGCGAGTGAAAGGCCTCTATCTTTAAAAGATCCGGTCGGATTCTGTGCCTCATCTTTTATCCAAAGCCGCTTTAACCCAAGCTCGCCTGCCAGCGATTTGGCTGGAAGCAGCGGCGTGAAGCCTTCTCCTAATGACACGAGATTCGCGTCATCTCGCAGCGGCAGAAGCTCGCGGTAGCGCCAGAGCGAGGAAACGCGCCCTTGAAGGGATGATATGCTGAAATTCGCAGAGGCTTTCTTCGGGTCGTAGCGCACCAACAGCGGCGAGCCGCATGTACAGAGGTTGAGCAACCTAGATAGGGGGAAGCGATGATCGCAGCGCGGACAAATAATTTCTTGTGCGAGCGTCATGCATCCCTCGTTCCGAGCGTCCTCGCAAATAATTCTCTACGCCGCCTGAAATTAGGTTACGCTGCCATGCTTGTCAACAACCATGCTTGACAACTATGGCTCCACGGATGATAGATGACCAAAGCAAATTCTTAGAAGAGTCCCGGAATCCAGCGCTTCACAGATTTTGTATAGTCGATGTAGGTTTGGCCGAGGCGGTCAGCTAGTTTCCTTTCGTCCACGAGAACTCGGGCGTGAAACCAGATGGCAACGCCAATGGTGATCGCTGCAGCGAGCCACGACCGTAGTGTAAATGTGAGTCCAGTTAGAAAAATGAGGTGGCCAAGATACATGGGGTTGCGCGTATAGGCGTAAGGGCCGGATGAAACCAAATGTTCCGGCGGCGTTTCGAGGCCTGGGCCACCACCGCCATGTTTGAGGCGATAGAGCCCGCATAGGCGGTATTGGAGGTAACCCCAGATCATCAACGAGAGAAAGAGCGGATGGAAAAGCAAGTTGCCGCGGTTAATTACGTATTCCCAAATCAGTGTGATGACCGGATACAGTATGAAAGTTCTCACGGGCGTGCGACTAATAAATCTCATGAAATCTTAGTTCTTTAGGTTCTAAATTTTTCCAAGACCTGTCGTCGATCGAAACTCCCCTTTTCAGTGCCGCAACCGGCTCATACAACATCGCCCGGCTAAAATGTCTTTCGATCTCACAAACGTCCTTGTCGGTCTCGCGCTTCTGTTGGCCGGCTTTGTCAAAGGGGCTTCGGGAATGGGCTTCCCGTTGATTGCAACACCGACGGTGGCTCTATTGTTAGATATTCGCGTCGCCATCACTATACTCATCATCCCCAATATCGTCATGGATGTTGCACAAGTCTTTCGCGGCGGATTTCCTTTTGCGGTGATTCGGCGCTTTGGATGGTTCGCCCTGACAACACTTATCGGTGTTTTTTTGGGCACCAAAGTTCTCGTTACCTTGCCGCTCTGGGTACTGAGCTTCTGCCTCGGCGTGATGGTTCTGGTCTTTGTGGTATCGACCTGGCTTCGTTTCGAGTTTACGATTTCACCCTTACTGGAAAAAAAGCTTGCGCTTCCCGTGGGATTGGTCAGCGGGTTTCTCAACGGCATGACCAACGCCGCCGGCCCCGCGCTGGCCATCTATCTCTACAGTCTGAGGCTCCCGAAAAGAGAATTTATCAAATCCATTGCCACGATTTTCATCATCACCAAGCTAAGCCAATTGATAGCCGTTTCGACCTGGAATCTCTTTAACTGGCAAACGTTAACTCTATCGTTGGGAGTGACTTTGTTTGTCTTGCTTGGATTTTACGGCGGCCTGAAAATTCAGGACCACATCAACCAACAAAATTTCAGTCGCGGCCTGATATTTTTATTGTTTCTCATCGGTGTAATCTTGGTCTTTCGGGCACTCACGCAGCCTGCGTGAGGATTCACTTAACCCCATAGAGCTTGAGCTATCTTAACGATGAGATCCAGTTTCTTTCGTTGATCTTCGACGGAGATCTTGTTGCCGATGATAGAAGAAGCGAAGCCGCATTGTGGGCTGAGCCCAAGTCGCTCCATCGGAAGATAGCGCCCGGCTTCGGCAATGCGCTGCGCAAAAACTTCCAACGATTCAAGCGCCGGCTTTTTGGTCGTGATCAATCCGAGAATGACAAATTTGTCCTCCGGCACGTCCCTAAGCGGCGCAAAAGAGCCAGAGCGCGCATCGTCGTATTCCAACAGCAGCCGTTGTGCGTTCAGTTTGCGAAATAACTCGCGGCTGATCGAGCCATAGCTGCCTTCTGACAGCCACCGGCTGCCCTGGTTGCCGCGTCAGATATGAAAGCCGAAGGTCACGTCCGGAAAACCATCCATGACGGCGTTGTCCAACTCCAGGCCTCGACCCAGCCATCGATCCAAGCTCCAGCCCTGCCCTTCATAAAAACCGCGGGTCTTGGGATCGAGCAGAAGACCGTAGTGCGGCGCGTCAATTTGAACGTAAGAGGCGCCCAAGCGAACCAGTTCTTTGACCTCGTCACGCAAGATTTGAACTATGTCGGCGAGGAAGCTATCGAGCGTCGGATAAGCAGCCTTCGAGTGTCTAGCGGACCAAAAGTTGGCCCACAGCCCCGGGCTAGGAAGCGTTATTTTGGGAATTCGGTTCGTTTTGCTCTTTAGATAAGAAAACTCGTCCGCCGACAGATAACGAAGACGCTTCAGTTTTGCGACGGCGCCGAGCCGTCGTGGCCGCCGTTTTCTCTCCACGCCTTGCTCGTCGTACCACTCGCCCCAAAGAAAAGCGTCGAGATCAAATTCACCGAAGCCGCTAACGGCAGCCGTCATCTGGCTCTGAAACGATTGCCGGCGCATCTCGCCGTCGGTCACGATTTTCAAGCCGGCATCCTCTTGCAACGCAACGGCCTCGTCGACGGCCCGGTCTTCGATCAATTTGAATTCAGCAGCGGTGATGGCTCCAGCGGCGAGTCGCTGTTGAGCCGCAAGCAGCTCCGGTGGGCGGAGAAGGCTCCCGACGACATCAGCGTGAATGGTGATCACAGTTGACTGATTTGAGTTTCCGGTTACTTACTTGAACCCTACAGAAACCTGAAAGCGAAACGAGCTACAACGCCGGAGCAAAAAGGTTATCGGGCAAACTCTGAACGTATTCTATGGTTTCCTTGAGCGAAATCACGTCGGCGTACTTCATGGCCATGTCGAAGAGATTGATTTTATGGGAGGCCTGACCGCGGTCGAAGACGCACTCTTCAATCACCGAAACCTTGAGATTGTATGAAAAGGCGTCGATCACGCTGGCGCGTACGCAGCCGCTGGTCGTGGTGCCGGTAACCAACACGCTATCGGCATGGACCTCGTTGAGCATGCTGATCAGAGGCGTGCCGAAAAAAGCGCTGGGCTTTTGCTTGCGGACGACAATGTCACCCGCCTGCGGTGCAATCTCCTCGACAATTTCGTTGCCCTTGTCCCACGCTTCGGTCATGTCTTCGCTCGAGCGGCTGTTTTTTGCTTGCCAGCGTCCAAAGGCGACTGTGTTGGTCCGATCATCGTGCCCGGTCGTGTAAAAGGTCGGGAGATGTTTTTTTCTAGCTTCGATGAGGAGCTCACGAATTCGATGGACGCCTTCCCACCCTTCTGCACCGCAGCTGTTGCGAAACCGTTTCACAGATTCCAAGATCGGTTCGGGTTTGTCGCCGACAAAATTGTAGTTCACATCAATCACTAATACCGCCGGCCTTTGGCCGAAACCGCCGCGTTTGCCATAGCCTGAGAGAGCAAAAACCTGTTGATCGCGTTGTGTCAGAACATCATCCCATGTCGCCATGGTTTCCTCCTATTCTTTAAAGCCGGAGAACATAATAAATGTTGGGGTTTGTCAAGCTGGGCGCATTGCCGGTTGACGCAAAACCAATCAATCCTCGGATTCCGATGTTTCTCGTGGGAGGTTAAACACAGAGATGAGAAAGCCCGCACTTTTATTCGCGTTAAGTTTGCTGCTGCTGATTGCAAACGGCTGTTCTATCCCGGTCTGGACAAGTGGCGAAGTTCCGTTCGTGCCGACGCCGATCGATGTCATCGACCGGATGCTTGAGATGGCGCAGGTGAAGAGCGGTGATGTGATCTACGATATCGGCAGCGGTGACGGTCGCATCATCATTCAGGCGGCAAAGAAATACGGAGTTAGAG
>WNGC01000948.1_pt1 | contig 30083 bp, 30 predicted proteins | sample 5400051 | NCBI WGS metagenome assembly WNGC01 (sample SAMN13153368, study PRJNA577476) | soil metagenome | isolation source: 20 cm soil or saprolite under grassland replicate 2 | place: USA:California | collected 2016-06-15
CGACACTTTGATGAGGCTTTGCAGAAGATCAAGCCTATGTCTACTGAGGAGTTGAAGATGTACGAGCGGTTCTCGGAACAGTTTTCCGACTCGGCGCGGCCCAAGTTGCGGACGACTCCCGTGGCTTGATGCACGGAGAGTAGCTGGCCAGTAGCGTCTCTGGGAGTTGTGGCCTAGAATCTTGCGTTCTTAGTGGAGATTTGTGTCGCAGGAAAAAAAAGGGAGCGGGGCTAGGTTCTAGCCCGCCCGATTGTGGCGTTTAGGAGAGGCCTGCGGGCCTGCTCCGTGAGTATGCCTGTGCGGGATAGGAGGCGCGTGGGTTGTGCGAGGGTGTTCTGGATGTTTGTCTGTCCCGTTGGGGCTGCTTTGAGCCAGTCTGGAATGACGATGGTGCGGATTAGTGCTTGTACTGTGACGTCTCTTGCTTTTGCCTCCGCGAGTAGTCTGTGGTAGTTGTCTTCTCCGAGTGACTGCATGAATTTGGGCATAGAAGGATATCTTATGCTTCCGTTGGAGATAAACGTTGGAATTTGAACAGGAAGGAAGGAACAATTTGTCGCCTGTTCAGCTAATTTGAACGAGTCGCGAATGGTTTTTCTGGGATTTGATTACAGAATCAAGGACATTTTTCTAGCTGGAAGTTTGAGTTTCAGATTTCCCGAGCCCTGGTATCGAGACGTCTCGGAAGAAAAATGCCGAAGGGCTTGTTCTTACCATCTGGCGATTGCTTGAAGTCGCGGATCAAAGCTTGTTTTGCGAGGATTCATCCGGAAGTTGTTTCGGCTAGATTGAGAATGAGCGAGTGTCCAGTGCTGCTGGGTTGAGCCGGGGGCTCCAGAGGTCTGGTCGAGGTGCGTTGGGATCTCGGGTTTCAGATAGCTATTTAGAGGTCTTGCGCGGTAGAGCGTCTGCCGGACATCGTACTCGCGCTGTCGGAGGTGAATTGCTTGTCAGAAGAACCAAGGAAGACTGAGAGGGCTCCTGCCCCTGTGCGTAGAACTGATATTCCACCGGACACTATACTGATCGGTAAGAAGCCGATCATGGCTTATGCTACGGCTGTCATGATGCACTATAACACGGGCGCCAAGAAGCTGACCCTAAAGGCTCGTGGAAGAGCCATCAGCACTGCCGTTGATGTGGCTGAGGTGGTGAATAACCGCTTCTTCCAGGGCGGCTTGTCGAAGCATGTGAACTTGGGCACGGAGATTGTCGGTGATGGCCAGGATGCACGGAACGTCTCCACCATAGAGATAATACTTGAACGGTTGAAGTAGAAATATCTCTCGAGACCCACCTGGGACACAAACCCCCTTTTTCTAACACCTTCCTTAGCTTACGGGTCCGATGCGGAAAGGCGGGCTCTTCTGGGTCTGCGGTACAGAGTTCTTCTTGAGTCTGTGGAAAGATTTCATGGGCCCCCCGGGGGTTGTTAAGAATGCTTTTTCTCTGCTGGAAAACGTATTTTTCTGTCTGTCTCAGACGTTAGAATACGTTCAGAGTCTGGGGAGCGGTTTGGTATCCTTCGGTTGGCTGTTCCATCTGACGCTTAGGTCTTCGACGACATCGTTTATTGGGAGGAACGGCTCTCGTCCTAGTGCCTTAGGATCATTGGGAAGTCGCGACTCGTAGACTGGTCTTGACGCGTTTTCCGGGTTTTGCCGCGTCTACAAGACGTGACGCCCGATGAAAGGTGTGTTAGAGGAGATAGAGAATGGTGGAAGAGAATTCTGGAGGAGAGTCTGGTCTTAAGGAGTTGCTGGTGAACATTCGCAGGCTAACCATTGCGGTCCTAGACAATCTCGAGGAAGGGTCCAGGGACAAGACTCTCGACCAGGGGCAGAAGCGGCTGCTCAGCAGCACTGGTTCCAGACTGTTGCGGCTATGGAGGAGCACTCTGAAGGATGATGCGGTCAGCCAGGGAGCAGCTCAGGCTCTAAAGACCGCGCTTGAGTGCGAGGAGCCGAACGGGAGCGTAATGTCCTAGCATTGGCAGAGAATAACCATCCGGTAGAAGAAGACGAGGTCCGAACCCAGATCATAACAGAGCTACTCGAAAGCCTGGCAGAGTCTAGGAAGATCATGCTTGACCATGACAAGGATCTGAAGACACGGGAACGCTGGACCCAACTCCACATGAACACAAGCCAAACACTCAACACGGTCCTCCGCGACAGACAAATGAGAGACTGGGAGAAACGGCTCAAAGAGATCGAAGAATACAGACACATCAGACCAAGAATCTAGACAAGGAGAAGACACTTCTTGCGTAGCCATGGGGCTTGAAGGCTTTATCAGACTAGTTCAGAATTCTCTCGACCCAACGCGGGGGTTGCCAAGCCAGGTCAAAGGCGCGAGAACTCAACACTGCCAAGAATGGTTGAGGAACGCGAAGCTCAGGACCTCGTCCCGTAGGGGTTCGTGGGTTCAAATCCCACCCCCCGCACCAATACTGCACCCCCGAACTCTGGCGCAGTCACTAACTACGCCGCGGCCCTGGATTCTGACCGTTGCCATTGCCCTGTGGTTGAAGAAAAAGGCAAGAAGTCAGGGGGCTCTATGGCTCAGAGACGCATGAACGACGCAAGCTAGGGTGATCCTTGGCTCTAACGTCAGATACACCTAATAGTTTGAACATTAGAGAGCAAAATGTCTGGGTTGGCATGGCGTCAAGCCTACGTTGTGCGGCTCTCTTGTCGTTGATAGCCGTGGGTTTTTGGTTGCCGATACAATTCCCGCAAGCCCATGCGTCGGGTCCGTTGGCGTTGGACGGCGTGGGAACCAGTACGATTTGTGGCACCTACTGTCGCGCGGAATCTCTAACTACTGCACATGGCCATGATGTCATAATACTGATCGTGGAAAGCTGGTTTACCAACTGTTTTTCGACAATATCAACAATCACGGATAGTAGTAGCTTAAATTTCACGCAACGCGTATCTTTCGCGCCTAGCGACAAATTCTGGGAATACTACGCCAGAACCAGATCCCCGCTGAAGTCGGACAACATTTCAGTGGTGATTCCTGGAATTTACAATTGGGGAATGCAGGTTCTCGCAATCCGTAACGTCAACGCTAGAGCAATATTCGACCAGAGTCCAAGATTCCCGATAACTTTGTCATGTCTTGGACCCGGGGGGATTTCAGTAACAACATGTTCCGCTTCGATAGGAGCCGTCGATCATGACTTCATCATAGCAAGTACGGCAATAAATGATGCTGGAGCATGCACACCCTCATCAGGATTTGCCGAGCTGGGGGATGGTGGTGGGGACGGTGTCCTAGATATTGATTATCAAGTAGTTTCGATGCCTCAGGGCAACCTTGTGTTTACTTGCAGTGGCAGTGACCCAGTGGCGATGGTTGCCGATGCAATCTCACTCCCTAATGCCTTTGGGACCTCCTAGAATTAGTCGTGGACGACTTCGAGCGTGCCCGGCGGTCCACTCCGACCGTCTTCGACTTTCATCGCCATCCGGATAATTGACTATATGCTTGTGTCACATTATCGAAACCGGACCAAGCGAACTCGTCAAATTTCTCTTGGTGAGAGGCATTTGCATTAGGATAGAATTTCTTCACTGGATTCTATCCTACAGCGTAAAGGTTACCGTCGCCACTCCCCACATAGATGGTTCCGTCCGAACTAATGGTTGGGTCTGACACTGAAACTATAGGACAATCGAATGTGGCGCATGCTACGGTAGGGTGTATCACAAACTTCCATGCCAGAGTCCCATTCGGGGCGACCGCGTACAGACTAGCATTTCCATAGCCTGAGGGCACTGGTGCACAGTTACAGAATCCCTCGATTCCGACTCCGAAGTAGAGAATACCGTTCGACCCGATAGCCATAGAAGAGAGCCCAACAATGCCGTAGAAGCAGCAAGGATTTCCAGAGCCGCTGGGTCTTTCGATTGGGAACACCCATCGCAAAGTCCCGTCTGGGTTGGTTGCGAAGACACCATTATCTACAGAACCGTAGATAGTTCCGTCTGGTCCTATGGACGGAGAACGGAACCCCGGACTCCCCCATTTTACCGTTCCATCTGGATTAATGGCATAGCCATTGATGTAGACTGTACCATCCGAACCGATAGCAGGCCAGGAGAAACCCGCACGCTTCGGTATTGCACTCCATCTGACCGTCCCATCTGAATTCAATGCCAATAGACACTGATCACACGATCCAGAAGAGTCTGGGTCGTCAACTCCAACATACAAAGTGCCGTCAGGGGCTACAGCGGGAGAGTCGAATACTTCGCCATCAGTGGTCAGTTGCCACTTGAGAGTGCCGTCCGGGTTCACGGCATAGGTTCGGAAGCCCAATTGTGATGTGTAAATTGTTCCGTCAGGCCCGATGGTAGGGGAAGAAAGTGCGGGCCCCTGCAATGCGAGGATGGTGAGGTTCCAATTCATTCTCCCGCCCGGGCTAATCGCGTAAAGGACACCATAGCAGGGCGGCTCAATACATCTTATGTGAGATGCTAGGTAGATTGTCCCATCGGAACCTATCGCCGGAGTAGTCATGATTGGCGAAGGCGCATGGAACTTCCAGAGCAAGACTCCTTGCAGATTCAGGGCGTACAGGTTGCCGTCATAGCTGCCCACATAGATTCTTCCACGGCCAACTGCTGGTGGAGAATAGACTGGGCCACCTGTCTGAAACATCCATCTAAGAAAGGGAAGAGCGGGACCGGGGAACGGGGACAGTCCCGTGTGCTGAGCGTTCTGGCGAGACATCGGCCACACGCTCGAAGCGGATGGGCCCGTCGAAGGTTGGATTGATGGCGAAGATAGGAGAGAGAGCGCAACCAGCAATAGCACTGCGACAGTGCTCAAGGTCCTGCCACAAAGGAGTTGCCTCCCTTTATCTCTGCCGGAGTGAAAGATACCCTCGGAATCGGGAAGAAACAGGAATAAAAGGGAATACGGAGGGTTGGGTCAAATCTACAGCGTAGAGTTGATTACTCCGTCAAATCTACTCGGAAAACCTTCTCCGCTACAGTGAAGGTCGAATAATTGACCATATGCTTGAGTCACATTATCAAACCGGGACAAGCGAAACGAGTCATCGGGTCGCGCAAATCTTGACGCATTATGTTGACTATCCCCTCTCACACTCGTACGCAAGCGGTTGGACCTTAGAGGGGCCCCTAGAGGGGCGTGGGAGAAAGAAAGGCCACTTTCGGACACCGAATAAGACAGTATCGTATATCAATATCAGGATATAGCTTGTCCATAGAAAGAGGCCTGTGAATGGGACGGCGTCGATGAGAAAATCCTCGCCTGAATATCCGGCTACGCAGTTGGGCGGTTGGGAGAGCCGCATAATGTTTGCCTGGCAGGTCGGAGTCGGCTCCCATCTCCAGTAGAACGGAAACCCGTAGCTATCGAAGTATAGCGTGTCTCCCGGGTCTGACGCCCAATAGTTCGCGATCAGAAAACCGCTCAGAAAGCTGAGACCAAGGCCGACGATAAGAGGCAGCGGGATCTGCAATGTAGCTTTTGTCACCTTTCTATCTCGCATGACTCGCATTATGGTAAGTATCAGGACTGCTCCATAAAGGAGCAGAAGGATTACTCCCGTGAGTAAAACGAAGCCTAGGTAGAAAGAGACAGTCCAGACTGATTGTAAATTGTCGGAGGCGAGGAGTCCGCCCGCGACTCCCATGAGAATGGTGGCGGACGACCCTATCGCGAGAGGGCATAGTAGGACCAGTACAGGCTTCAAGAATATCAGAATCTGCTTTCGTTCATGATAAGATTATCGCGGTCACCGGACACACTGCTATCAAATGCTGGATCCGCGACTATCGCGGTCACAGAGTGCGCTGGCCATTCTCAAGCCCTGGCTTCCGCTACTTTACAACACTTCGTGATAGTTCCTTGATTCACGCGACGTTGCACATATAATGTGGACTTGGTTCAGGGCGAGGATTGGTTGAAAAGGTGAGTCAGCTGAAGAATCGTCTAGCCCTCTATGATGGCAGTGGAATCTAAGGGGTTGCAGTGATGTTTCTCGCGAGCTGGTCGTAGATTCTCAATCTTTCCAGCGCGATGTCAGCTCCGGTAACTTTGTGCTCGCTGAAGAACTTCTCGACCTCAGCTAGGCGACCGACGCCGACAATCGAGAAGTATTCTCTCAGAATGATCGAGAACTGGGCTGTCCCCGAGTACATCGCTTCTAATTTCGCCATGTTGTTCTTGAACCATTGCCAGATGGCAGTTTTCGCATCTGGGTTGGCTGTTGCGTAGAGGATCACGTTCCGGACGTCTTGCCGCTTTACCTTGCCACTCAACGCAAAGTCTAGCGTTTTTGCTACGAGTTCAGGATTCTTGAAGCTGGCTAAGCCTTCCAAGTATCTTAGTCGTTCTTCGTCCGTTGTGCTTTTTGTATATCTGCTGATTAGGCCATCATAATCGTTTGAAGATCTAGCGTATCCCATAACAACTGATCGTTTCATGTCGGGCTCTACATTGGCCAGGTCATTGAGCTTGGAACCGGCCTTCTTTGCATAGGCATCGTCTAGAAGAGTGAGGCGGGCGGCGATGATGCCCTTGAGGGTGGTGCTGTTGTCGTCCTTCCTGTTCTCGAAGATTCTGAGGCCGGCGCTATGGAATTTGCGGGAAGTCTCGACTAGTTCTGAGGGTGCGATCTGGTATAGGAATGAGAGTTGGTCGGAGACTTCGACCGCGGGAAGATACTCCTCTTCGTTCTGATATTTCTCGACTAGTTTGATGTATTCTTTGAAAGAGGTCCGTCCGGACAAGAGAAAGGCTTTGGCGTCGCTGATCAATCCCCAACGGTCGAGCGGAGAGGGTCCGCTCTTCCAGACAAGGTCTAGCAGTTCCTTTCCATTGTACTGGACGACGTAGAATCCTGTCTGGTCCACGTTGAGTTTGAGAGATCGTGGTGTTGTTGGGAGATTTACCTCGGCCTTTTTCTTGTCGAGCAATAACGATTGCGTCTTGCCGTCAACGTTCATTGTGACCGGGATCGGCCAGGTCTGCTTGGAGGTCCCGCCTGTCAGGAGAAACCTCTCCTGTTCAAGGGTTAGTCTGCCGTCGGCCAATGAGGCTTTGACGACTGGGAAACCCTCTTGGCTGATCCAGCCTTCCATGATTCGGCTAACATCCGTCCCGGATGCTTCTTGGAGGCTTGACCAGAGATCGTGGCCGGAGGCGTTGCCGTATCGGAATTTCTCTAGATACTGCCTAACGCCGTTTTTGAAATTCTCTGGGCCAACGTAGGCTTCGATCATTCGTAGGATGCTTGCGCCTTTGCCGTAGCTGATCTCGTCGAATAGTTCTTCGATCTCTTCAGGGTCATGGACCTTCGCCATGATGGGATGGGTCTTGGTCAGGGCGTCGCGGCCCATCGCGCCTGATGTGGATGTTCGGACAAAGTCTTGCCAGACCTTCCATTCTGGATAGGCTCGGTCGGTGGATTTGAAGTCCATGAAGGTGGCGAAGCTCTCGTTCAGCCAGAGGTCGTCCCACCATCTCATCGTGACCAGATCTCCGAACCACATATGAGCAATCTCATGCGCGATGACATGAGCTACCGATTTCCTCGCCCGAACGCTCGTGTCTTTGTCCACGTGCAGGAGAATTTCCCGGTATGTGATAGCTCCCCAGTTCTCCATCGCACCATAGGCAAATTCTGGGACTGCTATGTTGTGGAGCTTGGGTAGTTGAAAGGGGATTCCGAAGTATGACTCGTAAAAGTCTAAGACTTTACGCGTGGCGTCGAATGAGAATTCTGTGTTGATCTTTCCGGTCGGCCGATCAGCGTAGGCCGCGTAAAGTTCTGTTTCTCCGTGCCTGTTCTTCTCCTGGACGAATTTTCCGACGCCCAAGTAGAGAAGATAGGTGGACATCTTCGGCGTCTTCTTGAACATGACAGTCTTCTTTTCCCCCTGCCTTGTCTCGGATTCGATCGGCATGTTCGAAATGACGGAGAGGTCAGCGTCGGTTCTGACTCTAACCTTGAACACTGCCTTGAACGCGGGATGGTCCACGCAAGGGAGGACCTTGCGAGCCTGAACTGCTTCGAGGTGAGTGCTGAGTATGTAGCCATCCCCGTAGGATGCTTTGTAGAGCCCGGTGAAGTTGTCGGAGACTCTACCACTGAAGTCTATTTCTAACGGACCCGAGAACTTCCCGGTCTGAATCTCTAGAACCTTCCCGGAATGCTTGAACGGGACCTTGTTGCCACTGGATTTTACGCTACTGATCTGTTGGCCCACAGCGTCGAGGGAAACATCGCCGATGGATTCAAGATCCACTACTACTTTGCCACTATATTTGAGACCTGAAAAGTCAACATCGAGGAATAGATCATATTCTCGGACCTCCTGAACGTTCTTCTCAGACTGAGTTGTAGCTACCTGCAAGGGCATCGTATTTCGACTCTGATCAACATCTACTTAAGAATCGTTTTGAGGACGCTACCGACAAAGCTCCTATTTCCGGGTCCAGCCGTGACTTTTGAGATGATGGACCTGAGAATAACCAGTCCGACAAACATTATCATCCATAGACCGAGTTTGACCTAAAGCTCATGATCAAATTCAAGTGCAAGGATTTCCTCATGAAGGAATGCGAGTTCGAAACAAAAGGCACGCATTCAATAGACGAAATGATGAAGCTGGTCGAAGTTCACGCGGGAGATAAGCATAGAACGCTCAGGCTCTCGCCGGAGACGATTGAAAAGATTCGGACCTCCTTAGAGAAACAGAGGGCCTCTAGAAACCTCTCTCTTGCATTTGCTAGCTCTATTGCGAGGCTGATCCCGAAGCGCCCAGTTTTTTGGTCCGACGCCTCACGAACAATGCGATCGATGCCACCACGACGGCCCCAGCAATTGTTCCCCCGATGACGTAAGGTGTGTAATCAACTGATGGTGGCGTCGTCACTGGGGGCGGCTGGAGGTCAGAACCAGTGACGTTGACTAAACTGTTCATTGTTGGATGGAAGCCGCACTGGATCGGATAGACCCCGTGTTCGTAAAAGACGTAGGAGAAGTTCTGTCCTGGGTTCAACGGTCCGCTACTGATAAGAGGCGTCCCTCTTTGCGTAGTGTTCGTCTGCGGCGAAGACGTAACAGTATGTTGGGTGTTTCCATTGTTCGTCCAAATCACTTCCGTTCCGGTGGTTACATCGATGCGTAGTGGTTGGTAAGCAAAGTCAACGATAGTCGCAGAGTATGAGGAGTTACTAGCTCGAGCAGGCATTGGAAACGAATCGAATAGCGGAGAAACGAATACGCTGACGAGGATCAGGGCGAAGACCACTTTCGCCAGCGATCGTTGAGAAAAATGGTGGTGGGGCCATCCCATTTGGGTGAGCCCCGATTAAGGCTTTGGCTTGGGTTTGAACGCTACGTACGCTACGAGTATGACGCTTATGATGGAGACTATGAGGGCGCCGAGACTGTAGTACATGGCGTTGCCAGCATTGCTCTGGGCGGTGTTTGCGGCCGATTGGAGTGGGTCAGCGACGTTCACGGTTGTCGTTGCGTTTATTCCGGGACTGAACTCGTAGTGAAGATCGTTCACCAAATCCAGTCGAATGATATGGGTCCCTGGAGATAGAGTCAATGGTATACCATTGGCATTTGTCCATATCGTGATGTAGGCATTGTCGACGAATACATGTATGTGGCCCTGGTTGCGCGCTCCGGAGCCAGTTGTGAATGTATTGACATCGTTAATTGTTCCTGGCTGTTGAAGCGTGAAGTTACTGACCGCGAAGGAGACTAGGAAAGATTGGTTGACGTTCGTGTTCGTGTTCAATGCTCCACCTGGAGATAGGATCTTGATCGAACACTTCTGAGCTGCGAGGCAAGGATTCGCGAAGGCACCGTAGACGCGGGGAGTGGCCGAGGGGATTGCTACCAGGAAGAAAGCCACCGCTAGCGCTATTATTGCCCATTGTTTGTTTCTTCGCATTTTTTCTCTGGGGACCATGTCGATTACGCAGGGTTCATTAGTTTTATTCAAGTAGTAGGAATGCTCGAAACTGCGTATGTGATAATTGAGTAGAGAGCTAGCCCCACTATGGACGTTTCAAAATTCGGATCCGAGAAAAAGTGACGAACGATCGGCTACTCGACCCGAAAGTATCGAAGGTGAGAGCGATGCCTTGCTCAGTCTATTGGGTTTGCTGAGCTTTCATGCGTCGCTGCATTTCCTCCGGCGGCACATCCTCTACGTGAGTGGCTATCCACCACTGGTTGCCGGACGGATCGGTAACGGCGGCATTTCGGTCCCCATAGAACATGTCGGAAGGCGCTCTCAGTGAGGTTGCGCCCGCGTCAAGTGCTCGTTTGTAAGCGGCGTCGGTGTCCTCCAGGTACAGGTATATCATGCCGGGCATGGATTTCGATTCGCCAGTTGGCTCTCCCATCATGACAATAGAGTCGCCGATTTTCATCTCTGCATGGCTTACGCGGCCATCTGGGGCCATCATTCGTTCTCGCTCTTCAGCATCAAAGGCGTGTTTGAGGAACGTGATCAGTTTGGGCACTCCCTGAACAGCAAAATATGGCGTAACGGAGTGGTAGCCCTGCGGAATCGGATTCGGTTTACTCGTAACAGATTGCATGATGAAATTCGTCTTCTGTGCCCCGGATAAAAGAGTGACTGGAGCGAAACTATTCGCACTCTACTAACCTGCTTAATCATAACAGATGTCGCGGGGCCATGTCATCGCTGAAGCTTGCGCGTCCAGTCTACAAGGCTTGAGAGAACATCTCGCAGGGTCCGTAGAGTCTCCTCGTCAGTCAGTTTCAGATTTTCATTGAATTTCTCTCGAGCATTCGCGACCAGTAGCTGAGGCCTGTTGATCGGGTACATGTTTAGGTCGATCATGATCTGTCGAAGGTGGAGCTGGGCTCTAGCTCCTCCTCGCAGCGACGTTGAGGCGCTGATGATTGCAGCAGGTTTGCCGCTCCACGAAGCGTCTCTCGGCGGCCTGTTGCCCCACTCGATAGCGTTCTTGAGAACCGCTGTGACGGAATAGTTATGCTCGGGAGTAGCGAAGAGAATCGCGTCTGCGCCCCTAATCTTCTTCTTGAGTTCCTTGACGACCTCGGGCATCTCATGCTCAAGATCCTGATTGTACAATGGTAGTCTTGAGACATCAACGACCTCAAGAGTTGCGTTCTGCGGGAGAAGCTGTTTCGCCGCTTCTAGCAGAGCAGTGTTATAGGATCTTTTCCGCCCGCTACCAGATATTCCGAGGATCGCAAGTTTCGAGGGTTGCTCCATATTGTCACTCTTTGTCTGTTGACTTTTGAGTGGTTATCTGGTTCTATACAACCTCTACGAAATGACCAACCGAATGTAGATGCTGGTCAACAAATACATGCATCCAGTTGACGAGTGGTGAGGGCTAGTCATGGTCGACCGGAACGAACTCTTCGAGAGCTTGAAGGCCTGGATATTGCAACTTCCAGGCGTGACCCAAACGGCTCACCGCTTCGGAGGAACGGAATTCCAAATCGACGGACTTGAATTCATGCACCACCACGGACCCTCCTTCCTCGATATTCGCCTCTCAAAGAGCGACCAGGTGACAGTGCTGAAGAGCAGGACGGCTCTCCCCCACAGATTTGCTCCTGAGGCCGGATGGGTAAGCTTCAGGATCGAGAAGCCGGAAGATCTTGAAGCTGCCAAGAGACTCATCCGGCTCGCGTATGAAAACGCAAGGACCAGCAGAAAGCCCACAGTGCTAGAAGAAGCCAAATGAAACTTAGCTAAGATCCCTATCAAAGTGTGAGTCGGAATTTGAAGTCGGTGCGGGGTGGGGCTGAAACAGAGTTTAGAATGTTCAGCACATGACACCCTGGCCTGGAACACTACTCCCACTTCGTCGAAGCTCTACAACTCTTGTCCGGAGCTTTGATGCAGACGAGTATCAGGTTTTCTGGGCAGGGCTAGCTGGACGGTGTTCGCCGAGCATGTTCTCCTCGAACTTGCCGACATCTCCATAGTATCGCGACACTAGATCAGCGGAGGCTGGATTCGTGTAGAGCTCCGCCACAGGATTCTCGATTAGTCGTACAATCTGTGCCGCGACTTCCTCCGCTGACTGGACGATCATCGGGCCGACTTGACTGCCTGCTCTTGGTACTTGGGGTGTGTTGGCAACTCTGTAAAAATCTGTCTCGACCATTCCAGGCATGACCAGCGAGACGTGAATTCCCGGATACTTGCCCTTGAGGTCCATGCGCGCGTTCGCGGTGAGTACGTTGACCCCGCTCTTTGCTGCACTGTAGATCGACCGGTGGCTCAAGAGTGGAACTCTTCCGAGAAGGGAAGAAACGTTGATCAAATGTCCTCGGCCGCGTTCTTGAAAGTGAGGAATGATGGCCTGCATTCCGTAGAGAACCGATTTAAGAACAACAGAAGTTATATCGTCGACGTCTTGGTCTGTTAGGTCCAGCACCGACTTTGTGATCCCTCGGCCGGCGTTGTTTACCCAAACATCCAAATGCCCGTACTCTTTGAGCGCTTGGCTCCGAAGCTCTTCAACGTCGGCTCTACGCGTGACATCGGTTGGCACGACCAAAGCTCTCGTCCCGGCTTGTTTCGCAACCTCCTTCAGTTGCTTCTCGCGTCTTGCTGCGAGTACGAGTTGATGACCCTTGGACCCGAGTTGCTTGGCTAAGGCCGCTCCTATTCCGCTGCTCGCACCAGTAATCACAGTGACCTCATTCGTCATGATAGAACTCCCGGAGAGTCATGAGGCACATAAAATGTTGGAGTCTAAGATCCTATTCTGACTCCAGAAGGAGTTGCGAAAAGAGAGGTTGATTACCCCCATCAGAGCGGCGTGTTCCTATGTCAGGGGAGTATCAAGGCAAGGAGTCTGGCCTGAACTGGGAAGGATCGGCGGCCCAGTCCGCACAATCAGAATCAGGAAAGATCCAACCTAAGCAGCTCCTCATTCTACTCGTTCTCAGCCTCTCCCTCGCGATCATCGTCATTGACGCAACGATAGTGATTGTCGCTCTGCCTCAAATCCAGAAAGACTTCAGCATCAGCCTCAAGGATCTAGAATGGATCACATCCCTCTACGCACTCATCTTCGGCTCTTTCCTCCTCTCTTGGGGGAAACTGAGCGATGAATTCGGCAGAAAACTGATCTTCATGGCCGGAATCTCCACGTTCATCGTCGGATCTATTATCGACGGATTCTCACTCAATCTATCCCAGATGCTTGTGGGCCGAGTCATCCAAGGATTCGGGGCAGCTATGGCCTCTCCCTCCACTCTCTCGATCCTAACCACGACGTTCACTGGCAAATCGCGAAACGTAGCTTTCGGCATATGGGGCGCGACCGCAGGAGCGGCAGCGGTTCTAGGTCCAGTCCTAGGCGGCTACTTTACAACATACATTTCTTGGCGATGGGCGTTCTTCATCAATATTCCAATAGGGATCGCCGCCCTAGTCGGGGCCGCGTTAGTTATCAGAGAGACTCGCTTCAAGGATCCAAAATACACAACCGATTATCCAGGACTGATCTTAATCACCATCGGCTTAGCCAGTGTCCTGTTCGGCCTCATCGAGGCCCAAACCTACGGTTGGCTGGTTCCTAACCAGGAGTTTTCTGCAGGAGGCTTCTCATGGTCGACCTCAAATCCATTATCGCTCCCTCTGGTTTCGATAATCACCGGAATCGTTATGCTCGGCGTGTTCGCTTTCTACGAGATTCGCCGTGCAAGGAAGGGAAGAGTGCCTCTGTTTGATTTCAGCCTACTCAAGTACAAGGGCTTCCGCTATGGGCTATTCACGGTTACCATCGTTGCAATGGGCGAGTTTGGGGCAGTCTTCATCATCTCAATATTCCTACAGACGGTCAAGGGATTGTCCGCGATCAGCGCAGGTCTCACATTCCTACCGATGGCTATCTCAGTGTTCATATTCGCCCCCATCGCCGGCGTTCTAGCTACTCGCTTCGGACCCAAGTGGATTATCACAACGGGCATGGTTCTGGAAGCTGCTGCGCTCTTCAGTATGTCTCAGATCATCAGCATCTCCAACCCCGTCTACTACCTCTATCCCGTCCTTGTCGTCTATGGCGCTGGGGTTGGGCTGGCGATCAGCCAGGTTACAAGCACGGTCTTGATGAGCATACCCTGGCAGAAAGCTGGTGTAGGATCTGGGGCCAACAATACCGTTAGACAGATCGGGTCAGCCTTCGGAATCGCTGTAATTGGGGCTATACTGGTAGCTCAGATATCAACCGTGGGACAGGCTGAGCTCGCAGCCAGTACGGTCAATTTTGGCCAGACGGGAATCGCTATCTTGAAGGCGGCTTTCAATTCGGGATTATCGGGAGGAATAGACCCATCACTCATCGCCAGCTTTGGTGCAAATTGGCCTGCCGCGAGGGACATCATCTTTGATGCGCTTACTCAGGGGACCCGGTGGGCTGCGTTTACAGCCGGCATCTTCGTCTCCCTCGGAGCTTTGAGCTCTCTCCTAATTCCCGACCCAAGGCCGAAAAAGATCAAAGTCGCTCCAAAATTAATCGTTCGGGAACCTCAAGCAATTGGAAGAACCCTAGGCGCAATTGTGATCAGCCAATTCCTCACAATACTGGGTCTGTTCGCAGCTCTCTCGTCAGAATATCAATCGAACCCTTTCATGCGCGACTGGTTCACTAGCTACGCATGGCCCCTGGGCTATCTTCTAGGAAACTATCTCGGCTCGATGCTGATCGGGATCATTGGAACAATCCTGATCCTTTGGAGATTAGTCGTCCGTTAGAACTTGTGAGTCCCGGCCTAGGGGGACCGCGTGCTCGAAGCTTCCTTCCATGTAGACCCGCAGTAACGACAGTCGTGATACCTGAACAACCTGAGGGACTCAGACTGCGGATAGATGCACGGGCTTAGTCCTCCACAGATTGGGCACATTTGATCCATGTCGTAAAGCCCCAACGGTTGACTTGTCTGTGGTTAGCTTCCACGACTTAGGGCGCGTTCGATGTGTTGTTTGTAGACGGACGCTGGGTATGCTCCCACGATGCTATCTTCGACTCTGCCGTTCTCGAACAGCATTATCGTCGGTATGCTCATGATCTCGTATCTCGACGCTACTTCCTGGTTGGCATCGACATCGACCTTGACGAATTTTACTTTGCCCTCGAACTCGTTCGATAGGGCTTCAATTGTCGGCGCAATCGCATGACATGGTCCACACCAGTCTGCGTAGAAATCTACGAGAACCGGTACGTTGGATTTGAGAACCTGGGTCTCGAACTCACCGTTGTTAAGGTGGATTACTTTGCTGTCTGTCTTTTGTTTGCTCATCATGCTGAAAAGGTGGGGCGAACAGGATATAAACATATTGATGTCTATCTATATTATCGATCGGAACACTCCCGGCTTGAGGGGGCAGCGGACAACGGATACATGCATATCGAAATGTTAATAGTTTCGTTGAACCTAGTTGATCTTTGATGAAGCTCGCGACTGAGGACTTTGATCGTATCAGCAAGGCTCTAGCTGATCCGCAACGCCGTGCAATACTTCAGAAGCTGGCAATGACAGGAAAGCTAAATTGCTCGGATGTCGGTGCTTTTTTCGACGTCTCGCAACCCACTGTCTCTCATCATCTGAAAGAACTTGCCACGGCTCACGTCGTCGAGAAGGAGAAGCAAGGCCAGTTCTGCTTCTATCACGTCAACAATGAGGTCCTCTCCGCATACGTCTTCGAACTCCAGCGTCGACTGGGCTTGAACGCGGTTCTAGCGGCACCGCACGCACGCTGAGAAGAACATATAGACGTTCATCAATGTGTTTATATATTCAGAGCTAATCAATAGTAGCATGACTCAACATTCGGAACCGAGATCATTGCAAGTCGTAGTAGCGAGGGAATTTCCCAAAAATTATCGTTCGTTCATCCACCGCGGGAAAAAGAACCGGAGTGAGCAGTCGAACCTCGAGAAGATATACTCTGAAGAAATTGAGGTCGCCCGGCGACATCCTCACCCTGCCGACAAAACGGGATTCAGCTGACAGTTCAGGATAAAACTACGAGATCAACATCTTCGGGTAAGCCACGCGGATCAGAAATCGTTTTGTCTCCGTGTATTCCGATCCGTTTTCGGCGATAGAAGGAAGACTTCGAAGGGGTGTAAGCGATGGTAGAGATAGGAAGCCCGGCACCTAGATTCCGACTGCAGACCAGTGCTGGCGAGTACGTTAGCCTCGAAGACTTTCACGCAAAGAAGAACGTCGTCGTCTACTTCTATCCGAAAGACTTCACGAAAGGATGCACAGCGGAGGCCTGCGAGTTCAGGGACTCATATGAGGAATTCAAGAACCTCGGCGCAGAGGTCATCGGAATAAGCAACGATAACCAAGAGTCTCATGAGGCCTTCGCCTCGGAACACAAGCTACCCTTCATACTCCTCAGCGACCCGGGCGGGTCAGCGAGAAAATCCTACGGAGTCAAGAAGACTTTCGGACTGGTCCCAGGTAGAGTGAGTTTCGTAATTGACAAGAACGGGATCGTCAGACATGTTTTCTCATCCCAATCGAGAGCAACAGCACATGTGAGCGAAGCATTGGCTGTGCTGAAATCCTTGATCTAGACGCAACGGTGTCCTTCCAGCAACGCACTTTGGCTAGGGAAGGCTCAACTCTACGGCCGCGTCAAATCGCGTGTAATACTTCTTCACATCCGCTACTCCGTGCTTCTTCCTGAACTTGTCCGCCACGGATGCAACCCTCTTCGCATCGTTAATCGGCTTCGCAGAAAGCTCGAGCGATACGTTGCCCGATGATATGCCGATTCGTTTCGATTTCAAGACATTCTTGTACCATTGATTCTTCGAGCCCCTGACGGGCATTAGAAAGAGGGTATTTCCTTCTCGGACGAACCATACGGGTGTCGAGAATTCTCGTCCCGATTTTCTTCCCGTAACCGTGATCTGCAGCTCCACCGAAGAATCGAGCGCTTTCTGAATCTCTGAGCTGTTCATGAGAGATCATTCCTTCTAGTCCAATTTAGTCGTTGCTCGACAGTTCAATTGTCTCCACTCCAGATTTGTTGAGAAAAAAGTCGTGCGGTCTCCAGATGGATGTCCAATCACTATGAATTGAGGGGTCTGGGTCCCTAAGGTCTATAGGCTAGTGCCATTCCTATCCTAGTGCACGCTGATAGGAGGTGTACTAGGCCGATGAGTCGTAGTTCGTATGGCAGTCCTCGGACGATGCATAAAGTAGTCTGTTCTGACTGTGGCAAGGAGACGGAAGTCCCCTTCCAGCCCACAGAGGGAAGACCAGTCTACTGTAGGGACTGTTATCAAAAGCATCGCAGGTACTAGGAATCCCTAAGTGCCTACATCTTAAATCCAGAACACTCCTGAAATCGTCGGCCGACCGAAAGTGGCGGACCCTGTACTACTAGCCAACAATCTCTGGGTCATCATATGTGGACTACTCGTCTTTACCATGACGATTTCTGTCGGATTCTTGGAGATAGGAGAGCTTGGATCTGATCTAGAGATCAGTCTGCTCAAGACGATGCTCATCACAGGATCAGCTCTCTTCTTCATGGCCCTAGTCGGATTCAACACCGCGTTCGCACCGACAATCAACGGCGTGATAGGCAATCCACTCTACACTGGGCTGTTTCTCGGAGGTTCATCAACAAACATCAGTGGGCTGCTTACTGGTGCGTGGTGGTCCCAGCAGAGTACGGGGCTTACGATCGGGACGTACTTCCTTTTCGAAACAGCGTTTGCTTCGGTCACACTCGCCCTCGTCGGAGTAATCGTCTTACGAAAAATGAAGATGCAAGCCTTCTTCGTCTACTCCATCGTCTATTTCATCATCATCTGGAACCTTCCCGCGGCGTGGATATGGAATCCGACAGGTTGGCTTGCTCAGATGGGCATGGCGGATTTCGCAGGAGGACTTGTGGTTCACGGAGCCGCTGGAGCCGCAGGTCTGGGAATTATCCTTCAAATCTGGAGGGAAGAAAAGAAGAAGGGACTGACAACTAGTCCTCAGGTCGGGGTCAAGCTCAATCTTCCCTGGCTGACGTTGTCGATTCTTCTTCTTTGGGTGGGATGGTTCGGCTTCAACCCTGGAAGCGTCCTCGCGTTCAACAATGAAGCCATGGTGGTTGTACTCACGACCTTCCTCGCCGCAGCCTCTGCTTTCCTCTCAGTGATGTTCTTCAGATATCAGATGACGAAAGAGATGCCGAGCCTCATCTATGCCGCGAACGGGGTCTTGATGGGCCTCATCGTCATAACGCCACTTGCAGGATTCGTTAGCCCTCTTAGCGCCGTCGTCTTAGGACTGCTTGGCGGACCACTCTATCTGATGGGGGAGAAGTGGTTTGGAAAACTCAAATGGTTCACGGATCCAGTAGGATTGTTCCCAGGACACTTGCTAGGAGGAACATTCGGTGTCCTGATGATTCCATTCTTTGCTCAGAAGGCTTTCGTGTCAGGGTTAGCAAGCCTAACATTCCAGAATGGAAGCCTGGTGCCCCCTTCACTGACGGACGGGCTATTCTTTGGGGGCGGAGTCTCTGCGCTGAACCAACTGGGGATAGAGGCATATGGGGTAGCAGTGGTCATGATTAGTGTCTTCATATTGTCGTACGTGACCTCTTGGGTGATTTCAATCGCGATGCGTGGGATCACTCCGGGTACAACCAAGAATTGATCCCTGTTTAAGAAGTCAGCTAGTTCGTTTAGCCTCAATAATTACCATCCCGCCCAACAGGAACTCGTAAAGCGTCGCTGAACCAAATTTCTGTTCGGCCAAACGAGTGACGCTACGATTTTTTGCTAGCCGATGAAAAGTTGGAACGATCATTTGAAAGGGATTTTCCTTCGTTCGTCCGCTGATGAAGAATCTAGCAATCGTGGGCATGAGCACGGCGACGTAAAGCTCAATCAGTTTTTGTCGGAACAGCCCGTCAGGTTTTCCGACGTCAACTATCTCCAGCCGACCCTCTCGATCCACCACTCGGGCAAACTCTATCAGGGACAATGCTTTGTCGCGAACATCTCGGTAAGAGAAACAGGTGAGGACCCCAGAGAAAGCACCGGGACGGAAGGGAAGGCTTTCCGCTACACCGAGCACTGGATGGAAGCCGGGTCCGAGAGTAGCTTTCGCATATCGCAGTAGGATTTGCGATGGGTCGAGTCCTGCGATTTTCTCGAATCCATCTTCAAGCATCATCCTGCTACTTGTCCCAGGGCCTGTGCCTGAGTCTAGAACCCAATCTGTTCTGTATTTTTCCAGTCGACGGATGGCTCTGCGCCTGAGGGGTCCTGCTAGGCCCATTGAGATTATTTCGCTGATCGACTCGTAGAATGGAAGAGCGATTTCAATCGCTCTAACAACTGCGCTCCACTCGTCTGTCATGTGAGTCGAAGAGTGTCCCATTGATTGATTTCTGTGGAATCCAGTCCTTAAATAGCCGGTCAGCCAAAACTAGTCTTGGCAAACTCTAGTTCATCTCGAGGTTAGAATTTTGGACGTTGACATACCCCCGACCAGCATAGGTGTATCGGAGGGACTAGACCGGAGCTTCAACTTCTCAGAAGTCTTTCAGCTGGTCAAGAAATCGGTCAAGAGTAGTCTGGGAAAGAGGCGAACAGGGTTGATGCTGGGTCTTGCTGATTTGCCAGAATACATCGGCGCTTTCCACCAGATGGGCTCCAATTTCATCGTCATGAACAGAAGCCTGCTAGACCAGGTCACACACATCGCGAAAGATCGACAGACCCTCAACGCCTACGTCTTCTACACTCTTCTCCACGAATACCTGCACACGCTGGGATACGTTGATGAGGGTGAGGTGCGAAGGTTGACCCGTCAGATATGCGCCCGAGTCCTAGGACCCGACCACCCGGCTACAAAACTGGCCATAGATGGGCCAGCGGTCATGTTTCCAGAACTCACTTTCCAACACCACGGAGAGCTTCGCTCTCGGAGACTTGCCAAGTTCGAGATCGTCCGCGAGTTTGAGAGAGAATACAAGAGCTACGTGGCTTAGCTGCGGCCCGGCTCGCCAGATTCTCCGCCAATGAAGTCTAGGAATCCTTTCAGCTTCCAGTAAGCGTCGAGAAATTCTAATCCTCTATGTGTTATCGAATAACCGGAGTCTTCGCCCGTCTGCATGCCAACGAGCCCTGATGAAGACAGATCCTTGAGGTAGTTTTTTGTCCGGTCGACAGGTAATCCAACAGCGTAGGAGACTCTTGTTATCCGGGTCACTCCCTTTCGTTTCAGAGCTTCTAGTATCTCTGCGTAAATGTCCATCCGAGACCGTTTGGCGGGCTGCAATTTCTCAGAGGGGCGGTTTAGGTAGCTCGTTGACCTTGGCGGAGGGTTTTGCGAATCTTACGTCGGGTGAGGCTTCGATCGTGTCTGTGTAAAGGACCTCGCCCTCGACGTTGACGCCTGCTTCAATGACGCCTTCTCTGAAATAGAGGTTCCGCGCTCTTGACCCGTGTTCCATTTCTAACGTGTCCGCGTAGACGTCCTCGACTCTGCCACCATGTCCGACGTTCACTTCTCGTGCGACAATGGGTCCGCTCGCCCGTGATCCATGTCCTAGCTCGACAGTGTCTCCTTTTGTTCCCTTGATGGTCTTGAGGTCTCCTCCCACCTCGATACTTTTCTGGGCGATGATCAGGTCCGCCTCCATGGAGCCGCCGACCTCCAGAGAGTCGAGTCTGAGTTCTGCGCCGATGTATGCTCTGCCACCAATGTCCAGATCCTTTTCCAGCGTGAGGCTTCCGGATACCCGCAAGAGTCCTCCAACGTCCACCTCAACCCCTTTTCCGTTCCCGTTTATCGACGCCATGCCTCCAACGTCTAGAGAGTTGAACGAGAGGTCGGCTCTGCTCTCGAATTTTCCACCCACATCAACATCTCCGCCTTCGCCGCCTTCCACTAGTGTTGCTAGACCGCCTACGTCGATCTTCGAGAATTTTAGCGGCTTTGTTGATTCGAACTTGCCGCCGACATCCACGTCCTTGGAGACCTCTCCTCCACCGATCCGGGCCATGCCTCCAACATCGAGCTTTGCAAACTTGACAATGCTGGCTATGTCGACGGTGCCTCCGACATCAACCTCTTCGACTTCGGCGGTTCCTTGGACTTTGAACGAGCCGCCTACGTCCACTTTCTTTCCGGAGATGGTTCCTCTAACCTCAAGGACACCTCCTACATCAAAATCGTCGGCCCGAGCGTTTCCGCCTATCCTCAAGGCTTTGTCGACAGTAACCGTGGCCGCCTCGAGGGACCCATCGATCGCTAGCTGTCCGTCATCGACCCTTACCTCGCTTTTAGCGACAAGATCGCCCTCGATTCTGATTTTTCCGTGGCGAGCGAAGAACTCTGAGCATGATAGACTTCCATGGAACTCGGCGTCTCCGTCACAGGATACTCGTCCGGTTACATGGACTACCTTGTCTTCTGGTTCTATTCTTGCTGCCTGGCCGACTCTTAGGTCGCCCTCGACCTGGCCGATTTTGGCTGTCGCGCCTCTGTCTACGGAGACATCGCCCATCGTCTGGAGGCGCCTATCGAGTAGTCAGTCTTAGGTTGTTTGTTGTAAGCCAATTCTTGATGGTCGCTTGTTCTATTCTCTCTTGGTCTATTTTGACGTGACACATTTCTTGTCGATCGCTCTATGTCTCCGTCGCGGCTTATAACGGCCGTGCACGTTGAATAGTCACCAGAAGTGATTACCGACAAAATTTTTCGGAGAGATGCTCAAAACAGGAAGGGCCCAGGCTACTGCGAATTAGCGAGGCCATCGTGTGAGCTTCGGATGGCGGACCAGATTGCAACGAGGGAGTATATTCCTCCGAGATAGGTGGCTATCCTACCAGTCCAAGCAATCGGATCCCCAACAGTTCTACCGAAGTAGAATGCCGCAAACCCTATGGCCGTCAACGCTAGGGCCATCGAGTACCAGAACAAGATCCCCGATCTTGAATCACGATAGAGCCGCATGAAGAGGATGGATGACGCCGCGAATAGGAAGAGCCCTGCAGCCACAACCACCTGCCTCAACAGCGTAGAGCCAACTCCTGGAACAAAAAAGGCAGGAGTGACACCCAGAAGCGCGAACACCGTCAGTACTGCAAGGAAGCCGACTACACCAGCGTAGGCAAGAAGTAGCTTTGATTTGCGCCTCTTCGAGTCTCTGGATGAACTAGCACGCATCGTAGTGGCAGCGCTTGCGATGTAGAACAGTGACGCGAAGAGGGCGCCTGAGTTACTAATCGTCACCCCGATATTCGGTCCACCTGGAGGGCCAAGCAACCAGCCTGCTACCATGCTTGCGAAACCCCATGCCAAAGTACCGCTACCTAGCAGGAGAATGGTCCGCGAACCCCCAGACAAATAGCTCTTGAGAGAAATGTAGGCGACCACGACCGAGGTTCCAAAGAGGAACAGGGTCTGCAAGGTCGCAAAAACCAGTAGTGGGTTGAAGGCCCAGCTTGCAGCTACGGTGGTGGGCAGAATGACGTCAAAGATCGCTATCAGCGCGACAAAAATCGGGACAGGAACTACTCCAATGCGTCTGGTGGTATTATGGGGGAACAAACTCAGACTCCTTGCCAAGGGCAGACGGTGGAGATTTGACTGAGTGACGTCTTTCCAAACACTCTCTCAGTAGCTATTGCTTATGTTTCGTCCTTGTGAAGGCGTCGTCCCAAGCTCCGGCGACTTCTTGTGTCAGTGACCTGTGAGGGGTACCCGTTATGATCCCCTCATATCCTGAGAAGGGTGCTGCCACTCTTACTCCGTGAGCGGTTATCTCGTATTCTCTCAAGTGCTTGTCATGGTCGCTCCCTCTCATCTTCATTATCACAAGAGCCTTCTTCATCGAAGAGTTGATCTCCACGAATTTCAGCAGGACCAGGCAGTCAATGAGAAAACTCATGCCGGTTTGTGTAACCGCATAGGAACTCTCTGTTCCCTGTTGGGCTTCCCAGATCACTAAGGGACTGATTCCCCGTGTCTTGATGTACATTAGTATCCGGTAGGCTTCCTTGCGAAGATCTCCCCGTGGCACGTACATTTCCAAATGGTTGAGAGAATCGATTACCATTCTTCGCGGCCCTAATTCCTTGATCGTTTCACCGAGTAACTGTTCTTCTCCGTCAGGATCCAGGAAGAGATCGGGGCTGGTGCACACGACCCTCAGCTTGTTTTCGGTCTCTAGCTTTCTTAGGTCCCAGCCGAAGTTTTCTGCGTCGCGATAGATCTGGTCTGGGAGTTGTTCGAAGGTGAGGTATATTCCAGGCTCGCCGAACTGGGTTGCACCGTTCACGAGATATTCCAGAGCGAGGGTGGTCTTTCCGGTGCCCGCACTCCCGGCAATCATTACCGCGTCCTTGTCCATGAATCCTCCTCGGAGCATCTCATCGAGTTCGAGGATTCCAGTCTTGTTACGGGCCATGCCTAGTCCTCCTTTCCTGTTTTGAGAGTCTTCAACTGGTTGACGAGTAGCGTGTCGAAGGGTTTGCTTTCGGTAGTCATTTTCTTGCGACTCCTCCTTGAAGCAAGAAAAGATCCTTCCTCGCAAGTCCGATTGAGGTTTCGAAGTCGAGCTCGCTACTCGATGTGTAGTGAAGATTCAGCTTCTGGAAGAGCTCTTTCACTATCATCCGTTCCAATGTCAAGGCTCCGAATCCGAAGTAGAACTGGAGTTCTCGGTGAAACTCGCTGGGCTTCTCAGCGTAGGTCTGGAGCGACTGTTTGAGAAGCGGCACAACCGTTAGCATGACCGTTTCCCCTAGAGTATTGCGCAAACCTTCCTTAACCGACTCTTGAAATATGCTGGAGAAATCCGATTTAGGGTCCAACCATTTCTCGTCCAAAAAGTATTCAGCGCTCTAGCGAGTTAATGAAAAGCGGTTCCAGTGGCGATTAACTATCTCGTTACTGGGGCAGGATAGATTTAGGGACATAAAGGCGTCACCGCTTGGAAGAGGTCTCAGCCTTAGTGCGTAACTCTTTGAATCCAAAGCAGGTACAAGAAAGACAAAGAGAGAGAAGCACCTCGAAGCTCAGGCCTTGCCATCCCAAAATGTCGGCCGGAACTTCGAGTCGGAGAATTTCTCTACCGAAAAAAACCGTGATGATAATACGGTCTGCAAACAGATTCTAGAGTCAGATCCATCAATTAGGGTCGCCGCATTTATCGAAGGGGCAGAGGTTACAGGCTACGCAGAAACCGCGAGGACAAAGAACGTCCTTAGCCAGAGTATCGACCTTCGCAAGAGGATTGGGTTCTGGTCAAGTATTGTTACAGAGATGGCGAGACAGACCGACGAGTTGTTTGGTCGCACAGAATCCGTGCTTATCACACACAAAGGGTTGAAAATGGTGACAATTCCTTTATCCGCAAGAAGATCTCTTGGCCTCTCGCTTGATCGTTCAGCAGACACAGAAAAGATCATTCTGAAGATAATCACAAAGTTTGATCTTGCATCAACCGATTAGTGCATCAAGCAACCATGTATCATTGTATGAGCTCTTCGATGAAAAAGAGATGAATCCTATCCGCAGATTTTTCTAAAAATATCAATGATTGTGACAGGGATTAGCCCCTAGGTTGGGACTCACATTTCTGTTTTGATTAGATGCGGCCATACTCTCAATGGCTTTCGGTTTGGGTTTACCCAATTGGTCACTCTTCCAGGCGGTGGATGATCTGCCTCGCACGTCGTTGTGAAAGGAAGAAGACTATGATGAAGGATGAGATGGATGGTATGATCAGGAAGGGAAGAGTCAGCTTGAACGAGTCTAGGTATGAGATGGGGGGTGATGATAGTTGGCTACTGAGGAAGCGGTAGAAGAGTAGTCCGAACAGCGAGATGCCGACAGTGTTCCCGATCTGCATAGAAGTCGAGACTACGCCTGAGGCTGCTCCCACGTCTTGGCTCGGGACTCCCGATAGAATAATTCCTAGTAGTGGTGAGAGTGCAAAGCCGGCGCCGAGTCCGAATACTATGAGTGGAGCAGCTAGTTCGTAAAGGGTGAGGGTTGTCCCGGAAGATCTGATGGTGAGGATTGTCCAGATGAGACCCGCTGCTTGCAAGGCATATGCGATGCTCAGGAGGCGGTTGCCGAATCGTGGGATTAGTCGTGGGCCGAGGAGTGATGCTGTGATGAAGCCTGTGTTGATGGCGGCGAATGCGAGCCCGGAATCTATGGGTGAGAATCCGAGGCCTGATTGTAGGAACAGGACGAAGGTGAAGAAGAGCCCACTTGCTCCAACGTAGTAGAGGATGACGAGTGGCATGCCAACCGCGAACGACCGGTGTTTGAACAGGTCCATGTCGACCAGAGGGTCAGCTCCAGCGTCTGTTCTTCTGCGTTCGTAAAGAACGAAGACACCGAGTAGAGGGAGGGATGCGATTAGGAGCAGTATCATCCATGCGGGCCAGCCCAGCTGTTGTCCTTCAGCGAGCGGCAGGATCAGTGAGACTAGGAAGAGGGAGATCAGTCCGACACCCGGCAAATCTAGCTTCGGTGCTCGTTCTGCCCTAGAAGGATGGAGAACCAGGAACCCTGCTAAGACTCCGAAAATGCCGATTGGAACGTTGACTAGGAAGATGGGTCTCCAGGCGAGACCTGCCAAGTTGAGCTGTATGAGAAGGCCACCGACGATGTTTCCCGTGATGGCGCCTATTCCGCTGATAGCCGCGAAAAGCCCCAACGCTAGGGCTCGTTCGGACCCTTTGAAGGTGACCTGAATAATCGACAAGACCTGAGGATACATTAGTGCCGCGCCGAGGCCCTGAAGCGCTCGTGCTCCAACGAGAAATGGTGCTGAAGGTGCGTAACCTGCGAGAGCGGAGGCGACGGTGAAGACCGTCATGCCAAACAGGAAAATGCGTTTCCGGTCTAGAATGTCCCCAAGACGGCCACCGGTTATAAGAAAGACAGCATAGACGAGCGAGTATGCTGATACTACGAGCTCAAGATCGGATACTCCAGCCCCTAGAGTGGTCCTGATCGAGGGGAGGCCCTGCGTCACAATGAACACGTCCAAAACAGCCATAAATGAGCCGACCAATACAACCCCGAGAATCAGCCAGCGCCTTCGAAGAGCCAGAGCCTCTGCCGTCTCAGCGGCTTTTCTTGGTTGAGGTAACTCGAGTCTAGCCGAGAGCTTAACGCTCTGCGGTTCAAATCTGGACTCGGCCTCCGCAAGCCTACCAGCGGAGACCAATACGATTAGTCTGAAGAGGTGGCATCGCCAGCACGGGCAGGATGCCACATGATGACCTGTTCCCTTCCTGTCTAGCCATTCCAATTAGGAGTCACCATAAGCCCTGCCTTGAACTACGCCCTATCTAGCGCAGCATTGTACACTTGTTGCTGTTAATGATTTTCTCCCGGAATCGCAATGAACAGATAGAGTCTCGGTCCCGAATACAAAGGAAGCAATAGTCTATCATCGTGGATCCCGGATCGGTTGTAGAACTTCGTCTACCCGGCTCATCTTCATCTAGTGCCTAAGACTTTCGAGGACGCGACCCTGTTACCATTCACCGTTACCAGATTCGTTGCCAGCCAAGAAATGTCGAAAGTAGTTCAGTCTCGCGACGCAAGACTGCTTGTTTGGAGGAGTTATGTGCGCAGAAAACGTTTGCTTCTAGCCGCAGCCGCTGGTGTTGCCGCAGTTGAGACACTTGTAGCAAGAGCCGGCCCGGACCATTATCATACCGCAGTTGTCGCAAGCGGGCGCGTCCGACTGGGGATCGAACGTCAATAGATCCGGCTCTAGGCGATTGGGCGATTCATGTTCCATGATCTTGTGTTCTGCTGGCTTCTGGGCTGGCTCGACTAGCTTGGCTTGACTCTCATGATTCTCAACCACCGTCTTCGCCAGGCCCATCGCGTCCTGGTCCTCCCTCGAGAGATACTTCAGGCCGAGATATCTGAAGATATAGTCCACGACAGATTTTGCGAATCTGATCTCGGGATTGTTCGTCATCCCTGCTGGCTCGAACCGGGAGTGGATGAACTTGTTAACGAGGACCCTCAGCGGAACGCCGTACTGTAACGCGATCGATATGGACGTGGCGAACGCATCCATCAACCCGGAGATCGTGCTGCCCTCCTTTGACATCACTACAAAGATCTCGCCGGGCGATCCATCCGCGTATAGACCCACCATCAAGTATCCTTCGTTTCCGTTGATGCTGAACTTGTGAATCGTCGCGTCGCGCTGATCAGGCAACCGTTTCCGGAGCGGCTTGTAGGCAACCTTCTCCAACGGCTTGCCCTTCTCCTTCTCGTCTAGACTCGTCGTCAACGGCTGAGTCCTCTTAGACCCGTCCCGGTAGATCGCGATAGCCTTCAGACCCATCTTCCACGAGTTCACGTAGGTCTGCATGATCTCGTCCACTGTTACGCTGTTAGGCATGTTGACAGTCTTCGATATCGCTCCGGAGATGAAGGGCTGGACAGCGCTCATCATCTTCACATGACCCATGTAGTGGATGCTCCTAGATCCTTTGGACGGCTTGAAGGCACAGTCGAAGACAGGGAGATGTTCCGGCTTTAGATGTGGAGCGCCCTCAATCGTGTCGTTGTTCTGAAGATAACTTAGAATCTCATCCGTCTGACTCGGTGAGTATCCGAGTCTTCTCAATGCCTCTGGAACAGTGCCGTTGACTATCTTGATGACCCCGCCGCCCACGAGCCACTTGTACTTGACCAGCGCAATATCCGGCTCGATGCCCGTAGTGTCGCAGTCCATCATGAACGCGATCGTCCCCGTCGGGGCGATCACGGATATCTGGGCGTTCTTGAAGCCGAACCGCTCGCCGAGCGAGAGGGCCTCATCCCAAGACCGTACCGCTGCGTCAACCAGATCCTTTGGAACATCCTCGCGCGGAATCTTGCCAGCGTGGGATCTATGCATTCCGATAACGTTGAGGAAGGGCTTCTCGTTGCTCGGGTAACCTCGGAACGGCCCCAGCCTCTTGGCGACGAGTGAGGAGGTTGCGTAAGCCTGTCCGGACATGAGTGCTGAGATGGCGGCGGACAGGTTTCGACCCTTATCGCTGTCATAGGCGAGACCGCGCGACATTAGCAGTGCACCAAGGTTTGCATAGCCCATTCCCAGCGGACGATAATCGTGGCTGTTCTTCTCGATCCCTGGAGTCGGATAGCTCGCGCTATCCACCAGAATCTCCTGGGCCGTGATAACTATCTCCACAGCATGCTTGAAAGATTCAACATCAAACTCTCCCTCGGGAGTTCTGAACTTCATCAAATTCAACGAGGCAAGGTTGCATGCGGAATCGTCTAGGAACATGTACTCGGAGCATGGGTTGGACGCGTTGATCCTGTCAGTGTTAGAGCAGGGATTCCACTCGTTGACTGTTGTGTCGAACTGTATTCCGGGGTCGCCGCAGATGTAGGCTGCCTCAGCCATCTGGCGCATGAGATCGCGAGCCTTGTACGTGTCCGCAACCTTACGGTCGGTAATGTAGTGAGTCTGCCATTCTTTGTTGTCTGTGACTGCGTGCATGAAATCGTCGGTCACGCGGACGCTATGGTTTGCGTTCTGGAAGAAGACAGAGCCATACGCCTCACCGTCAACAGCCCCGTCGTAGCCTGCGTCTATGAGTGCCCAGGCCTTCTTCTCCTCGTTCGCCTTTGACCATATGAACTCGACAACATCGGGGTGATCAGCATTCAGAATGACCATCTTAGCGGCCCGTCGGGTCCGGCCGCCGGATTTTATGACTCCCGCGAAGGCATCGTAGCCTTTCATAAACGATACTGGTCCGCTCGCCTTTCCACCAGTAGAGAGGTGTTCTTTCGAAGAGCGTAGAGCGGATAGATTAGACCCTGTTCCGGATCCGTACTTGAACAACATTCCTTCGGTCATGGCGAGCTGCATTATCGATCGCATATCATCTTTGACAGAGTTAATGAAACAAGCTGAGCACTGCGGACGATCCTCGACCCCGACATTGAACCAGACTGGGCTGTTGAACGCGGCCATCTGGTTGAGAAGAATGTGAGTAAGCTCGGCCTCGAAAATCTGAGCCTCGTCCTCGTCCAGGAAATACTGGCCTTTCACGCCCCACTTTGTGATCGTCTTGGCAACTCTGTCCAGTAGTTGACGTACGCTGGATTCTCTCTCGCGGGTCCCAAGGCGTCCCCGGAAATATTTCGAAGCTACAATGTTAGTTGCGGTCTGAGACCAGAGAGACGGAGCCTCGACGCTTTTCTGCTCAAAAATGACCTGCCCTTTAGCATCGGTAATTACAGCGTCTCGTGTTTCCCATCTTACAGCATCGTAGGGATGGACGCCCGGTTTCGTGTAGCGTCTCTGGTATCTGAATTGCCCTCCGGGGACCTTCGGTATTTGATGTGTTTCCATTCTATTTGACACTCCTTCCCGTCCTGTTTTCTCGATGAAAACCGAGGAAGTATCCTACCACCTTACGCCACTGGATTAAAGAGATTTGTACAGATTCGTATAAAAATGTGGAGTACGTTCCACGACACCGACGATGGTTGCATGCGTCATCAACTGCAATGGTTCCGGCGACAGCCAGAGACAGCTATTCCTTCAGACTAACCAATACGCCGTCGCGGAGTGGGACAATCACAGTTGACATTCCAGAAGACTCTGCGACTAGGCGGTTGAACTTGATCATTGACTGTGTGTCCTTCGACTTTCCCCCTTTAGCCACGTCTCCTCCCCACAGAGCGTTGTCCGCGACGAACAACCCGCCCTTCCGGAGCATAGGTACGGACATTTTGAATGCGTCAGGATAAACGTCCTTGTCAGAATCTAGAAAGATCATGTCAAACTCCTCCTTTAACGTTGGTAAGACTTTGAGAGCGTTGCCCTCGATAACTTTCACTATGCGCTCGAGTCCCGCCTCAGAAATATTCTTCCTGGCAATCTTGACCCGCTCGGGGTCCATGTCGATAGTTGTTACATTGCCCTTCAGTGGAGCTACGGCGCGGGCAAGCCAGATCCCTGAGTAGCCTATCGCGGTTCCAATCTCTAGAACCTTCCTGCTCT
>WNGC01000722.1_pt1 | contig 30072 bp, 32 predicted proteins | sample 5400051 | NCBI WGS metagenome assembly WNGC01 (sample SAMN13153368, study PRJNA577476) | soil metagenome | isolation source: 20 cm soil or saprolite under grassland replicate 2 | place: USA:California | collected 2016-06-15
GCCGGGCGACATAGCGCTTCACGTGCTCTTCGAGCACGGTCATGTCTGCTCTCCCGCGTTGGAGGGCCCATAACCCGGAAGGGCGCGTTGCAAGCGGCGAAGTGCCTCGTAGAGCCGCGTCTTGGCGGTGGATTCCGGGATGCTCAGCTCGGCGGCTACCCGGTTCAGCGTCCGATCTTCGAAGAAGTGCAGGTAGACCACGGCACGGAGCGTGGGAGACAGGCGACGCATAGCCCGTCCCAGGTCGACGTGCAGGGCAGGGTCGGTTGTCGCCGGTGCGATGACGCGGTCGCTAAGGCCGAGCACCTGGAGGAAGCGTCGGCGGCGCCAGCGCAAACATTCGCGCAGGACGATTGTTCGGAGCCAGGCCGTAAAGGCGGTCTCGTCGCGAAGCGTTGCGCGTCGCTGAAAGGCGATCATGAATGCCTCCTGTACGGCGTCCTCAGCCGCGCTGCGGTCATGCAGGACGAAATCGGCGAAGCGCAGCATCGAGTGCGCGTTGGCTCGCAGCAAACGCTCGAAGTCAGCCGGGCTGCTCGCCCGCACGCCGAGCTCGCCGTCCATGCCCGCCACAGTAATAGAGACGCCGCTGAGCGGAAAAAGTTTGGTGGAGTTTAGATGCCGGGCGGAATGGTGTCCGGCACAATGATGGCGCCACTGCGGATCTTCGAACGAATCTCGAGCACCTGATTGATGACATCCTGGGGGACCACACTACTGGGGCTGCTGAAGCCGGTGGCGTCGTCCGGCGTGGAGAAGAGAAGATCTGCTGGCCGGACTTGAACTGGCCGGTTGATAATCTCTGGACCGTGATCGCGACGGCCCGATCGACCCGCTTTAGCGCGCTGGTGATGACGGCGGGGCTGAGATAGGCCTCGTCGTTGTCCGAGCCAATGGCGTAGGCCGAGGCGTCGTACGCGGCATCGATATAGCCCGACGCGCAACGGCCGGTGACTTCAAACAGAATATCCGCGCCGGCAGAGATCTGGGTGATGCCGAGCTGCTTGCAGAATGCCGTGTCCTGGGAATCCGAGTACGTAACCTTCCAGGTCAGCCCAGGGTCGACACTCTTCGCCCCGGCGATGTAGCCCGCGATATACGCGTCGACGGCCGGGCTGTGGTTTGATCCGAGAATGCCCAGCACGTTGTGCGCCGCACTGCCGACTTTGTTTTTTTCCATAAGGCCGGCCAGCGCGCCAACCAGATAACCGGGTTCCTGCGCTTTGAACAGTAAGTCCGTCACGTTGCCAAGATCGATATTCTGGCCGCTTTCGTCCACTGGCATCGCGTCGACGAGCGCAAAGCGCTGCCCTGGATGGAGCTTCGCTGCACTGCCAACGGCGCTCGCCATGTCCGGCGAGATCGCCACCACCAGCGCGGGGTGGTTCGCGATACATCGCTGGATGTTGGCCAGATAGTCCGACGCCGTGTGTGACGCGATCACCTGGACCTGGGCGCCGGCTGTGCGAGCGCCGTCGGTCGCCAGTTGATTGAACGTGTGGGGCGCCAGGCCGTCAGCATTCGTGGCAATGCAGACGCGCATCCCCGCCGAGCCGCTCGGCTCCGTCGACGGTCCGCAGGCGGCCAGCGCCAGCGCCAGGACCAGGGCGACGACTCGCCAGGAGGCGCCTGGCCGGCTACCCGGCCTTGAGCCGTTCGCCGGCTCCACCTCCAGTCATCAGCAGGCCGAGGCGCTCTTCCGGCGTGTCGGCTTTCTCGATGCTGACGATCCGCCCCTCGTACATCACGGCGATGCGATCACTAAGTGACCGAATCTCGTCGAGTTCGGCCGAGACGAGTAGGACCGCAGCGCCCTCGTCGCGTTGCGCGACCAGACGGCGGTGAATGAACTCGATTGCGCCGATGTCGACGCCCCGGGTCGGCTGTGCCGCCAGCAGCACCCGCGGCTGGCTGGCCATCTCGCGGGCCACGATGATCTTCTGCTGGTTGCCGCCGGAGAGCGTCCGGGCGGGTGTCGTCGAGCTCGGCGTCCTGATATCGAATTCTTTGATCAAGCGCCTTGCCCAGTCGAGGATCGCCTTCAACCGCAGGATGATGCCGTCCCACGAGAAGAGCGGCGTTCGCTGGCGGCCGAGGATCAAGTTGTCGGCCACGGAATAGTTCAACACAAGGCCCGCGCCTCGACGGTCCTCCGGGATGTGGCTGACGCCCGCTGACCGGATCGCGGCGGCGCCCAGCTGTCCAACTTCGCGATCGCCGAGCAGGACGCGGCCGCCGGTCGGTCGTCGGGTGCCAGCCAGCACTTCGACCAGCTCGCTCTGGCCGTTGCCTTCCACGCCGGCGATCCCGAGGATTTCACCCTGGTGCAGCTCGAACGAAATGCCATGCAGTGCGGAGATCCCCCGGTCCGAGACGGCGGTCAGGTTTTCGACGCGCAGCGCGACCGGTCCCGGTTGTGCCGGCTTCTTATCCACGCGCAGCAGCACGTCGCGGCCGACCATCAGGCGGGCGATCTCAGCTTCGGACGTGTCACCCGTCTTCAGGTGGCCAACGACCTTGCCTCGCCGCATCACCGTAATGCGATCCGAGATCTCGAGGACTTCCTTCAGCTTATGCGAGATGAAAATAATCGTTTTGCCGGTGCTCACCAGGTCGCGCAAAACTCCGAAGAGCTCCATGGCTTCCTGCGGCGTCAGCACCCCGGTCGGTTCATCCAGGATCAAGATGTTGGCGCCGCGATAGAGAACTTTCACGATCTCCACACGCTGCTGCAGGCCGACCGGCAGGTCACCGACCCGGGCATCGGGGTCGAGGGATAAGCCGTAGCGCTTGGTCAACGCCGTGATGGCCTCCCGGGCTCGCGCGTGATCATACAAATCGCCCGCGGTGCCGGGCTCCCGGCCGAGGACCACGTTCTCGCCGACGGTGAAGACCGGAATCAGCATGAAGTGCTGGTGGACCATGCCGATCCCGTGCCGAATGGCGTCGCGCGGCCCCTGCATCACGACCGGCTTTCCGTCGATCACGATCTGCCCGGTGTCGGGCTTGATGAGGCCGTACAGGATATTCATCAGCGTGCTCTTGCCGGCGCCATTCTCGCCGACAAGGGCGTGAATCTCGCCCTTGCGGACCTCCAGATCAACCTGGTCATTCGCCACCACGCCGGGAAATTTTTTCGTGATCCGCCGCATCTCGATGGCAAGGGACTGCTCGGTCATTCGGCTCCCGGTACGTAGGGGATGCCGTCGGCGGCGGGCGGGCTGCTCCGGCGCACAACGGCGGTCAGTACGACGAGCGTCAGGATGTAGGGCGTCATGCTGAGCAAGTACTGCGAGACGTGAATGCTCGAGTTGGCATCGTAGATCGCCTGGCCGAAGCCAAAGATCAGGGTGGCCACGAACGCCCCGATCGGCGTCCACTTGCCGAAAATCATGGCGGCCAGCGCGATATAGCCCCGCCCGTCCGTCATGCCCGGCACAAACGTGTTCGCGATGCCGATGGAGAGAAAAGCGCCCGCCAGGCCAGAGAGCAATCCACTGGTGACGACCGCGCCGTAGCGCAGGGTGTAGACATTGATTCCCGCCGTGTCGGCGGCTTGTGGGTGCTCGCCCACGGAACGGACGCGCAGCCCCAGCCGAGTACGGAACAAGAAGATCTGGATTGCCACTAAGAGAATCAGCGCCACGTAGACCATGATGTTCTGCTGGAAGAAGACCCGGCCAAGGAACGGAATGTCGCCAAGGATGGGAACGTGCCAATTCGGCAGTGCGTCACTCGAGGGTACCTGGCCCACGTCGGACAGCCCGTAGATCCGGTTGACCAGGAATACCGTGATGCCGGCGGCAAAGATATTGATGGCCACGCCGGAGACGATCTGGTCGGCGCGGTAGCGAATCGAGACCACGGCGTGGATCAGCGCCATCAGGCCACCCGCGAGCATGGCGCCCAGGACCGCGATCCAGACGTTGTGCGCGGCGAGGTCGACCGCCACGGCAAAGAAGGCGCCGGTGAGCATCATGCCTTCCATGGCGATGTTGACGACACCGGATCGTTCTGAAATGACCCCACCGAGGGCGGGCAGCAGCAGGAGCGCCGCATATTGCAGCGATGCGTGCCAGAGATCGGGCGTCCCCATGAGCCGGAAGATGTCGGTGAAGAAGCTCACGCGATGTCCTTGTCGTCGCCGGCCAGCGCCGTGTCGGTTTCCTGGGCGACCGCGGCGGCGGCGGCATCGGCTTCCGGTGTGAGCGGCACGCGTCCGACGGACGGAAGCCGGAGCTTCACGGTACGCAGAAAGTTCGCCGCAATCGAAAACAGGATCAAGGCCTGGAGGACGTAGACCAGGTTTCCCGACACCCCGGCGTCGCTTTGCATGACGGAGCCGCCGGCGTGTAGGGCACCGAAAAGAATGGCCGACAGGACGATGCCGACCGCGGAGTTCAGGCCGAGCAGCGCCACGGCGATGGCATCGAAGCCCGTCGTGTCACTGAAGTACTGGTCGGTCAGGTTATGGTCCACGCCGGCGATCTGGACGGCGCCGGCCAGCCCGGCAAACGCGCCGGCGATCAGCATGGTGACGATCAGGGTTTGGCGGACGCTGATGCCCGCATAGCGGGCGGCCCGCTGGCTCTGCCCGACGGCCCGGATCTCGTAACCGAGGGAGGTTCGCCAGAGCAAGAACGCGAAGACGCCGGCGGCGATCAGCGCGACGAAGATCCCGGTGTGCGCGCGATAGACGGCACCGGGAAGCCCGAAGATGATCGTGTTGTCGTGGGGCAGGAGGGTCGGGAGCTGGGCGTTGCCGCCAATCGGCGATGACTTCGAGCTGCCGCCCGGCAACTGAAGCGGGCCACCGATGATCAGGAAGCGCAAGAACCATTGCGCGATGAAATTCAACATGATCGTGGTGACCACCTCGTGCGCCCCGGTGGTCGCCTTGAGCACGCCGACGATGCCTCCCCACAGGGCACCGCCGAGGGCGCCGCTGAGGAGGACCAGGGGAACCAGCAGCACCGCCGGCAGGCCGGACCAATGGATCCCGACCGTGGTGGCCAGGATGGCACCCATGATCAGCTGGCCCTCGGCACCGATGTTGAACATGCCGGCGCGGAAGGGGAGGGCTACCGCGATGCCGGCCATGATCAGGGGCGTCACGAAGACCAGGGTGTTGGACAGCTGCAAGACCGATGGCTCGCCCCCAAAGCAGAACAGCCCAAACCCGCCGCAAATCAGGGCCTGATACGCCTGGAGGGGATTGCCCCCGGTGACGGCCACGATGATGGCGCCGGCGACGAACGCGATCAGGACCGAGAGGAGGGGAACGCCCAGCGCCCGGCCGGCTCGCCGAAGGATCCTCGGCGGCCCCTTCCGGGCGCTGGGTTTAACTGCGGCGGCCATCTGGCCGCTTCAATGTACTTCTACGGCACTACGTCCGGCACGGTCACCGATCCGGACTTGATTTTGGACGTGATGTCTTGAACCGCCGTCATCACGTCGGCGGGCAGCGTCAGGTTGTCCGCCTGGTAGCCGACACCATCGTTGGCCAGTCCGAAGCTCTTGATGCCACCCTTGAACGCATTGTTCTTGACGTCCTTGATGGCGTCGTAGGTGGCGACATCGACCCGCTTCAGCGCGCTGGCGATGACCGACTTGTCAACGTCTTTTTGATCGGCGTCGACGCCGATGCTCCAGACGCCATCTTTCCCGGCCTGGGTCAACACCCCGTTACCGCAGCCGCCGGCGACCTGGAACATGATGTCCGCGCCCTGCGAGATCTGGTTGGCGGCGATTCCCGAGCACTTGGTCGGATCGGTGAAGTTGTTGGAGTAGCCGTTGAGGGTTTTGATCGACGGATTCACCTGCTTGGCCGCCCACTGGTAGCCGGCAATGTAGTGATCGACCGGCGGGATCTTGATGCCGCCGACCGAGCCGATCGTGTTCTTCTTCTTGGCACCGGCATTGTCCTTTTCCAGAACGCCGGCGATGGTGCCGACGAGTGCGCCAGCTTCCTGCTCTTTGAACAAGAGACCCTCAACATTGGCGTGCTTCAGGTCGTTCCCCTTGGAATCCGCCCCGACCCCGTCGATGATCGCAAAGTGAATGTTGGGGAAGTTGCCGGAGACCGTTCCGACCGCCTCGGCCATCAAGAAGCCGACCCCAATGACCAGGTCATAACCGCGCGTGGCGTAGTTCGTCAGGTTGGGAACGTATTCGGAGCCCACATGGGACTCGGTGACGTCGCCCTGGACGCCAAGCTCATTCTTGCAGCTCAGGCTGGAGCAGATGTTGCCGGTCGAGGCAGCCTTGCTGAGACCGACTGCGGCGAGATGGTTGAAGCTCTTGTCGTTGAGACCGCCGGTGTCCGTCACCAGGCCGATTTTGAACGTCTTGGCCGCGGGACCCGGAGTCGTGCTCCCGCAGGCCGCCACGAAGGTGGCCAGCAAGAGACAGATACCAAGGCTCAACAAACGGACGGGTGGCTTCCTCATACGTCCTCCCCTTCAAGTGAGTTGCGAATACCCCTCGATTCGGGGCGATTGTAACACCTAATTCTTGGAAATCCTTCGCGCTCCGTGAGGACGTCAGAGGCCGGTCGACAGGGTGCCGGCCGCGAGCTCATCGGCGATCTGCTGAAGCCGCCGCACGGCGTCATTGGGCAGCGATCGACGGAACGGCCCGAGCCCGACGGCGCCCTCGGCCAGGCCCAGGGCTTTAACGCCGCCCGACCAGCGGCCGGCGGCGGCCTCGTCGATGGTGCTCCGAACGCCGCGGTCGATGAACTTGACGGTGCTCGTCACCAGGCAGCCGCCAGCGGACGGGTCAGTCGCCTCGGCCCCGATGCATGAACGCCCGGCTTGCGCCGCGGCCTGTAACGCCCCCTGCCCGGTGGTGCCGCCGGCCCCGAAGATGACATCGGCGCCCTGAGCGATAAAGGCGCGGGCCTGGGCAGCCCCCCATCCGGGGTTGGCATACGGGCCGCCCTCCGAGGGCGGTTGGTAGGCGCCCAGCACTCGCACGCCCGGCCGGGCATAGCGGGCGCCGTGCTCGAAGCCCAACCGGTGGGCGTGATCGGTTGCCCCGTCCGGTCCGTAGACGCCGGCGACCATGCGGGACCGAGTCAGCAAGCCCGAAAGTGCCCCAGCGAGATATGCGGCCTGGTCCTCTCGGAAGCTGAGCACGGCGAGGTTTGGCAAACCGGGCGTCGCCACGAGTGGGTCGACCAGCACGAAGCGCGTCCCCGGATTGGCCCTCGCCACCGCCACGACGGCGTCGGTCAGCAGGAAGCTGGCGGCGATGACGAGGTCATCGTGTGCGTCCGCGCCGGACTGCAGCGAGCGCCGGTATTCCGTTGGACGCGAAGGGACGATGAGCCGGGCCCGGAAACAAGGACGGTCGCGCACCGCATCACCGACACCCCGCCATCCGTCTGCATCGCCGGCGGACTGCAGGCCCGCGACATCGGTAATGAACGCGACCCGGAATTCGGACGTGCACCCAGGCGTGGGCGTGCCGGCAGGATTGACGCTGGATCGAGCCCCGCTGGCGCCGGCCTGCACGAGGACCAGCAGGCAGGTAACGAGGACGAGGATGCTGGCCGTCAGGTACCGAACAGGCGATCGCCGTAGTCGCCGAGTCCCGGCAGGATGTATTTCTGGGCGTTCAGCTGCCGGTCTTCCGCCGCCGCGAAGATCTGGACGTCCGGGTGGGCTGCCTGGAGGGCCTGGATCCCCTCGGGAGCCGCGACGACGCACACTAGGCGAACGCTCGCCGGCTGGTATTCCTTCATGATCTCAACGGCCTTTATGGCGGTTCCGCCGGTGGCGAGCATCGGGTCGAGAATCATGACGGCCTTCCCCCTGATGTCGGGGGGCAGCTTGACGTAGTAACGGGAGGCGATCGCGGTTCGTTCGTCGCGCTCCAGACCGATATAGCCGACGGTCACGTGCGGCAGGAGCTCGAGCACGGGTCCTACCAGCCCGAGCCCGGCCCGCAAAATCGGGACCGCGGCCACCCGATCGTCGATCGCATGGCCTTTGGTCTCCTCGAGCGGCGTTTGCATGGTGAACGCGCGGGATCGAAGGTCGCGGGTCGCCTCATAGAGCAACAACGTGATGATCTTGTCGGAGGCCTCTCGGAATTCATCCGGCGTGGTTTCTTTGTCGCGCAATCGCGTCAGGTAGTGGGCGACCAGCGGGTGCTCGACGATATGCAGCGTCATGAGGCACCCCTGACCCTCCCCCGCAAGCGGGGGAGGGAATCTCTTGCGACGGAAATTGTCGGAGGCAGCGTCGCGAGACCGGGCTGGGCCATGCGGCCCTCGGCGAGCAGCTTCTTGACGCGCGCGAGGTTCGAGGCGGACCAGTTGCTGTTCGGCTTGCGGGGCGTGAACCGACCCGCGTAGCTGACATCGTCGATGGACTTGGTCTGGCCGTCGATCCACCCGTAGGCCAGGGCCTCTTCGACGGACTCGTCGTAACTGACGCCGGATTTGCCCGAGGACTTCTTGTAATAGACGAGCCAGATTTCCCTCTTGTCCTGGTAGTGCCTGGCCAGCCAGCGTCGCCACGCATCCCGCGATCGGAAGGTGACGGTTTCGCCGATGTCCATCTAAGCCTGAGGTGGCGACAGCTGCCCGATCGCGGCCAGCGCGACCCGGAACATGGGCGTGAGATCCAGCGCGGCGACCTTCTTGGGATCGATATCTGCTTCTCCAGGCTCGTTGACGACGGTGAGAACCGACCCACCACGGAGTCTACGCAAGCCGCAGATGACAAAGATGGCCGACGACTCCATATCGTTGCAGAGCACCTGGGCCCGCTGCCAGACCCGCAGCGCCTGTTCGAGCTCCTCGCGGCGGGGCATGGCGGCGGCGTGCAGGTCGGTGTAGAGCGAGTCATGGCTGCGCACGATCCCGGCGTGGACCCGGTGATTCAAACCGCGCGCCGCTCCCAACATCGCCTGAGCCAGCTCGAAGTCGGCCACGGCGGGATATCCCAGCGGTGCGTACCCCGGCGTCGTTCCCTCGTCGCGGACCGCCGCCGTGGCGACCACCAGGTCGCCAAAGCCCACGTGCGACTGAATGGATCCCGTGGTTCCAACTCGGATGAAGGTCGTCGCGCCGATGGCAGCAAGCTCTTCGACGGCGATCGCGGTTGACGGAGAACCGATGCCCGTGGAACAGACTGAGACGGTACGCCCTTGCACGTCCCCGGTGTAGGTGACGTACTCGCGGTTGTGGGCGATCAGTCGCGGGCGGTCGAGCAACTTCGCGATCGATTCGACCCGACCCGGATCGCCGGGCAGAAGCACCGCCTCCCCGACGTCACCTGGTTGCGCGCGGATGTGATACTGCGGCTCCCCCATGCCGACGTGAGTTTAGCGTTACGCCCCCACCCTGACCCTCCCCCGCGAGCGGGGGAGGAATTTCGTTACTGGCTCCAGCCGTCGCCGCTGGCCGTGAAGGTTTCGCCCATGAAGAGCCGCAGCAACGGAGAGCTGATCGGCTGCCGGTAGCTGACCGTCACGTGGATCGGTGCGTGCTTGCCGCGGTTCAGGAGGGTGGGTGAAACGGAAACGCTGACCAGATCGGGATTCGCGTCGCCCAGATTCTCGAGTACGGCATGACAGACGGCGGCATCGGCATATCCCTGAGGGTGAGCCAGCCCACCACTGATCGACCAGCATGGCGTCTGCGGACCAGTCGCGGCCTCGAGGCTGCCACCGGCGACATAGGCGGCCTCCTGTGCGGCGTGGCTGACTTTGGCTGCCGTCAGGCCGAGGCCGAAAAACTGGACGCCCATGACGCCAGCCGCGAACAGGAAGGCCACAACCATGGCGAATTCGGCGCCTACCTGCCCTCGCGATGCGCGATGCATGAGTTCAGCATCCGGCCAGCGGATTGCCGAGCGCGTTACAGATCCAGCCGTTCCACACCCGAGGCCGTGACACGTCGCAGGAGAAGCGGCCGAGGGGAGGCCGTTTCGGCGATAGCGAAGCTCGCCGCAACCCGATTCGCAACGTTCTCCGCGGCGGCCCCGGTTCGGGCGTAGATCACGGCCAGCGCCTCGCCCCTGGCGACCGGATCGCCGATTTTCTTCTCGAGCACGATGCCGACGGCGAGGTCGATCGGCGCATCTTTACGGTCACGCCCGGCACCCAGCGCCTTGCCGGCCAGGGCGATCTCAAGCGCGTCGGCGCCGGCGACATATCCGCCGGCGGTGGCCAGCACCGGACGTTGCACCGGAGCTTGGGGAAGCAGGTTGGGATCGTCGACGACGCGCGGGTCGCCGCCCTGCGCCCTGACCAGTTCCGCAAACTTGCGTAACGCGTCACCGCGGACGAGGAGGCGATGCAGGTCGACCGGTTGGACGCCGGCCAGGCGCAGCATCTCCGCGGCCAGCCGGAGCGAAAGGCCCTCCAGCTCGGCCGGTCCGCGGCCCGCCAGCGTGTCGATCGCTTCTCTCACCTCGAGCGCGTTGCCAACCGCGCGACCCAGCGGCTGCTCCATATCGGTCACGTAGGCGACGGTCTCCCGGCCGGCACTCGTTCCAAGCGCGACCAGGGCCCGGGCCAGCGTCTCCGCCTCGGGGACGGTAGCAACGAAGGCGCCGCGGCCGAAACCTTGTCGGCTGGCACCATGTCCGCCGTCTGGCCGGCGATGGCAATGCCAACGGTTCGGACCTGTTGGACGAATTCGTCGACCGCCAGGTCGACTCGGAATCCGGAAATCGCCTCCAGCTTGTCCAGTGTCCCGCCGCTGTGCCCGAGTGCGCGGCCTGAAAGCTTGGCCACCGGCACGCCCGCGGCCGCGACCAGCGGCGCCACTACGAGGGTAGCCTTGTCGCCGACGCCGCCGGTCGAGTGTTTATCGACTTTTCGGCCGGGGATGGAGGACAGATCGAGCTGCCGGCCGCTGGCCGCCATGGCCAGGGTCAAGGCTGTCGTCTCGGCCTCGGTCATCCCGCGCAGCCGCACCGCCATCAGCCAGGCGGCCAGCTGGTAGTCGGGAATGCTGCCGTCGGTCGCGCCGGCGACGAGAAACTGGATCGCCTGCGCTGAGAGCGCCTGGCCATCACGCTTTTGGCGGATCAGCTCAAGCGCCGTCATGCGATCGAGTTTAATTTGGCCCGATGTGGCTCACGCTGGTTGCCCTCGTGGTCCCGCTCGGCCTGGATACGTTTGCGGTCGCGGCCGCGCTCGGCATCAGCGGGCTGCCACGCCGCGACCGGCTGCGCGTCACCCTGTTGTTCACCGCCTTCGAAACCGGGATGCCACTGATCGGCTTCCTGGGCGGCGCCGCGGTCGGACGGGCAGCCGGTGATGCCGCGGAACTCATCGCGATCGCCATCCTGATCGGGCTCGGCGCGTACATCCTCTGGCCGGGCGCCGAGGCGCGCGAGGACCAACGACTGCGGTTGCTGGAGCGGACCCGCGGTCTGGCGGCGATCGTGCTCGGCATCAGCATCAGCCTGGACGAGCTCGCGATTGGCTTTACGATCGGACTCCTGCGACTCCCCGTCCCCGTCGTCGTCGTGCTCATCGGCGCCCAGGCGTTTCTCCTGACGCAGCTGGGCCTGCGGCTCGGGGCGCGGATCGGCGAGGGGATCCGAGAGGGAGCCGAGCGGCTGGCCGGTGTCGCCCTGGCGGGCCTGGGCCTCGTTTTGCTCGGCGAAAGGCTGATGCGCTGACTTACTTCACGAGGAAGGAGTTCACGCCCGGCGCCGGTGCGAAGTTCTTGTTGTACTGGACGAGCAGGGCCGGGTGGCCGCGGTTGGACCAGACCGGGCCGGGGCAGGTTGGTGTGGTGCCACCGGTGTTGCCCTGGATGTTGCCATCGTCGAGGTCCAGGCTGAACCCGATGAACTCGCCGTTGATCGAATACTGTCCATCCGATCCCGTCCCGCCGGGGTTGGCGTCGTCCACCGGGTTGTGGTCCTGCGGACCGAGCTGTGCGCCGGTGATGTACATCGATTGGGCCGAGGCATCGAAGACCGTGCCCCAGATCTGGTAGCGATTCGCCGACCCGGACACGGCGTTGTACCTCTCGCTCCAGGTCGTCCCAGCGGTGTTCGTCGAGGCGATGTAGAAGGCGATGTGCACGCTCCCGGTCGGAACGTAGTTGGGGGCGACGAAGAACGTGCTGTAGTTGTTCGGCACCGCGGTCGCGCTATTGTCGGCGGAATAGAAACTGGCCCCGTCGAAGATGAATTCGACGCCATCTGTCCCGTCGCTGGCGGGCGGCAGATTCGTTGCACCCATGCCGTTGGCGTAATGCGGCAAGCCGCTCTGGGTATTCGCGACATAGCCGCCCGTCGAGGTGAGGGTGGCGCCGTTGGTGAAGTAGTAGATGCCATTGGCAAAGATGTACATGCTGTCCTTGGCATCTAGGCCCGGGTTATAGGGGATGCTGATGGAGGTCGTGTACTTGCCCGGGAAGTAGATGTAGAAGTCGTGGGGGAGGCTGGTCGTGTTGCGGACGGTGATGTTGCCATAGGTCGCACTCGCGCCGGACGCCAGGTTGTTGATCTTCTGCCGCGTGGGCGCATTTGGAATGTTCGAGGTGTCCGGAATCAGGTAGTTGGGTTCGGGGTCCTGGCCGGCCATGAACGGCGGCGACGGCACCCAGTACTTGCCCAGGTGTTGGTTGTCATCGGCCTGGTTGATGAAGACGTTACCGTTGATGTTGAGCATGCCCGGGTACCCGGTCGGCATGTGGAACTTGGCGTTGCTGATCGTCTCGCCCGACGGCGTTCCGCTGCAGAAGTCGTTGCCATCCTGGCCGTTATCGACCTGGGCGTAGCCGCTGCCCTGGATATTGATCGTGTTACCCGTCCCGATCCCGCCGTAGGCGAAGATCGCGTAGGTCTTGGCGTTCGTCCCGGCTTCGGCGGTGGCGGTGGCGATGATCGAGATCTGGCGGAAGCCGAGCACCTGCACGAAGGTCGCCGTGGCGTTATAGGTGACGGTCACCTGGACCTGCTTGTCGTTGTAGCCCGTGGGAGCCACCGCTGTGACGGTGTACCCGCCCTGGGTGTCGGTCACGGTGTCATTGACGGGCGACGTGTAGAAGGATGAGTTCGGATCGTTGTTGGCCGGGTTCTGGTTAAACACGGAAAACGTGTCGTCGAGAGCGTAATAGAGGGCATAGTTCGGCAGCCCGTTGGGGTTGGTGATCGTCCCCACCAGGCTCTGGGCACCGGCCAGCGAACCGGCGTCCACGGCATCCTGCATCAGCCGGCGCTGGAAGTAGAGGCGGCCGGCATCGATCGCCAGGGCGAGCATCCCGCAAATGGCGACCATGCTGCGCGCCATGATCACGATGGCCTGTCCCGAGCGGCGGCGGCGGATGCGCGTCAGCACCTCAGTCCTCCGACCGCATCGATGAGCCGGCCGTCATCACGAACTGGGCGCCGGTCAGGTTCGAGATCATTCCGGTCATCGGGGCAAACAGGTATGTCACCCGAACCGTGACGTTGTGATTGCCGGTGGTTCGGTTCGGCGAAATCCAGATGAAGCCGGTGTTCGGCGTGCTCGGCAGCGACGGCGAGGTGCACGGCGTGGGGTTGGAAAGGCACGGGTCTTCGGTGAGCACCATGCCACCGCCGCCGATCTTCGCCAGGGTGGCGTTGACAACCACGCTGTCGGGCGGCGCGCTGTAGTAGTTGCTGCGCAACACCAGCTGCCGGGCACCCTCGTGGGCCGCCTCGGCGATGTTGATGTAGACGGCGATCGCCCGCCCGAAGTCGAAGATGCCCATCACCATGAGAAACAGCAGGCTCGAGAGCAACGCGAACTCGACCATCGCCTGGCCGCGGGACTTCGCGCGCCGCATCAGTAGTTCGTCCTCATCTGCACCGAGACGCTCATGTGGATCGGGTTGCCAACCAGTTGCTGCATCAGCGGGGTGAAGAGCCGGAAGTCGTACTTGACGTTCACGGTCACGTAGTAGTTCTGGTTGGCCGGGTCGCCCGAGAGCCACTTGTCGACCCGGTTGCTGCCGTCGGGGCAGCCGGCGGTAGAGCCGGTCGAGTCGTGGGGCGGACAGATATTGATCGACTGGGGCGCGATGCCGCTATAGATCAGTTCTTTGCTGGCGGCGGTAACGATGTTCGCGTCGGTCTGCACCGGGCAGGTGGCGTAGCTGTTCGAGATGGAGCAGCTCGGGTTCTGGGGGCCGGTATAGATGTTGAGAATGCCCACCCGGGCGCCTTCCCGGGCGGAGTTCGTGACGGACACCTGGAAGTAATAGGCCCTGCCGAAGTCAAGGAGCCCGAAGGTGAGGAAGGCCAGCACCGGGAGGACCATGGCCATTTCGACGAGCGACTGCCCGGCGCGACCACGCCAGCGGTTCGTTTTCATGGATTCGTTACCTGGCGCCGGGGCCCGGCATTTGGCCCACGCGCCTACTGCAGATAACGCAAACGGTAAGGGTGGTGAGCTTGAAACCGAATCACGGGTCCTTACAGGTCCCGTTACGACTTGAGCGCCAACGGGTCGCGTCTGAATGAAGGAAAACGAGCGGGTGTTTGTAAACAAATGTTCCGTATTGCGGGCTGTGGAGGGGGCGGCTAATGTTCCCCCTGCGACCTGTCAGAAAGCCAGCTAGAGAAGGAAACGACTCTAGTCGGTCGCTGACGAGGGGACCGCAAGGTTCCCACTCTCGAGCCGTGAGGTTCGAGGGCCTAGCCCGAAAGGGCTGGGGAGTCGGTTGTCGCAAGACGACCGGTTCTGTCAGTGACGAAGGTCCGGCCCGCAAGGGCTGGATTGGGCAGCGGGATGAAGGCTCGCTGGGTAACACCGGTGAGTTGTAAACCGTAACGGCGGGTCGCATTCTTTTGCCCCCACCCTGACCCTGCCCCGCCGGCGGGGGAGGGAAACGGTCACTGTAGGAAGTCGAGCAAAAGCTCGTTCAGGCGATCGGGTTGGTCGAGGGGCACCCAGTGGGAGCCCTCGAAACGCTCGTAGCGCCAGGTACCCTCGACTCGCTGCTCTGACCGGGTCATCGCCTCTTCGGTCAGGTAGAGATCGCCGGAGCTCCAGATTCCCAGGGTGTTGGCTTTGATCATCGGGAGCTGCGGTCCGCCTGTCCGGCCCAGGAGCGCCTGCACCGGAAGGTTTGCGCGATACCAGTTAAGCGCCGGCGTGAGCGCGCCGGGCTCGGACAAGATCCTCACGTAGGCCTCTGCGTCTTTCGCGCCGGGCGCGAACTGGCGGAACAAGAACCAGTCATCGCGCTGGAGCAGCTCCTCGGCGACACCTTCGAATAGGAACAACAGGCGATACCAACCCTTCTGGAGCTCCTCGAGCGTCGGCTTCGCCCCGGTTCCAGGCGCACCGACGGAGATGGCGACAAGGCGATCGACCTTCTGGGGAGCGAGCGCCGCGGTGAGCCACGCCACACCGGCGCCCCAGTCGTGCCCGACGATGTGCGCCCGCTCGATGCCGAGCGCGTCGAGAATGCCGGTCACGTCCCGAACGATGGTGGACAACCGATAATCCGAGACGGCCGGCGGCTTGCTGCTGCGTCCACGGCCGCGCAGGTCGGGGACGATCACGCGGAAGCCGCCCTCGACGAGCGCGGGGATCTGGTTGCGCCACAGATCGCCCGTGTCAGGAAAGCCGTGCAGCAGGATGACCGGTTTGCCGGAGCCCTCGTCCCGGACATGGAACTGGAGCCCGTTGGCCTCGACCAACTCGCCTCGCATCCTAGAATCATCGCGGATGGAACCGGCGAATTCAGGCACGTTTGACGCGCTGCTCAAGCGCGGTGAGCTGATCGAGTCGACTTCCGAGATGACGCCCGACTACTTGCGCGAGCTGAAGCACACGTTGATCGTCTCCGGGGACACCGAATTGATCTCGGCTCCGGCCTACTATCTGGCGGCGAAGAAGGCGCCGAGTGTCAACGCCTTTATGACCGGGATCGCCATCATTCAGGACGAGCTGGCCCACGCGCACATCGCCTTCCACATCCTAGAGGAGCTCGGGGAGAGCCAGGAGGCCCTGATCTTCAAGCGGGATCCCAAGGCCTTCCGCTATCCCTATGCGTTCGATGTGCCACTGGAGAGCTGGACCGAGTTGGTCGTCGCCAACGCCATGTACGACCAGGCGGGCTTCTGTCTGCTGGGTGACATCCACGAGCAGTGCTCGTACGGCCCGTGGAAACGGGGGCTGGTGAAGGTCATGGCGGAGGAGAATTTCCATCTCCGCAACGGCCGCAACTGGTCCAAGCGGATCAGCCAGGCGGGCAGCGCCGCGAAAGATGAGCTGCAGCGCGCCGTCGACTGGATGTTCCCGCTGACTGTCGAGTGGTTTGGCCTTCCCGACAACCTCAAGCAGCACAGTGCGCAGCTGGACTACCGGCTGAAGGGGCTGACCAACGACCAGTTGCGACAGCAATGGCTCTCAACCGTGGTGCCATTCATGGAGTCGATCGGCATCAAGGTGCCGGCGCACAAAGAGAACAGTCACTACGCGCTCGACTATCCGTTCCCCTGCACGTTCGACAGCGACGAAAAGCACTGGGACTTCAAGGATCCGTGCAGCTGGGACGACGTGCTGGCCCGGTGGCGGGCACGCGGACCACGGAATGCAGAGATGGTAGCCCTGTTTCAGGAGAGCTTTTCGAAGTTCCAGGTCCGGGCATGACGCCGAAGGCGAGCCTGCCGGCGTCGCTCGAGGCGCGAGTCTGGGCGGCGCTGGCCGAGATCAACGATCCCGAGATGCCGGTCAACCTTGTGGATCTCGGCTTGATCTACGGACTCGAGGTGGGGGAGGGGACCGTCCGGCTGCGCCTGACGTTCACGGCGATGGGATGCCCGGCCAGCGACATGATCGTGGGCGACATCCGCGAGCGGTTGCTGGCGGAGCCAGGCATCGGCGCCGTCGTGATCGATGTCGTCTGGGATCCGCCCTGGACCTCGGCTCGCCTGACGCCGGATGGCCGGGAGGCGCTGCAGGCCTGGGGGCTCGCCGTCTGATGGCCTATAGCCGCGTCCACGCGAACGTCCGCGAGTACGACGTCTTCGCCCGCAAGGCCCGGGTCGAGCCGCTGCGGCAAGTGGGAAGCGTGGTGGCGCCGGATGACGACCTCGCCATGGCCTACGCGCGGGCCACCTACGACGAGGAGCGGTGGGTGGAGATGATGATCGTTCCCCGGGACGCGGTCATCCGGCTCTGGGGGCCGGGAGAGTCCGAGACCTGAGTCTCTACTCGCTCGTCAAGAGTCTCGCGGACAACAAGCAACTGCTGGGGATGCGGTACGCGGAGTGGTGCATCGCCGCGCCCAGCCTTGAGGCGGACATCGCGGCGGCCGCGATGGGACTCGACGACATTGGACACAGCCGCGTTCTCTACGGCTCGCTGCGCGAGCTCGGCAGTGCGGACGGGCCGGACGAGGGGGCCTACTCGAACGTGCCGTATCTCGATCGGTCCTGGACGGACTGGACGCAGTTCGTCGCCGCCAACGCCGTGCTCGACAGCGCGTTCTCGGTCATGCTCGAGGCGCTCGTCAACGGCAACGTCGAGGTGTTGCGCAGCCGGCTCAAGAAAATGCTGCAAGAAGAGCGGTATCACTACCTGCATGGACGGAGCTGGATGCGCGAGGCGAAAGCCGCTGGCGCCATCGAGCAGGCCTGGCGTGAGGCGCTCGAGTGGTTCGGGCCCGAAGGCGCGGACGTCGATGGGTTCAAACGTGAGGGAAAATTGGCGTACAGCGTTGTTGACCTGCGCCGGATGCTGCAAGAGCGGATCGGTGAGCGGTTCCCCGACCCGGCCATCGATTGGACCCGGTGGGATGGCGCTCGGCGGCGCACTGTGCCGGGAGGTATCGACCAGGCGACGCTCGATATGCTGCAAGGCCTCGCCGAGAAGCGATACATGCCCGCCAGTGGGTAAAGTGACCCCCCACCCCGACCCTCCCCCGCAAGGGGGGAGGGAGATATCAGCGCAAGGCGTGCGCTGTCCCTTCTGTCGGTCGAGCGACGTCGAGGTCATCTCCCTCTTCGGAAGCCAGGTGATGACCATGCAATGCAAATGCCGCGGGTGCGGCAGCTATTTCGAAGCCAGCAAATATTGACGCGAGCGGATGTTTGCGAACCGCAGTTTGGGGTTGCGCGCTGGCGATGGCGGGCCTACGCTACGACTGCGACCTGTCAGAAAGCCAGCCGATGAAGGAAACGACATCGGTGGGCTCCCGAAAACCTGGTCCGCAAGGATTCGGCTAGTACGGAGCGAAGGTCCCCCTGGAAACGGGCGGACTGGGCGGCGGTAAGGGCTCGTTGGGTCACACCGGCGGGTTATCAACCGTAACGACGGGTCGCTTCAATTTCACAGGTTCTGCCGGCTTAGCCTTCCCGAGCCCGGCAGACCTGCGGCATTTGCTTGTTTTCCAAACCTTAATCAGCTATGGTCGTTTGTACACGCCTGAACGACATCAGGCATCCATGGCCAGGGAGGGATACCCATGCGACGCGTTCAGCTTGCTTCATTACTCGTGCCGGTTGTCCTCGCCATCGCCTCCGGGCCCCTACCGGGGGCGGCCGCGACCGCCGGGGCCGGCAACGGCCTGCGAACCCAGACCGACTGGGCCTACGCCGGAAGCTTTGCGAAGAATGGCGTCACGAATGTCTTCGCGACGACCCAGCAAACGAGCTGCTACCGGCCGGAGGTGCCGTTCTTCACCGTGGGCGAGGCTCGCGGATATACCGGCATGACGGCGTGTCCCGGCGCGACCACCACAGAGGACATCGGGACGACGGCCTATCCCAACCAGGCAGGCAGCGTCGCCGGCTATCCCGCACTCGGTCCCATGTTGGTCAATGACCATTCCGAGTCGGACCTGCGGGTCGACCCAAAGAATCCCAGCCACATCATTGCCTCGAGCAAGTGGTTTGCGAGCGCGGAGGGTTACAACCATGTACTTGGCTTCTATGAGTCATGGGACGGCGGGACGAGCTGGCCGGTGCAGGGGCACATCCCCGGCTACGAGGGCTTCACCGACAACACGGACCCGGTCGGTGCTTTCGATGGCTACGGCAACTACTACTCGCTGATCCTGCCGTATCAATTCGCCTACGCGGGTGGCGCCACCGGCACTGGGAGCAAGCTGTACCAGAAGAGCAAATTGCCCAACGCGGCGATGCCGGCGGAAGCTGTGACGGTCGCCGTTCGGCCGGCAGGGGCGAAACTTGCGACCGACTGGATCACCACTCATAACGGCGGCCCGGACTTTGTCCTGATTGACGACAATCAGGGCCAGGAACCGGACAAACAATGGATCGCTATCGATGCGAATCGGAACAGCCCGAACTTCAACACGATCTATGCGATGTTCGTGACGTTCAGCTTCGCGGGGAAGATGAGCCACGCCTATGTGTCGACGGCGAAGGCGCGGCCAGATGGCACGCACTCCGACTGGAGCACACCGCAGCGGTTGCCGAGCGAGAACGCCAGCGCGTCGGACACCTACCTGCTGCCGCACGTTGATCCGAACGGCGTGGTCTGGACCAGCATCACCAACTTCCCGAGCCGCCAGTCGCGCACCGTCTACAGCCTCGGCGTCGACTACTCACTCGATGGCGGAATGACCTGGCAGGGGCCGCTGGCCGTCCCCGGCGCGCAGAACGTCACGATTCCACCGGAGGCCTACGACAACACGACCTTCACCGATGGCATCGTGAACACGTTCACGGTCGGGACCGCCAGGGTCAACGGACGGTATCCGGTCTACATGTCGTGGGAGGACTACGGCAGCGGTCACGACAACATTCTCTTGTCAGGCTCGTTCGACGGCGGCGCGACGTGGAGCGCCCCGACCCGGGTCAACGACAACGCGAATCCGAATGTCGATGAGTTCCAGCCAAACCTCGCGGCCGCGGCCAACGGTACGGTTAGCGTCAATTTCTACGACCGCCGGCTGGCCTGCCCATCGAAGGCGAGCTCGGAGGCTGTCCCGGCGGGCATCGCCCGCGACACCGTCAACCCCCATTACGCCGGCACGCTCCCGCCCTACGGCGCCAGCAACTACTGCATCAACACGAGCGTCCAGTTCTATTCGGCCGCCCTGGCTCCGCTCGGCCATAACATCCGCCTGAGCCAGCACACCTGGGACCCACAACTCAACGCGCCCTGGCGGTATGGCAGCGGGCTGTTCACCGGCAAGGATACGTTCATCGGCGATTACTTCGGCAACGACTTCGCCGGCACCACGAGCCTGACTACCTCGGTCAGCACGTACGACGACCATGGCAACAATCCGAACCACTTTCAGCAGCAGGTAATCGCAACCGTCGCAAGTCCGTAGAACCTCAGGAGGAAGCAACGTGGGAACACCGAATCTGGGATGGCGTCCAAAGAAGGTCTTGTTGGTAATCGGCGCCGGCATCACGCTTGTCGCCGGGGCGGTCCCGGCACTTGCCGCCGGTGATACGTTGGTCAGTATTGGCAGCCCGGCCGGACCGTTCTCGCAAAACAAGCAGAACGAGCCGGCGCTCGCCGTCGATGCGAATCACCCGAACATCCTCGCTGCCGGCGCGAACGAGGAGATCGACGAGGAAGCGTGCAACGCCGGCGACCCGACCACCTGCCCCTTCACGCCCGGCGTCGGCGTATCGGGAATCTATTTCTCATTTAACAGCGGCGCCACCTGGACGCAGCCAACCTACCAGGGCCTGACCGCCAGAGATTGCGTGACTCCCGGAACGCCGTGCACGGCGCACACAGGCCCGATCGGCACGTTGCCCAAGTACTACCAGGCCGGCCTTGCCTCCGACGGCGATCCAGCGCTGGCCTTTGGCCCACGCCCCGGCGCCAGCGGCACGTTCTCATGGGGGAACGGCTCGCGCCTGTACTACGCAAACCTGACCTCGAACTTGAACGCGAAGCGCGACGAAACCTTCAAGGGCTTCGAGGGGATCGCGGTCTCCCGGACGGACAATGTGGTCGCGGCGGCGGCCGGCAACGCCAACGCCTGGATGGCGCCCGTGATCGCCAGCAAGCAGTCGTCGACTACTTTCAGCGACAAGGAGCAGATCTGGGCGGATAACGCGTCGAGCAGCCCCTTCTTCGGCAACGTCTATGTCTGCAACGCCGCCTTTCGGGGGCAGGAAAAGAGCGGAAATGCGGCGCCGGCGCCCCTGATCGTGCTCACCTCATCCGATGGCGGCGCGACCTGGACGAGCCAGCAGGTCAGCGGAGCAGCGAACAACCGCAACAGCAATCCACCGGACGGCTGCACGATCCGGACGGACAGCCATGGCGTGGTCTACGTCTTCGGCATCGGGACCGGCCCGAACAAGCAAACCGGTGAGCTGCTCTCCCGCTCGTTCGACGGCGGCAAGAGCTTCGAGGGCTTCCGGTTTCTCTTCCCGGTGGTGCGCCCGGGCGTCTTCGATGCGGCGTTGGGCCGGCCGGTGATGGACGGCATCGCCGGTGCCCGAGTAGACCTGGCCGCGGCCCCGAGTGTCGACATCGCCAACGGCGCCCCGACCGGCGCCGACGCGAGCAACGAACTCCTTATCAACTGGGCCGACGGCGCCGACGGACTGAACCACGAGAAATCGCTCGTGCGCTATTCAACGAACCAGGGGCTTACATGGTCGGGCCCGATCACCGCGTCTGCGGCGCCGGACCGGCCTTTCTACACTGCCATCAGCATCTCGCCAAACGGAACCGACGCCTACCTGGTTTACGACGCCTACCTCGCGGTCTACCAGTCGACCACGAGCACCCAGCGGCCGATGCAGGCCGTCGTGAAGCATGCGGACATCGCATCGAGCGGGGCCCCCGGAGTCTTCGGTGAACTGAACCGCGGCGCCGCTGGCGACGCGCGCGCCTCGAGCCAGAACGGGCTCACCGCGGAGTTCTTCGGCGACTATGTCTACACGGTGGCGACCCGCAGCTACGGCTCGGCGGTGTGGAACGACGTCCGCAATGGAGCCGATTGCCCCGCGGTCGATGCCTATCGCGCCGCGGTGGAAGGTGGGCCAAGTGCTCCGCGGCCAGCGGTGCAGGAGGAGTGCGCCCCGAACTTCGGGAACACCGACATCTACGGAGGAACCTACGCCGACCCAACTCCATAAGCGCGACAAGCAAACGAAGCAGTTAGAAAGGAGGCCGCGTCCGCCGACGCGGTCTCTTTGCGCTTCATAGCGGTGGTTCGTACAATGCGGGGCATGCGAGACGGAGATGGCCAGGGCACTGGCGCTCGGACTGCTGGTCGGGTTCCCAATTGCCGCGTCGCCAGGCCCGATCTCATTCCTGGTTCTTCGGCGCACTCTCGCGCGCGGCTGGCGTAGCGGCCTCGTCTCCGGGCTCGGGGTTGCGACCGGCGATGCCATCTATGCGGCGCTGGCTGCCTTCGGCGTCGCCGTCGTTACCAATGTTCTGATCAGTCAGCGCCGATGGATCGGGCTGCTGGGCGGTATCGCTCTTGTCGTGATCGGACTCCGGACGATAAGTCAGAACCCGCCACCCCGATCCTCCCCCAAAAGGGCGGACTATGCGTCGATGGTGGCGCTCACCCTGACCAATCCGCCCACGATCCTGTCGTTCAGTGCTGTTTTTGCCGGCCTGGGACTCCGCGTTGAGGCCGGCTGGCTGCCGGCGATCGGGCTCGTGGTCGGTGTCATGCTGGGGTCAGCCCTGTGGTGGGTGGTGATGACCGGACTGGTGTCGGCCCTGCGCGACCGAATGACGCCGGCGGTCACCCACGCCATCCGCCTAGCATCCGGGCTAGCCCTGATCGGGTTCGGCGTCCTGGCGCTAGTGTCGGCGGGGGGCGGCTTGGTTTCGGTTAGCTCGTGAGCTCGGTGGGGATGATGGTTTGCTTCAGCAGCTCGGTGCCGCGCAGCAGCTGGGCTTCCGCCGGGATACCAACCGGCCAGTCGGTCAGGAAGTGCTGGAGGTCGTCGACGCCCTTCATAGGGTGGCTGGCAAGGCTGATCAAGACGTCCTCCTTCTTGAGGCCGGCGTGCTGGGCCGGCCCATTCGGATCGAGATGGGCGACGCGCACGCCGCTCTCCTGCTCGAGATGGTAGTAGCGGCTGACTCGCCGGTGGATCGGCCAGGACTCGCCGGTGATGCCCAGGTAGGATCGAATCACGCGACCGTCGCGGATCAGGAGCGACACGACGCGCTGCGCGGTATTGCTGGGTACGGCGAAGCAGATGCCCTGCGCCATGGCGATGATGGCGGTGTTGATGCCGACCACCTGACCACGCGTGTCAACCAGCGGACCGCCGGAGTTGCCGGGATTGAGGGCCGCGTCGGTCTGAATGATGTTCTCGATGGTGCGGCCACTCTGGGCCCGCATGGTGCGACCTAGCGCGCTGACCACGCCGGTGGTTACCGTCGATTGGAAGCCGAACGGATGCCCGATGGCGACCACGAGCTGGCCCACGCGCAGTTGGCCGGAGTCTCCTAGCCGGGCATGCGGCAAGCCGGTGCCCGATGCGCGCAGGACGGCGAGGTCGGTGTGCGGATCCTTGCCGACCAGCTCCGCCTTGAGCGCCGTGCCGTCGCGCAACGTCAGCTCATAGGTTTTCACGGCGCTGGCGACGTGGCTGTTCGTCAGGGCGTAGCCATCGGGCGTGATCAGCATCCCGGTACCGATTCCGCTGACGCCGACGACGGCCGGGCCGACGGTGTCGACGACTGAGATGACGGCGCGGGAATAGGCGTCGAGTAGATCAACCTCGGACAGCATTTCCACGGTCCTACCCACCGGCAGGGAGCTTAAACCAGCCATTATCATTTGACCCGGATGGAGGCGCTCGACTTCGTGCAGCGGATCGTCAACTTCGATCGGTTGATGGAAGGTGAGAACCGGGATAGCGGCGATCCCGACGACATCGAGCACTGGTGCGCCGTCTACGCCGAGATGATCCGCTTCAAGGAGGGGCTACTCGGCCAAGCACGGCAGGAGATCAAGAAGGTTCCGGACATGCGCAAAGAGTTGCTTGGCAACGATATCCCTTTCCTCCAGGCTGAGCTCCAGCGCCTGCGCCGCGGGCTGGCGTTCTGGGAGGCCCGTCGCACCGAGCGCAAGAAACGCCGCTAATTGGCCCATAACCCCATCCGCCACTCGGCCACGCCGGTGGGTCCAAGTGGGCTAAACGATCGCCAAACCTTACGAATGCAACGGTAGCTGCAAGTCGCCGGCGACATCATCGGGTGGAGCGCCATGCGGCTTTCAATCCGCTACAAGATCATTCTCCCGTTTGCTGTGCTTCTCGTCTTCGTCGGTGTCATCGGCACCGGCGTGGCGACGGCTCAGCTGACGAATACCGCGGCAGCCGAGTTCGATGCGAAGCTGCTCGCTAGCAGCCTGCAGGCCAACCAGCTGCTGTCGCAGGTGGACGCCGATCGGATGGCCGACCTCCGCCGTGCGACCGACACGGTCGGCGTGGCCGAATCGCTTGCTTCGGGCGACACCGGCACACTGGCCCGGCTGCTGACTCCGATCGCGGCTAACGTGCCCGCGGCCACTATCCAGTTGCGGGTGCTCGACGTCCACGGTAGGGAACTTCTCCGCATCCAGGGCTCGCGCAGTGGGCCCAGCCCGATCGACGTCAGCGACGCCGACGCCTTCAGCGCTGAGCCTGCCGTGATCAGCGTCCTGGCCGGCGCGAACGCGGGTGAGCGTCGCGCCTTTCTCAGTAATCAGCCTGCGCACCCGGTGGTCTATTGGGCGGGAGCGGTTCGAAACACTGGTGAGCGCATCGTTGGCGCAGTGCTGGTCGGCGAGTCCCTCACCGAAGTCGCCGCCGGGATTCCCGGCTCGACCTTCTACGATCTGTCTGGCGTGCAGTTGGCCAGCACGCTGCATGCCGCACCAGTTGCCAGCGAGAGCCTGCGCCGCCAGCTCACCGCCGATAATGCCGTGCGTGTCAAGCAGACGCTGGCCGGTCACTGGTACCACACGCTCTTCAGTACCTGGACGATTCACGGAAGCCAGTTCGGATATCTGGCCATGGCGGCGGACGCAGACCCGTTGGAGAGCCTGGTGGCGCAACAGCGTCTCATCCTGACCCTCATCTTCACGGCCGCGGCCCTGCTCACCTTGTTGGTGGGGACGGTAACCGCTTCGCGGTTGACCCGGCCGGTCGAGCTGCTGGTGCGATCGATGCGGGCCGTGTCGGCGGGTGACCTGCACCATCGCGCCACGGTCGTCTCCCAGGATGAAATCGGATACCTGGCACGCACCTTCAACGAGATGACCGTCAGCCTGGAGGAGAAGACCGCAGCACTGGAGGAGACCACGTTCGCCAGCATGGAGGCGCTTGCCCGCGCCATCGATGCGCGCGACCCAACCACCTTCGGCCACTCGGCCCGGGTATCCGCGGTGAGCCTCGAAATCGCCGAAGCGATGCGGCTCTCAGCGAAAGACCGCGAGGCGCTACGCCGGGCGGCCCTGCTTCACGACATCGGCAAGATCGGTGTGGAGGACAAAGTGTTGCGCAAGCCGGGCCCGCTCACCGACGCCGAAGCCGACGACATGCGCGAGCATCCACGAATCGGGTACGACATGCTCAAGGGTCTGCGCTTCTTGCAACCGAGCTTACCGGGGGTGCTCTATCACCACGAGCGTTGGGATGGGGCTGGATATCCGACCGGACTGGCGGGGACGGCGATCCCGCTCCCGGTCCGAATCCTGGCCGTGGCTGACGTCTTCGACGCCCTCACATCCGACCGACCGTACCGTGAGGGTTTGAGCTTTGAGGCGGCAACGGCCGCCATCCGCATCGAAGCCGGCCTGCAGTTCGATCCGGACGTCGTGACGGCGTTCCTCACCCGACGCCCGGCGATTGAAGGGATCCTTCGCAGGCGCGGGCGGCTCGGTGCAGCGATTGCCCAGACGGAGGCGGCATGAACCGTCACCGGCCCTTGCGTAGCCTGGCCATCCTGGCCTTGCTCCCACTCCTGGGGGTGGTGTTCTGGCTGACGGCGGTCGTGGCATCCAGCATCCCGAGCCTGCTGGTGGTCGACGTCAATGTCCACGGACTGACCCTCGCCACCTATGCTGGCGATTCCGCTCAGCGAGTGGCACCGCTTTCGCTTCGCGTGTTGGACGACGCCAACCAGGACGCGTTAAAGCCTGCCATGCCCACCCCAACGCCCGGGCGCAGCGTGGCAACGCCGAAGCCCGCCGCCTCATTGTCACCAACCCCGACGCCACGTCCGGTCCCGTCGCCGCTGCCCACTCCGAGCAGCCCGCTACCCCTGCCGACGCCGAGCGCGACGCCGGGTTGGGCCACGATCGCCGGCCAGGTGATCGACAGCCAGACGCGTCTTCCCATCGCCGGAGCGGCCGTCTCCGTCAACCCCGGCGGGCAAGCTGCGCTCACCGACATCAATGGCAACTTCAGCCTCAGCGTCAGTCCCGGAACCTCTACCGTCACGGCGAAGGCGACCGGCTATGGCAGCGCCAGCCAGACTGTGACGGTCAATGGCGGCCAGAAAACGAACGTCGTGTTCAGGCTTGCCAGCGTTACCGCCTTTGGCTCCCTCAGCGGATCGGTGACCGACAGCCTCAGCAAGGCGCCGATCGTGGGCGCCACGGTCAGCCTGTCCGACGGGATGGTCCGCGTGACCGATGTCAACGGAAACTTTTCATTTGCGATCGTGCTCAGCGGGAGCTACACGCTGACGGTATCGGCGGTCGGGTATGTCACCCAAAGCCAGGTCGTCACGGTGAAGACCGGCCACGCCACCAGCGTGCAGATTTCGCTGGCCCGGACCTAACGGCCGACGACGTGGAGGCGCCAGCCCCCGAGATCGTCGGAGCTGGGGTGGTGATTCACCTCATCACCGGCGGCTTCTCGAAGCAGGTCCTCGATCGCGCGCTGGCTCTTGATGAAGGCGGTGACCACCTCGGGGTCGAAGTGGGTGGCCGAGCCCTTGAGAATCTCGGTCTTCGCGTATTCGAAGGTGCGGGCAGCGCGGTATGGTCGATCGGAAGTCATGGCATCCAGGGCATCGGCCACCGCCAGGATCCGGGCACCGAGCGGGATCTCATCGGCGCGCAGCTGGTCGGGATAACCGTTGCCGTCCCAACGCTCGTGATGATGTCGGACCAGCGGCAACACGGGGTCGAGAAAGTCGATGCCCTTGAGCATGTCGACGCCGATCACCGGGTGCTTTTGCATCCGGATCTCCTCATCGGGCTCGAGCCGCGCCTGCTTGCGGAGGATCACGTCCTCGATGCCGATCTTGCCGATGTCGTGCAACACACTGGCTCGGCGGATCGCACTGACCTCGCTCTCGTCGCAGCCCAAAGCCTTGGCCATGATCACCGTATACGCTTCCACCCGTTGGGTGTGGCCATGGGTGTACGGGTCACGGGCCTCGACCGCCGCCGCCAACGCCTCGATCGTCATCAGGTAGGTGTCCTGCAGCTGGGTCATCGTGACCTTCAGTGAGGCGCTCTTGTCTTTGAGCGAATGGGTCATCTGATTGAAGGACTCGGTCAGCTCGCCGATCTCGTCATGTGTGGTGACCGGGGTCTGGTGCGCGAGGTCGCCCGCGCTGACCAGGCGGGTCGCCTCGACCAGGCGGTGGACCGGCCGAGCGATTCGGCGCGCCAGCCAGACACCGATCGCCAGCGTGAACAGGACGCCGGCGAGGAAGAGGACGACCAGAATGATCCGCAGCTGGTTCGTATCAGCCAGCAGGCCGGCCGTGGAGGCGGTGGTCCCGACGTAGCCGAGGTTTGCCGAGCGCAGCACCCAGGTCGAGACGAGTTCCATTCCCGGACCGCCGGCCGTCCGGGACAGTTCGACCACGGTCGTCGGGCTCACCCGATTCCGAGTCGTACCGTCCAGGGCGAGCGTCGACCATTGCCCAGGCCCGAGCGCGAGCGAGGTGCCGAGGACCTGGCCGTTGATGTCGTAGAAGGTGATGTCGTCGTGCAGGGACGCTCTGATCGCCGCGGCCCTATCGTCGAGATAATCGCCGACCAGGATGGCGCCAACCAGCACGCCGCCGGCATTGCGCACGGGCTGTCCTGTGAAAATGGCAGCTCGTGGCGCGGGCACCACCAGGTCCAGGCCAGTGGCACCGCCGGTCAGCACGTAGGAGAGGCTGGGCCAGGCGCTCAGATCGCGATTCCTGGTCACCGTATCGGCCACGGCGCCATGGCCGACGACCCCAACGATTTCGCGTCCAGAGGTATCGACGGTTTCGACGACCACGTTGGGATGGATCGTCAGCGCCCGCTCCAGCCAGGCTTGCAGCGCGGGCGTGTTGGCCCAGTTCTGGCTGAGCCCAGTCCCGCTGGTCAGCAGCCGAAGAATCGACCGCCGATCGGCATCCCCTGCCTGCACCATCGACTGGGCGACGAAGCCATCGTGGATCAGCTGGTTGTCGAAGGCTTCCTGACTACGGCTGCTCAGGGCGCTGGTGGCCGTCAGCGTCCCCACGGCGCCGATCGCGAGGGTGAGGGCCGCGAACGGGAGAACGATCTTCAGGGCCAGCCGGTGGCGGAACCGCGACATATGGCGCGGGTGTAACGCGCGAGTGGCCGGCGAGCTTGTGCCGGCCTAAACGCTTAAGCCGCTACCGAAGAAGGCTTCCGGGCTCGGATCCAGCTGAATCGTGTGTTCGGGAAAGTCCTCGGCCACGCGCCGGCCATCGGCCGGGAAGATGTAATCGAGTTTGACGAAGTAACCCAGTTCCTGGGCATGGCTCAAGAAGGTGGTTGCCAGCAGCAAGCTGCTGAAGCCAGGTGTGTGCCGGGCCCCGCCCGCATCCGTGCGGCTCAACAGGGGCATCCGTTCCGGATCGCGATCCCCTTCCGTTTCGACCACCACGACAAAGATGCGTTCTGGCAGGGTCACCGACTCAGGATAGGGTTCCCGTGGCCTCGATCCTCCTTAGACTATGAGGCGATGACGCCGGCCGACGCACGCGACGCGTTTACGCGCCTGCTGCAAACGCCGGAGCCGGAGCTGGACCTCGCCGAGGCCGCGCTCTTGATTGCCGCCGAAGAGTATCCAGACCTGCGTCCCTCGGTTTACCTGGAGCAGATCGCCAGGATGGGGACCGAGCTGAAACGGCGGATCCGTGCCGAAGTCGAGCCGCGGCGCGTTGTCGAAACGGCCAATACCTACCTGTTCGAGGAACTGCATTTCAAAGGAAATCGCGAGGAGTACTACGACCCGCGCAATAGCTTTCTCAACGACGTGATCGAGCGCCGCGTCGGGATCCCGATCACGCTGGCCGTGCTCTACATAGCGATAGGGGAGAGGGCCGGCCTACCGGTGCGCGGAGTCGGGATGCCAGGGCACTTCCTCGTAAAATACGCGCCGGCGTCCAGTGGCGAGATCTTCATCGACGCCTTCAACGGCCGAACGCTGAGCCGCCAGGAATGCGCGAAGATGCTCGAGGACATGTACGGCGGAACGGTGAAGATGCGGCCGGCGTTGCTCGAGCCATCGACGAAACGCCAGATTCTCGCCCGCATCCTGAACAACCTCAAGAGCCTGTACCTGTCCCGCGGTGATTTGGCGCGGGCGCTGGCGGCCAGCGATCGCATCATGCTGACGGACCCCCATCTGACATCGGAGTGGCGGGATCGCGGCCTGATCCAGTTTCAGATGCGCCATGACACCGAAGCGTTGAAAGATTTCAGTCGCTACCTCGGGGTGCGACCGGAGCCCGAGGATGCGGCGCGCGTCAAGCAGCTGCGTGGCCAGCTGATCAGCCGGCTGAACTGATGGCGCGCCTCGGTCTCGTGCTTCGTGAGGGGCTGGTCTTCGGCCTGATCGCCGGGGCGTTTGCCCTCATCATCCGGTTGGTCGCGCTGCTGGCGACCGGCACCGCGATGCCGAATCCGTTCTCGAGTTTCGTCACAACCGCACTCACCTTGCTGATCATCGGCGGGGCTGGTCGCAAGCTGGCCGCCGCTACGGGAACGACCACGCCCTCATTGCAGATGGGCGCGCTGGCCGGGGGGATCAGCGAGTTGATGCGCAACCTGGTGGCGGCCATCATCATCTCGTACCTGCCGGCAGGTCAATCGGCCTTTGCCCATCTCACCCCAGCCGCGAGGCGAGCCGCCACCGACACGAGTACGCTGGCCGTCGCCCTCGGTCAGCAGCTCGGCCTGGCGAT
>WNGC01000238.1_pt1 | contig 29943 bp, 28 predicted proteins | sample 5400051 | NCBI WGS metagenome assembly WNGC01 (sample SAMN13153368, study PRJNA577476) | soil metagenome | isolation source: 20 cm soil or saprolite under grassland replicate 2 | place: USA:California | collected 2016-06-15
TTGCGATTGCGAACGATGATCGTGAGATCACGGATCTGGTGCAGCATTTCCCGAGGCACCTGTTCGATTGGTCCATAGGACCTCAGCGCGGCGAGGCAGACGAATAGATCATTTTCAAGACGAGCGATGTATGCCTTGGCGATCGTGCGCAAATCGCGGTGCAGCGCGTGAAGCTCTGATTCAAGCATGGTCACCGGTGATGATTCCCGCGATCTCCCAACCCGGGCGCGTTTGCGCTTTGACTTTGCTTTCATCCCGGCAGCGATTGCGATGTAGTAAAAAGCCCGCCAGGGGGAGGCTCTCCCGGCGGGCTCTGGTTAACCTAACCTTGCTAGAATTTGAGATTCAGGTCGGCGGTGAAGAAATTGTATTCATTCGTTGGATTGGTCGCGATGGCCAAACTACCTACATTTCCGCCAGTGCCGAGATTGTGATTGTACCACCAACCGTGGGCGTAGTTCAGGGTGAGGCTGACAGCGCCAGTCAGGTTGTATGCCGCTGTGACACCGATGCCGTGCATATTCAATTGGGCATTGAACCAATCATCATCGATCAGGTTTGGATCGAGCGCGAACTGCTCGGAGTGTTGATACCAAATGTCGATCTGCCAATCGTGTTTCGCCTTTAATTGGCCGATACCCAGTCCAGCCTGATACGCGTAACGCTGACTGCCGTGGCCCGGCTGGCCTGCGGCGTCGGCGCGATCGTCACCTTCAAAATTTGTCGCAAAATCGCCGAATATCCGCATCGGTATTCCCCACGCTTTCCAGCCGAATTCCACTGGCATATCGAACACCAAAAGGCTGTTGATGCCGGTCTGATTCGTGTTCAGAGAATTTGCGTTCGTTAGGTGAGGATCACCGCCTACGTAGTGGATGTTAAACGTATCGCCATTGCCGGTGTAATTGTACATCGTGGGCGCGAGCTGGAAGTAAAAATTGTGCGGGAAATTAAGCCGTGCTCCCAGCTGCCACGCGAGTAGAAATGCATCGGTATTTGGGACGAGCTGGGTTCCGCCGTTTGCATGGGTTGTCGCCCTTGCGCCAAGCGGATTCTCCGGATTCGCATCGTCATAAACGAACTGGGCGAAGTTGGCAAAGACATCGAGCTTGAGAAATGGCTCCGGCGGCTTCGGAGCGACAACGGCTTTGCCATCCTTGCTGTAGGACGGTGGCGGCGGCGGTTCTCCTCCAAATACGAACGTATGTTTATATTGTTCGGCCAATCCTTCTGGATTGATGTCCGGGTCCCATACCATGCGGGTCGTTACGAGCGGGTTCGGCATTCGGCCACCAGTGAACGTAAAGCCGGGGAAGCCTTTGTAACCGCCATACGCCTGGCCGACGTAGACGATGTCGCTGTTTTTTTCGAATGGTCCGCCGCCACCGGGCGTGTTACTGGCTGTGTCGTCGCCAAACGTCACGTTTGCTGAGCGCTCGTTGTTATTCGTCTCCAATCGAACACCGAAGAACCAATCATCCAGAAGCGTTCCGCGAAGGCCTAGGCGAAGGCGATAACGCTCGCGCTCGCGCTCCTGCCAATCGTTTGTTCCTGCAACTCCTGCACCCGGCGCCGCCACTGGGCCCGTGCTTTTGGTCTCGCCTCCGTTATATTGGTAACGAAGGCGGAGATCACCGAAGAGTTCAAGCTCGGAGATGGACGTGGATAACTTCCACTTATCCGCGCTCGACTTTTCTGCCGGGACGACTTTCTCGACATAGGTCTTCCCGTCGTACGTGACTTGCGTCTTAGTCTTGCCTTCGACTATAGGTCCAGAGGTAGACGCAGGATGTTTTTTCAAGCTGCTGATCTCTGCCTTCAGATCGGCGTTTTGCTTTTCCAACATTTCCACCGCGCGCTCGAGTTTTTCGATTCGCGCAGTGTCGGATGAGGCCTGGGCGCGCAGCGGCTGCGCCGCTAGTAACGCAATTGCAGCCAGGCTCGTGCCGGCTGCCCGTAAGATGAATCTTTTTAAAAACATGAGTTTTTCCTTCGTGTTAATGGTTGAATCGAGAGGTAGAACCGCTCGGGTTAAGAACTGGCTATCCGAACGCGGGCGAGATTAGAAGCCCTTTGTTACAGGCGTATGACGAAACTGTGACGATTCGGCAAACTTTTCTAAACGCAAGGCAGTTTGCGCGCAGCGATTTGTTCGCGAAGGATTAATGAGCTGCTAGTACGCGTTCGAGCACGTAACCGATCAGGCCGCTTGCCGGGAGAGTGAAGACCCACGCCCAGACAATTCGTTCAACTACCGTCCAGCGCATTCCGCTGAAGCGTTTCACCGCTCCAACACCCATGATGGACGCGGAAATCACGTGCGTGGTTGAGAGTGGAATGCCGTAGTAGCTGGCGCCTTGAATGATTAACGCGGCAGTCGTTTCCGCCGCGAATCCATGAACGGGCTGCAATTTGACCATGCGATGGCCGAGCGTGCGAATGATTCGCCAGCCGCCAGCCGCAGTTCCCACGGCCATGGTCACAGCGCACAAAACGATCACCCATTTAGGCAGCAAGAAAACGGGCGTTTTTAAAAAGCTTAACCAATCTGGGAGATGATCGAAGCTGCCGCCCTGCGTGCCGGTAAAAAGTGCCAGCGCTATGATGCCCATGGTTTTTTGCGCGTCGTTGGTACCGTGACTGTGTGCCATCCAGGCTGCACTGAAGATTTGTAGTTTTCCAAAAAGCGAATGGACGAGGTGTGGCGTGAAACGCTGGAGCGCAACGAACAGCAAAAACATCAATAATGCGCCGAATATGAAGCCTGCGAACGGCGAGGTGATCATTGGCACAACAACTTTCGGCCATACGCCGGCGTTCCATTTGATCACGGACCAATTGCCGTTTGCGGCTGCAAGTGCGGCGCCACAAAGTCCCCCGATGAGCGCGTGACTCGAACTGGATGGCAAGCCGAACCACCACGTGGTGATGTTCCACGTAAATGCGGCGATCACTGCGGAAAGCACTGTCGTCATACTAACAACATTGGTGTCCACGAGTCCCTTGCCGATCGTTGAAGCAACAGCGCCGCCAAACAATGCGCCCGTAAGATTGAAGAACGCAGCCATTGCAATTGCCTTGCGTGGCGTCAGAACTCGCGTTGAGACGACGGTGGCAATTGCGTTAGCGGCATCATGAAAACCGTTGCTGTACTCAAAAATGATCGCACCGAGAAGAACGCAAAAAAAAGTGAGCACACGAATGCCTGCTACGAATATTTCAGCGCCACCTGCAGGACGATGTTCCCAGCGTCGCGGCAGCGATCAATGACTTTTTCCAGCAAACCGTAAAGATCGTAGAGAAAAATGATCTGTTTCGGGTCGTATTTGCCTTGAAAAAGATCGCGAAGGCGATTGAGTTCGAGGTTGTCGGCGTCGCCTTCGATGCCCTGCAGTTTCGTATTCATTTCCCGGGCGGTGCCAGCGTCAATCCCTTTTCGTAACTGTTTCACCATCGCTAGCACGGTTTCGGCTGCCTGATCCAGCAATTCCATTTGCTTTTGAAAACTGTGTCCGCGCAAATCGTGTGGGCAGATCAAAATTCGTTCGCCGATTTTTTCGACAGTTTTGGGTATCTTATAAAGCGCCGCCGCCAATTCCTGGATGTCCTCGCGTTCCAGCGGCGTGACGAAGGTCTTTGAGAGCTGTTCGGTCAATTCTTGTGTGATGCGTTTGTCTTCGCGGCGGCTGTGCGCAAATTCTTCGAGATGCTCGGGCGTCTCATTTTGCTGGAGTTTTTCGAGTAGCGCGACCAAATGATGCACGCTGCTGTCTGCCTGCTGCGCGCTCGCCTCCAACAAGTCGTAAAACTTTCCATCACGCCCGATGAGTTTTTGGATCGAAAACATGACCTATTCAGTTGTACTCGATCGCGTTCACTGCGGCAATGCCAGAACTGGCCTGGCACACTACAGCGTTGCGGCGCGCATCACGACAATGTGACGATTGAGCAAAGTTTGCGGTTCATCGCCTTGACTGACTTCTATTCAGCCGCGTAGAAAGATTGAAATTTATTGCCGAGGCGAGTTGATTTGATGTCCTATGGAGACTGGATCTGGCAGGAAAATCCTGATCGTCGAAGACGAGACAGACGTTGCCGACCTCCTCTCACTGAATTTGCGCAAGGCCGGCTTCAGAGTTTCGACCGCTGGCGACGGCGCGAGCGGTTTGCAGAAGGCGCGGGACGACAGGCCTGATTTCATCATTCTCGATCTGATGTTGCCGAAAATGTCCGGGCTCGAAGTCTGCAGGATTCTAAAGAGTGACACCGCGACGGCGCAGATGCCGATTCTCATGTTGACCGCAAAAGCCGAAGAGATCGATCGCATCGTGGGTTTGGAATTCGGCGCCGATGATTACGTCACAAAGCCGTTCAGTCCGCGCGAAGTTGTCTTGAGGATTCGAGCAATTTTACGGCGTGGCGAAAAAGCTGACGAACGTCTCAGCGCCGGTCCGATCGCGATCGATCCTGCGCGCCACGAAGTTCGCGTTAACGGCAGGCAGGTGCACCTCACCAGTATCGAGTTCAAACTTTTGCAAAGATTGATGCAACGCCGAGGCCGGGTGCAGGACCGCGATCGCTTGCTCAACGAGGTTTGGGGATACGAGACCGTCATCGATACTCGCACAGTGGACACACACGTACGCCGCTTACGCGAAAAGCTCGGCAAAGCTGGTGACGCGGTTGAAACCGTCCGCGGTTTCGGTTATCGGCTGCGGGAAACGTAGTGCCAATGATTTGGTTTCTACTCGGCGCGATCATTGCATTGACAGCCGCTTTGGCGTTGATGGCGTGGCGTAAGCGACTTGCGTCGTGGCGACAAATAGAAGAACTCGTCGATCAAATCGCCAGCGGCGAGCGACCGCGCACGTTTCTCGTTCAGGGTGGCGCCCAGGCTCAGCGCCTCGGCTTACGGTTGGAAAAAGTTTCTGAGGATTTGCAGCAGCTCAATAAGCAGATCGCAAAACGCGAATCCGGGATGCAGACCATTTTCTCTGCGATGCACGACGCATTGCTCGTAGTCGATTCCAAGCGGCACGTAATTTTGGCTAACAAGGCGTTTCGGAACCTTTTCGCGCTGCCGGAAATTTCAGAAGGGACACCTCTGCTCGAGATTGTCCGCGATGCAACGCTCGACCGGGTGATTGATGATGCTTTCGATCGCGGTGCGCTAGTTCGCAGCGACTTGGTTCTGGACGGTTCACAAGTCGAGCTCGATGCTGTCGCGACAAGGAACGACGCAGGCGAGATCACCGGAGCGCTGGTCTTATTTCACGACATCACCGAGCTCAAGAAGATCGATCAAGTCAGGCGGGATTTCGTCGCCAACGTCTCGCACGAGTTGCGCACGCCACTGTCGATCTTGCGCGGCTACATCGAGACATTGCTCGATAGCCCGGAAACATCGCGCGAGGAACTTTCTCGAATTCTCGGCATCATGGAACGCCATTCGAAACGCCTCGACGTCCTCGCGGAGGACCTGCTTACGCTTGCGCAATTGGAATCAGCCAATCCGGATTTGCAATTGGGCAAAGTAGATCTGTCGAGGTTTTTCGGAGAGATAATTCGCGACTGGGAAAAGAAGCTCGCAAACAAACATCTCAATATGATCGTCGATGTTGCGCCCGAGTTGCCCTCGATCTGCGCTGATCGCGCGCGGCTGCAGGAAGCTTTCTACAATCTGCTCGATAACGCCGTGAAATATTCGTATGAGCATGGCGAGATCAGACTTCAAGCTCGACAGCGCGATAAAGAAATTGTGCTTAGCGTAAGCGATAAAGGCATCGGCATTGGGAAAGAAGATTTGCCGCGCATTTTCGAGCGCTTTTACCGCATCGATAAAGCGCGCACAGCCGAAAATATCCGCGGCACTGGTCTCGGCCTCGCGATCGTGAAACACATCGCGCAACTCCATGGCGGTCACGTCGAGGCCGAAAGCGAATTGGAGAGAGGCGCGACGATTCGCATGGTTTTGCCGATCGTCACACAAACGTAACAGTAAAAATTTTGACCATCTGAATTGGCCTGCGGCAAGCTCGTCGCATGACCAAAATACCAAAAATTCTTGGGCTAACGATCGCGCTGGGATTGAGCGCGAGCGCGTCGGCGCAGATGATGATCAATGGCGCAGGCGCGACGTTTCCGTACCCGATTTATTCCAAGTGGTTCGATGAATACGCGAAGGTCGACCCTTCAGTCCGTTTCAATTATCAATCGATCGGATCGGGCGGCGGGCAAAAACAAATCCTGGCGCAAACCGTGGATTTCGGCGCGTCGGATGGGCCAATGAGCGACGACAATCTGAGCAAAGCGCCCGGGAAACTTTTGCACATTCCAACGGTGGCAGGTGCGGATGTGGTCGCCTACAATTTGCCCGGAAATCCAGCGTTGAAGCTTGATGCGGATACGATCGCCGGGATTTTTCTCGGCCAAATCAAAAAATGGAATGACCCCAAAATCGCATCGTTGAATCCGGGTGCGAAATTGCCGGATCAGGAAATCGTAGTCGTGCACCGGTCTGATGGGAGCGGGACCACTTACATTTGGACCGATTACCTGAGCAAAATCAGCCCGGAATGGAAGTCGAAAGTGGGCACGAACACGTCCGTGAATTGGCCGACTGGGATCGGAGGCAAAGGCAACGAAGGCGTGGCGGGGCAGATTAAGCAGACGCCCGGTGCGCTCGGGTATGTGGAATTGATATACGCAGTCCAAAATAAAATGCCTTACGCAGAGGTGAAGAATGCTTCTGGGAAGTTTGTAAAGCCATCGCTCGAATCTATCACCGCGGCGTTGGCCACGGCGCAAATTCCCGACGACTTCCGGTTCTCGATCACCAACGCTCCAGGAGCGGATGCTTATTCTATCTGCGGCGCGACGTGGCTGCTGGTTTACGAACAACAGAAAGATCCTGCGAAAGGTAAGAAGCTCGTTGAGTTCTTAAAATGGGCGGCGAAAGATGGCGAGAAAATGGCGACCGATCTGCAGTATGCGCCGTTGCCCGACACCCTTCAACAACGCGTTCTCAAACGAATCGACGAAATCAAGATGTAATCGAGCGTGTACCGCAGCGGTTTGCCGCTGCTAATCATTGTATTAAGTTTTTATGGCTGTGGCCGCATCGATAGCGGTGGAAGAGCGCTCCGTCCAAGGACGCATGGGGTCTCCATCCCGCTTTGGCGATAAGGCATTCGAATGGCTTACGCTCGCGATGGCGCTGGCGGTGGTCGTGCTGATTATCCTAATCGGCTGGCAGCTCTGGATTGGGTCTTCCGTAGCTATCAAAAAATTCGGTTTTCATTTCCTGGTCACATCAACCTGGGACCCGGTCGCGGAGCAATTCGGCGCGCTGCCTTTCATTTACGGAACGCTCGTTTCCTCTCTAATCGCTTTATTGATCGCGGTGCCCTTGAGCATCGCAACAGCAGCGTATCTGACTGAGCTTGCTCCGCTCTGGATTCGCCAGCCGCTCGTGTCTTTGATCGAAATGTTAGCGGCGATTCCGAGTGTCATCCTCGGACTCTGGGGCATTTTCGTGATGATTCCCTGGCTGCGCGATTATCCGTTTCCGTTCCTCAAGCGATTCTTCGGTTGGACTCCGTTCTTCAGCGGGCCGATCTACGGGCCAAGCATGCTCGCGGGTGGAATTATCATCGCGATCATGATTTTGCCGATTATCACTTCGGTCTCGCGGGAGATTCTCCGCAGCGTTCCGAACTTACAGCGCGAAGCGGCGTACGCGCTTGGCGCGACGCGCTGGGAAGCGACACGGATCGCAGTGCTGAGTTACGCCAAAAAAGGATTATTCGGCGCCGTCATTCTCGGTCTCGGACGCGCGCTCGGCGAAACGATGGCTGTCACAATGGTGATCGGCAACACGCCGCAGATCGCTGCGTCGCTATTCAAGCCCGGATACACGCTGGCCAGCGTGCTGGCCAATGAGTTCACAGAAGCAACGACGGACATGTACCTTCAGGCGCTATTCGAAATTGGTCTCGTCCTCTTTGGCATAACCATCCTGGTGAACCTGCTTGCGCAACAACTTCTTCGGACCATCGCCACAAAATCTGCAACACGCGCGGTGCAATAGCCATGCGTTTCGAAACAGCACATCAGCACACGTGGCGCAAAATCAAAAGCGCGTTGGCATGCACCATCGCCTTCGTCTCCGCCATCCTTGTAATCTCGCCACTGGGTCTGGTGTTTTTTTATCTCCTCATTCATGGCGCCGGTTCGGTGAACTGGGATTTTTTCACGAAATTGCCAGCGCCGGTCGGAGCGGTTGGCGGCGGTATGGTGAACGCCATAGTCGGTTCGTTGGAATTGCTTGCGCTTGCCGGGCTGATTGGAATTCCAGTTGGTGTTTTGGGCGGCGTTTACCTTGCGGAATATGGCTCCGCGCGGATCAATTCAGTCCTGCGATTTCTGGCTGACGTCCTCAATGGAGTCCCATCGATCACATGGGGCATGGTAGTTTATGGTCTGGTCGTGTTGCGTTTCAAAGGCTTTTCGGCCTATGCCGGTAGCCTTGCGCTGGCCTTGATCATGATTCCCCTGATCTTGCGCACGACAGAGGAAGTCGTCCTGCTTGTTCCGAATGGGTATCGCGAGGCGGCGCTCGCGCTCGGAGTCAGCCGGTGGAAAACGATCGTACATATTGTGATGAAGACTGCGTCAAAGGGGATCATCACCGGGATTCTGCTCGCGCTTGCCCGTGTGGGCGGCGAAACAGCGCCGCTTCTTTTCACTGCTTTCGGCAACAGGTTTTGGAATCACAGCCTCAGCCAACCGATCGCTGCGCTTCCGTTGCAGATTTTCACCTATGCGATTTCGCCCTATGACGACTGGCATCGTCAGGCCTGGGCTGGCGCGCTGGTGCTCGTCACGGGCGTTTTTTGCGTTAACGTAATCGTTAGAATCCTGACGCGGGGGCGTGCAGCGTCTGTCGTCTAGCGTCTGTGCAGATGGATAATTTAACCATGACAACACCTGAGCGAAGCGTGATAGAGCGCGTCGAACCGCCAGCGGAGCTGGCGTCTGCAGAAGAGTCGGTGCCATCGTGCACGTTTCAAGTCAAGAATCTCTCAATCTGGTACGGCGAGAAGCGAGCTATCGATGATGTGACGCTCGATATCGCCTCCAACGCCGTAACGGCAATTATTGGACCGAGCGGTTGTGGAAAATCGACTTTTATTCGCGCACTCAATCGCATGCACGAGCTTGTCCCCAAGACACGAGTGCAAGGAACAGTGCTGCTTCAGGGAGAGGATCTCTATTCGAGCGCTGTCGATCCCGCAATCGTTCGACGCCGGGTCGGCATGGTCTTCCAAAAGTCGAATCCCTTTCCTACAATGTCGATCGGCGAGAATGTCATTGTCGGCCTGCGGCTAAACGGTGTGCGTGATCGGAAATTTCTTAACGAGCGTCTTGAGAAATCGCTTCGCATGTCTGCTCTCTGGGACGAGGTGAAAGATGATTTGCACAGACCGGGCACGAGTCTTTCCGGCGGCCAGCAGCAACGGCTTTGCATAGCCCGCGCGCTTGCAGTCGAGCCCGAAGTGCTCCTTATGGATGAGCCCTGTTCGGCGCTGGATCCGATCGCCACGGCGAAAATCGAAGAATTGATCTACGAACTGAAAACTAAATACACCATCGTGACTGTCACCCACAACATGCAACAAGCCGGCCGGATCTCCGATTCCACCGCTTTCTTTTATCTCGGGCGACTAGTCGAATTTGGACCGACGACAAAAATTTTCACCAATCCAGGCGAAAGACAGACGGAAGATTACATCACCGGGCGATTTGGTTAATGGAGAATCGAAATTCTGATTATGATCGCGCCTAAACACATCCTCGGCACATTTGACGAAGCGCTCTCGTCGCTGCGCAACAATGTGCTGATGATGTCGGGACTCACCGAACGCAGCCTCGATCGAGCTATGAAAGGGTTGTTCGAGCGCAACGACAATCTTTGTGCCAACGCGATCGCCGACGACGAAGAGATCGACCAACTCGAGAAACAAATCGATAAAGACGGTGTGGATATTTTGTTGCGGTTTCAGCCGGTCGCATCCGATCTGCGCCGTGTCGTAGCAGCCATGAAACTTTCGTCAAACCTCGAGCGCATGGCGGATCAAGCAACCACGATCGCGCGGCGCGCGCGGAAGTTGAATCAACATCCGCCGTTGCCCGAAGTCGAATTGATCAGGCCCATGTACGAGCATGCGATGTCGATGTTCAGAGACAGTGTGGACGCGTTCGTCCGGGAGGATGTCGACCTTGGACGAGCAGTGGTTCAGCGCGATGATGCGCTGGATGAATTGAACCGCAGCGTGAGCCACAAGTTCGTCGATCGAATGGCGCAGGATCCTGAGCAACTGCGCGGCTACTTGAATCTGATTTTCGTCGGCCGTGCTCTTGAGCGCGTCGGCGATCACGCTACCAACATTGCCGAGGACGCCGTTTACGCCGCTGCAGCGGAAGACATCAGGCATCAAACCGTCGCAGCCTCGGCCTGATGCGGCGCGCGTTGCGCATACGCATCTGACTGTCGATACTTGAGGGATGCCGGAAGCTCAGGCCACTGCCCGAACTGAAGAGGAAACCAATGCGATCGCCGCTCCAGAGATCGTACAAAGCGCGCATGAGCGTTTTAGCGATCCCAAAAATTTTGTCAACCGCGAGCTGAGCTGGCTCGAGTTCAACCGGCGAGTCCTGGAAGAAGCGCAGGATCAGAGGCAGCCGCTGATCGAGCGGGTCAAGTTTCTTACGATCTTCAGCTCGAACCTCGACGAGTTTTTCGAGATCCGTGTTGCCGGAATTAAACAGCAGATTGAAAGCCAGACGAGCGAACTTGGTCCCGACGGTTTAAGCCCGACGGAGGTTTTCAATCGCATTCAGAAAACAGTACGCGAACTCTTCGCCGAGCAATATACGCTCTGGAAAAATGAATTGCTGCCGGAACTGGCGAAGAATGGGATTTACATTCGGGAAATCTCGGAGCTGCCCGCGAAACGTGCCGCCTGGGCGCATCGTTATTTTCTACAGGAAGTTTTTCCGATGCTGACGCCACTGGCTGTAGATGCCAGCCATCCATTCCCGCATCTCTTGAACCGCAGCCACAATCTGCTCGTACGAGCAAAGACGCGCCGGCGGGGAGAGCCACTGCACGCAATCGTGCAGGTGCCGCGAGTCGTGCCGCGGCTCATCCTTTTGCCGCGTGGCACCGGAGCGAACGAGCCGTGGGAATACATTTACCTCGCGTCGCTCATCAAACAGTACATCGGCGAGTTATTTCCCGGTTTGATTCTCGATGGCGCGCATGCGTTTCGTGTCACGCGCAACAGCGACCTGTACATCGATGACGAGGAGGCGGAGAACCTGTTGCGTATGATCGAGCAGCAACTGCGGCGCTCGAGCCGCGGTAATGCCGTGCGCCTCGAGGTCGAAGCTGATTGTCCGAAAGATTTTCTCAGCTTGCTCCTCGACTTCTTCAATTTAACCGAAGCCGATGCTTACAAACTGGATGGTCCGCTGACGATGACTCATCTCGCGCCTCTGGTTGCCAACGATGCGTTTGCGAAACTTAAGGATCGTCCGTTTCAGCCGGCGCACGATCCCGCGCTTCCGCCTCATGTGGATTTCTTCGAGGTGCTGCGGCGTCAGGACGTCCTATTGCATCACCCGTACGACAGTTTCGATCAGATCGTCGAATTGATCGAAAAAGCAGCAGCTGATCCTCAGGTGCTGGCGATCAAGATCACGCTCTATCGGACCAGCGGTGATTCACCCATCGTTGAGGCGCTGATCGATGCCGCGAATGCAGGCAAACAAGTGACGGCAATCGTTGAACTTCGCGCGAGATTTGATGAAGCAACGAACATCCAATGGGCGCGGCGGCTCGAAGAATCCGGCGCCCACGTGATCTATGGCGTGGTCGGCTTGAAAACGCATTGCAAAATGCTGCTCATCGTCAGACGCGATTCGGACCGACTCCGTCATTATGTCCATCTCGGAACGGGGAATTATCATCCGCGGACGGCGCGCATTTATACCGATTTCAGCCTGCTCACCAGCGAAGCCCAGCTGACCGAGGAAGTGGCAACCGTGTTTAACACGCTCACCGGTCTTGCTGGTTATCCCGGCCTGAAAAAATTGATGGTCGCGCCGTTTGACATGCAGAGCCGGCTCATCAAATGCATCGAGCGCGAGCGAGATAACGCGTTCGCCGGAAAACCGGCGCGTATCGTCGCAAAACTGAACTCGCTGGTCGATCATGAGGTGATCGAAAGACTTTATGAAGCTTCATGCGCCGATGTGACTGTCGATTTGATCGTGCGGGGCATCTGTTGTCTGCGTCCGAAGATTCCCGATCTCAGTGAGAACATTCGCGTCATCAGCATTGTTGGCCGCTTTCTCGAACACAGCCGCATCTACTATTTCGAAAACGCTGGAGATCCTTTGGTTTACCTTTCGAGCGCGGACTGGATGCCGCGAAATTTCTTCCGACGAATCGAAGTCGCGTTCCCGATCGAGACGCCTGCACTGCGCAATCAGATCATTAACGACGTGATTCCAACGGTCCTGAACGATCGCGTGAAGGCGCGCGAGCTGCAGCCGAATGGCACCTACCGTCGATTGCAGCCGGAAGGTCCGGAGCCGAGCCGACAGGCGCAGTGGCAATTTCGTGAAGTGTCTCGCGAGCGCATGAAAAAGCTTACCGGCTCGAAAAAGCAAAAGCGCGCCGACAAATTGATACCGATCTCCGTCGTGCATAAAGACGCAGCTGCGCCCTCAACAGCCTCGGAAAAGCCGTTCACCCCGTGAGATACGACGCACCATCGGGGACACAATCGCACCCGCGGTTATCTCACGGGGTGAAGAAAAAAATTCTCGTCATGGACGTCGGCGGCTCGAACGTGAAATTGATGATTTCGCGTGCGCAAAAGCGGAAGTTCAAATCCGGTCCGGACCTCGCCCCGCGGGAGATGCTGGCCCAGATGAAACCGCTGCTGCAGGATTGGAAATTTGACGCCGTTTCAATGGGATTTCCAGCCCCAGTCCGAAACGGCCGCATCATGAGCGAACCGAAAAATTTAGGTCCAGGATGGACACGCTTCGATCTGGAAAAGGCGTTAGGCAAACCGATCCGCATCATTAACGACGCCGCGATGCAGGCATTGGGCAGTTTTCGCGGCGGCCGCATGTTGTTTCTCGGGCTTGGCACCGGGTTGGGATCGACATTGATTTGGGATACGAACGTGCTCCCGCTGGAGCTCGGCGATCTGCCTTATGGCAACGGTCACACCATTGAGGATTACCTCGGGAAATCAGGAATGAAACAGCTCGGCGAGAAGGAGTGGAAACACGAAGTGCTTCGCGCTGTCCTCTTGTTGAAGAAGTCGTTCATTGCCGACTATGTCGTTCTTGGCGGCGGAAGCGCGAAAAAGTTCGATGAGCTGCCGGACGGCATTGACTTGGGACACAACCGAAACGCTTTTCTCGGTGGCGTTCGCCTTTGGCAAGTCGATCCATGGACGCGCCGGGCGAAGTGGCGGATCATGTGACAAGCCGTATAGATTGCCATGCAACTTTATTTCCTTCGTCACGGTGAAGCCGATTGGCCGAACTGGAAAAGGTCGGATGATGAGCGTCCATTGACCGATTTTGGTAAAAAAGAAATGCGCGATGTCGCGAAGTTTCTCGCGCGTCTCAAGGTGCGACCGGATTTGATTGTGACCAGCCCGTTGCCCCGTGCATCCCAGACAGCGAAGATCGCCGCGGAACATCTAAAGACGAAACTGCGCGAAGACGAATTGCTCGCGCCCGGCTTTGGAGTGAGTGAGCTGCAAACGGTACTTAAGCGGCATCGCTCAAAAGTTTTGATGGTGGTTGGTCACGAACCTGACTTTACCAATGTTATCTCAGGATTGACCGGCGCCAGGCTCAAACTTGCCAAGGCCGGGGTCGCGTTGGTTGACCTCGATCCAGAATCGGAAGTAGGCAGATTGCTTTGGCTTTTCCCGCCAAAATTCGCGCGAAAATCTAAGTGACGAGCGCTTCTGCCAGTGAAGGTGACGATTTGCCTTCCCAGCTTTGGAGCCAACTCGCGACCCGAGAGCCAAAATCGCGTGGGCGCTCAGCAAAGAAGTGTTCCGCCAGCTCCGCTGCTCCGCGCTGCAGATCGATCTGACTGACTTCAATCACCGCGAGCAACTTGTGGCCTTCGCGTTGCCATTCCGAATTTCCATGTTCGCTGCGCAATCTCTGGTCGAGGAAACTCAAGTCGTGGGCGCGCCCAAGCAGATTGCCTAACGAGCGCACGTCGTCGCTCAAGGCTTTTAAGACTACTGGATTGACCGGCCGAAGGATGCGTAACTGGTACCAAAGTGTTTTCGCCTTGGTTCTGAATGCGTGAAAATTTTCAGCGGTCGGATTTGCTGTTGCTTTAGCGAGCGCCCTTCGCGCCTGTTTATAGCTTGCCTGCACAGCGCAGCGGAGCTCCTTACAGTTAAACTGTCCCAGGGTCCAGCAATCAACTGCTGAGGCCGCTTGCTCCAACATTGGGACCGCCTGCGTTTGCCACTCCGCGAATGCCGCCATGAAATTTTCCAGTTCCAAAATCAGCATCCCTTCGAGCTTTCCGTAGGAATTACGCCCACGTTTGTGGGTCACCTCTTTGAGTTCCCTTACGGTCTGCAAACGCACTTCTGCATCTCGGATTTCGGACGTCAGCCGTCCGACGTCGCGCAAAGCATGGTCTTGTTGCCGGAATAGACCGCGGCCAATCTCCTTGCGGACCAATCGCAAACCCGCGCGCGCCTTCTTCAAATGCTTGCGCATTTGATGTACCGGCGTGTCGTCAGTTTCCACTTCACCTTTCGCAATAGCGACGGCGTCCTTGATTTGTTTACAGCAGATCCGGCGAAGACTGTCGCCCAACGTTTCCTCCTGTTGTAATTCGTAGCTCATCGTCGCCCTAATTGCTCGCCGGTTTCACATTTCTGTGACGTTGGTCGCCATTGATTTCACGCCCAAACCAGCGTGACCGTTTGAATTGGCCGCAACTAGCCTGGTTTGGAACTTTCAGTCGCGCCACTACAGAATGAGCGGGCTTGCGACAAATGTCGATATTGATTTTTGCGCGGCCGCGACTCGAACGCAGTTGCCGCACATGCGTGCCTACAGCTTCGGCGAAAAGCCGGTTTTACGGCTTCGCTGGGGGTTGTGTTGTTGATCCTGGCGAAGCCGCCGGCCGCGCACTGCCCGCGGGCAATACGCCAGCGCCAGAGTCCGGCGCTGCCGAGCCAGCCGGTGAACCCTGGACCGGCGAATTAACAGGGGACGACGTCGGCCTCTGCGCCGCTGTTGGTGCAGGCGAATTTTGCGTCCCAGCTTGCGTTTTCATCAGCTCACGGCGAAACGCGCTGTCAGCCGTGCTCCTGTGCGCGTAAAGAATCGACAACGCCAACGAAAGTCCGAAGAAAATGCCGGCCATCCACGTCGTGAACTTCACCAGCACATTAGTGGTTTGTGCTCCGAAAATATTCTCCGTGACCGCGCCACCAAATGCCGCGCCCAAACCTTCGCTCTTCGGCCGTTGCATCAGGATAACCAACACCATAAGCATCGACACGAGCACGAAGAGCGCCAGACAGAGGTTGATCAGCAAGTTCATCGGGACGCGAAATATCGCTGGTAAATGACGAATGTCGAATGACGATTGACCAAGGAATGCCAACTAATGGACTCAGGAATAACGAGTGCAGCAGCATAGCCTTTAGTCATTCGGGCTTCGTCATTGGTCATTCCTCATTTTTTTGATTTCGTCCCAAATTGCGTCCATCTCCGCAAGATCCACATCGCCAAGTCGCTTGCCTTGTCTTTGCAGCTGGTCCTCCAGTCGATTGAATCGCGTCACAAATTTGTTCGTACCCCGCTGCAGCGCACTTTCCGCATCAAGTCTGCATTTCCGGGCCAGATTAACGACTGCAAAAAGAACATCGCCGATCTCTTCTTCAATTCTCGCTGGATCGGCCGACGCCATTGCTTGTTTCAACTCGCGAAGCTCTTCTTCCAGTTTTGCCACTACATCGCGCACGTCCGTCCAGTCGAAATTCACCCGTGCCGCTTTGGATTGCGCTTTTTGCGCACGCATGAGCGCAGGCAACGCTTTCGGTAAACTGGCCAGATAATGTGCGTCGGTCTTTTTCTCGTCGCGTTTGATTGCTTCCCATTGCTTGAGCACGGCGCCGGAATCGCGCGCGTCGCTTGTCCCGAACACGTGCGGATGTCGGCGGATCAGTTTCTCCGAAATGTCGCGAACGACATCGTCGATGTTGAAGCGGTCGGTTTCGCTGGCGATCTCGGCGTGCATGACTACCAGCAACAGAAGATCTCCAAGTTCCTCGCGAAAATGCGCGTCGTTTTTCTCGCGCGCGGCCTCCGTCACTTCGTAGGCTTCTTCAATCAGAGCAGGCAACAGCGATTCGTGCGTTTGTTCCCGGTCCCATGGGCAGCCGCCGGGCCCCCGCAGCTTCGCGACGATCTCGCAGAGCTTTTCAAAGTTGATAGTTGAGTTGATAACGCCGGGCTCGGAATCGGCTGACGATTCGTTCATGGTCGATCTCTCAAACATCAACTCTCAACTAATTCAAATCCGCCACAGGGAACGGTGTGTGCCGAACTCGGAGATTTCGCCAGAGGACTTTTTGCTGACGTAAATCGTGATACCAATCACGCTGACAAACGTGCCGGCAAAGACGAGCGCAACCAGCCAGGAGGGGATATGCCCGATGCGGAGGGCATGGTAAAACGACACGAAATCGTTAATCGGCGCGGTGGCGTGCAAGAATATTTTCGTTAACCACGCAATCAGGATCAAAATGAAAATGAACACGTAATTGCGTTTCAACCGGCGCCCGATCGCCTCGAGCTTCGTGATCTTGAAGCAAGGCAAGATCAAGTCTTCGCAAACGAGCTTTTTCCATTCGCCCTGAAGCATCTCGCGGTTTTCCATCACCATCGGGACGAGAAAATGCGCTTCCAGCATCCGGAGGCGCGCGCGGAATGCGTCGTAAAAACGGTAACGGCGCGCTTCGATCCACAGCAGCACCCACACGATGGCGAGGTTAAAGAAGAAAATGATGTGCGGCACTTCGCGCGTAGTGAAAGCGATGGTGATAATCGCCGTGGTGCTCGTAATTGCCCAGTTGGTCGTGACATCCAGCCGCTGCCGCCAAACCATGATCCGTCCCATCTCGCCGCGATAAAAATGCGACATCGCGTTGACATAGCCAGGGTCGTAAATGCTCCGTTGGAACGAGACCGTTCTCTCTTCCTTTGGAGCGACTGCTGTATTTTGAGTTGCCACGGTGCGCTCCTTAACTGGATAACTGGCTTTGCCGGATAATCCAATAAATCTCTCCGCAGCAATGGCTATCGTGCTCCCCGAATTATTAGATGAAAAACAGGTGATCCTGCGGCTGCGATCGCGAAAACTGCCGAACGCGCTGCGCGAGATCATTCAGTTGCTGGCGCAAAATGGAAAGCTTTGCGACGCACAAAAATTTCTCGACCAAGTCCTGGCACGTGAGCAGGCACAGCCGAGTGCAGTGGAAAATGGCGTCGCCTTTCCTCATGCGCGAACCGATTTGGTGGATGAAATCGTGGTCGGCATCGGGCGCAGCCGCGCCGGGATCCCAGTGGGCGCAAATCAACAACGTGCCCGGCTGATTTTTGTGATCGGCGTGCCGGAACGGCTCGTGAACGATTATCTGATTTGCGTCGGCACGCTCGTGCGACTGGTAAAAGATGACGCGATACGAACGGCTCTGCTCGAATCCGAGACGCCGCGCCAATTCCTCGATGCACTTAGCGCGAACCTGTAGCCGCGCTAACCGAGGCTGTGAATTGCCCGAAGCACAGTCTCCACTTCTTGCGGAGTATTTACGATGCTGCACGCCACGCGCCCATAGGAAATCCGATAAGGCGTTGTCGAAGCAACGATTCGCTGCTCGAGAAGCCGCTTCACTACCACCTCCGGTTTCATTCCCTTTACGTCAACGCAAACGATTCCGGCAGAAAGATTCTCGTCACGCGGTGTGTAGAGTTGAACGTGTGGCATTCGCGCAAGTCCCTCTTTCATTTGGCCGTTCAATTCGTGTATGCGCGCGGTGATTCTGGCCGGTCCAATATTCTGGTGAAAGCCAATCGCTTCCTTCAGCGCCCAGTAATGCTCGAAAGCTTGAAAACCTCCCGGTGAAAACCATGCCGCTCGCGCAGGCGTCGGTGGCTCGTGTTCCTGCTCCCACGCTTCGAAAATTTCGGGCGCGGTGAAAGTCGGAATTACTGGCCGCATCCTCGCCCAAACCGTGGATTTTGCCCATGCGAATCCCGTACCGCGCGGGCCAAATATCCATTTGTGGGTGCCTGCTGCGAAGGCGTCGCAGCCAAGGGCGGTGATCTTCGGATCTTCCACTCCCAAACCGTGGACCCCATCGACGATCAAGAGCACACGATCTTTTTCCTCGCGGCCGCGATTCACTTCAGCAAGGCCTTGCGCAATACGCGCGATCGGTAGGCGGACGCCGCTGCTGGAATGCACCCAGGTCACGCCGACGGCTCGCGTCTTTGGCCCGATCGCCTTGCGAACACGGTCCGCGATTTCATCCGGCGAAATGGAGTTGTAGGAATCGAAAAGCGGAATTTTGCGCCAGGTTGCTCCACAACGGCCTGTGGCCAATCGAATGGATTCATGATGCACATAATGATCGTGCGTAGTGGTCAGGATCTCATCGCCTTCCCGCAACGGCAGTCCGTGGTAAAGCAGGGCTAGCCCCGTGGTCGTGTTCTGGGTGAGGGCAATGTCTTGCGCATCGCCGCCAATGTAGCTGGCGATGCTCCGGCAAACCTGCAACGGAATGTTCCCATTAGTCGGTTCGAAAAGTGCGCTGTCAACGGCAACGAACGGATTTGCATCTATTCTGGCGCGGTATTGCTCAATCGCCTGGCGCACCGGCCTGGGGTGAGACGCCAAAAAGAACAACGCCAGATGAACGTAATCAGGAGCTAGTTCAAACTCCCGACGCACTGATTCCCAATCTTTGAGATCGGCGGGAGCGCTCTCCTTTGGTTTAGCTTGGACGAGAAGCTGTGAAAATGCACCGGCAGCAAACGACAGCGATCCACTAATGAGAAAATTGCGGCGAGATAATGACATAAATTTTGTTGTCCTTTCTTACTTCTGATCGTCTCCGATGGCTAAAACGGAGCTTAACCGCAGGGGACCAAAGAAACATTCAATAGTTGGGTCAATGCAAGACCTCAGTCTAGCGTCGAACAAATCGGCGACACTCGCGTTTCTTCAATATTGCCAGGCTCGCAAGCCCAACGAATAAAGGTAGAGAACAATGAATGTCGCGACGTATAGGCAGCTACCAGCCGCAATGAGGTTGGCTTGTCTTTATTTTTCTTCCTTCTCGAAAAAGTAGCCCATGAAACATAGTCTTGCGTCACGAAGAGTGTAGACGATGGCTTTGTCTTTGAGATTGATCTTTAAGCCAGTGTTAGTCCATTGGTTGAACAGCTTAAAATCGTGTTCTTTCATTTTCGGCACGACTAGTCTTAACTCAGCGGTGGCAGGGTTGAAATACCACTTTGCTGGGTTGTAAAATACGTACCCTCCTTTGAAAATAGCTTTATGGTCCGCTAAGAAGTGTATTTCCATCGGCTTCTCTTCTCCACCTGGGTATCTCCATACTCCGACGACTGAAAACCCTCTTTTTACGGTTGCACTCGGGTGCTGACCGAGCGCATAGCTTGAGCTAAGGACCAAACCAAAAACAAAAATCGAAAATATTGTCAAAGTTTTCATTGGCTTGTAACGGCCTGCTTTACCTCGCGGTGCTGCGGGTTGAAGCGTTGATCATGTAAAGCTGGATGCTACTGGGTCCGATGTTCGGCATTTGGTTAGACTTTCCAGTATTAGTCATTCGTGGCCTTAATGTTCTTTGGATAGAGTTGCCTTTTCTGGAATGTAGTGCTCTCCACTCTCTTTTACTTGTACAACCTTCCAATTCAGACTCCGCTCCTGAAGCGTCAAACGTACCTTTAACACTGAATCCGAATAAGCGCTGTGAATCTCAACCATCGCAGCGTCGCCTTTGATTGTGCCTTTGATGGAAGGCGGACCTTCGCCATCGACCGCTGTATCTGTACGACTTCCGTCCTTCGTTACGGCCGAATGATAGCCCGTCAATTGATCACCGTCCTGATGCAAGTGAATTCCAAAATCCACACCTTTATGTGACACCCATTCTCCCTCAAATTTCTTGTCCGATGGACCTGCGTAGAGATTTGTCGCTGCAGTCGCTAAACACATAAACATTGTTAAACGAATCATTTTTCTCATAACAACCCCCTAAACCGACAACCAATTACTTGTTGAATTTCAAGCTCGACATCATCGTATCAAAAATCTCGTCCAGCGTTTTGTCCATCGGCTTGTGATCATTGGGACCGTAGGATATGTGAAATATCAAGCTTTTAGATTTCACGATTACTAAACGCTGATCTTCGGGAAGCCTAATGAAGTACGCCGGCATTCTATCGAGTTGGCCGGCTTCCTTTGAAATAATCTTCTGATTTTGAGTCTCGTCATCGACATATCTCCTTAGCTCAACCTGCGGAGTTGTGTTAGTGGAATAGATTTGGAAATGACCGCAACGTGTTTTGCGTTCATAACAATCTTTAGGACCATCGAAATTTACGTTCTCGCTTTCTCGAGCAGACAATCCTGGTCCGGAATCGGGCGCTTGCATGACATATGCTTCCCAGGAGGCCGGGTAGGTGATGCTCCATCCGTGGGTGTTGTTGAGCTGCACCCAATTATCGGATGCCCTGACGCCACTTACCACTAACATTGAACAAATCAAAGATCCCGAGAGGCAACGATTCATAGATTTGTCACCTGCTATGGCTAACTCGGATTTGCCTCCCATTCGTTTGTTCTGAGGCTGCATTTTTGAGCGTCCATTGCTACCAAGCAGCGCGATCATCATGTTCTAAATCGCAAATCGAGTTTTAGGAACGCATCTGACCCGGATTAGTTTTTCGCCGCCTTACTTGAGCAATTCAACCTGTCCCGTATCCAGACTGTAGTACGCGGCGACGATCTTCACTTCTCCAGACTGCACGCGCGGCGCGATGATGGGGCGGCTGCTCTGCAAGCGCGTCGCGATGTCGCGTGCATTCGCACGGACTGCATTTTCGATTGGGTCGCCGGACTGGCCTTTCGTCTCTTCAACAGCTGGCGAAATGGCTTTTAACACATCCGGGATATCTCCTGTGTCCGTCGCTCCTGAAACAGCGGCGGTAACGGCTCCGCAGCGTTCGTGCCCGAGCACGACGATCAATTTTGTTCCCAAATGCTCGATTGCGTATTCGATGCTGCCCAAGACGATCGCATCCACCACTTCTCCGGCGGTGCGAACGACAAAGATATCGCCCAACGTGACATCAAAAATGAGTTCAGGCGGTACGCGAGAATCCGAGCAACCCAGGATCACAGCAAATGGTTTTTGATCCTTCGCCAGAGCGTGGCGACGTCCAACCAGCGCCGCACCCGTAGGCTCATTTGATTTTCCAGCAACAAACCGCTTATCTCCATTTAACAACCGACTGAGCGCCTCGTCCGCCCCAACGGGGGCAGGCTCGCCCGCCATGCTGCTCGCGACAAAAGCGAGCCAGCTACATGCTAGTATTCGGACTGCGTGTCTTTTCATGCGTTAAAGGATGGACTAAGCAGTGGTTTTGCGGAACCGGCCGAAATCGGTCCAGGAACTTTGCCGATCTGTTCAGGTTTTTTGTCAAATAGGCCTCAGGCTAACTATCATTGTAGTTAGGCCACTCCAGATGAGTCAAGGCGGAATTGGTCGCGACTAGTTACCAGCATTTCATGTGGGCTCCGGGCGCGGTGTCGCCGTTGAGTGAGGCCTGGGTGTTGGAGTAGGCCTGGAAGTAGGCGTAGGTGTGGGCGTACCCGCCGGTGTTGGTGTTGGCGTCGGCGAGGGAGCACGAGGTAGAGGATAAACGTACGCGCCGCGGCCGTACGTCCAGGCCGATAGCGTGGTGGCGCCAAGGTCGATTTGCATGTCCGATACCAAGACCTTTGGAATACCGTTCTCGAATCGCTGCCATCTTGGAGGTGATAACGTGATGTTATCGGTGAAGTAAACGCCCCAGACCGTGCCGACGAAAACCTGTTTCGGGATATTGGGGTTAACGATGATCGACTCTGCTGGAATATCTGGCAGGTCACCGGTCTTGTCTCTCCACATGAATTCGCCGCACTCTGAAGTAGTGCAGGTTACCTGGAACACGTGACCACGTAGTGGGACGGATTCTGGACATGGTGGTGTCGGTGTTGTCCTAGGGTTAAAGCCGCCAATCGCTACGTAGCCAACCGGCAGATTTGCGGCTGACACCGAAGGATCAAGCGCGATACCCAACACGGGGCGATTGGGCAGGACCACGTTATCGTCAGTAACATCTACCCACCTTGCCCCTAACTGAGTACCTGTGCCGAGGTTAAAACCGATCCACACGTTGCCGTCGTTTGTGCCAACCATGGCAACACTCTGAAACTTGGGCGAGTACTTGACCTGGTTGATGTACGAACGGTTCTCGGGATCCTCTTTCGTCATGTTTGCGTTAGTCGTTGGGTACCAGTCGTCGGAGCTGACCGTGTTGTTTCCGCCCTTGATTGTTTCCCATACCCTCGTTGTGCCTGCAATCAGATGGCCGCAACCGCCGGGAATACCGGCAGGGTCACAATTATTTCCGCCTTGGATCCCGCCGTGGAAAAGGTCGTACGGCAGAGTGAAAAATATGAAATCGCCGCTCCAGTTGCCGCCGCCGCCGGCCACGTTACCGGTCCAGGGGGCGAACGGATCGGTGCAATTTCTTACGCAGCGATAAAGCGAACCATTGAGGGTGCCCTGCCAGAAGCGCAGACCGTTAATCCTTCCTGTGCCTACCGGATCTATGTGCGCGTAGAATCCATCGGAAGGTAGCCCCTCCTGCCACAGCACAGGACCATTTGGGGTACCGCCAAATGTAACCGAGCTGGCCCCGTTATCCTGCGAGCCGCCGGTTGCCTGTGGGGAAGCCGCATTGGCGAAGTAGCTGCTGATGTCGCCGGAGTAAAACTGGATCGTGTTTAACCCTGTGTACATGTTAAACCACGTCGGACGCATGTTTTGGTTGACAATATCAGCATTGATCGTTCCGTGCACGCCGCCATCGTTACCAAGTAGCAAAATCCTGGATGAGCCGGGTACGAAGGCGAGCGCGTTTTGATCCACATGCACGGGACCTGCGCTGCCGTAGATGCCGCTATAACTAAAGCCGCACGTCAAATCGAAAAAGGTGTTGCCCGTGCGTGTAGCAGACCAGACGTCGTACGTGTCGAAGAAGACCCGGTCCGGATTATTCGGATCCACGGCGACTCCCTGGTCGGCATTGTTCTGGCCGTAATCGCCGTCGCCATTTTGACAGTTTCGAAGCGCGCCGCCCTGAGAGCCCTCCATATACCTCCACGTATTGCCGCCGTCTGTTGTAGCCCAGGCACCCAGCTGGCAGGCGGGGTTATTATTGCACCCTTTATTGTCATTTCGGGCCATGGATGAGACTTGTGCGTAAATGTAGTTGGGGTTACTCGGCGCGACAGCAATATCAATGCGCCCAAGCTGATTGCCAACGGTCGGCGTTCCCGAAGGGTTGCATGTCGGCGAAGGGGTGACGGTCGGCGAAAAGCTGCACGTAGCGGTGGGGGTCGGCGAAAAGCTGCACGTGGCCGTCGGCGTAGCGATGGGGGTAGGGGTCGGCGTAGGGGTGGCGGTCGGCGTAGGCGTGGGGGTCGGCGTAGGCGTGGGGTACGAGGCGCCGCTGCCGGCATTCATGGGTGCCCCGGTGTTGTACGGGCTGCCAGGAACCTGGTTGCCAAAGATGAACCCATTGCAGTTATTGGCAATGGAGGTGAAACTCGGGCACCCGCTCGATCCCATGGTCGCTTTATAAATGCCGTTTGCGCCGTTTGCACCTGCCTTGGAATAGCCGATCGCGGCGATGATCCGAGTGGCGCCTCCCATATTGCTTAGCTCCAGCCCTGTAACCTCCTGTGTTGCCGTGCAGAAGTTGTTGGTGTAACAGGGGCCCGACCAGGTCGTACCGCCGTTGTAAGAGAAGTAGAGCCCTTGTGTAGTGCCGGCTACTACCTTCTGACTGTCGTTAGGGTCCACGCGGACTTTGCTAACCCCGCTCACTTCCGGGGGTGGTTCGTCGACTGATGGCTCTGAAGGTGAAGGTGAACGTAGAGGTCCAAGAACACTCCATGTCCTGCCGGCATTGGTCGATTTGAGAATGCCCTGGCTCCCCATTTCGAACGCGAAACTTCTACCGCCGGTGCCTGCATAGATGGTGTTATGATTGCGGGGATCGATGGTCAGACTGTCGATGGCTGTTGTGTAAATCACCGGATTTTGATTATCCGTCACCACGCTCCAGGTGGTCGAAGCGCTGCAACAGTCGGTCGTTTTCCATACACCGCCGCCGCTTGTCGCGAGATAAGCCACAATGCTGCCGTTGACGGTGGTAGTTGGATCGACCGCAATGTCGTTAACTCGCCCCACGGCCGTCCCCCAACTGTTATTCTCGCACTGCGAACAACCCGTCATCCGCTCCGGGCGCGGACCGAGCGCGGTAAAACCGGTCGGGCTCAATGCCAGCGGACTTTGGGGATTGAGCATGGCAGGCACTCCCGCAGGGACACCCACGGGCATGCGCGCATGTTGAACAGCTGCCTCGCGCACCCAGGCCGGGTCAAAGCGCCCCGTAGGATAAGTCAAGCGATTGTGCCAGTACTGTTTCAACCGTGCCAAGTCTTCCCGTGGCTCGGCGCCGGGCACAGGCATGTGGCCTGTCGGCAGCTCAGCAGCCGGCCTAAGAGCGGGAATTGCGAGCGCCAGCCCAAGAAAACAGAGAGTCAATCCGAGCAATGCCCGGAGATTAAAGAATGCTGAGCGAGTAGAAGATTTCCCTTTCATTGCTGAGCCCCGGGTTGACGTACGCGAATTCTCTGAGAGTCAACACATTGCACGCGTTGACTTGCGCGATGGACGTTTTGTCTCAGGGAAGACGTAGGGAGGACTGCCCTTATGATGGTTCGTGTAGATTCAGTCAAACCTTTTTACACACGTGCGGCCTGCTGCCGCCATCGCCAATTCCTCGACGCGCTCACGGCAAATCTGTAGCCGCGTGTTTTGCGAGATGCACAAACCGACGCGCTCCAATTGGATGAATTCGCCCCCCAGCGAGAGCGGCTACAATCATCGCACAGCGGCGCCTCGATTTGACTACGGCTAAGCGAAGTGCGCGCGGCCGTTACAGAATGACGGTCGGGAGGCGATCACTCTTTGATCCGCGCCTCGATGATCTCGCACAAAATGTGCAGCAAAAGCTGGTGTGCCTCCTGGATCCGCGCAGTGGAATTGCTCCGCACCAGGAGATCAACATCGGCCATGCCGATAGTTGATCCGCCGTCGCGACCGAGTAAGGCGATTGTTTTTAGTTTGCGCGCTTTCGCTTCCTCCAGCGCGCGCACGATATTTTTAGATTTGCCTGAAGTCGTCAGGCAAATGAGCGCATCTCCCGGCTTACCAAACGCCGCGACTTGGCGCGCGAAGATTTCGTCAAAGCCATAATCGTTCGCTGCCGCGGTGAGAACTCCGCCATCGCTTGCCAGGCAAATCGCCGGCTGTGTGGGGCGATCCTTGGCGAAACGCACCACGAGCTCCGTCGCAAAATGCGATGCATCAGCGGCGCTGCCGCCGTTCCCGCAAGCGAGGATTTTCCTTCCCGCTTGCAAACATTCCTGGATGAGTTCTGCAGCCTTTGCGACTTGCGTTTCAAGTTTCTTCAGCGACTCAAGGGTGCGAGTCGAATCGTCGATCGCCTGATTAAAGATTAAGGAGATGTCACTCATCAAATTGCAGCGGTTGCGATAAGAATGGTGCGCGGTAGAGGTTTCGAACCTCTGACCCCTACCGTGTCAAGGTAGTGCTCTACCACTGAGCTAACCGCGCATCAAAGCCGAAGTGATAAGTGATCGGTGATCAATGATCAGTCAAGACCCTGCAACGCTGATCACCGTTCACTGATCAAAGATCACTCATATCCGCCTACTTCATCACTGGACAACTTAGATGCACCAGACGACTATTCGTTTCCTTGTGAGCACCCTGTTCTTCAAACGATTTCTGAAGCGTCCATTTCAGGTCGCGTCGATTGTTCCCAGCTCAAAAGCCATGGTCGAACGCGTCGCCAGCAAGATGGATTTCAGCCAACCGCGTGTGATCGCAGAATATGGTCCGGGTGAAGGCGTGCACTCTCGTGAGATCGCGCGACGCTTGTCTCCGGATTCGCATCTGCTCTTGTTTGAGCTGGACGCGGCGTTCGCTCGGGATTTGAAGCGGCAATTCGCGCATGATCCACGGGTACATGTGATTCACGGAGACGCTGCCACCTTGCCCCTTGAGTTGGAGCGGCGCGGCTTTCCCGAGTGTGATTACATCCTGTCGGGTATTCCCTTCAGTATTCTGAAAATAGAGAAGAAACGCGCGCTCCTTCGGAAAACCTATGATGCTCTCGCGCCAGGCGGTAGTTTCATCATCTATCAGGTCACCAACGAATTGAAGCAGCACGCGAAGCTTTTCGAGCACGGAGAGTCGGAATATTTCCTGCAAAATATTCCGCCGATGTTCATTACTGTTTTTCACAAAACGCCATCGCTACGTAGACGGGGACGACACACCGCGAAAAATGCTTCGCGACTGGTTGGTGTTGGAGCAGACGCGTCTGCATGACCGAGAAGCCGACGCGGATCGAAAAAGATTCGATGGGCGAGATGTCGGTGCCCGCGGACGCGCTCCATGGCGCCTCTACGCACCGCGCATTGCTGAATTTTCCTGTGAGCGGGTACCGGTTTTCACGGCCATTCATTCGCGCACTGGGCCTCATTAAATGGGCAGCCGTGCAGGCCAATCGCGATCTGGGGTTACTGGACGCAGAGCGGGCAGCGCTGATTGCGCAGGCGGCCGAGGAAGTCGCCGAGGGTAAACTCGATGAACATTTCCCGCTCGATATTTTTCAGACCGGCTCCGGGACCAGCACAAACACGAACGCGAATGAAGTAATAGCAAACCGCTCCGCGTTACTTGCAGGAAAAACGATTGGCTCGCATGACCCGGTTCACCCGAACGATCACGTCAACATGGGTCAATCGAGCAATGACGTGATTCCCGCCGCTATCCACATCAGCGCGGCCGAAGAGTTGAAGAATCGTCTGATCCCAGCTCTGGAAAGATTACAGGGAGCACTTGAAGCGAAGGCTAAAGAATTCTGGCACATCATCAAGATTGGCCGGACACATTTGATGGACGCCACGCCGATCCGGCTCGGTCAAGAATTTTCCGGTTACGCGCAGCAGGTTGCCTACGCAAAGGACCGCGCGCAGAGAGCGATCGAAGTTTTGCGCGAACTGCCGCTTGGCGGGACGGCAGTTGGCACCGGCCTGAACCGGCACATCGATCTTCCGAAGAGAATGCTGCGACACTTGGAGCAGCGCACTGGCATTGCATTTTACGAGGCGAAAAATCACTTCGAAGCGCAGGGCGGCAAGGACGCAGTTGTCGAAGCGAGCGGGAATTTGAAAACGATCGCGGTGAGTCTTTTTAAGATCGCTAACGACATTCGCTGGCTGGGGAGTGGTCCGCGCTGCGGCATTGGTGAGATTCAACTTCCTGCGACGCAACCGGGCAGCTCTATCATGCCGGGCAAGGTGAACCCGGTCATGAGCGAATCCCTGATGATGATTTGCGCGCAAGTGATCGGCAACGATGTGACAATCACCTGGGCAGCCGCGAACGGGAATTTTGAGCTTAACGTCATGATGCCGGTGATGGCACACGATCTTCTCGAATCGATCCGGTTGCTGGCAAACGCGGTCGACATTTTCTGCGAGAAATGCGTGCGCGGCATCGTGGCAAACGAAGAGCGCTGCCGAGAATTAGTGGAGCTTTCAATGGCGATGGTGACAAGTCTCGCGCCCAAGATCGGTTATGATCGCGCGGCTGAAATTGCAAAAGAGAGCGCGAAAACCGGGCGAACCGTCCGCGAAATTGCGCAAGAGAAAAAAGTTTTACCGGAAGAAGAACTCCAGCGCGCGTTCGACCCGATCAGAATGACGGAGCCTGGCGGAACGGGTAGGGAGTGACGGAGTAAAAGTATAGTCGTCGGCGAAGCGATGGTTGCAAAACTCGAAGGGCCGCAGTTTTCAGGCGGCGCAAACATCGCGATCAAGTGTCCCAGCCACACGTACGAGCAGACGGTCGCGTTCTATCGCGATACGCTCGGCCTACCTTTGATCGAGGAGGAAAAGGACGGTTGTATTTTCCAATTCGGACCGAACCGGCTTTGGATCGACAGTGTCCCGAACCTGAGTCATCCAGACATCTGGCTGGAATTAGAAACGAATGACACCGAAGCCGCCGCCGCATTTCTAAAAGTGCACGGCGTGACAAGACGCGACGAAGTCGAGCAACTCCGCGAGGATTTCAACGGCTTCTTCATCTCCGCGCCCAACGACGTGATCCATCTCGTGGCTGGGCCCGAAGAAGTTTGACGGGGTGTTGTATCAACCGACCCCTCCGCGCCAGTGTCCCACCCAGGTGCTCCATCCGTAAAACCCCAAAGGTTCCAAGCAGCCCGCCTGGACTAACGCATCCACATCCGCGCGGCTCGGCGTGATTTTTTCGTTGGAATCGGCGCCATAGTAATCGTCAATGACCATCCAACAGTTGTTGGCGAATGTGTCGCGGTAGCACTCGATGTCACGCCGTTTGGCGGCGTCGGCGTCGAGAATAAAAAGACCAACTTCATCGGGACCCAATGCCTGCTGAACTGCGGAGACCGTTGCGGGATCAAACGAATATCCCTTGATGACAGTGACCATTTCCGACACGCCGTGTTTGGTGAGATTGCGCTTCAAATCGCGCAAGACATTGCGCGTGCCGAGTCGTTTGTGTTTCACGCTCCCGCCTGGCTCGATTGCGATCAGTTTTTTTCGGTGGCCCGAATCGCGTACACCAAAGGCTGCGGCGATGGTCGCGCCGCCAAGAAAAGCGCCAACCTCCAGAATGTCGCCCGCGCAAATCTTTGCGAAATGATAAATGAGAATCAGCGCGTCGAGATGCAACATGGAATATTTGTCGCGGATTTTCAGCAATTCGGAGTGAATCGGCTGGTGCCGATACTCCATCAGGGTATGCATTAGGCTTAAACTTTCGCTGTAGTCACCCGCCCGCCTTGCGTCCCGATCGCCGCGCGCGGGACAATGCAAGCCCATTACAATGAGATCGCGCTCTACGCTGTCGAGCTGCGCTATACCCGGAAGAACTCCCCAACGTTCGAAGCCGAGGCGCTCGAACAATTTCAAACTCGGTTCGTTATGGCCGAAGATGAGACCGACAAGCGCTGTGATCCGGAGCGATGGCGCGCGGGCGATCGCCTGCTCCAGCAATCGCTGCCCGACGCCACGACGTCGGAATTCTTCATGGATATAGACGCTGATCTCCGCCGTGCCGCGATACGCACCCCGTGGCAGGAATTTTTTGAAATCAAGCCAGCCAATCACCCGGCCCTCAGACTCCGCGACCCAGAACGGATATTGCTCCGGCGAATGTTCACGGAACCATGGCAAACGTAATTCGACCGTAGTCGGCTCAAGCTCAGCTGTCACCATCCGCGTCGGTACGGTGGCGTTGTAGATTTCGACAATCGCCGGCAGGTCCGCCTCAACAGCATCGCGGATAATCAGATTCACGG
>WNGC01000521.1_pt1 | contig 29932 bp, 30 predicted proteins | sample 5400051 | NCBI WGS metagenome assembly WNGC01 (sample SAMN13153368, study PRJNA577476) | soil metagenome | isolation source: 20 cm soil or saprolite under grassland replicate 2 | place: USA:California | collected 2016-06-15
TGCTTTGGGGGACACCACCCTTAGCTATTCGGATAGGTTAGTTTGAGGATGCTGGTTAGAGGAGGCTCTAAACGATGGCAGCAGACGAGGCTCAAGACGAAGCTAAGCTCGATGCTTCAGTCGAAGCCACGATAGAACCCTTCCTCGATATGCGGGACCCTACTTTCAGGCGCATTCTGCGAGCGGCGACGAGCAAGTTCAACCAGATGATCTGCCCTCTAATGGCCTCCGTCTGCGTCCGGGACCTATGCATGTTCTGGAATGATCATTCAAAATCCTGCTACATCGTTGATACTTTGAAGACGAATCTCTATCATACGATTTGTCCCAAGTGCGGTTCGACGAACATCCAGCTCTCCACGCGCGAAGGACGCACGGGAAAGACGAAGAGTTTCAGATGCGATACTTGCAACAATGAATGGAGCTCAGTACACTAGTCTCTAGCTCACAGCCGGCATAGCAATCAATTCCTCTTCCTTCTCCTCTTCCAGCCGTGTCTTGATCCGTTTCAGCCGGAAAAAGTCCTCCCTTGCCCTCTCCTGTAGACTCATTTCGATGTAGCGTATCGTGTTCATAATCCTTGGAATGACGATATACTCCAAGCTGTTGACCCGCCTCTTTGTCGCCGCAATCGCTTCAGCCAGCCTCCGAATAGCCTCCTCTGCCGCAGACAGTTCCACGACATTCTTCACCGCCTCGGTCATCAATGCCACTGCCTCGTCCAGCTTCGCTGATGTCCCAATCATGGAGTAGGGGTAGCCCTCCAATGGTCTCAGCTGAACCTCCACGTCCGGAATCGAGACCCCGATAACGTTCCTCGTCGACGCGTCAACATCAAACCTATCCTGCGCTGTCAGCGATGTCTCCTCCAACCTTGTTGAGCCCATCAACATCTGAGCCTCAGCAAATCGAAGATACGTCCTGTTCAGAATATCCTGAGTCTTAGCCCTCAACGCAGTAATTTCCCGGGCGAACTGGAAGAATTCGATCATCAACGCGTCCAGCTTCTCTCGGAGAAGGTCCTCGCCTCGCTGCGCGATGTTCCGTCTCTTACGGAGAGCAATCAGCTCCATCCGGGTAGGACGGGCACCGGGCAGAATGTCGGGCATTTTCTAGTTATTCTTCCCGCGATTCTTCGGAAGCCACTTCTTGATCGTAGCCGGGTCGATTCTCTTCAACTCCGTCTCTGGTAGAACGCTGAGGAGGTTCCAGCCAAGGTCGAGGGTCGTGTCGATGTCTCGATTTTCATACATGCCTTGGTTGATGAACTTCCGTTCGAATTCATCAGCGAACTGCAAGTAGAGCTTGTCACGCGCCGAGAGCGCCTCTTCACCGACTACTGCGACTAGGTCACGGAAGGATCGTCCTTCGGCGAAAGCGTAGTAGAGCTGGTCAGAAACCTCTCTATGGTCCTCTCGAGTCTTGCCCTTTCCAATTCCTTCTTTCATGAGACGAGACAGGCTTGGTGCGGGATCTATTGGCGGGTAGATGCCTTTCCGGTAGAGTGACCGGTCGACCATGAGCTGGCCTTCCGTAATGTAACCTGTTAGATCGGGAACAGGATGAGTCCGGTCATCCCCAGGCATCGTTAAGATAGGCATCTGAGTAATGGAGCCTTTAGTCCCATGTAGCCTTCCCGCCCGCTCGTAAATGGTAGCAAGATCGGTGTACATGTAGCCAGGGTAGCCTCGGCGTCCTGGGACCTCTTCTCGCGCTGCAGATATCTCCCGCAACGATTCAGCGTAGTTGGTCATGTCCGTAAGAATGACCAGCACGTGATTTCCCTGCTTAATCGCGAAGTATTCGGCGGCCGTAAGAGCCAATCTTGGTGTTAGTATTCGTTCGATAGCCGGGTCGTCAGCAAGATTGACGAACATCGTGACGTGGTCGAACGCGCCTTGCTTCTCGAAATCGTCCCGGAAGAAGCGAAGCTCGTCCGCTGTAATGCCCATCGCGGCAAATATCGTCGTGAATGGTTCATCTGAGCCTACAACCTTTGCTTGCCGAGCTATCTGGGCCGCGACCGCATTGTGAGGTAAACCGGACGCCGAGAATAGGGGGAGCTTCTGGCCTCGGACGAGAGTATTCATGCCGTCGATAGTTGAGATGCCGGTCTGGATGAACTCCCGCGGATACTCCCTCGCGAACGGGTTGATGGGGTTGCCGTTGACGTCAAGATAATCATCAGGTATTATTCTCGGTCCGCCGTCGATGGGACGCCCGCTGCCATCGAAGATTCTTCCAAGCATATCGTTGGATACCGGTAGCTTAACAGTTTCACCGGTGAACCTAACCCGGGTCTTCCCCACATCGAGGCCCGTTGTTCCTTCGAAGACTTGTACAACTGCGACTCCTCCGCCTATTTCGAGGACCTGGCCCCTTCTCTCTTCGCCGCTAGGGGTTCTGATTCGTGCGAGTTCGCCGTATCCTACTCCTCGGACGGATTCGACGAAGAGTAGCGGTCCAGAGATCTCTTTGATCGTCGTGTATTCTAGACCTGCAAGCGACATCGACTACTTTCCTCCGACCGATTTGAATTCCTTGTTCATTTGTTCCTCGATGTGTTCGGCAAAGCTTGGGAAATTGTCGGCGGCCGTCAGTCGCATCCTGTCGATCTCTATCTTTACCGGAAGATCTAGAATCTTCTGTAGTGGAATGTTCTCGTCAACAGCTTTCTGCATGATCTTGTGATAGTCGAGAATCAGCTTGATCATCAAGTCAATCTTGATCTTGTCACAATAGGTGTCGGCTGGATTGTATGCGGCTTGCATGAGAAAGTCCTCTTTGATCATCCTAGCAGTCTCTAGAATTACTCGCTGGCTCTCTGAGAGCGCATCGGGTCCCACAAGCATTACGATCTCTCGAAGCTCATCGTCCCGTTGCAGCAGGTTCATGGCCTCCTTCCTCATCATAGTCCACTCGGGACCGATTTCTTTCCGATACCAATCGTCCAGAATATCCGTGTACAAGGAGTAGCTGGTCAGCCAGTTGATAGCAGGGAAGTGGCGTCGCGACGCTAGGTCGGTGTCGAGAGACCAGAAGACCTTTGCAATTCTCAACGTATTCTGAGTGACAGGCTCCGAGAAATCCCCGCCGGGTGGAGAGACTGCGCCGACGATAGAGATGGATCCGACGCGGGTATCAGATCCTAGAACCTCGACTCTTCCCGAACGCTCATAGAATTCTGCCAGTTTAGAGGCGAGATAAGCCGGGTAGCCTTCTTCGCCGGGCATCTCCTCTAATCGACCGGATATTTCTCGCATGGCCTCGGCCCATCTGCTGGTCGAGTCAGCCATCAATGCCACGTCGTAGCCCATGTCCCGATAATATTCGGCTATCGTGATTCCTGTGTAGACGCTTGCCTCTCGCGCTGCGATAGGCATGTTGGAGGTGTTCGCGATTAGTACCGTCCGGTTCATGATCGGCTCACCGCTCCGAGGGTCCACAAGTTTCGGAAACGTCTCCAGCACTTCTGCCATCTCGTTCCCTCTCTCACCGCATCCCACGTAGACGATGACTGATGCGTCTGCCCATTTTGCGAGCTGCTGTTGCGCCATGGTTTTTCCGGTCCCGAAGGCGCCGGGGATGGTTGCTGTGCCGCCCTTTGCGATTGGGAAGAAGAAGTCGATAATACGTTGGCCGGTTAGCAGAGGCGTGTTGCTGGGGAGTTTTCGCTTGAAGCCTCTGGCTGTTCGCACTGGCCAAGTGTTCAGCATGAACAGGGGGACGGAGCCACCGGCCGAGTCTAGCTCGCCAACCGGTTCGCCGACGGTGTAGTCGCTTTCCTTGACGATGGAGGTTATTCTGCCGGAGAGGTTGGGTGGTATCATTATCTGCTGAGTGATGAGGCTAGTCTCCTTGACGTGACCGATCTTTGAGGGTCGGGACGAAGTGCCATTTCTTGCCCTTGTCGATGGGTGGGAGGGTCAGTCCTCGCCGGATGAAAGGTCCCGTTTTTTCGAAAAGGATCGTGAGGGGCCGCTGGATTCCGTCGTAGATCTGGCCAGTAATTCCAGGTCCGAACTCGACCGATAGAGGCTTACCAGATCGCTCTACTTTCTCGCCCGGTCGTATGCCGGCGGTCTCCTCGTAGACCTGGACGGTCGCGCGGTCTTGTTCGATCTTTATGATTTCTCCGATTAGGCCTTGATCCCCGACCCGGACGACTTCATACATCTGGGCCCCGAGCATATCACCCGCAACGATCACGGGGCCTGCGACGCGCTCAATCTTTCCAGGCTTGAAGCTTGACATGAAGCATCATGTAAACGCGAATTTGGGAGTCGGCGGGCCGGGTTCTGATTAAAACCTTGTCCACTTGAAGAGCGGTTACATTAGCCTCATTATGGCCCCGACGCATGGGAGGGCCCTTCACTCGTTTCAGTCGTGATGTTTGGCTTTGTTTAGGGGAGTGGCGTCGAGAACTGCGCAGTCTAACTACAAGCGACTAATCCAAGTCCTAGTCATCGGTTCAGACGGGGATCACTGTCCGCAGGCCACCTACGATGCTGCGAAGGAAGTAGGTGCGCAGATAGCAGCTCGGAGCGCGATAACGGTGACCGGTGGGCTGGGCGGAGTGATGGAGGCCGCAGGAAGAGGCGCGAAGGAGAAGGGTGGAATGGTTGTCGGAATAATTCCTAACGAGGATATGAGTTACGCGAATCCGTATTGTGACATTATCATTCCTACGGGGATCGGGTTTGCCCGAAATTTCATCACAGCATACTCAGCAGACGCCGCCATAGTAGTGGGTGGTGGTGCTGGAACTTTTATTGAGGCGTGTGTGGCGTATCAGAAAGGAAAGCCTATCGTGGCGTTGACAGGAACCGGCGGGACCGCGGACAAGATCGCGGACACTTTCCTTGATGACAGGAAAACGGTGAAGGTCATTTCAGCCTCAAGTCCGAAAGACGCTGTGGACCAGGCATTGGATCACGCAACGAATGGTAAGAAGGGCGTGAAATACTTCCAGAGCGTCGCTCGAATGCTCTAGCCAGCATTAAAGCGCCCTGCGGCCTTCAGGACGCGAAGGGCGTTAAGGGTTATGAACTCGTTGGGTCCGCCGCGCCCCCAGTTTACGATTTCAACGTTTGAAACTGCAAGTTTTGCTCGTGTCTTCCGTTTCAGGCTCCAGTAGTAGCCTTCAGGCCTCCACTGCCCGTCATCCCCACGTTTCGACTCCACAAGATCAATGGCTTCCTGCGTACGAGGATCTCCTAACTTACCTGCTCGATGCAGAATCGTGAGAGCTTGAAGAATATCGTAGTGCCAGTACAATGGATAGTGGAGCTCCGTGAACGAGTGAATCGACCTGTAAACTTTCGAATGAAAAGTCTCTGGTTGACGTACCTCGTCCGTTCGACAAGAACGAAAGAGGCGATGTCTTAGAAAGAATTCAGCAGCCTTCTCCAACGACTCTGCGACGCGTTTGTCCCTCGAGGCGTGATAGTATTCGACTAGTCCCCAGAGCGTCGATAGGCTCTCATTGAATGAGGAATGGGTCGCGTCCCCTCTTCGGTCGCAATTCCATCCTCCATCGGGCCACTGCCATTCCACCAATGACTCAGCCAGCCGTTGCACGCGAGTGTCTTGGGCGATTCCCAGACGGCTGCAGACAGCGAGCGCGTTTCCTTCTTGAGACGCGCATCTTCGATAACGCCCGCTGATTTGTGGAACATTGCGGACATGAGCTTCGCCAAGCAACCACTTGAGTACAAGGTCGGTCGCCTTAACGGCCGAGCGATGCCCTTGAGGTATCCCCATCTCAACAAGAGATACGAGCCGCCAGTGAGCACCAGTCCATTTCTGATACGGATGGACTTTGAAGCCACCGTCAGGCTGCTGACCGTCAAGCAATATGCGGACCCTCGGTCCCCGAGGTATGAGTCTCCGAGCTTTCTCAACTTCTGGTGAGTCCTCAGGCTTGTCCAGAACGTCGATTAGTGTGAAATAGCGTATTGACGGATCCCCCGATTTGAGAAGCCATTCGACAGCTGAATTGTCCGTGACTTTCGTGATACGTTCGTGGGCAGCGGGCTCCAACAAGCCGATCTCGGATTGGATTCTTCAGCTAGGTATAAGGACGTAGCGTGAAATTCGGACGTTCAAGCATGGTTATGGTGGGGCTGGCCGGATTTGAACCGGCGATTTCGTGGGTTCTCGGCCAAGGATAGTGGCTCCCAAGCCACGCGGCCAGTCCGGGCTTTTTCAAGATAAGCCTTCTAGACCTGGCTAGCCGACAGCCCCTCGAAACCCGGAGTCGACAAGTATCGCTTTAGCTCTTACTATTACCGGATCAGGGAAAAAACATGGCAAGGACAATCCCTCGGGCCAATACATCTTGCGGTGTAGATGCGACCAGATTTTATACCAGTACGACGTAGACATGGGAGCTACAAACCACACCCGGCAGGAAGAATCGTTGGAAACAACCGACAAGAAAGTTCTCAAGACATGCCTCGTCTGCAAGCGGACGTTCCTCGGCTGGTTCAGCGAAAAATACTGCAGCGCCGACTGCCGAATGGAAGGCAACCGGCTCAAAGCCCGCCAACGTAAACGTAAGAGCAGAAAGGTTGGAGAGCTCAAGGAAGGAATCATCTCACAACAGCTAGGAGAATTGGGCCTAGCTGAAACTCAGTATCCGATGTACAATCACGAGATTGTTCCCACAATGTATGCGAACTTCGCCCTCTACCACGCCAGAGATGGCAAACGCCACGTCAGGTCTTACTACGATCTACTGCGAGACATTGCAAAGTTGAACGGGACGAACCTCCGGACAACGCTCGCGAACATGGCACCTCGTGACGAGCAGAACTAGCCAGTCTCTTGGTCCAGCTTCCTCAGGTCCTGAATTTTTCCCAGATATGTTCCGTCGAACAGGTAGGCCTCGCCATTCTCGAAATCAACCGCGCCAGATCTGAGCACGGGTCCCATGTATTCTCGGTAAAGATCCGTCCAGCCTTCTCTGAAGCTTCGATTGATCGGCTGTCCTCCAAGGTAATCGTTGAAGCTAGGCATTATGATGCACTCAGCATCAACAACCGATATCCCGAATTTTTTCTTGTACTCTTCCACTGAGTCGCCTTCCCACTTGACCGATTCATGCTTCAAGACCCCTTCCGCAAGCTTCTGCCCGTTGCTTCTGGCACGGACCCATGACTGGCGAGTGATGCGGAAGCCGAGCGGATCTTTGAAGACGACGACTGGATGTAAGTGTCCCATAACCAAGTACTCGCATCCGAGCAATGGCGGTGAGGGCCAGGCGTGGCCGTGAAAGAGGCCTACCTTGTTCCAGACGGATATTCCTTCAGATGTGCTGATCTTAACACTTGGAGGAGTGAGCGGTTCCAGGTTTCCATCATGGTTGCCCGGGACAACTTGAACGTCCGGGATTATTTCGACGAGACCCTCGAAGAATTCCGGGACATACTTCCATTCCTCTAACTCAACCTTCGCGACCGCATGCTTGACATCTCCAAGCAGGATGAGTCGTTGGGGGTGAGTGTCGTTGATGATCTTCCTAAGCTTCTCTAGCAGACGCGGGACTTGGGAGGGCACGTGTATTCCTTGATGGGACAGGGAGACTTCCCACCCGAGATGCAAGTCTGCAACAACTAGGACCCTCTCACCCTCCTTCTCCATCAGTAGAGCCGGCTGGTCCGCCACAGGCTTCACCACTACTACTTCAGCCACAGCGCGGCATCCCCAGACCGTACAGGATGGGATCTTGTGTTTAAGTTCAGACTTGTGACCAAATAGCCTCCCGATAGGCTGATCAAAAAGACTCTTTAGAAACAGACGACGCCAAGATCCGTGAAGGAGCGCGTCCCAGTGGACTCGTTCGACTCTTCCCAAATGACTGTCCCCTCCGGAAAAGTTGAGGCTTACCGGCCGGAAGAACAAATAGTCGGTCTCGCAAGTGTCCTTTTATCTAGAGGTCGCTCAGCAGGCTACGGTCTCTACTTCAGCAAGACTAGAATCATCGGAGTAAGAAAAAGAAGAGTCACTATAGCCTTCGGCATAGCTTGTGCAGTTCCACTGACCGCTCTTCTCTTCTATCTCCAATTTGTGTTGAGATTGTCCGGACCATTCTACGCCACTTCCATCCTTCTACTCCTGCCACTGATCTCCGATCACCTAATGCGTAGATTGAGTCGTACCTTCCCAGAAAGGATCTTGCGAAAGAACAATCCTGCAACCACAAGCGAACTCGGCTCAAAGATTGATTTCGAACTTAGGCGGGAGGAGATTTCTGAGCTCTTGATGAAGCATGCTATCTGGGGAAGGCTATCCTCCCAGCCAGGTTACTTGAGAATTACGCCTAAGAGTGATCTCGAGAAGCGTATTGAAATCAAGATTCACGGAGTCAAACAGGTTCAGATTCTGAGAGATATTGTGATCGAGTTCGCGGCGCGACGGCCGCAGGTGCGAGCGCTAGAGTACTAGCAACAACTGTTTCGATACTTTTTCGGAAAAGATCTATTTTGTCCTCGGCTGTTTGACTGTGACTTGAATAGGCTGGGCTACCGCAGATTTTAGCAGGTTGCGTCGGCTCCTCTCGAAGTTTAGCCATTCTTCAAATTGCTTGTCGCTCATCATAAGCAGGTTGGCGTAGTCTGCTATCTGTTGCTTTCCGATAAAGTCGAGCCCTTCAAGTGCCTGTATTCTTTCCTCCATTTCCGGAGTCAGCGCTAGTTTGTCTTTCTGTTTTGCAATCTTCATTATCTTCGCGATGATTTCGTCATCAACGTTCGCGTTGATCCCAAGCTGATTCATGGCCTGGAGGGCGTCCCGGGTTCGTTGTTCACCGTACTTCTCGCTTCCTCCTTCGCCGTGGATGAATTCGAAGACTTCAGCTGTTGCCCGATAATATGTTTCGATGAAATGTCCGACTCGTTCTTCCTTTGCTACTTCTACCAGTCCCGCGTCTAGGAGTTTGCGTATGTGGTGGTAGATTGCTTGGGGTGTTAGTTGGAGTTCGTGGTGTATCTGACCGACGGTCATTTCCTTCGCTCTTAGAAGGTAGACTACGCGTCTGCGTGTATCGTCGGCCATTAGTTCGAAAGCGTTGGGGTCCCGGATGAACTTGAATGTCCTCAAGTTCTCATATTCTACTTACCAAGTAAGGAGTTTACTTACTATTAGCGCTTTCTGAGTCAGCCATACGTCTGTTTTAGTGAGTAAAACCAAGAGTTTAATAGCACCTGTGAAAGGCTGGTTTGTGTGAATGAAACATGAGTTTGAATAAAGGAAGTCTAGATTTGGGAACTGGAAAGAACTCCCACAATAACAAAGGTCCTCTATCGTCACTGGTTCCAACGATCCACAAAACAGTGCAAGGCTCAACCTGCGTGCGATGCATGACCGCCCCGGCATTCGAGATGCGTCGAAGAGCGGTCAAAAGCGCGAGCCTTTCAATCGAGGCAACAAAGGGCAAAGCTCAAGCAAGGAACCTCTACTCACAGCTAAGGTAAGCGCTCCGATAGAAGGGAACTGAGCATGCAATATGTCGTGACGGCTAGGCCGATAGTTGCAGAAATGGCGAGCTTTTGGAGCCTCCTTAACGACGGGACAATTAACGCCCAGAAACCCGATGGTGCCGAGATCGTGGCATCAATGAAGAGGGCGGTGATAGGAGGAGGTAAGGTCTCATGGTACGAGACATGCTTCTGTAGCCCGCCTCTTCATCACGAAAGGTCTACCGTCTACGATCGATTCTTCACGGACATGAAGATAGAACCGGGGGTTGGTCCAGCGATTGAAGGGGAACGCTTCTGGGACCAGCTTCGAGCTTGGAACACTGGGAAGAACGGCGGCAGTCGGCACGTAGATGGTATCGCAAACGTCGCGAAGTATGTTCCTCTCCGCATTCTCTAACGCCCCCACACAATCCCCTGATTTGAGTTAGAAACCCTATCATATGGCGGCGTGATGGGGTACTAGAGAAGAGCTACGACTAGCAAGCCAGCGGAAGACACTGTTCTCCGGCAGGTCTCTGAGGAGCTTCGCCGGACTCATCTTTTGACGAGTGAGCAGAAGCAAGCTTTGTCGAAGGTTTTCGAGAAACGCTTTCCGCAGGCGCTCGCGATTGTTGAGGCGAGGAAGGTAACGAGTTACAGGTTCAAGCCCAGCGGAAGAACCCTCTGGGTGGTCAAGGGTCGCAAAGGCGAGTATCAAGTGATGCCCGAGAGCATGTTCTGTACATGTGACGACTACTACTTCCGTGTGATGGACAACAAGAAACAGTTATGCTATCACCTAGTCGCGCAGCAGATTGCCGAGGCTCTCAGCCAATATGGGGTGTTAGACTTTGCCGATTCGCAGTACGCCGAGGTTACTTCGAAGTGGAGTGATCCTAGTTATCAAATGGGGGAAACCGGCCTATCTGGTTAGGCGCTCAGAGATCAGTATCTCTCCGAGAGACGAATCGAACATTTGTCGCGGGTCAGAGTTATTTAGAACTCTGGAAAGAAACGGCACACTTTGGCCGATATTTCGGATCCTACAGTCTGGAGCACTATCGTCCAGACGATTGTTCTATCTCTGACGCTTGTCATCTTCACGCTCTCCTTCCGTAGCCAGAATAAGGCAATACAAGAACAGGCCTACCAGAAGGTAATGGACGATTATGGTGACGCTATGAGGATGCTCTCTGAGAGGCCTGAGCTCTACGCATTCCAACTCGAGCTATTCAACATAAGTGGGCGACCATTCGGCCGAGAACAAAAGTCATACTCTCGCGAAGAAATGGTCATCCGCAACTACGTCATTATGCTTTACGGATTCTTCGAAAGAATCCACTTCCTCTACAGACGGAAATGGATTGACGAGGACACGTGGAAGCAATGGGCAGCGTTTCTTGAAGTTGTTGCCGCACACCCCGTTTTCAGGGACGTTCATCAGTCCTCTCGAGAAATGTTCGACAAGCCATTCCAAGACTACGTCTCTGGAATCCTCAGCCGCAAGAAATGAAACAGGCTCTCTCGCTCCGGGATCGCGTCTGATTCTCTCGGTGGTTCACCGTTCTGCGACATCTTGTATGAGTTCAATGATTGCATCTGCTTGGAAAGCAGGGTCTTCTTTGCGTAGCTGAAAGTTTTAGTAGCCGCTGCTTGGCGAATCGTCTCGAAATGGTAGAGCGCGCGTGTCTTACAACCTCACGCCTGATGCAGAGTATTCATTACTCCAGCTCATACTCTACGTTCTGAGCTTTGTCACCGTCCTCCTAATCTTCCTCTACATTGCCAGCGAGAGACCTGGCGAGAAGAAGAAGAAAGAAGAGGAAGAAGACTAGCGGAAAAATGCAGCTGTCGAGAAACGAGAAGGTTCTGGCAATAGCTTTCGCGGTGATGTCGATCTGCGGCATCCTCTTCACGCCCGTAGGGCTTGAAACTCGTCCCCTCTCCGCACTACGATCCTACGCTCTGATTCCACTCTTTCTCAGCGGGACCATTCTGGACCTTGCATCTCTCATTCTGATATTCAAGAAACCCCGAATTGCGGCAATAACCGGAATCTTCGCAGCCATCGAATACGTATTCCTCGCCCCAGGCGACCAAGCTCAATTCTTCTTTGTCGGAGTGGCTGTACCGGTCGGAATAACGATCAACGAAGTAGTTGCGCTCATCGCTTCAATCGTCGTTTTTCTTATCGCTCCCATGGTCTACCTGGCGAACCGGAAGTCCTCGAAGCCCTTGCCTTAATGCGCCAACCTATTGCTGGGTTCGGTAGAGTACCTCGCCGTCTAGGGTTTATGAACCGCTCAGCGTTCTAGGTCGGTAGATGCCTAGTTCGGCCTTTTCAGTCCTGAAACCTCCAGTCCTAAAGAGACTCGAGAAGGAAGGCTTCCTAGAAGCCAGTCCGATCCAGGAACTTTCCATTCCTGCGATTCTCAAGGGCGAAAATGTTCTGCTCATCGCCCCGACAGGGACGGGAAAGACTCTGGCTGCGATACTCCCAGTCTTGGACAAGTTTCTCGAGGCTCGTTCTTCAGAGAAGACCCATGGCATCTCGATTCTCTACATTACGCCTCTCCGCGCGCTGAACCGGGACCTACTGCGACGACTCGAACAAATGGGACGGGACCTTGATGTGAAAATCGAGGTGCGTCATGGGGACACGCCAACGAGTGCTAGGTCTCGACAAGCCAAGAGCCCTCCAGACATGCTGATCACAACACCGGAGACTCTTCAATCGATACTGGTCGGGAAGAGGATGAAGGAGCATCTTCGAGCCGTACGATGGGTTGTCGTCGATGAGGTTCACGAGCTTGCCACAGACGAGCGCGGGGTACAACTGTCCATTGCCTTGGAGCGGCTGTTTGAACTAACCGGGCGAGAGTTTCAGCGAATCGGGCTCTCAGCGACTATTGGAGAGCCGGAGAGGATTGGACAGTTCTTGGTCGGGACGGGTCGGCAGGTTAGTATTCTTCGCTCTGATGAGGAGAGAGGTCTTCAGATTAGCATCGGCTCTGTCTCCCCCACGGGGAAGGATCACGAGGAAGCCACAAGACTGGGTCTTCCTATCTCCACCGTCGCCCGTGCTCGGAAGATACTAGGGCTGATCGAGGCTCACAAGTCAACGCTAGTGTTTACGAACACCAGAGAACATGCAGAGGCGTTAGCGTCTCAACTATTGGCGTTGGGCGCGGTTGGTGTAAAGGTCCATCATGGCTCTCTGTCCCGCGAGCTGCGAGAGGAAGCGGAAAAAGAGTTTCAGGCAGGCTCGCTAAGAGCGCTCATCTGCACTAGTTCACTTGAGCTTGGGATTGACATTGGTAGCGTAGATTTCATCATTCAATACACGTCTCCGAGAGAGACAACCCGGCTCGTCCAGAGAATCGGTCGTAGCGGACACACGCTAGGTGGGACTTCACGCGGAATAATTCTCGCTATCACTCCTGATGACATTCTAGAATCGGCGGTGCTAGTCCAGCGCGCGAAAGAGGGAAGGCTCGAACGACCGATTATTCACGAGAAGGCGCTCGATGTTCTGGCTCACCAGATTATCGGCATGCTGATGCAGCAGCGCCGGATGTCTGTCGAGGAGATTCTTCAGCTGGTCCGGCGATCCTATCCTTTTCGAGATCTGGAGGTTGGCGAGCTGGAGGAGGCTGTCCACCAGCTGGACGAGCTGCGTCTGCTTCGGAAGTTCGGCGATTCTTATTCTCCTCGGAACCCAAAGGCGCTCCAATACTATTTCGAGAACCTCTCAGTCATCCCCGATGTGCAAAAGTATACTGTCTTTGATTTCTTTCGCAAGCGCCGCATCGGGACACTAGACCAGGACTTTGTCGCTCGGCGATGTGTTGCTGGCGTGGAGTTTATTCTTCATGGACAGACCTGGAGAGTGATTTCAGTGGATGAAGAAAAGTACCATGTCGAGGTTGAGGTTGCGCCTCCAAGTCTCAAAGCGATTCCAGGCTGGGAGGGGGACATGATTCCCGTCCAGATGGACGTAGCGTCTGAGGTGGGCAGAATGAGGCGCACGCTCGGACTTGCTGGACAGGCTGACGATGGGTTGGAAGATGCGGAGAGGGATAGAGTCAGCTCAACACTTTCTCTGCAGGGCAAGCAGGCGAAGATTCCCTCTGACAAGCTCGTCCTGATCGAGGGTTTCGAGAACAGCGTAATTGTCCACACATGCGCAGGCAACCTAGTCAATGAAGCGCTAGCAAACGCGATGGCCGCGCTCTTCGGCTCCCGGCTCGGATCCAACATTGCCACCCAGGTCGACCAGTACCGTTTCGGACTGATTTTTCCTCGACCTGTGAGTGCTCACATGGTTGCTGAAGAGTTCAGAAAGCTAACACCGAACGACTTGGAATCAATGATTCACGAGACAGTGGAGGCGTCAGATCTGTTCGCTTGGAAGCACTGGCATGTACTCCGACGCATTGGTGCAGTCAGTCGACAGGCAGAGTACAAAGCCCGACAGGCCCGTTTATTGGTTGATATTTTCAAGAACTCTATCGCCAACAAAGAAACTCGACGCGAACTCTTCACTGAGAAGCTGGATGTGGAGGGGGCCAAGAAGATTCTCGCAATGGTGAGCTCAGGCGAGATTTCGATAGACGTGATCCAGGACGCAGGTCAGTGCACTCCGTTGGCGTTGCCGCTTTTGGATCGGATCGTTCCTCACGGGCTTCTGCGTCCGGCGATTGAGGAGACCTCTATCATTGATGTGGTGAAGAGTAGGCTTCTCTCGACGAAGTTGCGATTGTTGTGTATGAACTGTGGAGAATGGGATGGGATCAGGTCCGTCGATAATTTGCAGGATAAGGTTCGTTGTCCAAAGTGTCGATCGACTTTGATCGCGGCCACGTATCTCAGTGATGATGCTCTGCCGAAGATTATTCTGAAAAAGATGAGAAGCGGAAAGTTATCATCCGAGGAAGAGAAGGAATGGATGACCGCTTGGCGATCCGCGGGTCTCTTGCAGACCTACGGGAAGAAAGCAGGTTTGGTTTTGGCGGCTAGAGGCGTGGGTCCGACCACAGCGACTCGGATATTGCGGAATCGTAGTGGTGGGGAAGATAGTTTATACCTGAGTATTTTGAGGGCTGAGAGAGAGTTCGAACGCACGCGCATGTTCTGGGACTAGCCGCTATGCCGGCTTTTGATGATCTTCTGAACCAGATTCTATCTGGCAACCCGAAGATCGGCCGAGACGAGCTTCTGACAATGGTCCAGCGGAAAAAGGAAGAATCTCATGGTCTGTTGTCAGACGAGGGCGCGATCAGGCTTTTGGCTCAGCAACTCGCGGTTTCTCCGTCTACCAGTTCTGATCTGAAGGACCAGCGGATATCCAGTGTTCATGCGGGGTTGAATGATTCTACGATTACTGGTGAGGTGGTTTCGGTCAGTGATGTGCACGAGTTTCAACGATCCGATGGGACGGCGGGGAAGGTCTTGAGAATGAGGGTCGGGGACCCGTCCGGACAAATTACAGGTGTTTTCTGGGATTCTTTAGCGGACACGGTAGCAAGGGAATCGTTGACTCCCGGATCGCAAGTTAGACTTCTGCACGGGTACACCAAGTTCGGGAGGGCTGGAGAGGTAGAGTTTCATCTTGGGTCTCGGGCGAACATTCAGATCCTACGGAGAGCTCGGTCGCAAGGATTCGGTGTAAATGACGTGTCGACTGCCGCGGTTAAGATTGGAGCGTCAGATCTGCTCCGCGTACGTCTCCTCAAGCTTCAGAAGAGCCAGTCAGAGCAGGGTCCCACATGGGCACTCTGCTCCAATGAGGCGGGATTGATGATAGCGAAATTCTGGGACAACCAGGCTCAAAATATTCTCGAACTCGGTGAAGGGTCGCTTGTGGCGATAGAGAATCACTGGGTTACTGAGAGGAATGGTCTAGTCTACGTCAACGTCGGCTCAAAGGCCTCTGTCAAGAAGGAGAGTACAGACTTCGTTTCTGACATCCCCATTACAACTATTGAGTCTCTGCGACCGGGACCCTCGCTGTGGACTATCAAGGGCAAAATCGGCGAGAGAGGTGATGTGCGAGAGATAGAGACCAAGGAGGGTCGGAGAACAAGAGTCTCAAATATTGAACTGGAGGATAGTACGGGTAGGGTACGGGTCAGCCTCTGGGATACCCACGCGCAGAAGACTGAAAGCCTAAGAACCGGAGACACTGTAAGATTGGTAGGCGTCAAGGTCCGAGAGAACATGAACGGGGAGAAAGAAGCCTCCACCGTATTTCTAACCCAGATCGAGAAATCTTAGACCATCGTGTGAGCAAGTTATGATGGCGCTCAGAGTCGGGAAAGACCCCTTCGACTACATCAACGAAGTAAAGATCGAACGGTCCAAGCACGCAATGAAGCGTCGGTTACAGGAGTATACGCCGAATCCTAGCTCTATCGATAAGATGGAGAATATCGATCAGAAGTATCATCTCATTGTCTTCTCAGCCGAATGGTGCGGCGACTGCGTAGCCTACGTTCCGGCACTCGCAAAATCCCTCGCGATCGCAAAGAACAACATGATTCAAGCCAGAGTCGTAGACCATGATAACTACCGTGACATGGGAGACGAGATGGGCGTCGGAAAACTCCCAACAATCATCGTCTTCGACAAGAACTGGAAAGAAATCGGCAGATTCATAGAGACCCCCAAGAAATACGGGACAGTCGAAGAAGAGCTATGTGCAATTCTTGACTCTGGGTCAGAAAGTGCAAAAGTCTAGTCTAGTTATCAAGAGAACGCCCAATTCGCGCTGCTTTCAGAGTCCAGCCGTTAGCGGGATCTTCATCACTGGATATTTCTCAGCGTTCTTTCTCAATTTCCTTTCGATCGCCTCAGAAATGTCAATGTCCAAAACATCCGAGAAACCTAGGCAGTAGATCAAGACGTCGGCAAGCTCGTCAGAAACTTGGTTCTTCTTCACACTATCCTTGACCAGTTCCCGTATCTGCTGATCAGTCTTCCACTGAAAATGCTCCAACAATTCCGCCGCTTCGACGCTAATCGAAATTGCTAGATTCTTGGGAGTATCATCCTTCAACCAGTTTCGTTCGTCCCTGAAACGGGAGACCTGTTTCTTGAGAGCCATCATCGTGGTCTGGTCGTCCATGAAGGGTTCGTTCGAACAGCGGGTACATTTCGCTTCCCATCGAGGTAGGTGGATCGATAATTCTACAGTCGTGTGACGTCGTCTGGAGGTGATCCCGTCAGAGAACCTTGACTTCGTGCGGACTTGCTCTGAAGCTGTTCTTCGCGTGTGCCGTCCCAGAAGGGCTTGTTGCTGGAGCCTCCGCACCGACAGTACGCCTTCACTACCTTTCTGTCGACGATCACTAGGTTAGGCCCGTTTTCCGTGGAACGGAATAGAACTTCTGGCATAGGACGGTAAATCAATTTCACGTTGATATGAATTTAATCTGCTAGGAAATTGATGACTCGCTGGTTGTTCTTACGCCCATTTTTCCAGATTCTGCTTACTCCCGCTTGGCTCTGAACTCTTTGGAGTGCTAGGGTAGAGGGTCTCCGTGTTCTCCAACATTTGCTTGAGAAGCTGAAAGTCGTGGAAGATTGTTTCCTTGAGGCTGGCGTCGTAGAGGGCTGCTGCCGGATGGTACATGGGTAGGATTGTAACTTCTCCCTTTGTCAAGGGTTTTCCGTGGTGCCTGCTTGCTGAATATTCGTCTCCCATCAGCGTGGTGATGGCCGGGGTTCCCAACGCGCAGACGATTCGAGGGTTGATCAGTCTGATCTGAGACCGCAAGTACGGGTTGCACGCTTCTACCTCAGATTTTCTCGGTGCTCTGTTGTTTGGTGGCCTACACTTGACGATGTTCGTGATGAATACGTTCGATCTTTTCAGCCCAATGGACTCTATGAGTTCCGTAAGAAACTTGCCTGCTGCACCAACGAAGGGTCTGCCCTGCTCATCCTCGTTCTGGCCCGGGCCTTCTCCTACAAAGATGATTCTTGCATCATGGGAACCTTCGCCGGGAACGGCCTTTGTACGGCTCTTGTGAAGCTCACATTTCGTGCACTCTAAGACTTCGGAATGAATGAGCTGAAGCTCGCTGGACAAGGGAACTTCTTTCCGAGATGTCGGCTTGTTGACTTAAGGTTCATGCTATTCGGTGTATCTCAGGGCCTCAGCGGGCGGAATGCGAGCTGCCCGCCGGCTGGAGCCCACGGTTGTGAGGACAGCAAGGCCGTAACTGAAAGCGATGATCTCGAGAAGTGATACCCATGGGATGACGAAGGTTAGTCCAGAACCGGGGCTTGTGGCTATGGCGTAGCCTAGGTCTATTCCCAATACTATTCCGATTAGTATTCCGAGAAGCGCGACGTAACTGTTCTCGAGCAGGAACGCCCATAGTATCATGTTCTTCCTGTAGCCGATAGCGCGGAGTACTCCGATCTCCTTCCTCCTCTCCACCACGGATCTTATCGAGATTATTCCAAGTCCCGCAATTCCTACGACCAATCCAAGTGCTAGGAATGCTTCGAAGATTCCGAGAAACGATTGGCCGATTTGGACGAAGGTACCGATGACGACGGCTATGGCGAGCGGTTGCATGCCTAAACGGGCGAAATCCTTCTTCAGGATAATTGAAACTGATGTCGGGTCGATTCCGTTAGAAACCTTCACAAATCCAAGCTGGCCCGTTCCAGTTCCGAACGAACTCGTCAGAAGCCCACTTGTGCCTACTATTCCGCTGAAAAAGACACCGTTCATTACACCGACTACCGTAACATTCTTGGAAACTGTTGGCCCGGCGCTTGGTATGTAGAAAAGCTGTAGCAGGTCGCCGGCTGCCGGCGCTCTGGAACCTGTCGGCGGTCCGTTGAAATTTACTGATCCAAAAGACCAGACCACATTGGAAGAGTTACTTATGACCGCCTGCCAAACATCTGACGGGGACTTGTAGCCGTTTGCAAGGACAGGCATGCTGAACGTATTACCTTTGTAGAAATTGCTCTGCAGCTGCGCATTTGCGTCACCCCCAACTGCGAGCTGGGGTCCAAAGTCTACTCCTGAAGTTAGATCCCTGACGACTACGCCGGTGTTATTGAATGCGATCACAGCGGCTACCTTGCCATTGAGGTTGGGGTCTGCGCCGATTCGGGCCGCAAGGTCGGGAATCGCCAATGTTGTCTGGGTTAATATATCGTAGCCGCCAGAGTCTTGTCTAACCACTGTATCTAGTGCCGCATTCTGTTCGGCTGTGAGGAAGGCGATCACGGTGACGGAGAGTAATACTAGGGCGAACATGGCGACTGTGGCGCCGGTTCTGAATCTCTTACTAGCTGGATAGGACAGGGCGGTCTTGAAAATGACGGTTAGACGTTTTCTCCCCCGATAGAAGAGGTGCAGGATCCTAAGAATCACATCTGTGTTGTATAATGCGACGAGGATGGCGCCCATGACCATGATCATTCCGCCGACGATGAGAATTTCAGGGCCAAACGTGTAGTTCTGGATGATACTATTGTTGAAGGAAAAGCTCGGTACGCCCCACTGAACTAGCAGGGCGAGGCCCGTTAAGGTGAAGGCGTAGCGGTTCTTGAGAACCCTCGAGAGGACTAGGCCCGCACCGATGATTACTAGGCTGGGACCGACCAGCGCTTCTAGTGCCGACTTAGCTGCGAAGGAGGCTTCGAACTGGAAGACTCCCAATATTGCGAGAACCACTCCAAGTACTGACAGGACTGTGTAGGTTCTGACTCCTCTCGGAGGTTCTGGGATGTCCCTGACTGCCCGGATGATGTTGAGCTTGCTGACGCGCCAGGAGGTCAGAAGGATCGTGAGATATGTGAAGAAGAGGCCTTCTGCGAACGCTGTGAACAGGCTGGTTGGTGTAAAGGTGAAGCTGTCAAGTACTTGGGCGAGGCTTACTGGAAAGAAACCGCTGATTATCTTTCCGAAGGCGTAGAGTATCCCGTAGGCTATCCCGATTCCAACAAAGACTCCGACAAGGGATGCTCCTGCCGCGTAAAGGGTCCCTTCGAATAGGAAGAGTTTCGTTAGTTGGCTTCTCTTCATGCCTACTGCGCGAGCCATGCCCATCTCTGACTTTCGTTCTTCCGCTAGCATGATGAACATGTTGATGATGAGCACCACGCCTGCGAGGATCGTGATTGTGCTAAGTACGGAGAATAGATTGGAGAGGCTTTGAGCCCCCGTTGTGGCGTCGTTGACTGCGACCATCTTTGACCCATAAGCGCAGAGGATTGTTGTTGAGTTTCCCTGAACATTTGGGTTAGTCTTGCAGGCAAAGTTTGGCGTATGCGGTTGGAGACTGTTGAGTGTCTGGTTTGCTGCTAAACCGACGGTCGAAGTGTACTGAATGGAATTTCGTAGCCCGCCGATATTTGTTATGGCGATGTAGTTTGCAGAACCAGGATGGAATGTCAGGGCCTGAGCCGTGTTCATGGTGACGAAAACGTTGTCGCTACCCGAAAATGACCCTCTAGCGTCTGACACCGCGATTCCAGCAAGTTTCACTGACACGAAGAACGTCTGATTGAAAGGCGAGAATATCGAAAGTTGGTCTCCTACAGTGGCGTTGAGGTCTCGTGCTGCCCTATCGTTTACGATTGCTTGGCTGTCAGTCAGGCTCGGCTGGATTACAGAACCATCACTTGCGTGAAAGTCACCCAGAATCTGCGACGCGTTGTTATACGTCCCCATCAATGTCGCGCCAGCTTGACCGACGCCCTTAGTGGTATCATTCACCAAGGGGACCGCGATGAGTACTTCAGGTGTTACACCCCGAAGGACTGGCCCTGCAACTGAGCTGCTTGAGAGGTCTTGGTAGAGACGGTGCGCTATGTTGATGTCGAAGAATTGGTATCCTCCGGGCCCACTCAGCGTGTACACTACTTCGTCGGCGTAACCGTAGCCATTGTAGGCGCCTCGCGTGAAGAGATTGGTGAGCGTGTCTCCGGTGACTAGTGATCCGGATATCATGGCGGTGCCGATCATGAGTCCTGCGATGACGATCGCCATGTTGGTCTTTCTGCGGGTGAAGTTTCGGATGCTCATGCGGACGGTGATTCTATCCCTAGTCATCATGCCGAGAGAGACTAGGAAGAGAACTATCACGCTGTAGACTTCTAGGCTTGTCAGGGAGCCTCCGAAGATCGAACTGAAGACGGCGAACCAGAGGACCAGTGCAATGATAACTGCGATTATCGGAGAGAGACCGCGGATTCGACGGGACGCTCGTCCCAGTCTCCCTGTTGGCCTCGCTGTAGAGAGCTTGTAGGCCAGGAATGCGCTTCCAGAGCTCAACAAAGCTAGTCCGATGATCTGTTCGAAGATCAGGGACATGTTGATTGAGACGTACTGTTGAAGGTAGGAGTTGTTCTGGTAATCCATGAGAAGCGCGAACAGTTCGCCGAGAGCGATGATTGCGACTAGGACTGTTAGACTGATCAGGAGAGATCTCGAACGAGTCGCACTCAAGTGTCCGACCTTCTTCTGCCTACGCCGCTGCGAGGGCTGTGGGGATGACTTCTCTCTCGATCACGCCGTTCCGCATGTGAACGATCCGGTCGGTCTGCTGAGCAATCTGTTGATCATGACTGACTAAGACTAGAGTCAAGCCGTATTGTTTGTTCAAGCTCCGTAGAAGCTTGATTATTTCCTGAGAATTCTCAGAGTCCAGATTCCCGGTTGGCTCATCAGCCCAGACAATCGCAGGCTTGTTGACCAAGGCCCTAGCTATGGTGACTCGCTGCTGCTGTCCTCCGCTCAACTCCATGGGCTTGTGAGACTTCCACTCTGTCAAGCCGACCATCTTCAGCGCGTCGAGAGCTGCAGGATGCGCCTCTGACTCGGAGACCCCCGCGAGCAGTAGTGGGAGTTCGACGTTCTCCTGAGCGGTGAGAACGGGGAGGAGGTTGTAGGCTTGAAAGATGAAGCCCATTCGTTTGGCTCGGAACTCGGACTTTTGATCATCAGACATCTTAGCAAGGTCAGTTCCTTCGACCGACACTCTGCCCTTCGAGAGGTCGTCCAGGCCCGACACACAGTTGAGGAGGGTTGTCTTGCCGCACCCAGAGGGGCCCATGACCGCGATCATTTCTCCCCTCTTGACGGCCAAGTTGACGCCTCTCAAGGCTTCAACTTTGACGGAGCCTGTCTGGTAGACCTTCCAGATATTATCGACATCAACTATGACTGAATTTGCGGGCCGGCTCAAGGGAATTTCGCAGTGATAGCCGCAGAAAAGCGGCTTAGTTATTGCTTACGAAATTCTGTCCAGAGACCCTTTCCTAAGGGGTCCGGCCGCTATCTGATCATCATCACTGAAAACTCTCACTCTAAAGGGTCTGTGAGGGCCCAGAGCTCTAGAAGGAGCGAATTTGTGAGTTAGATTCCTTTCCAGCAAGCCTTCTTGCTTTTGTCATACCAAGAGTTGACGTACTCGCCGCCGCTTATCCTGTTGCAGACGAATTTCGCATCGCAGTAGTCGCAGAGCTCAAGGTTTCCTATTACCCATCCTGTTCCAGGGTTCATGTCTGTCTTCAGTTCCACCATCTCCTCCGATAGCCCTTGGGTCAATGTGTCCAGAGGATTTTTTGTGCATTGGTTGCAACCGTTGGCACATGGATAGGGTTCAACCGTGTAGAAGGGACCCTTGGACCCGTTGACGGTGTTGTGATAATCACAGAAGAATGCGCATGATGCTTCAAGGGGCGAGAGAGACACAGTAACTCCAGGTGGCAGGAATATGTTGTACGCGCCCCGGCCGCCTAGGTTGGGGACCGTACCTTGAGCTATCCAGCCGGCAAGGGTCTGTTTGACTTGCCCGTCAGATATTTTCGCTGCGGGAGCCGTCTTTATGTTGATGAGAGGGCTAACCTTCCCGATTCCAACATTGTATTGGGATAATCCTCCAGAGTATGTCTTGTCCGACTCAATATTTGCGACAGCCTTCTCTACACTCGCCACCCAGGCCAACGCAGAAGAGCTTGTGAAGTATGGGCCCCAGTAGATGCTCTGCCAGGTGTAGCCGTTCTTCCAGAGTGGGCCGCCACCATATTTCACATTGGCTGACGTCGCACGGAGCTGGTTCCGATGACGACAGGGGCTGGCGTAGTGCCAGATTCCAGATTCTTGACCCGCCGTCGCTCTTACGCCGTTGTGTTCGAACCCGGAGATCGAACTGCCACACACGTTGCAGGCGGAAATATTCCTGCACGCTTCACACCTGTCTTTCAAGTTACTGAATGGGAGCTCGCTTGAGAGATCCGAATCCTTTCCTTGGACTTTTGACATGTCGTATTCTACGTCAGTCCCGCTAAGGTCAATCTAAATTGTGGTGTTCCTCATCGCCCAGCTCTAGGGTAGCGGGGTGCGAACTCCGCTTTGTGAAGAGGGCGCGAATAGGCCCCTCTTTCATGCCAGTCTCCATAGCCAACAATCAGTCGTAACCTTTGACAGCTATTCCTAGAAAGTTCTAACCATAGACACAGCTGAGATAGGAGCTATGTCGACATTGACTGATCACAAGGCTACTCACAGCCAGGTGTATCCTGAACCCACCGTGGGCGCGTTGATAGTCAACAAGGAAGGGAGGATTCTCCTAACGAAATCTCACAAATGGTTTGACAAGTACACCCTGCCCGGCGGGCACATCGAGGTTGGCGAGACGATGAAGGAAGCTGTTATCCGAGAGGTCAAGGAGGAGGTTGGATTGGATGTGGAAGTTGCGGAGATGCTGCTTATGCAGGAGGCTATATTCGCGGAGGAATTCTGGAAGAGGAAGCATTTCATCTTCTTCGATTTTCTCTGCAAGAGCAGAGACCAACAGGTCAAGCTTGATGGTCGCGAACTACAGGAGTACGTTTGGGAGTATCCTGGTGCAGCGTTTAGGCTGGAGCTCGACTCGTTCACGCGGAAGACGTTAGAGAAGTATCTTCAGAGAAGCTGACTCAGAGCAAGTGCTATATTCGCATAAGCCATTAGCATTAACGAGTAACGTCCTACGATAGACCCAGCGTCCTTCAGAGAGAGCCAGTTCTACGAGATGGTTAGCTCTCTCCATTCCCACCCGCTCTTCTACTTCCTGGGAGGCAATAGGCAGCGGTCAGACTTCCTCTATGTTTCCACAAGAACAGGTCTCCCGCTCCTGTATCTTTGGGACAACAATCTAGATGAAAGCCAGCCGCTAACTCCTGGCGACGATCCTATTTTCCCGTATGCCGGCGCCGCAGCAATTCATCCGTCGAAGCCTCTCGTAATTTTTCCCAAAGATAAGGGAGGCAACGTAAACTATGAACTGTACACATTGGATTATTCGAAAAACGTCTTAGAAAAAATAACCGGACCGATTGGCCGAATCTTATACACCTTCTGGGTCAATGACGACGAGTGGCTCGTAGTAGGGCACGACAAGGAGACTGTGTACGCCAAATCTCTCCTTCGAGACGGAACAATGAAGGATCTCTATACGACAAATGAACAAATTCTCGGCGCTGCATACGACGGCCAAAGGAACCTTCTCACATTCTCCGTCGGAAGAGAGGCGGCTAAACTCGTAATCATCGACATCGCCCATCCTAATCATTGGCAATGGGTTCCGGAGGCCGGGATTCCCCCATTTTATCCCCCATCAGTCTACACGGAAAGAGGACTCCTCGCATACTCCATTGACAAGCAAACTCACCAAGAACTCGTGGTCAGATCCATAGAAACCTTGGAAGAGCTGAATCGGATGAGGATTCCAGGTTTCGGATCCATGGAATGGGTTGACGAGAGTCATCTGTTCGGGGTAATCTTGGACGATGGCCGGTTGTCGCCGCGAATTGTCAACCTTCGCAATGGAGAATGGTCCGCTCCGCTGGCTGACGTATCTGCCCTATTCTCGACCGTGACTAAGGATGGCCCGGTCTGGGTGGCGAACAGCTTCTTCCAACCTCCGTTCTTGCAAGCTCTCAGAAACGGTGCTGTTGTAAATCTGACCCCTCGGCGTTCTGTTGCCCAAGACATTCGGGTTGAGAATCACCACTTTCAGAGCTTTGATGGACGGAGAGTTCAGGGTTGGTTGTTGAGGAATCCGAATCCTGAAGCTCCTTTGGTCATGTATCTTCACGGGGGTCCGACAGCAACTCAAGGAGATTGGTGGTACCCAGAGATTCCGGCCGTGGCTATTGCAGGATTTCACGTCTTCGCTCCCAACTTCCGCGGTAGCGACGGATTCGGGAAGGATTTCAGAGACCTGAACATTGGGGACTTGGGCGGCGGCGATCTCCAGGATGTTCGTTATAGCGCTCGATACGCGATGCAGGTTATCAAGACTGATCATAGACCCGCCCTGTTTGGCGGGTCCTACGGCGGTTATCTGACGCTCCAGGGACTCGTGACACAACCCGACGAATGGGCAGGTGGTGTTGCGATCGCGCCTACGACTGACTGGAAGGAGGACTACAGTCTCTCAGACTCTCACTATCGAAAGTTCTGCAGCCACTTCTTTGGAGGGACACCGGCTGAGAAATCAGATTTGTACAGTGATAGGTCACCGATAACGCACCTCAAGAGACTGACCAGGCCACTGTTGATACTCCACGGTGAGAACGATATGATAACCTCTCTGGAGCCCGTTAAGAAATTCTCCGCAGAAGCTGAGAAGCTTGGACTGCCAGTACAGCTGGCGATAACTCGTGATGAGGGTCATGGGTCGTTGCATAATATGAACGCGATCAGAGACCTCACACTAGCCCTTGAGCATCTTCGAACAATCTTTCAGACCCAAGTGGAAGTCGTCCCTTCGTAGTCGAGTTTGTACTAAAGCGCAAAATAAGTGACAACAGACCCATCGCCTACATTGTCCAAAAGCGAGGGTCTTGAAAAAAGAGAGACCTCTCTGCGGTTCGAGTTCTAGGCTGTGGCTTTTACTGTGGTTTTGGGTAGTAGGTTGAGCTGGGTCATGAATCCGACTAGGTCGTAGAAGAGCTTCTCCTCGACAATCTCTCCATTCTTCCAGTGCGCCACAGTACAGAACTCTAGGCTGAACTTCCTGTGAGTCGCGGGATGGATCTGCCCGTCAAGACCCTTCAATGGACCTGTATGAGTTCCTGTCCATCTCGCCACCGAACAAGTATAGTCGCCCTGACCGAAGAGTATCATGTACGGATCATTCTCAATATGGTTCTCAACAGCCTTGAAGAACTCAACCGACTCCAAATGGTGCGCATGCCGTCCCATAGTCGGCTCCGGCTGACCCGGCCAGTAAACCGCCACATTCTCAGCGTGCCGTTTCATGAAAGTCTCCCAGTCCTGTTTGTTCCAAGCATCGTCCAGCGTCTTCATCAACCGAAGATTTTCCTCCACTGTCAGACCAACACCTCCCAAACTCCACGTTACTTCCACCGACCGAATATTAAAGCGAAAACCGCTTGACGCAACTCTGAGGTCAGGTCTGGGAAAAAGTGATATTGGAACGTTTGAACGGAACGGATCTAATGGTCTCGCCAGAACCGAAGAAGAACTCTAAACCTTGGGTGCCTCCTGTCGCAGGACTGCTGGCGGGAATAATTGGGTTTGCTGTCATCCTCATTGTGTCAAATAACTGGATAGGTGCAGCAGGAGTTGGGATCATTATTTTCTTCGTGACTTGGCGCAACCTCAAGAAGTACTATTGATCAATACAGAGGTCCATCGAATACAGAGGTCCATCGCACACAGGAGCCGCGAGTACGAATAACACAGCTCGGAAAATCACCCAGAATCAGCCTCATTCACGAATCTAAGCCTTCGATTTTTGATCTATGGGTTTTCGCGCGTATTCGTTGTGGAGTAGTCCGACTTTGGAAATCATTGACAGAACACACCTCCAGGTTCTAAGCCGGAATCCTCGCCCAGAATGGTTCCAACTAGCGAGAGCCTCTCCAAAAACACCCCTGCGGGCTATTAGAAGTCCGCGACGTGTATGAGACACTCTTGGGTTCTACGAAGAAAAGAGTCAGGGGGTTCCGCAACGACGGTTTTGCCGTATCGTCAGTAGCTTTTGTGCGCAGCTCTCATTAGCAGGTTCGACGCGGAGGGCTATCGCTAGCCCCAGATTCCTGCCCCGAGAATAGACGCAGCAATGGCGAACAGTCCTGCCATGGGGAGAGTCACGACCCAGGCGGTCGCCATGCCTCGTAGAGCGGATCCTAGGAACTGCCTACCCTTCTTCCCATGATGACCCGCTGCTGCGCCGTCGGACACGTGAGTTGTTGAGAAGGCGTCGCCGAAGTATGCTCCCGCTGAGACTAGGAATGCGGTCGCAGCATGAGCCTTCAGCCTGTGCCCGCGTTGCTGCGGGGTATGTCCAATCAGAGTCTTGGCGACTCGGTCTCCCCAAACTAAGGAACCAGCGACAACAGCAACGCCGACGACCACATAGGGCAACCAGACAGTATCCTGTGCTGTGCCTAGCAGGAGGAATGTTCCCAACGCAGCCATTTTCGGCGCGTCGTTGACCCCCCTCGCGAAGGCGACGCCCGCGGAGGAGCCCCAATCAGCTATCCCAACGCGTCTTGACGAGGCATCATCCGCCTCAGCCCCTCGCTTGCGAGACAATCGACTAAGGATGTAGACTCCTAGGAGGGCGGCAAACGGACCCGCCGCTAGAGGAAGGAGGATCCTCCAGATGAGGAAGGACCATTCTAAACCAGAGCTCCCGAACAAAAAGAGAGCCTGCACAATTATGGCGCCGACTATTGCGTGGGTTGTCGAGACTTGAATTCTGAGTAGAGTCGCGAGCAAGATCCAAGTGGCAGCACCTACAATCGCTGCTAGAATGAAAGAAGACCCAGGAGCTGTCTGGAGAAAACTCTGGGGCGCGAACGCGGAGAACAATCTGACCGAGATCAGGATGGCTGCGACGCTGCCCAGACCGCTGAATAGGCCTCCCCAGATGAGAGGCGAGTATCGCGGCCGAAATGTTGACGTCTCGGGATCTGTCATGAGGGCCACAATGCTTTTTCCAACATCGTTCGCTCCATTGCCAAAGGCTAGAACGAACAATACTCCAAGCCCAAGGTCCGCTGTCAGAGACATTAGTCGCGCTCACTCTGCCTTGTTCCGCTAGAACACGTTCAACGATTACTGGCAGCCAGAGGTTGTGCGACGATATTTGCAGAGTGATACTATCGATCGTGCAACATAGAGCCAGACTTTGCTCAGTTCACATGTCAAACGATCCGACGAGTGCGATTGTTGCCGATCCTAACAGCGCTAGACCTGCGTATCCGTTTGGGGATTCGACGCGTTCCTCTTTGAGATTCTGAAGAATAAGAGGAGATTGATCCCGTGAAAGATTACACCAATAATCAGCGCCAGTAATAATCATGGTCCCAAATCCAGATGTCTTTGCCCCTACCCTAGGTTTATCTTACAATCTTCTTGCGATAGCAGAAGAGGAAGACCGGTTGACTGTTGTCGTAGGCGGGGCTAACCGCTACTTCAGAATCGGGCTCATCGTAGGTATTCTCGCAATACTCGCCAACTTCCTCCTCGAACTAGCACTTCTAAGACAGCTGTCGGTTTTCAACACTGAACTCGGACTCTGGGTGTTCATATCACAGTTCCTGATTGCTGCCGCACTCCTACTGATCCTCGTAGTCGTAGGATCCTTCGCCTGCAGAACCGTTCACCGGTCAAGCGGGACGAGAAAGCCCTGGATTGTCTACTACATCCTACTGGGACTGGCTATATTCGGAGCCTTCACCAGCGGCTTGAACAATGGCCTCAGTCTTGACGTGAAATATTCGACTTATCTCGGGAAGGCCGGAATCGACTATCTCAACCTCCAATACCTCGGTGGTGCAGTCATCTGGACAGCTCTCGGCCTTACAGCTCTCTTCATGCTCAGCGACCCACGCATCTCCTACGGTATTCGAAGCCCAGAGAGCCACTACAGTGGGACATTGGAGAAAATCTCGATCATGCGGTGCTCTCAAAGAATGGCAAGCTAGAATGGAACGACCGGTTCCCAGTCAGGTCCCCCTCCTTCCTAGCCTGGACAGCCATCAAATTCCTTCTGGCTCTCGGCATCGCTGCCGTCATAGCCAATGACATTGCCCTCAGATTCCTAACTATCCAGAATTACATGACCCAGACGAATAGCTCTTGGGCAGCACAGATAGGAAACTATTTTGTAATCCTTGGCATGAGACTTGCAGGAACCTACCAAGTCTCCCCGACCTTCGGAATAGACAACGTCTTCACCTTCGAAGTCTTCAGACTCATTCTCTCACTGCTAGGTCTAGCCTTCATCGTTCTTGGAATCAGGCTCGGCATCTCGATCATCCCCAACTTCCTAGTCGGCATTACAAAGAAGGCCCTAGGAATGTCCCGCAAGGCGCTCAGCAGCCTCTTCACAATCATACTCATGCCACTCGCCTACCCACTCCTGACCAGCGGCACCTGGGTCTACGACGTAGGAACATCATTCATCCTCTGGAACCTACTGATCTTCATAGTAGGCTTTACCTTTCTCGCCGGAATAACTAGAAGACAGAGAATACTCCACTTCAAGATGACATGGATCAAGGGAATAATCATTCTCATGATTGTACTGGCCGCCGCGATCGCTCCTCCCTCATTCGCAACATTCCTACGTGCACAATCCGGACAGTACATCAACTACCAGTGGAACCCAGCCTACGTCCCGACAATCCAGTACACCAGATGGTCCTACGGAGTCGACTCTATCACGAGCGCTGGCCTGTCGACGATCACGAGTTACACTAACCAGACGAATGTGTTGAATCATATTCGAATATTCACGAACTCATCAGCCCGCCTCAACATGAGACCCCTAGTCGGGGTGAACTGGATGTCGATCGACAACGCCCCAGTAGATATCATCTACATCAACGGCACAGAATACTGGGTCTCCATACTCCAACTAGTACAGGCCAACTATGCCAACGATGTTGATGTCTGGCGAACTCAACATCTACTTCTAACTCACTCGGAAAAAATCCTAGCGGTGAACGCGGCGACTACCGAGACCGTCGACATGAGCACGATATGGAAGCTGACCCAGACACCCCAAGTCTACTACGGAGAAGGAGGATTATGGTCATCCGTCGATGAGGTCTACCTCAATATTCCAGGTTTCAACGAGACCCACCTGACTAGTTACAAGGGTCCACCTAGCTACAACGGGCGCGCCCGATTACACCTACGAGGGCTTCTGGTTGTACTGGAAGTTCTTCTGGCAAGGAAGATTCGACTTTGCAAACGGAAACTACGGCAACATCAAAGCCCTAGAATACAGAGATGTGAACGACCGACTCTCCAACATTCTCCTGCCCAACATGCAAATGGACCCAGACCCGTATCCCGTGGTGGACACGCAGGGAAACATCTTCCTCCTACATTGGATCTGGGTCGACTGGAAGAGCCCAAGCGACTTCGCCGACTACCCCGAACACACTCAAACCTCTATTCTGAGACT